>Ga0114922_10003038_pt1 | contig 15686 bp, 16 predicted proteins | sample AartaG_FD_100975 | JGI IMG/M metagenome (GOLD analysis project Ga0114922, IMG submission 100975) | Deep subsurface microbial communities from Aarhus Bay to uncover new lineages of life (NeLLi) - Aarhus_00045 metaG | ecosystem: Environmental > Aquatic > Marine > Oceanic > Sediment | place...
ATGAAGATCTTAACCGGTCATTCCCCGGTAATATAAATGGATCTCTGGCCCAGAGGATAGCAGCTATAGTGATGAATAATATAATAAACAGGAAACCTGATCTTGTGCTTGACCTGCATAATGACTGGAATAAATCCATTCCATATGTCCTGATAGATAATATCCAGGACTCTGTTATTTTATCCCGGCTGCGACGCTATGCTAAAGTATCAGAACTGCCGGCAATACAGGAATCAGAAAAGATCAGGGGTTCTTTTTCGTATTGTCTCAATAATAGTGGCATACCGGCTTTAACCCTTGAACTCGGTGAGTCACTTATTATAAATGAGAAGAATGTAACCTATGGTATCAATGCAGTATTAAATATACTTTCAGTTCTCGGGATGCTCCATGGCCCTGTTAAGACCATGGATATTGATTTGCCTGAACCTGCCAGGAACAAAATTCTCACTTATTCATCCAGGCCACTATGTTCTACGAGTGGTATTATAAGGTTTATAAAGAAACCGGGCGATTCAATAAATGAAGGGGATAAACTGGCCAGGGTTTATAATGCCTTTGGCAGGCTTACAGAGACAATTACCAGCATACAGGATGGAATAATACTGGGCCATAATGACTATGCTGTAGCATATCCAGGCTCGCCAGTTATGGCCTTTGGTGTATATGACAAATAGAATCAATAGTCTTTCCAAAGGAAAATAGTCTTTCTAACCTATTTTATATTTCGCAGCTAAAGATAACTTTGTAGTTGATTATCTTATGCTGAAATGAGATCTGATAGCAAGAATAACCTCAATGATGATGATATCATCAGGAAAATACTGGATGATCGTCTGACGGAATATTTTGAGGTTCTCTATAAGAGGTATTACCCCAAGGTGATAGATAAGTGTTATAGCCTTGTAAAGAACAGGAATATTGCTGAAGAACTGGCTGAGGATATTTTATGCAATACCTATGAGAAACTGGCCTCTTTCAAAAGGATGTCGTCTTTTTCTTCCTGGTTATATGCAATCACATATAATTACTGTATAGATCACCTGCGCCAGAAAAATAAGATACACTATCCTTCATGGAACAGGGAAAATGAAATACCCGAGATAATAGATGATACAGATGAAAGCATAGAAAGCATAAGTTATGATAACCTCCTTTTAATACTTGATCTTATTCATCCCGAAGAGAAGGCCTTATTGCTGATGAAGTATCAGGATAATTTATCAATTAAGCAGATCAGTGCAGCATTAAGAATAAGTGATGATGCAGCAAAGATGCGCCTTAAAAGGGCACGCACAAGGGTATTATATTTATATAATAAGAAATATATGCAAGATCACTAGCTGTTACCTGTTAACATTTTTACGTCATTATAGAAAATAAGCCTGATATGGAAGATTTTGTAAGAAAAGTGATTGAAGGGGATGGATGCACTCCGCCAACAACCTGTACAGTTGCATTTAATAATAAATTCAGTAATGCTTTAAATGTTGACTGGTATTCCAGGGGTGAATATTATGAGGCTGTTTTTTATAAAAATGATCTGGAACATGTTGCTGTGTTTACTCAATCAGGTGTTTTATCTGAATATAAGTTGCTGCTGCCTGAGGGGTACCTGCCCGGAAAAATAATTGATTTCCTGAAAGAAAAAGGTGAGATAATGAATGCCGTTTTAAGGAATAAGGGAAATTCTCTTGAGTACGAGGTGATAGTAATGAACAGCGATATGAAGAGGATGATGATAGTATTCTCGGAGCAGGGGAAGGTGCTGAAAAGCAGAGAATTATAAACCGAGCCACGAGAAATCGGCGAGCTCGCTGAATCCCGAGGACTCCTTTCAGCAATTATGAGTTATGAGAGATTAACTATACTTTTTACTTTTATCTTTATTCGGATTTTTTGTTTTGTTCCCTGATATTTTCCTCTATCTTTTCAATCAGGACCTCCAGGCGTTCGATTGATGTTTTATGTTTTTTTATCTCTTCCTCATCCTTTGTCTCCTTGACTTTTGCTTTCAGCTCTTCTTTCCTGCTGATTATCTTCTGCAACAGGTCTTTCTTCTTTTCGGTTTCTTCTGATTTCATGGCTTCATCGAATACCAGCTCTTCGGGGGATACTTCTTTCTCCACGGCTTTCTTCTCAGCATGATACTCCGGAATGAACTGCTGTTCATCCACCCTGCGCTGGTTCATGAATGCAGGGGAGACTATCTCTATCCTGTTCTCATGCAGTATGTCCATTACCTTTGCATTTAATAATGAGCTGGTACTGAAGAATTTACTGCTGTCAACGAGAAAACCGTGTATCTTGTATACAACAGAAAAATCACCCAGTCCGGTAATATACACGTAGGGGTCTTTCAGGCCTGTTGCCAGGGCAGCCTCTTTTAGTGCTTCTTCAATCTTTGCCCTTGGTATATTATAGCCAAGTGATACTGACGTTGATATCACAGTGTTTGTCTTGCGTGTAAGCTTCACAGGGTTTGTGGCAATAAACAGGTTGGGTATGGTAACAAAGTTGCTGTCTTGAAGCTGTATTTCAATATGAAAAATCGATTTCTTAATTACCCTTCCCTGTATATCATTTATTGTTACCAGGTCCCCATTCCTGAAGCGGTTCATTGAATTATTCATAAAGCCGGCGATAAGGTTGCCCAGTACAGTGGTTGAACTGAGGGCTATGCCAGCACTTATGATAATGGCAAGAAAACTGAGGATCTGGCCTTTCATTACATCCTTTACAGGCAATGACAGGATAAAGATAATTGTGCCGATAAAACTTATCAGGAATGCAATGGACCTCCTGATTATTATGGCGGTACTCTGAACAGATTTCATCCTGTTAAATATCCAGGTGTTCAATAGTAAGAGCATAATAATAATTATCATTACGCTGGTTGGTTCCAAAATGGATTTTAATATATTGAGCAGACTTTCCATAGCGATGCATTTTTCAACTATTTATCTAATATAGTAAGAAAATAGGAATTGTCCCGTGTTCCGGGTAAGTGTTAATTGTTTTGTGTATAGCGCAATCTGCGAAATCTGTGTTAATCTGTGAAATCAGCGTTTTTTTTGCAGATAACAATGAACTCTTTTGAGTCCTTATCAAGATCTTTGCCCATGTAGTCGCCAATGATAGTATAATCATCAAAATCGGAGCGTTCGATGAGGAACTCCAGTTCATACCTGAAGAAGAAGCGCAGGGGGAACTTCCATTCTTCTGTTTTAAGTCCGTTATCTTCTTCCCACTCCAGGCGGAATAAGATATTCAATACCTGGTTTACAAGGTCGGGCATAGATGTAACAATACGCCTGAGTCTTTTACCTGGTTTGTATTCATCATCAAAATCCTTTTGCTTATCTATGCCGTTATGCAGGATTCCCGGGTCAGGCACAAAGGTATCAAAAACAAACATGCCACCAGCAGCCAGGTGCTTGTAAACATTATTAAGTGCCCTTATCTGCTCCTCTTTCTTGATCAGGTGCATGATCACCCTGAAAGGTGCAATAACCAGGTCTAACTCAAAGTCAAAGCTAAAATCAACAATGCTCTGTAAACTAATACGATGATGTTGATTTTTGTCGAGTTTACTGTATAATACATCAAGCATTGACTGACTGATATCAATTCCATAAATATCAGCACCGTCTTTAATGGCATTCATAAAAAGACGGCCGGTACCGACGCCTATCTCAAGTACCTTTCCGTCAGTTTGCCTTATGAGGTTACGGAAGTATTCACTGTCCACACCATCACGCATGGGGTGGTAGATTGTGTCGTAAAAACGGGCAAAGTTTTTTGGATACTCATGTTTCATTTTAGCTGCAGGCGTTTGTTTTATATAAAGATACTAAGATGAAAGATATTGAGAAAGTTAAATCATTAAATAGTGTAATCCTTGAACCGTGTAACCAGTTATTCAATTCTATAATGGTTTATGGCATTTCATAGTTCGAATACCTGCCCCGTTTTAACAGCATCCATTCCGAAGGCGTGGTGAAAGGCTACAAGGGCGGGCAGTGCTGTACAGTGTGAGGGATATACATATTTTACTTCGTTGTCTTTAAGGTATTTTATTGTTTCCCGGGTTTGCAGGTCATCTTGTTTAAGGTGGAAACCGCCCATAATTCCATATATTCTTTCTTCACCACTAACTTTTTTCGCATGTTCGAGGGTATTTACAATACCTGCATGACCGCAGCCTGTCACAACAAATATTCCTTCTTTAAGCCCCAGGGCAAGGGCACTGTCATCAATTACAAAATCGGGTTTACCATCCTCGAATATGAAGCCTGTTTGTTTTGACTCGAATAAAGTGGTACGTGGAATCTCACCCAGGAAGATGATCTTTGCGCTTACCTGGTAGGGATCGGAGGAGGTTATCAGGTCGAACCTGGCTGATATTTCACTGTATGTATTTTTCAATCCAATGTATTTATTCCCTGCCTTGCTGTATCGTTTTATAAAACACCCGGGATGACATATGAGCTTTCCGCCCCTGAGATATTGTAGACCGTTACCATGATCGTAATGGCCGTGGCTTAGAATTATCACATCGATATTATTCAGATCAGCACCCATAATGCCTGCGTTAAGCAGGAATAGATCGCTCTGGCCGGTATCGAAGAGTATTCTTTTCCCATCATGCTCAATGAGGTATGAAAGGCCATGTTCGGATCCGGTGAATGTTCCCGGGGCGTTCTCGGTAAGAATGGAGATCTTCATAAGGCTATGACTTAAGACGAAAGACAAAAGACTAAAGACAAAAGGCAAAAGTACAAAGGATAAAGTTAAAAGTTAAACGTTAAGAATTCAAGATACACACCATCAATATTCCATTAATCCAATAATCCATTATTCCATAAGATCGTATCCGTGGTTCCTGTAAGTTGTTACAACCCGCCGGTTTATTTCGCTGTATAATTCTCTGATCTGTTTGCTGGTGGGAGTGGGTTTATTCCAGTTGTTCATTGACTGCATTGTCAATTGAATTATTTCATCTTCAAGCGGCCTGATCCACTGCATATAGCCTGACTGATTACTGTTGTATATCTTGTTTATGTTTATATAATCCTGACCATGACCGCGTGTTACAGGCATGCTTTCCTTTTTCATCCTTAATGCCATTTCGCATATTTCTGAGTTTTCGTTCTCAGGTGCGGTAAGCAGTTCAGGCAGGATATATTCATCATTCAACCATACCGGGTATGCCACAGAAGCAAGAGACCATCCGCCCACGGCCCACATCATTGTTTCAGCCGGATCATGACCGGGAGCTACACCTTTGAAGATAACTGATGAGGTTGAGGAGCGCCTGGCAATATTATCCCTGAAATGAACCATCTTTACCCTGTCATCCGATGTAGCCAGGTCAGTCAGGTTAACCCCGGTAAAACCATTCAGGAGGTTTCTTTCAGCATTACGCATGATTAATTCCACTGTAAGATTATTCTGCATGGCAGCCTGGTAGAATAGATTATAAGCGGTAATGTATCTTGCGTATCCATGGCCGGTCTCGGGGTCGCCATTAAATGAATAATTGGTCATCACCACAAAGCCCAGCGGAGCCACTGAAAGGTCATTAACATTAATCCTGGTAATGCTGCTGTCGCCTACTTCGTAGTATGCTGCACCTCCATGAGCATCTATGACTCCAAAATTGGCTTCAAGGCTGGTGGGCCTGTCGAGAGATTCAATCAATTCTTCAAATTCCTCAAGGCTGGCACATGATGCCAGTGCACGAGCCATTATCTCACCTTCACTATATTTCCCGTTCTCATCTTCTCCCGGGTTGAGATTGTATGATGCTGTATTCATTATACAGAAACCTCTTGAGTTCATACCCATCCATGCTTCTGTTAATTCTTTTTCCCCCACATTCACCATTGCTATATATTCATACCTCCCTGATGTAATATAAATCAATTTATTGTTCTCATTGCTCGTGTCACGATGTTTCCACATAACCGGGCGTCCGTCAGCTGTATACTTACCGCTTATAATAACTGAAGTACAGGCATTAACCCTGTTAGCCAGGGGTAGTATTAAGAATACCAGGAGGAGGGTTAGTTGTTTCATTATAATGTTTTTGAGGTTTGATGGTTTGAATGGTTTGAGAGTTTGAATAAGCTAGAAACCAGATCAAACACTCAAACGTTCAAACCGCAATTAATAAACTCATTGTCTGCAGCATTTGGTTGCTGAATCAATGAAAGTTATACCTGCATTTTTCATCTCGTCAAGTGTTTGTGCTTCGCTGGCGGATTCGGGTTCAACAGCTGCTATAGCATCTGTTATGAGCCAGGTATTAAAGCCGTTACGAACTGCATCGAGGGCTGTGTTTTTTACGCAATATTCAGTGGTGAGGCCTGTAATATAGACATCTGTAACCTTTTTATTAAGAAGATAGTCCATCAGGTTTTCATTGGTGGCTTCATATGCCGAGTAGCCGTCATCCTTATTGCCGGTGCCCTTATGAAAACCCTTCTGTATCCTGGTAATATTCAAATCAGGATGGAACATTGCTCCCCTGGTGCCATCAACACAGTGTGGCGGCCACTTGTCAAAGTGTTTTGTATCGGGTGGATGTACATCACGTGATGCCACTACAACATCAAACTTATCCATCAGTTTATTGATGACGGGTATTACCTCATTTGCCTTTGGTGCGGGCAGAGCGCCACCCGGGCAAAAATCATTCTGTACATCTACAATAATCAGCGCTTCCATATCTTCTCCTTTAAATTATTACGTAAATTCATTAATTCTTTACCTATGCCTACTTTATATATATGAGGATTATCAAACCTTTTAGATTCGGCCGGTAACCGTGCCAGCCTGTCAGCAGCATACTTTGCTGATTCGTCCAGTGATCTTCCTTTAAGTATCCTGCCATTATCCATCACCTTTTCAATAATACTCTCATGAGAATATCCCTTTAGCCGGCAGTTTTTCTCAGGATTGTGAGGATGAAATATAATTTCAGGCACTGCTGCATTTTCAAGTTCTATACCATCGGCATAAAACATATGATCATTATCAACAAAACGTAATATTTTCTTTAAACCCGGCAGTGTTGTCTTGGTTATATTTTCGGACACTTTCATACTTGGTTTATCATCAATCTGAGTCAGTTTATATACACCATCCAGTGCACCTTCGTCTTTGCCTGTTACCAGGGCTGTTCCCACCCCGAAAGAGTCGATGGGCGCCTCCTGGTCCAGAAGACTTTTAATAAGGTGTTCATCGAGCTGGTTTGACACTACTATCTTAACATAGCTGAGTCCTGCCTGGTTGAGCATCCTGCGAGATTCTTTGCTCATATAGGCAAGGTCGCCGCTATCAAGCCTGATGCCTGTGAGCTTATGTCCATTCTTTTCAAGCTCTTTTGCTACGGTGATGGCATTGGGAACGCCATGTTTAATTGTATCGTAAGTATCGACAAGCAATATTGATGAATCAGGATATAAACGAACGAACTCCCTGAAGGCATCAATTTCCCTATTGTAACTCTGCACCCATGAATGTGCCATGGTACCGGTAGATACGAAGCCGAAGATGCTGGCACTATAAGTATTTGAGCTTCCGTCAAAGCCACCGATTATGGCCGCCCTGCTAGCATGTATGGCACCCAGGCCCTGTGCACGGCGAAGGCCAAAATCAATCAACAGCCTGTCTCCGGCAGCCAGGCGTATCCTTGCTGCCTTGGTAGCTATTAGCGACTGGAAGTTTAATACATTCAGGATCATACTCTCTGCAAGCTGAGTCTCAATAATATTGCCTTCAACTCTAAGAACAGGTTCATTGGCAAATACTATCTCGCCCTCTGTTACGGAAAAGACATTACCCGTGAATCTGAAACTTTTGAGATATTCAATGAATTTATTATTAAAGCCTATTGATTCAAGATAACGGAAATCTTCTTCGCGGAAGCGGTAATCATGTATTGCTTCAAGCAGGTTATCAAGACCGGCATAAACGACAAAACCTCCTTCATACGGGTTTTTACGGAAGAAATAATCGAAATTGGCCTTGGTATCCTTCTTCCCCGTAAGGAAATAACCCTGGGCCATTGTAAGTTCATAATGGTCGGTGTAAAGACCTGAATTTATATTAAGGACTGACATTTTTTTCTATCTCCTTTCTATTTGATCTGTAGCCCATTTTAAGATAAGCAAAATTTTTGGGATTTTTGTTTAAGGGGAACGGAAAACGGAATGAGGGGGAGATATGTGCGTCAGCAGGTAATACAACGCGTGGCTGTGGGCACAGCCTTTAGCCTTTCAAATGGTATGGGGTTTTTACACACGGTGCATATCCCATAACCCGGGCTGTCTATTTTGTCAAGTACAGCATTCAATATCTTTAATCTCTCTTTTGCTTTAGCTAAAACCAGTTCGTTAATATCCTTACCAGGATTACTCTCTTTGGTGGTAAACCAGTCGTTAGCACCGGACTCAACCTCCTCATCGGTTAAATCAGTAAGGGTTTCAATAGATTCCCTGAGGGTTTGTATCTCCTCTTCAACGCGTTTTCTTATTTCTTCCCTTTCTTCTTTAGTCATGTTATTCTCGTCCGTTTTCTTTATCAAAATTAATAAAAAAACTCTCGTTATATTTACGGGTGAAATGCTTTATTGAAATGAGATTGTGAAATATACTCTGAACGGGATTATATACAGGCTTATTATTGACCCGATATTATCACGCTACTACCACAGTATAATTGACGAACTTGAATCAAACGACAATGTTCTGGATGTTGCATGTGGTACCGGGTCTTTGTCACTGGCCATGTCGGTAGTGGTTGAACGTGTATCAGGTATAGACCTGTCAGGGCAAATGATAGATATTGCAAATGATTCAGCTGAAAAGAAAAATATTAGTAATGCCAGATTTACTATAAGGGATGCTTCTGATCTTTCGTCTTACAGTGATAATGAGTTTGATATGGCTGTTGCTTCCATGACCATTCACCAGTTTGATTCTGACCTGGCTCTGAAGATTCTTGCAGAAATGAAAAGAATTGCTTTAAAAGTAATACTAATGGATTATAATTACCCGATTCCGGTGGGTATATCTAGATTGGTAATTTTCTTTATTGAAAGGATAGCAGGAGGTGATCACTACAGGAACTTCAAAAGGTTTAATGCTTTTGGAGGGTTGCCATATTTTATTGATGAATCCGGACTTAAGGTTGAGTCAGAAAAGCTAAGAGGAATGGGAGCGTTCAAAATTGTTGTTTGCAGGTAGAATATGGCAGGGAGCAGGGAGCAGGGAACAGGTAAGAATTCCCTATGAAACCTAAGTTAAATAAATTCCCTGCCCCCTGCTCCCTGCTGAACCGTCTCAGGCGGAATCACCTTCCACCTACAAACATAGGATCACCTGTGTATCCCAGTTCCTCCCAGTTGAGCTTTTTATAGCTTCTCCTGGAGTGACAGTTTGTGCATCTCAGAGATTTTTCAGCAGGGGCAACCATATGATTGATAGGCCAGTACATTTCTGTTTCTACAAAACCAACCTTACCCGAGTAAGCCATATCAATTGCCTGCATTCCCAATTCTGCAGCATCATTCCAATCGTAAGTATCCCAGTAACCACCTTCACCAAACAATTTTGCAACTATTAAATAATTATTCCTGGAGTCATAGGGCTGCTTACCCCTCATTACCTTGAAAGGACTTATTTTAGCATCCGGATCATCTATATTACCTGGCAATTTGTTCAGCTCAACAATTATTTCAGGATTAATTACGTCGCCATACAGATAATAATCAGCCCTGCCATTATGCCATCTGTATTCCGGTATCACATTTTTGTCCCAGCGAAAATCTCCTTTCTTTTTGTCATAGTCTGGCATTCCATATTCATCAGGTTTTGGATCCTTGTTTTTTCCTGATGTAGACCAGTCCCACCATGTTTTTGTTGGTTCCTCCCTGGCAAAAGCAGGAATGTGGCATGTTTCGCAAGCAATTGAGCTAACATGATCGTTTATTAATTTCTTCCTGTGTGGTCGCTCTCCGTGACAACCAAGGCATGAAATATGATTTGTGCCAGCAGCTAAAGAACCATGGCTTGCTCCGAGAATTTTATGATTTTCGCCGGCATGGCAATCGGAACAAGTAAACCCAAGTTCTCCCATATGCACATCCAGGCTTGGGGAGGGATTTATCATACTTCCGTCCATATCGCCATGTTTAACTCCCGTTCCTCCACCACCATTAAAATGACATATACTGCAGTTTTCAATTTGTGTCTTACCAACACTCTGTGCCACTTTAACAAGGTCAACGGAGGGATCCGGCATTCCTGCACCTGTTGGTACCTTTTTGTATGTACCGGAATGGTCGTGACAAATAAGACAATCAATATTTCTTCCCTCAGAGAAGTCAAACGTTTCATCTTTCCATCCGTAACCAATATGACAACTTGTGCAACGTGGCCAGTTTGAAGGCACGGCAATGCAGTAATTATTAATAATATTTTGCTTACCCAGTCTAATTGTTTGACCATCCCGGTTAGTGAATTCATCACCCAACCAATTCCAGTGCCTTGTTTTAATTATATCAGTGTCCATTCCACTATGGCACTCCAGGCAAAGTTCTGTAACTTCCTGCGGGCTATTAAAGGGCCCCTCAATAAATTCTGAATGATCTACCTGTGCTGAAATATTTATTACGAAAAAAAGAGTAATGAAGAACGGTATTGTTTTCATGACTTATATTTATGTTAAAAAAATCTCAACCTATAAATTTAAGTAATTTTTAACATACATTAAAAAAAATAAGATATTTTCAGGCAGACTCACTTCTGGTTCCAGGATGAGATGAAATCCTCCTTCGCCTTACGGCTATGGAGGACGATGCGGAATCCCTGACCGACTGAAAGGAGTGCCAGGGTTCAGCGTTTAGCGCTCAGCATTTAGCATTTAGCGTTGTCTATGCTCCAGAGTTTATCAACCTGGCTGAAATTACCGGTTATAGAGCTGGTAATAAAACATATAGATGCGGTGATAAAATATACCCACAGCAGATCAGTTAGTATGACCTGCTAATCCGGGCTCAATGGTACATCAAGCCTGAAAGCAAAAAAAGGGATTACAATTATTGTTATCAACAGTAATAATGCCGTTTTCCACATGATCCGCAATATTAATGAGACAAATGACTTCGATCGCTAATACTACTGTTGACAAAAATAATATTTATTCCTTTTCTTTGAGATTTTTACCTTTATGGACCTTCTCTTCCAGCTTATTTACGATAGCTTCGGCTTTCTTTATGTTTTCCTTTCTCTGCTGGTATTCCTCATCGGAAATCCTGTTCGGATTCTTCTCCTTCACTTCAGCTCCCTTTTGTTTAACCTCATCAGACTTCCTTCTTGACTGTTGTTCTGCTTCAACATTCATTGTGTCTATGGCACTTCTTCCTCTCCATGCTATTGCATTATTGTTAGCAAGCACGAAATTAATGATCAGCAAAAGAACAAGGATTAATTTAATTTTTTTATAGCTTAAAAATTAATAGTCTATTATTCTTTCAATACGCTATCTACCTCCTGGGCGGATTCTTCAATTTCACTTATTGTACTGTCCATTTCTGGTGTGACAGCTTCAATCTGTTCAATTTCATCAGTTACGGCTTCATCAGATTTATCTTTTGATGAGCCTCCGGAGCATCCGGCCAGAATTAAAGCCGAGATTCCAAATGCAAAAAGTAATTTTTTCATAATTAATGGTTTAAGTAATGGTTGTATATTCTTAAGATCAAACGGTAATTCCCAATAGAAATTGTTTTTAAAGTTAAGAAATTTAAGCAATTAAAGTAAACTGCAATAAGTTTATAACCCACCTGCCGCATTATCACAGGATAATATCTGATTCTCGTAAGTAAAGTAAGTTTGCCGGATGACGAATATTTATCTCTTGAATAGATTCACATCGAGGGATCGTTCATTATTGATCAAAGCAACTACAAATGCCTGGTCATAGCCTGAGTTCCTGCATTTATTTTGCAATTCACGGGCATCTGATAACTTTGCAAATTCACCAACAGTTACACGCCATGCACCTTTATAATAGTATTCCCATGTATCATATTTAGTACCGTTAACTGAAATATTATATGTTCCTCCTTCTTTGGTACTTGACAGTATCTGCACTCTGTATATTACTTTGTCCTCAGCAGCATCTGCTTCTTCCTTCTTAAGTTCTTCTATCCTCAGGCTGTCAGCTATCCTTTTTTCTTCCGCGTGCCTTTCAGCTTCGAGTTTCTCTTCTGCCAGCTTTTCAGCTGCCAGTCTTTCAGCTTCAAGTTCTTCTATTCTCAGGCTATCGGCTATCCTGTTTTCTTCTGGCTTGCTTACAGCTTCAAGATCTTCTGCCGCTTTCTGCATTGTTAACATGGGTGACCCTGTAGCATAATCTCTCAAAATATCAGAAAGTAAAAAGGCATTATCATTCTTGTATTTTTCATCCAGTTCTATCTTGTACAGCTTTCTGTTTATTCGTTTTTTACCAATACCTGATCTTTCAATCATGGTATAAAACCCGTAATTTTTCCCTTCGCGGTTAATTTTAAAAGCAACTTCATCATTATCAGTATTTAATTGATCATACAGGTTTACGGGGTCATCCCAGTCAGAGCTATTAAAATTGCTGAAAAAGATATCATATCCACCGAATCCCTGAAGTCCGTCAGATGAGAAGTAAAGATTATTATTATGATCGAGGCAGGCGTAAAGTTCAGAGCCTGCACTATTGAACTTTTTGCCCATATTTTCGGGAGCTGTCCACATATTATTCTCATACCTGCTTATGTACAGATCCAGACCTCCAATGCCACCCGGCATATCGGAAGAGAATATCATTACGTCCCCGTCCGGTGATATTGTCGGGTGTGTATAATTATTATCCTCGCAGAATCCAAGGAGTTTATTCTGGACTGCCCATGGCTGGTCACTATTGGTTTTATCTGACTCAGCCATATATATTTTTACTTTACCATCTTGTTCTGACAATTTTGAATAATAAAATCTTGACAGGTTGCTGGTAAAGGTTATTCCATCGGCCGGAATCATCAATTGAGGGTTAATGTAAAAAGGAATCTCCTCCCCAAGTACAGAATCGTTTAATGAAGCATAGTATAATTCTTTGTCTCCGAATGAAATATGCTTTGAAATCATTTTTGCATCTCTTTTTGAGAGCGATAAGAATAGAATACCGTTGTTATAGAGCTGAATCCCAGACGAAGGTGTTAATATATCAATTTCAAATCTCCTGATTTTCAGATATGGATTAGTTTTTATGGTATCAGTTTCTGCATTAGAAGAATTGCCAGACCGTGTTATTTCCATGGAATGGACTTTTCCGGGAATTCCCTGCGAAATAATACCAGGAAACATTACTGAAATCAAAATTACTATTATCACCTGTTTCATCCTTAATGGTTTTTATTTTACCAGTGAAAACGTTTATATCGTCTTGATTTATTATAGGAAAGGTTTATTCCCGCAGACAACTCAATTGAAGGGATATTTTTATAATAGGGTGATTCTCTTGATAGAGCCAGGAATGCTCCTATATAAATCCCGGGGTAATTATACCTGAAGAAAACTGATATATTATCCTTATTATAAAAATAGGTACCAAGACAAAAATTATCTATATAGATCTTTACCATGGGGTAAATATGGTTAACAAAATCATGGAATGTGGTATCTGAAATACTAAAAATAACAGAGGGTTCAATCAATATGTTCATGGGTCTGTACAAGACTAACTTATAGCCACTTAAGAAATGATAATGTCTTGCTTCGTAATCATAGGTAACAGTATCATCCGGCAACATACCTTCAAGTAGACCGGTTGATGATATACCAATGTAAAAAGAGGGGCTATAATAGTATATGCCAAAATCAATATTTGGGTCATATGTAGTTTCTTTTGTTGCACTCTCAGGAAATTCAACATCGGATGAAGTAGTCACTGTATTCATTGAACCCTCAAAAGAGATCCCGATGGCTAAAAACGACATGGAACTTTCATTTAATTTCAAATGGTAAGATCCTGTCACCTTAAAACCTGAGGATTTGACTTCCTCTGATGATCTGTGGAATACCTGGTAACCTATGCCCATATTTCTATAGCTAGAGAGATCAGGGATGTCATAATATCCCTTAATTTTTTTTGTAAATCTGGTATTACCACTGAGGACCATTGATTCATAATCATCTCCCGTAGCATAAGTAAAGTTTATGGAATTGTAATCTTTAGAGCCTGAGATTGCTGGATTATACCAGGCTGGATTAAAAAACCATGTTCCTGCAGGATTTAATTGTGAATCCTGGCTATATAGGGTTAATGGGCTTATTATGAGAAATATATATAGTATTTTCCGGAATGTTTTTAAACAGATCATTTTGGTAATTTTAAAAACCATTATACAAGGTATAAAAATCTAAGATATTTAAAATTATTAAACGAAGAATAGCCGGATTAATTATGTTAATATTTGACTTAAGAATTAACTTACCGGGAAGCTGAAAAATCTTAAAAAATCCTTTTTATTTAAGGCTTGATTTTTCGGCTTATTTAACGTTTGAATGCGCTCATCTATGAAAAAGCTCTGTTGGTCAAATTAATTTAAATGCTGCTTTTTTATTTCATAAATTTGATTTGGTTTCAAAACATGCTGAGCCTGTAAAAAGTCCAATTTTTGGATAAATATGCCTCGAAGTTAGAACTAAATTCAAGGATCAGCTTTACAGACCGGCATTTATGAAACGAAGAAAAAATACTGCTTTGTTAGTCAATATCCCAATGTGACTGACGAAGCGTACGCATGCCTGAAAGTATCATTTTCGTGACTATCCAATTTTTTCATTTTACTAACTTCTACAAGTCGCTCACCGCAGACTCAGGGTCGGGAGATGATGTATGTAGTTTGGAATATGAACTCAAAGTTATGCCAGATATTAGCACCGGTACCCGGACAATGAATCCTGGTGCAGGCTCAGCATCCTTTTATCCAGATTCAAATTATCCAAATGCAATTGTTGTGGTTTCAGACTTCAATTTTAAGGAATTTTTCCGGACTGAAGTAAATGCTTACTGTAATAATATTGCTGCAATCGAAGTTGCTTTCTTCGGGGTACCGGTTGCTAATTCTGGTTTTTGTAAAGAAAAAAAATGTAATTTTACATATAAACCTAACGTCACCTCGTCCGTGAGTTAATCTCAAACTCAAAAACAACCAGATTATGGGGTTTATAAGATCGTTATTTGCAATATTCCTATTCTGCCTGATTACATATTCAGGTTTTTCACAGAATGCTGGTGTCGATCAGGATGTGTGTGGTCTCACCACTACTCTTGCTGCTGCTGATCCAGATCCGGATACAGGAACATGGTCAGTAGTAGGTACGCCTCCCGGTACTGTTAGTTTTACAGATAATACATTATATAATACAGATGTCACAGTAGATACATATGGCTTGTATACTTTCAGGTGGACTGTTGCGGGAGTAGGCTATGATGATGTTGATATAACTTTTTATTCTGATGCAACCATCACTCTCACATCCGGTAATAATAATCAGACCATTTGTATCAATACAGCTCTTACCGATATTACCTACAGTATAGGAGGGAGTGGCAATAATGCAACAGTAGAAGGGTTGCCG
>Ga0114922_10003039_pt1 | contig 15685 bp, 15 predicted proteins | sample AartaG_FD_100975 | JGI IMG/M metagenome (GOLD analysis project Ga0114922, IMG submission 100975) | Deep subsurface microbial communities from Aarhus Bay to uncover new lineages of life (NeLLi) - Aarhus_00045 metaG | ecosystem: Environmental > Aquatic > Marine > Oceanic > Sediment | place...
ATGATCCCGTCGCTCTCTCCCGCGACGCCGAAGTCCGTGAACAGCGAGTTCTCGTCGCCGTCCGGCTCCACGTCCAGGATGGAGAACTCCGCGCCGAGGTCCAGGCTGTCGCTCCATGTGACCTCTGCGATGAGGACCTTGATGAGCACCTGCGGGATGGGACGATCCAGGTCGTCGATGATGCCCCGCAGGCGTTCGAAGTTGCTGGGCGCGGTCAGGATGAGTAGCGTGTTGGTGTCTTCGTCCGCCACGCAGTAGACCTGTCCGGACAGGGAACCGACACCTTCGGCGCTCGCCGCCGAAGTGGTGCCCCGCATGAAGGCGGCAAAGCGGGCGGCGCGCCCCTGGGTCTGGCCTCCCCGTCCGCCCGTGGTCCTCCCCCCTGCAGTGGTCTGGTCGGCCTCGCGGAACAGATCGTTCAGCAATTCCGCCACGTTCGCCGCCTCGGCGTTCTTCATGCTGTAGACGAGGACGGATTCCTCCTCCGCGGGATTAGCGTCGAGCTGCTCGATGACGTGGGCGACCACTTCCAGCGTGTCCGCCGGGCCGCTGACCACGACGGTGTTGGTGCGCTCATCGGCGGCGGCCGTGACCTCGGGCGCCCGGCTGACGCCTTCCTCGCCCTGCTCGCCCTGCCCTCCAGGCGGGCCGCGGAAGAACCGCCCGCCCCCAAAGCCTCCCCTGCGCTGCTGCGTGGAGCTGCGCTGTTCCTGCTCGAATACCCGGTTGATCAAGTCCGCCGCATCCGAAGCGTCCGCGTACATGAGCTGGAAGACGCGCACTTCCGCCACCGTCGCCATGTGCGTGTCCAGGGCACTGACGATCTCAACGATGCGGCGCACGTTTGCGCCGGTGTCCGTCAGGATCAGGGCGTTGCTGCTGGCGTTGGCGGACAGGTCCGCGTAAGCGGGGATCAAGCTGGCCAGGTCTTCCCTCACCTGGACGGCATCAGCGAACTTGAGAGGGATCACTTGTGTGATGATTTCATCGTTCGCCTCGATCTTACCGGGGTCGGTCCCGGACCGGACGGGCACGTTCATCTTCTTGGCGTCTTCAAGCGTGACGATCTTCAGCACGCGACCCTTGCGCACAGCCGCAAAGCCCTGCTCGACCAGGACCGTGTTAAGAAGATCGACCGCTTCTTGTGCGTTCAGGGGCTGGCGGCTCATCACGGTAACGCGCCCGTCCACGGTTGCCTCCACGACGATGATCAGTCCGCCGACCTCTGACAGATGCTCCAGCACGGCCGAGAGCGGCGCGTCCCGGAAGTTAAGAAGGATCGCGTCCGGCGTCTCGACCACCTCCGGGGCCCCTTCCACCGCCTCTGCGGGGGCTTCCGCCGCCTCCGGCGCCGGTTCGGCGGCCTCCGCAGGCCCCTCGCCGGCCGCGACGTTCGATGCGCCGGCCAACAGGGCGAGCATCACCAGAGTGCATAGGGCGAGAGCCGCCCGAGCCGATCCCTCCCGGTTTGACCGGTCATAGCTGTTGTTGATAGAGCCGTTCATTGTCCCTGCTCCCTCTGTCGTCTCTGCCTCATTTGCTCTACTATGTCCGCCGCGCTGCCCGCCGGCAGCGTTGTGGTTTCCAGTTCTTCGCCCGCCGTGCCCTCGCCGGCCGCTGCAGACGCCGCCGTCCCGGATGCCTCCAGGTTGTCGCCTATGCCCACCTCGACCTGCGCCTCGTCTCTCACATAGCGGATGCCGTCCAGCGTGATCCGGTCTACGCGACCACGCACCACTTCATCGCCGACCCGCGCTCGGATGAGCCCGCCCGAGCGCATGTCCTCCAGGACGGCGATAAACTCATCGTCCTGCCTGAGCACGCCGCGCAGCAGCACGAACCGCTCAGGGCTGGGCGCTGCCCGGACCACCTCGGCCTCTTCGGGCTGGCTCCTCTGTCCCCGACTGCGCGAGAACATGTTCCGCTCGATCAGGATCTCGTAATGCTCCCACGGGTTGGCTTCGCCTGCCGCAGCCGCCCCGTGCAATCCGCCGATGCTCAGGGCCAGCGCCAGCGCCAACGCCACGGATGTCGCTTTCGCGCGTATCATGCGCCGCCACCTCCGGCTGGAACATCTCCTTCGCTTGCCGCGACTTTTACCAGGTAGAGTGTCGAGGCCTTCAGTTGGACCGACAGCTCGTCCGTGCCTTCCTTTCGGGCTCCTAGCTGCAGTTCGACAACGCGGAGCGGCAGAGAGGATGTCTCGACTTGCCAGAGGAAACGGGCCACGGCGCGCATCGAGCCCGTGCCGGAAGCCAGGACCGTTATCTCACGCATCGTCCCGTCCTGCGGGCTCCGTTCGGGCTTCAGGGAGGAGAGGGCCAGACGCCCCTCCTCAGCCCAGTCGCGCATGGCGTGCAGCAGGCGACTCTCCGCCCCGGCGGGATCGGATGCCAGGCCCCCGGCCGTCAGTTCTTGCCACCTGTGGGCGATCAGCCGCCGCCGTTCGAAAAGCCACCCGGCGTCTTCAAGCTCTTGCACCAGCCGCGCCTCTTCGGCCTCGAGCGCCGCCCCGCTCTCCAGGATCGGCTTGATCACGTAGTGGTCGAGCACGAGGAGCGCCACCGCTGCCGCCGTGGCCAGGGCCAGGTGCGTCTCGCGTTTCGAAAGCTTCATCGGTCACTCCGCTGCAACGTGCGCAAAGGATATGTCGAAGGAGCTCTCGCCCCCGGCTCCCCGCGTTTCCTGAATGTAGAGCAGCTTCACCTCGGCGAACGCTCCGGATTGCTGGAGGGCGTCGAGCACCCCGAGCACAGCCTGCTCGTCGGTCGCCTTGCCGGCCAGAACGCCGCGCATGTCGTCCCGCACCGCGAGGCTCGTGGCCCATATGTCGCCCCTCTCGGGGAAGGCCCGTGTGAGCGCGACCAGGCAGTCCAGGAACGGGGGCCTCCGGTCGTACCAGCCGCGCGCCTGGTTGACGCTTTCGACGACCCTCTCGGCCTCTGCGATCGAGGGCGCCATCTCGTCCAGCCTGGCCCGCATGGCGGCGATCTCCCGTTTCCGCTCTTTCCGGTCCATAACCAGGGCACCGCCGCCCACTGCGAAGGCCAGCAGCAGGAACCCGGCCCATGCCGTCCACCGTGCCCAGTGTCTGGCGGGGCGAACGGCGAGTCGAGAATGCAGCAGGTCGAACGGCGCCAGGCCGGGCTCCAGGCCGGCCGCCGCAAGGGCTGCGGCGGACGCCGCGCGCCCGTCCGGGATGCCCGCTCCGGAGGCCGCTTCCGGCAGCCCCGCCAGCGGCAGCTCAGGAGCCACGTCAAGCTCGACGCCCAGCCCTGCGCACGCCTCACGCGCGCTGCCGCTCAGTCCCACGCCGTCCCACAGCGCCACCCGGCCGACGCCGTCCTGGCCGCTGGCCAGTCTCGAGCCGATAGCCAGACGCAGGGCAGCGGCCACTGCATCTGATGCCGTGCCGCTACCAGCCAGCGGAGCATGGCGGATGTCCGTCAGGCGGCCGTTCCGCCTGAAAGCGATCTCGATTCCATCCGATGTAATGAGGGCCGTGAGGCCGTCCGAATCCGCCGTGCCGGCCAGTGCCAGAGCGGCGGCCGTGGAAGTGACGGCGCGGGCCTTGAACCGCGCAGCGCGGGCTGCGTCCACCACTGCGCTGAGCCGCCCGGAGGTAGTCGCCACCAGCAGAGCCTTGCCTGCCTTTCCCTCGGCCGGTGCGGCGGCCCAGTCGCAGACCATCTGGCCCGAATCCAGCGAGAAGGCCCGCTCGGCTTCCATCCGAAGTATGCCGGCCAGGACGCGCGGCCCGGCGGGAGGCACTTCACGCGTGACCGTCATCAGCCACCGCGCGGGAATGCCTATGGTGCCGGCGCGCGGCAGGCGCTGCTCCCGGAGGAATCGGCCCAGGCAGCCGCCGACGGCCACCGGGTCGTCCCACGTCACGCCCTCGGGGAAGGCGAGCTCCGCCACGCGAACGACCTCGTGACGACCGCGCGCCGATCTGACCTCGGCGGCAACGATGCGCCGTTCGCCCAGGGCCAGTCCCAGTGATCGTCGCTTTCCCATCATCGGTAGCTCGCGGTTATTCTCGTGCTGGCGGCGAACTCACCCGACCGCAAGTCCGCCAGTATCTCGCGATCGAGCGGCCAGCCAAGGTGACTGAGGTCCTGCCAGCGCAGAACGCGCGGCGGGCCCGTCCGCGCGTCAATGACGGCCCGGCAACGGCGGTAGGCACGGCCGTCGCCACTGACGGCCACTATGTCCACGCTGAACTGGTAGGAACGGGTGGTGATGTATGGCCCGATGGCCGTCGCCTTCTCCTCCGGCAGGGCATCCGCCACCCAGGCGATGTTGCTCAGGTCCGTTGCGGTGTCCAGGCGTCGGCTCAGCAGCGCGTCCACGTCGCTCTCGTCCAGTTCGGGCAGACACAGGAGCACCTCGCGCGGGGCAGTCTTCACGTTGACCAGGCCGACCAGTTCCTCGTCGTCGACGCTCGTGAGACGGTCTGCGATCCGGGCGAACTCGTCCAACGTCATGCCGCTGCGGAAGTAGAACTCCAGAATGCTCCCGTAGGGCCGGCCCCAGCGAACGTTCTGCAGGACCGTGAAGACCCGATCGTCCTCGATCGCTTCGCCCAGAAGCTCGGAAAGGTCCTGCGTATCGACGTCATTCACGTTCACCCGCTCCTGGCCATCGGCGGACAGGTTGGGTTCGACGCTGTAAACGGTGACGTAGTCCAGGAACCCGCGGTCGAGGGTGCCGTTGCGGTTGTCGTCCGGCTGGGTCTGGTCGGCGTCGTCCTCGTTGTAGTCGAGGACTCCGTTGCGGTTGGCGTCTTCGCCGTAGAGCAGGTCCGTGGAGGCGCCGCGCACAAGGAGCACCTCCTCGACCGTCTCGAACAGCGTATCCTTGCAGTAGTAGGGCTGCTCTTGCAGCAGGTAGTACTCGCTTTCGGCGCCGCTGGGGGAGACCTCCGCGTCCTCGTCCCGCCAGTCGATGATGGAGTCCGCCAGCTCCGCGGTCATGCCGGGCAGCTTGAGCAACATGTCGCTGGAAGCCGAGTTGAGGTTGATCCGCGACGCCTCAGCGACTACACCGAACGCAGACTCCTCGTCGCTCTCCAGGTTCGGATGGACGAGCCAGAACAGCCCGCCTCCCACGCTCCGCTCCTCCCACACGACCTCCTCCAACGCATCGGTTGAGCCGTCGGTCCCGTCCAGCATGGCCATGGCGAACTGGAGGGCCCCCGCGGCCACCGCATCCGCTTCCAGGTCGCACTGGCGGTTGGCCGAAGCGAGCGCTTCCACCCGCATCGAGTATGCGAAGACGAGCACCAGGCTGGCCAGCACGAGGGTGATCCACATGGTCACGATGAGCACCGTTCCCTGATCCTGCCGCCAGGCTCCTGGGCGCGAACATTTGGCTTCGAGGGACCTCATCGCCCGCCCCCCGTAGCTCGGCCGGTCGACTCCCCCTCCTCGGTCGGCGAGCCGCACGGCAGTGCGAAGACCCGCGTGACCACGTAGTCCTCCTCCTCGTCCTCCGTCTCCAGGCTGATCATGAGCCGGACGGCCAGCGGCAGGACGTCGCCGGTCGTCGTCGAGTCCCAACTGTCCAGCCAGTCCGTCCCGTCGAAGAAAGCCACGTCGAGGGCACTCACGCGTCGGCAGAGGACCTCCTCGATCGGGTCTTGCGCTTCCGGCGCGAGCAGGTTGGCCGTGACGCGCCGCACCAGCGTTCCTTCTCCCGTTCCGTCGTCCGCACTCACCGCAATCTCGACGTTGACGATGGGCGACGGGGGATCGCCTGCCCACTGATCCCTGGCCAGGGCGTGGAAAGCAAGGCCGTCGTCCTCCCGCCCGCGTTCATCTTGCGCGTCTTCGCCGATGAACTCGCCGGCCAGCAGGCCCGTCGGCACGGTCGCCGATTCGAGGTCCTCACGCAGCATCCTGAGCGCAGCGGCGGCGCGCGTGGCCGGCTCCATTCCCCTCTCCGCCGCGCGTCGCCCGCGAAAGGCGATGTGGAGGCTGGCGTAAAGCGAGGCCGCCAACATGCTCATCAGCGTCATCGCCACCAGCATCTCAAGGAGTGTGAACCCCTTCCTGGAGGTCACACGTGCCATGTCACTCGCTCCCGACGTAGCCTAGCGTGGTCATCGACACTGTGCGCTCCTGACCACGGGCCGTCCAGTCCACCGTAAGAGTCACCTCACTAACCTGCGGCTCTTCCCACTCGCTGATCGTCAACTGCCAGGAATAGCCGGCCCACTCGTCGCCGAAGTCCCCTTTCGTCTCGGCGCTTTGCCAGTCTCCGGTGGCCATCACCTCGGCCAGCTTGCTGCGGCCGAGCATGGCGGCCTCGGTCCGCTGACGCGCAGTCTCGCCAAGTCCCATCGCGAGCGAAATGCCCGCCATGGCCACGGGCAGGATCGCGCCCACGAGCGCCAGGCTCGCAAGCACCTCCACGAGCGTGAAGCCGCGCCTATGCCTGTCGGTCGAGCTCCTCATCCCTCTTTCCCCGGTTGCCGAACGACGAAGGCCTCTGTGGGGGCGGCGCAGATCACCTCGGCCACGCCTCCCTTCACGTCCGTCACGCGGATGGTGGCGGTCTCGGTGCGTCCGTCCGGAAAGAAGTCCAGATACGCCCGGCTGCCGTACGCGCCGGCGATGCTCACCTGCACTTCTTCGGGCAGCCTGAACGCCAGCCCCAGGCTCGATTCGATCTTCCGGAAGCCGCCCTCGTCCAGCACGGTCAGAAAAAACGTGCGTTCACGGAGATCGAAGTTGAGCCGGTAGACGCGGCCCTCGCTGATGGCCCGCGAGCGGGCCAGCCGCGTGGTCGCCGCAATGCGCGCGGCAGTATCGTCGGTCTTGCGGGAGACGAAGAACCCCCGAAGGGACGGCGAGGCCGCTCCGAGCAACGTGCAGATGATGACCATGACCAGCACCAGTTCCAGCAGCGTGAAGCCGCTGCGGCGGCGCCGGTCAGCGGGTCGACCAGTTGTCAATGTCGTCCGCTCCTCCGCTCTGCCCGTCGGGTCCGAAGGAATAGAGGTCATAGCCCTCGCGGTTGTGGTCGCCGGGATAGCTGTAGACGTAGGGGGTGCCCCAGGGGTCGTTGGGCACGCCGCGCTTTATGTACGGCCCGCGCCAGTCGTCCATGCCCGTGGGCTGCTCAACGAGGGCCCCGATCCCCTCCTGGGTGCTCGGAAAGCGCCCCGTGTCTATCTCGAACGTGTCCAGCGCCAGCTCCAGATTCCCGATGTCGGTGCGCGCGGCCGTGATCCGCGCCTGCTCGGACCGTTTGGTGAACTTGGGCACCACCACGGCCGCCAGCACGCTGAGTATGACCAGCACGAGCAGTAGCTCGATCAGCGTGAAGCCGCCCCGGCGGGCCGTCCTGCCCGGCCCGCTGCGCGTTCGTTCGCGGTACTTCATGCTCCCTGCTCCTTTCCACCTCTCAAACCGCTGAACCACGCCTCAGCGGATCAGCTCCTGCAATGTGAAGATAGGCAACAGCATGCCGATGACCACGGTCCCGATCAGGGCCGCCATGACGAACAGCATCGCCGGTTCGGCCAGGGCTACCAGGGTCCGCAGTTGGCGGTCCAGCTCCGACTCATAGCTATCCGCCAGCCGGACGAGCTCCGCGTCCAGCCGCCCCGCCTCCTCGCCCACGGCCACCATTTCGACAACCGAGGCGGGGAAGAGCTGCGGGCCGGTGGCCAGGCCCTGCGCCAACGGGCTGCCGGCCTGCACCGCATCGACCGCCTGCGTCACGGTGTCGGCCAGCGTCTGGTTGCCGATGGCTTGCCTGGCTGCTTCCAGAGCCGTGACCAGAGGCACGCCTGCTCCCAGCAGCGTGCCCAGCATCCGGCAGAAGCGCACCAGCGCGAACCGTGCAACCACTCGCCCCAGGGCGGGGATGCGAAGGACGGCCCGCTCCACGAAGCGTCGTCCCGATTCGCTCGCCAGCGCCCGGCGGACGCCGACGACCGCCAGCGCCACGACGACGAGCCCGGCCAGCCCGTGCTCAACCACGAAGTCGCTCGTGGCCACGATCGCTCGCGTCAACCAGGGAAGCGAGCCGCCGAACTCGGCAAAGACCGCCGCGAAGCGCGGGATGAAGTAGGTGAGCAGAAACCCCATGACGGCTATGGCCAGGGTTGCCAGCACGGCGGGGTAGATCATGGCGGACGTCACGCGGCCCTTCAGGTCGCGTTCCCGCTGGCGGAAGTCCGCGATCTGCGCCAGGACGGTGTCCAGGAACCCGCCCGTCTCGCCCGCCCGCACCATGGCCACGTAGACCGGGGGGAACGAGCGAGGGTATTGTGCGAGAGCATCGGCCAGGGGCATGCCGCCCACGACGTCCTCGCGCACGGCCGCCCACCGGGCCCGGGCAGCGGCCCGCGACGCCTCCTGTTCGAGGATGCCGAGCGCCCGGCTCAGGGACACGCCCGCCGCCAGCAGGTTTGCCAGCTCCCGCGTGAAGGCATCTACGCTCGCCCTGGGCACACGCGTGCCGCCGAGCGACAGGCCACCGGAGGACTGGCCGGCCTCCTCAACCGAGACGGGGTAGAGAGACCGCTGGCTGAGCTGCTGCACCGCCGCCTCGCGGGTCTCGGCGATCACGTTGCCTCCCAGCTCGCGTCCGGTCTGATCCACGGCCGTGTAATCGAACTTCGCCATCAGGCGCCTCCCCCTGCGGCCCCAAGGGCCTTGGCGCCGTTCACCCGTTCGTCCTTGGTGACGCGAAGCACTTCGTCGACCGTTGTGCGGCCGGCCAGCAGGTGACGCCAGCCGTCCTGCCGCAGGCTGCGCATCCCGTCGGCGGCCGCCTGGCGCCGTATCTCGCCGGAAGAGGCGCCTTGCAGGATGAGGGCGCGCACGGGCTCCGTAACCGGCATCAGCTCGAAGATGCCCGTGCGACCGCGGTAGCCCGTCCCCAGGCACTCGCGACAGCCCGCGCCCTTCTGAAGCTGCTCCGGCACCTCGCCGGGCAGTTCGGCGCGCAGCAGGGCCGCCTCCGTGGCAGAGGGTGCATAGCTTTGACGGCAGGCGGGGCATATCAGGCGGACCAGACGCTGGGCCAGCACGGCCTCCAGCGAGGAGGCGACCAGGTAGGGCTCGACGCCCATGTCCACGAGGCGCGTGGCGGCGCCGGGCGCATCGTTCGTGTGCAAGGTGGAGAAGACCAGGTGGCCCGTCAGCGACGCCTGCACCGCGATCTCCGCCGTCTCCAGGTCTCGTACCTCTCCGACCAGGATCACGTCCGGGTCGTGCCGCAGGATGGAGCGCAGGCCTCGCCCAAAGGTCAGCCCCGCCTTCGTGGCGACCTGTATCTGATTGATGCCGTGAAGGTGGTACTCGATGGGGTCCTCGATGGTGATGATCTTGCGCTGGACGTCGTTTATGCGCGAGAGGGCGGCGTAAAGGGTCGTTGTCTTGCCGCTGCCCGTGGGCCCGGTCACCAGCACGATCCCGTGGGGCAGCTCGCAAAGCCTGGCCACTGCGTCCTGGTCCTCCTTCGACGTGCCCAGCCCGCCCAATCCCAGCAGGGCCGCACTGCGGTCCAGCAGGCGCAGCACCACGGCCTCGCCGTACAGCATCGGGATCACGGATACCCTGACGTCGATCTCGCGCTGCTTGATGCTGAGCTTGATTCGACCGTCCTGGGGCAGGCGCTTCTCGGCGATGTCGAGCTGGCTGAGTATCTTCAGACGCGAGACGATGGCCGCCTGGAATCGCCTCACTTCGGTGGGGGTTTTTGCCTCCTGAAGCACGCCGTCGACCCGGTAGCGCACGCGTAACTGGTTCTCGAACGGCTCGAAGTGGACGTCCGTCGCGCGCAGCTCGATGGCCTCGGTCAGGACCTGATTCACAAAGCGGATTATGGAGACGTCCTCGGCTCCTTCGCTCAGGTCGAGGGCCTCCTCCGACTCTCGCAGGATCTGAATGGCCGACTCGGCCGAGTCGGACACGAGGGACTGCACGGTGTCCGCGCCCACGCCGAGGTACTGCCTCAGGCAGCGGGCGATCTCCGCGGCGGGTGCCAGGGCCGACCGGAGGTCGCGGCCGGAGGCCAGCCGCAGTTCGTCCATGCCCGTCGTCTCGAACAGCCGGCTGGTGGCCACCAGGACGGCCCCGTCAGTCTCCTGAAGGGGAAGCAAGCCGTGCTTGAGCAGCAGCCTTGCAGGAAACCGGCCGAGCAGGTCCGGGTCGAACTCGGCCCCGTCCACCTCGACGTAGGGGACGCCGAACTCCTCGGCGAGCCATCTGAGGGCTTCGACCTCCGGCAAGCCGCCGGGATCGCAGAGGGCTTGCTCGATCGGAATGCCGTCGTCCAGGGCGGATCGCACCTGGGCGCACGCGCTGGCGTCGAGGATGCCCTGAGCCCTCAACTTGGTGAGAAGAGCGTCCATGGTCGGACAGGTGTCTCCTGGTGTAATCAGGGGGCGCCTGGCCCGAGCGCGCCCCCCGTTTGCGGCCCTCTCAGTCGAGTGTGCCCATCAGGACGAGTTGCGCTTCCTGACGGAGCGTCAGCACTTCGCGAAGTTGCTCCTGAGCCTTCGCCAGCTCCTGACGCACCTTCTCGCGGGCCTTGCGGTAGGCGGTCAGGCTCTCTTTGATCTGGGCGGCTGTGGACGCCTCGTTCTGCAGAACGGTCTGTAGGGAGCTTGCCGCCTTTCCGATTTCAGTCTGGGGCTCTTCAGCAGCGGGCTGGCCGCCACCGCCACCGAAGCCTCCCCTGCCCATCCCGCGGCCGCCTCCCCTGCCTCCCATGCCCATCCCGCTGCGGGCCTGGCGAGACAGGTCCTGGACCTTCTCCAGCCGAGGTCCGATCACGCTCCACTCCTCGTCGGTGGCGCCGAGCGCTTCCTTCATTCGCTCGGCCATCCGCTGCCGCCACTGCGCGGGATCGAATCGGCCACCGCCCATTCCTCCCCCGCGCTGCTGCTGGGCCATTGCCAGGCCCACGCATAGACCAAGTGCTACCACCACGGCCATCACGCCACTCAAGCCCTTCCAGCGGCTCATGGACTGCCTCCTCACAAAAGGGGTGATTGATCGTGCTTCGGCAGGGCCACTTGCCATGCATCCGCACGAGCCTTAACCATATAGTTCCAGCCCACGCCCGTTTTCTTCCGGCGCTCTGGGAAGAACCCACCCCCGCAAGAACCCCGCGAAGCTTGCAGCGCGGCTGGGTAAAGGGCCGGCCGGACGTGCGTCAGACAGGGACAGCGTCAGGGCCCGGCCTCTGGGGGCTCCGGGCGCGGCCGTCTGCCGGGCGGACCCATGCCGGGTCCGGGCGGCCCGCGCCGGCCGTGCTCCCGCATCCGGCCGAGCATCTCTTCGTACTTCGCGCGCTGTTCGGGCGTCAGGATTTCCTTGGTCCGCGCGACGGCCCGGTCGAAGGCTTGCTTCCCCTGATCTGCCAGTGCGGCCAGACTGCGCTCGTAATCGGCCTGGATGCGATCGTACTGAACTTCCTGCTCGTCTGTAAGCAGGTCACGGATCGCCTGCTCCCGCTCGTCCCTGGGTGCCTGCCTGCGCTCGCCACGCGGCATGCCCAACTGGCCCATGGCTTCTGACCAGATGGCGTGCATTTGCTGCTCCTGCTCCGGCGTCAGATCCAGCTCGCGGGCCAGCCAGGACTGCCGGCGTCCGGGCCTGTGCCTGCTCCCGCGGCCGCGCTCCAGCAGGCAGCCCAGCGCCAGCCCCGCGGCGAAGGTCAACACGAGCGAAAGGGTCAGCAGCAGGTTGGCTTTCTTCACCGTCCGTTCTCCCGAGATAGGCCTTCGACCATCCAGAGGGCGAAGGAGTTCCCCGCGTCAGCGCGCACCAGCTCCGCGTCGAGGGTCGCCGCAGCCGCCTCCCACGCCGCCGGCGGCCTTGCCTCGGCGGTCCCGGAAGGCTGCACTTGGTGGAGCCAGAACGCGCACACGGCCAGCACCATCGCAGCGGCGAGCGCCGCGGGCCGGCATATCCGCGTGATAGCACGCTCGCGCACATGGCCAACGCCTTCGTGCAGGTTCGCCAGAGCCGCGCCCGACATCTCGGGCGCCGGCAGGTCCGTCACCATGCGAGTGAGAGCCTGCAGGCACGCCAGCTCCCGCGCGCAGTCCGGGCATCGGGCCAGATGCTCGGCCATCTTTCGCCGTTCGGACGGCGCCAGCTCACCGTCGTGGTAGCGCATCACTCGGGCCCGGAACTCGCATTCGGCCATAAGTGCTCTTCTCCGCTTTGTGATTCTGTTCTAGGGAAGGTAGTCGTTCAACGCTTCCTTCAGTGCTTGGCGGGCCCGATGCAGCCGGGACTCCACGGTCCCGACGGGGATGCCGAGGGCCTCCGCCATCTCGCTGTATGACATCCCCCCGAACTCCCGCAGGACGACCACCTCGCGGTGCTCGGGACTGAGCTGCCGCAGGGCCCGATCCACGTCCAAGCGCCTGTTCGCGTCGTCCGAGACGGAAGTCCTACCACGCACGTCGGGCTCATCGCCGGTAGCGCCGGCCAACGGCAGGGGTAAGGTTCTCCTGCGCGAACGCCGGCGGTGGAACCGTGCCGTTTGTCGGACCAGAATCCGGCTCAACCACGTCTTTACGGTCGAGCGGCCCTCGAATCGTCCCATCTGTTCGAAGGCACCCACGAGAGTCTCCTGCAGGACGTCTTCGGCGTCTGCGGTGCTGCCCACAAGCCTGAAGGCCAACCGGAACAAGCCGTCCGCGTGTCGGTCGATCAACTGGTGGAACGCGCCCTGGTCGCCCCGCCGGGCGTCGGCCAGAAGCTCGTCATCCCCTATGGTCAGAGGCGCCTCCTCCGCGGCATTGGCCTCAGGCTGCTCCGACATCACTATAGTTCCGTTGCGGGTCGATTATCTTCCATCATACTCGGCGCAACTGCTCCGGACCTCGGTCCTAAGTCCACTTCTCAGGACGGGGACGAAGGGGAATCCCGGGCTGGCTCACCCGTCCCGGTCGACGGAGCCGTCCTGCGCGTCCCCCGACCCATCGATGCTCTGCAGCTCCCACAGCGCCGCGAAGCGTCCCTCTCGCGCCAGCAGCTCAGCCTGGCTTCCTTCCTCGACGAGCCGGCCGTCCTCCAACACCACGATCCGGTCGGCGATGTTGGTCGTCGAGAGGCGGTGAGCGATCAGAATGGTCGTCCGCCCCCGGGCCGCCGCCTCCAGCGCTTCCTGGATGGCCCTCTCGGTGATGGTGTCGACAGAGGAAGTGGCCTCGTCCAGTATCAGAATGGCGGGGTCCTTCAGAAGGGCGCGGGCGATGGAGATGCGCTGCTTCTGGCCGACCGACAGCTTGACGCCCCGCTCCCCCACGACGCTCTGGTAGCCGTCCGGGAACTCCGAGATGAACTCGGCGGCGCGGGCCTGCTCGGCGGCCCAGCGCACTTTCTGCTCGGTGCAGTTGGGCCGTCCGTACGCGATGTTCTCATGGATGGTGGTATTGAACAGGAACGGCTCCTGGAGCACCATTCCGATGTGGTTCCTGAGCGCGCGGGGCTCGTACTGGCGCACATCCACCCCGTCGATCAGGATGTGGCCCTCCTGCACGTCGTAGAAACGGCAGATCAGGTCCACCATGGTGGTCTTGCCGACGCCGCTCGGGCCGACCAGCGCGACGGCCTCGCCCGCCTTGATCGTCAGGTTAATGTCGTCGAGGACCGTCTCCGCCTTGTACCCGAAGCCGACGTGATGGAGCTCGATCCGCCCCTCGAGCTTCTGGGGCTTGATGGCATCCTCGGGGACTTCGAGCTCGGGGACCTCGTCCAGGAACTCGAAGATCCTGTCCGCCGCCGCCAGCGAGCGGGGCAGGGCGTGGCCCACCTGGCGGGCCAGCCTCTGGATCGGCCTGTAGAAGGTGGACAGGTACATGACGAATGCCGTGAATTCGCCCAGCTTGAGCTGGCCCCCCAGAACCATCCGGCCCCCGAAAAGGAATACGATGAGCGTGCCCGCGCCCATGAGAATGCCCATCAAAGGCTCAAAGATCGAAGACCGCAGGGCCACTTTCATGTAGGCATGATAGTAGTCGCCGGTCCTGTCCTCAAAACCGGCCGTCTCCTCCGCCTCGCGGGCGAACGACTTGACGACGCGCACGCCCGAGAGGCGTTCCTGCACGAAGGTATTCAGGTCGGCCACCTTCTGGCGGAAACTGCCGAACAGCTCGTGGAACTGGCGGCTGAAGAAGATCACCGTTGCCAGGATGAAAGGCATGGGCGCAAGAGTCAGCGCCGCAAGCCGCGCGTTCATGACGAACAGCACCGCCGCCACGCCGCCCAGAGTGAGCACGGACATGATGATGCTTTCAACCGAACGGACCAGCATGAATTCCACCGCTTCGGAGTCGTTCACCACGCGCGACATCGTCTCGCCGGTGGGGTGGTCTTCGAAGAAGCGAATGGAAAGGTCCTGAAGATGGGTGTAGAGCTCGTCACGGATGGTGCGGACTATGCGCTGCCCGAGCATCTGACTCAGGTAGCTGTGGACGAACGTGGCAAGGGCGGCCAGGAGCATCGACCCGGCGAAGGCCGCCACTATGATCGTGTGAAGCCTGTAATCCCCGCTCGGGCAGGCGTCGTCCAAGAACACCTTCATCAGCCACGGCCGCACCAGGTTCGTCGCCGCCATAGTGCCGGCCAGTGCGAGCACGGCCAGCATCAAGTACCACCACCTGCGGACATAGCGAACCAGACGCAGGGAGGACTTCAGCATCTGCCAGGTGCTCTTCCTGGCTGCTTCCTGGTCGTGCCTCATGTGTCGCCAGTAGAAGCCCCGCATCGACCTCACCTTCGCGCGAATAGAACTGACTGGTCAGTTCTATGGTCCTCTGTTCCGGCTCGTCTGTCAAGCGGAGGCGCAGCCGCCGCTTTGGGGTTGCGGCAGATGCAGCGGAGGCCGAGGACGACAACGAGCACGAGGACGAGCACGATCGCGCTGCCGCGCTCCTGCCGAGACGGTGCCTCCGGCCGGCAAGAGCCGCGCCGTTGACCGGGCGAACTTGACACTCTCGGCGCGGCGGCTGACAATGGGCGGCCGAATCGGTAGCCCTTCTCTCTGCGATTGCGGGTGAGGAACGATGAGTTCAAACTGGTGCGTATCGACTGTGCTGCTAGTCCTGTTTCTTCTGTGCGCTGAGGCCGACATGCGACAAGCAGAAGCCGCCGACGGCGAAGGCCTGGAGCCCTGGGCCTCCAACCATGATCCCACCGACGTTGCCAGGAGACACGTCGAGGACGTCTCCGCTGCTCAGCACGAGTATGCCACCACACAGGGCGGCACCATGGACGGGCAGAACTGCCGCTCGCCGTTCGCGGTGTTTGAGGGCGTCGAGATCGGATGGGAGTCCAATCGGGCCGTACGCATCGAGAACGTGGGCGAGACGGACGTCGTCAATCCCTGGCTCTCGAATGGAAGTAACAACTTCCGCACGATCCACGAGATCGCGCAGGCGGCCATTGAGCCCGGCATGAGCGACGGCGAGAAGGCGCTCGCGCTGTGGTTCCAGCAGATCACGCACCGCTACCATTGGTCCGGGGACAATGAGGAGCTGGGCGACCCCGTGCGGGTCTACAACGTCTACGGCCACAACACATGCGGCAACGACTCCATCTGCATGGCCGGCCTCTGGACCGCGGCGGGCCTGAAGGCCTGCCCCGCCAGGCCGTTGACGCACTGCATCTCACAGGTCTTCTACGACGGGGCCTGGCACCTGCTG
>Ga0114922_10003040_pt1 | contig 15677 bp, 14 predicted proteins | sample AartaG_FD_100975 | JGI IMG/M metagenome (GOLD analysis project Ga0114922, IMG submission 100975) | Deep subsurface microbial communities from Aarhus Bay to uncover new lineages of life (NeLLi) - Aarhus_00045 metaG | ecosystem: Environmental > Aquatic > Marine > Oceanic > Sediment | place...
TGAGAAGCGCCAATGTTACTAAACTAAAAAATATTTTCTTTTTCATCTTTTCCTCTTTTTTATTAGTCGGTAGTATTTTCACTACCTAATGTGTTGTGTATAAATATTCTTTTTATTTTTATACTGGAAGATGGATCTCCATCTTACCCATAACACATTTTTCAAACAACCTTTTTCTTACCTATTTCATTCTCTTTTAATTTTCTTATTTATTCTCCTTTCCTTTACACTTAAGGTTTTTAATAATTACCAAATTTCTTGGGAAATAATTTTTTAAAGTTTATCCACTACTCAATATTCCTGATCATAAAAAATTGTCCAAACACTATCAATGCTCATCGATTTCAGGGACAGCACCTGATCTTGATGCAACGTATGCTCCCAGTTCATTGCCTTTTTCTGCTGCAACCATCAAATCACCATTATTGATGTATTCCATAATAAATCCCGCTGAAAAAGCGTCACCGGAACCAACGGTATCTTTTACCTTCACTTTAATACCAGCAATATCATTTCTCGCGCCTGGAATAAAAACACTGGCGCCATTTTCTCCCCTGGTTAGAAGAATGATGTTAACTGGGAACTGCTTAAAAACCCAATCTACAATTTTTTGCTCTTCCCGCGTTTCCAAACCGAATATAGCTGCTACCCATAAAATCTCCTGGTCGTTCAACTTGAAAATATCAGTTTGGTTGAGAGAAAATTCAATTACTTTTTTTGTAAAATGGCCTTCCCTGAGATTGATATCAAAGAATATGGATTTATACGAAACACTGTCCAAGATTTTTCGTAATGTATCTGCACTGGTCACTGTTCTTTGAACGACAGTACCAAAATACAATATATCAAAAGATGTTCTTGATAATTTTTCTAATTGTTCATCGGTTAAGGTTATAAAATCGTACGCGACAGATTGAAGAATTTCAAACGTCGGAATTCCCTTTTTATCGAGAAAGACTGGCACAGTACCAGTGGCATGAATGTTATCTATCATTATAAAATCGGTTGAAATATGATTATCCACCAGCATTTTTTTCGCTGTACTGCCTAAGCTATCATTTCCTATGCAGGAAACTAAGGTCGGTTGTTCATTGTGAAAAGCCATATGAAGGGCAATATTGATAGCTGGGCCACCAATAAACCTTTTCCCTTCGATGATGTCATATAAAATCAGGCCATACAATAAAGTTTTCGACATTAGCCTTTCCTTTCTCTCCTCACAAGAAACCAGGATAATCTACTATCAGTCTGTTTTAGATACATAACTTGAACATTTCGCGAATTTTCTTTAAGTCGTAAAGGTCACCTAAACCCCAAGCTTTTGCGGTCGTCAGAGCATCAGCAGACATTTTTTCAATAGCATCCTCAGGAATTTCTGCTTCAGCAAGTGTTACTGGAGTATCTATCTTTTTAAACCAGGCTTCCAGAGTATCAATGCCTGCTTTTGCTGCTGCGAGCTCATCTGATTCATTAATCTTGAAAACTTCCCGGGCAAAATCTGCAAATTTCTTGGTTTTTTCGTTCAGGAAATATCTCATCGTACCCAGAATGGTTACAGACATAGCTGCACCATGGGGTGTATCAAAGAAATTGCTCAGGGAATGACCTAAGACATGAATGGTTGCATCACACGGGCCTAATCCATTTGGATAGAATCCGTTCCAGGCATATGAAGCCGTCCACATCATTTGGGCTCGTGCTTCCTTATCAGAAAGATCTAATAGGAGTCTATCCATACAATCGATAATTGTCCGAATGCCACCCTGGCAATATCGATCCTGGAATGGCGCCCATTCGAGGGTATGGCCAAAATAAGCTTCCAGAAGATGAGAAATGATATCAGCTGCTGAATATGCTGTTTGTTTTACAGGTATTGTGTAGGTTAACTCAGGATCGAGGATCGCCACCTTAGGAAGCATGTGTGGGCTCACAAATCCATCTTTCCTCTGAATTTTCTCATATGACATTACAGATGTGGCGTTCAACTCAGAACTTGTTGCGGGGATGGTAACTACCGCAATGATAGGTAGTGAGGATTCAATTGGGGTATCCCCAGTGACCAAATCCCATGGATCGCCATCAACCATTGCCGCAACACTCACGAATTTTGCTTCATCAATGGCGCTCCCACCGCCAAGAGCAATTATCACATCCGGTTTATTTTTACGAACCTTCTCGATGATACCAAGCGCATGTTCAACTGTCGGATTACTCTTTACGCCGAAACAAGAATCTAATTCAACACCCGCTTCCTTGCAGCTCTTTTCTACTTTTTGTAAGAAACCAATTTTCTTGACGAAGTCTTCATCATAGGTTATCAATAGCGCTTTTTTTCCAAATCCCAGCGCTTCTTGACCAACATTGGATACTTCTCCTTCACCAAATTTGATCTTAGTCGGTAAACAGAATTCGAATGGATACATTTTTTCTCCTTATATTTGGTTAGTTTGATTTATTTTGTAAAAATTTTCCGGTCTTCCCGGGGTTTTTCGATGAGACCAGAAATCGTTCATATCTAATTCTTTATTGGTAGCTTCTCTTATCATCCTTCTCATTATTCGAACTTAAAGATCATCTTCGGTTGCTGTAATAGATCTTTTAACTCAATAAGGAAATTAGCTGCCTGAACGCCATCCATGACGCGATGGTCTGCGCTCAATGTGAGGGTAATGACCTTTATTTTTCTGAACTTTTGTTCTGAAGTTTCCTCAAAAACCATCTGATCTTTTATTGCACCTACAGCAAGAATGGCTGATTGGGGGGGATTGATAATAGCAGTAAACCGATCAATCCCAAACATCCCCAGGTTGGAAATTGTAAAAGTACCATTGGTCAGATCATCTGGATTCAATTTGTTTTCTCTAGCGCGAGATGCTAAATCATTTAAGGAAACTGAAATTTCAGAGACGTCCGACATATCAGCTTGGTGAATAACCGGCACAATTAATCCACTGTCAATAGCAGCCGCCACGCCGATATTGATATCTTTGAGAACCAATATTTTTTCTTGTGTGAATTGGCTATTGATTATTGGTATTTTCCTTATTGCAAGTGCGACTGCCTTTACAATAACTGCAGTTAAAGAAATTCTGGATTTCTTATCGCTTATCCCTTCATTGGCAGATTTACGCTCGCATTCAAGAGCATCAATTTGAACATCAACTTGCAAAGTCATATGCGGCGCTTCATGAACACTGCGTGTCATATTTTCCGCAATCTTTCGCCGCATACCGATCAAAGGAATTTCTTCCAGGACAGCGGGGGAATCATCAGCCATTTTCTGATTGGAGGGAATGACTTTCCCTGAACTTACATCCGCAGCCTGAATCCTTCCACCTGGGCCACTACCTTGGATACTAAACAGGTCAATTTTTAATTCACTTGCAATACGTCGCGCGGCCGGGGTTGCAATAATCTTGCCTTTAGGTTGGCCTTTTCTGTTAAGGTAATCCTCAACATCCCTACGAGATATCCGCCCGTCCTCGGCCATTCCGGTCAAATCAGCAACATTTATCTGATTTTCTTCAATTAACTTTACCGCCAATGGAGAGATTTTAACGGGCGAATCAACTTGTGGAGAAGACTCCGCTTTCACTTTTACGGTTTCTGGTTCCTTACTACTAATTTCAGGAAGTTCTTCGCCGGGTTGTAAAATATAAGCAATAATCTCAGTAACTGGAACAATCTCTCCTATACCATGCCTAATACCAGAAAGAATACCTGTTTCAGGTGCTTCTACTTCCATCGAAATCTTATCAGTGCTTACAATCACTATCGGTTCACCTTTTTCGACTTTATCACCCTCATTATTCAGCCATTCCAGAATCTCAGACTCCTCCTGTGTAAAGCCAAATTTGGGCATGATTATTTCTTTTGCCAAGATAATTCTCCTAATAAGCCCCTGATACTAATTTTTTTGCTTCCGCAATGATATTCTCAACCTGCGGAACAGCATGATATTCCAATGTTCTATTGTATGGAATAGGCGTATCTAAACCGGCTAACCTCTGTACTGGCGCGTCGAGATAAGCAAAAGCCTCAGATTCCATGATTGAAGCTGATAGTTCTCCTCCAAATCCACCGGTTTTTACGGCTTCATGGACGATCAGTGCTTTTCCAGTTTTGATCACGGACTCAACGATCGGTTCCATATCCAGTGGTTTCACTGTACGCGGATCGATAATTTCAACTTCAATTCCTTCTTTTGCCAACGTCTCTGCCGCTTGCTGCGCCCGCATGACCATCACTGAAGTAGCGATAATGGTCAAATGGCTGCCTTCACGCACTACGTTGCTTTTTCCCAGAGGAATTGTGTACTTTTCTTCAGGTACAGGACCTTTGATCTTGTAAAGAAGTTTATGCTCAAAAAACATAACTGGATTGTTTTCAGCAATTGATGACAGTAATAATCCTTTGACGTCATATGGTGATGACGGCATGACGACTTTCAAGCCGGGAACATGTACAAACCAGTTTTCTAGACTTTCAGAATGCTGCGCTGACGCGCCTGTTCCTGATCCAGATGCCAGCCGGATTACAAAAGGTAATTCTGCCTTCCCGCCGAACATATAGCGCATCTTGGCACCCTGCATAACAATTTGATCCATTGCTATCACAACAAAATCGCTGAACTGGATCTCACCGATCGGTCGCATTCCTGTTACCGATGCGCCAACGCAAGCGCCACCAATTCCTGCTTCAGAGATAGGAGTATCAATAATACGCTCTGGACCAAATTGATCTATTAAACCAGCAGTTACACCAAAAGCGCCGCCATATACACCAATATCTTCGCCAATAACAAAAACACGTTCATCTTCTTCCATTGCCTGGCGGATCGCTTCCCGCACAGCTTCCATATAACTTATTTCACGCATAGATACCTTCCAATATTGCGCTTACATCAGGTTCAGGACTCGATTCCGCATATTCAACGGCTTTACGAATTATCTCCTTTTGTTTTGATTCCATTTCTAATATTTCCTCTTCATTAATATTCAATAGTTTGGCGAATTGCAGAATTGGGTCTTTTTTCATCCACCCTTTTACCTCTTCGCGAGTTCGATACAATTGACGATCGCTTTTAGAGTGTCCGCGGTAACGATACGTCACTGCTTCAATTAAGGTCGGTCCATCTCCATTACGCGCTCGTTTTGCTGCCTCCTGGACCGTTTTATAAACCGCAACAACATCATTTCCATCGATTGTTACACCCGGCAGTCCATATGCGTCTGCACGTTTGCTTATTTTTTTAATGTTAAAAGCCCTTTCAAAAGCCATGGACATGGCATACTGATTGTTTTCACAGAAATAAATTACAGGCAAATTCCAAATGGAGGCCATATTCATTGATTCATGGAAAGCACCTTCATTTGTTGCGCCATCACCGAAAAGGGCTAATACAACCTGATCAGTTTTTCTCAATTTGATACTCAAACCAACACCAACCGAGATAGGCAGGTTGCCCGCAACAATTCCCTGTGAGCCAAGGTTGTTAGATTCCACATCCGCGATATGCATGGACCCCCCGCGTCCACGGCAATAGCCGGTTTCTTTTCCTAAAAACTCAGCCATCATTCGATTCAAGTCGCCTCCCCATACGAGAAAATGGCCGTGTCCACGATGCGTATTCAGCAAATAGTCATCTTTCCGTAAAGCGGGGCTTGCACCAGCGGCTAATGCTTCCTGCCCTATGGATGAGTGCATGGTTCCATGAACTTTGCCCAATGCAAACATCTCTTCCGCGTTTTCCTCAAATGCTCTTGTCAATATCATTTTTTCTAAGAGTTCTTTCGCGCGAGATTTACTAAAAACCCCACCAATTAATTTTTCTTCGTTACTTTTTGCCATCCTACCTCTTCTAATAATATTTAATTTATAAAATTGAACATAATGCGGTTTGATCAGTAAATAAAATATCAATCCAACCACCATTTAACGCGCCCTTGACTGCTTCACACTTTTTTTCACCAGCGACGATACCAATAATTTTTGGTTTGCCTTCCTTTAATTTCACTAAATCTACTGCCATCGTTCGGTGGTTGATATCGATATCCAAAAATTTCCCGTTTTCATCATAAATAGCCCCGCACAGGTTGCACACCCCTCCTTTTTCCTTAATTTCCAAGACTTCTTTCTCATTGATAAATCCAGAACGGAATAAGCTGGAAAAGTGGGGATCAGCGTCTATCGTTCCGATTCCCAATAAAACATAATCTGATTGGTACGCCAAATTAAACGTATCGAGAATTTGTTTTTGGGATTTTAAGGAAAGGCACGCATCTTTTGAATCTAAGAAAAGGGGGGAATTTAAATATTGATAATTTGCATTCAGCTTGTTAACAAAGAATGAAGTAATTTCTGGACCATCAATTTGAGTATTACCCTTACTTCCAATCGCTCCAAGAACTTGAACAATTCTGACATCCTCCAAAGGTAAATAGGGTAAAGAATTTACTACTTCAAAAATCGCAGTACCCCACCCAATGCCAATTACCATGCTGCTTTTTAGATGCTTTTCCATATACATCGCACCCAAACGCCCTACCAATTGCAGAGATTTATCATATTCAAATTGATCATTCGAGAGCACAAATGCTTCCTGCAAACCATATTCATTTATGAGGCGTTTTTCAAGATGAAAATCCCTTTGGATGGGAAAATTGATGGAAATTTCTACAATCCCCTCTTTTTCAGCTTCGTTTAATAATCGTGAAATTCCCGACCGTGAATAACCAAAATCTTTACCGATCTTCGCCTGCGTTGTTTTCTCTATATAGTATAACGATGCGATCTCTGCCAATAATTGGTTTCGGGCAAATTTATCCACTTTTCCTCTAAAACCAATATAACATAATAATTCACGTATGAGAGACTATGTCACATATGTGAATTTATTTAAATAGGCAGTCGCTTTTTATCTGTATATTTTATTTCTCACAAATGTGTTTGTTAATAAAAAATAGGGGTGGTCAATAAAAAGTTGATTGCAACGCTATAATAAAAAATGGAGTTTATACCTGCATAAAAAAGGCGCAATCCAGCCAACCGTACATCGAATTTATGATCTTGTTCAACCAGAATTTTAGAGAGGAAAAGAATGAATATCTTAAGAATTGATACACAGAATAAAAAAATCTCAAGAGAACCATTACAAAAAGAATGGGGATTTTCGACCTGCTGATTAAGAGTCAGTTGCTATTTGCCTTACGTGCTTCAAAAAATCGTGGCAAATGAAAAACATTATTCCTTTTATGAAAAACCTCGTCAGGCTCACGATCCCAGGGTTATGAGCCCCCTTCCTATATCTATTGTATGAGAGGTGTTTTTATTTCGTGTCTTGTTTATGGGGGTCAGTTCAGAATGGGCGCTTTTGATATACAAAAGGTAGCGGGGCTTGGATTCGAACCAAGGACCTCCGGGTTATGAGCCCTCTTCTTATATCGCTGACTTTTGACCTCCAGGCTGCTCCATCAGCTCAACCTTGCGGATTGCGGTTTTCTTGAGCCTGGTGATTGTTAGTTGAACGCAATTATCCCCGATTTATAGATATATTCATTGGTTTGAAGTCAGTTAGTCAAGGTGTCCATTGTTTACACGGTGTTTCATTAAAACTGCACCAAATTTGCACCGGGAAAGGCGACTTATCGTCCAATATTGAAAAAGCATCTCTCGGGATGCTTTTTCAATATTTAGAAAAATTTTTCTTATTTTGGATAACTTGAGAAGATTTCTATATCTCCACTTTCCGAGTATGTCACCACGTCAAATGGATCATCCTCGAAACCCGCAATATCCATTCCTGGAGATCCGGGCGGCATACCGCCAACGGCGATTCCAATCACGTCTGGCCTTTCTTCTAATAGTCTTATGATCTCTTCTACTGGCACATGTCCTTCGATTACGTAGCCATTCACGATGGCTGTGTGGCACGAATAGAGCTGCTCTGGAACTTGATTGCTCACTTTGATTTTATTGATCTGTAATGTTTCTTCGATCTTCACTTCAAAACCATTTTCTTCCAGATATTCGCTCCATCCAGTGCAACATCCTCAGGTAGGTGCTGCAAAAACAGTCACACCACTGAATTTATCAGATAAATCTGTTTTCCTTAAGGGAGGGATTCCAGAACAAGAAGTTGCTAGAATTACCACAAAGATACTTACAAAAATAATCCGTTTCATATCATTTCTCCTCAAAAGGAAGTCCAGCCACCATCCATGCGTTGTAACCACCTTCCAAATTGGAAACGTCTGTGTACCCCAGGTTAATTAGAGTTTCTGAAGCAGTATCACCCATTGAACCGGATCGACAGTAGATGACAATTTTTTCATCTTTATTTTCTGGCAATAGGCTCAAAAAGTTTTCCACCTCGTCAAATGGAATTTCGGTATCGGTTCCAGGAATATTCCCTTCCAACGGAATATGAACATTGACAAAAGTGAAATCCTCTGCTTCCATCAGATTTTGCAGTTCCTCAGCTGTGATTAAATCATACCCACCTTCACTTGAAAACCCACCTTGTCCTAGTATTGAAGTACAAGAGGAAAGAAATAGTCCCACAATTACAAAACTAACAATTTTTCGCATCTAGACTCCTTTTTTAATAGTTAATTACAAACCCAACATCGATAAGTATTAGCCATCATGTTCATCTTCATGTACGCTCATTTCGATAAAATCCCCATGCCAGGTATGCAAGTACACTTCACCGTCGTAGCCGTTCACACTCAGCATGCCATACACATCCCCGTTCTTGACAGTGTGTATGGTGTAGTAGCCGTAAAATGAATCGGGATGGCCGTCTGCTGTTAAATCACTTCCATTAGTACTCAGGTATTCATTCGCAATACTAATAGATTCCTCACCACTGATAGGCATTTCAGCTTCACTGCTGTTTAATCCGCTGCCCATCATACCCCCGCGCATATGGCCATACTTTAGGTTCCACATCATATTCGGTCCCATCTCGGGGAAGACTTGTAAGTTGTCCGGGTCAACCAGTACCTCAAATGCACCAATTCCGGTATGCTCTTCAACAACTTCAGCATAGGCATGATTATCGAAGATCATGATCTCGCCAATGTGTAGTTCTTCATTATTGTCGTAATCTTCAATGTACTCCTCTATCGCGCCTTCCGCTTCTTCAAGCGAAAGCACATCCGAACTGGATGCAGTGTTTGACTGCCACCCACCACCCCACATCATTGCCCCACCCATCCTTGGGAATATATTCCATCGTCGGTTTCCCAAGCAGCATCCCCCGAATCCACCCCGCCACAAGAAAAATCCAACAGCGGCAACTGTGCCGATAATCGCCATCACCCCTATGACTGCAAGAACGATAAGCAATCCTTTATTCTTCATTATTTTTTCCTTTCCTTTATTTATTAAGCAAGCTGAACATCTAATTTCATATCAGTACGCTTTAGCAACTGCGCGTTGATTGCTACAATGACTGTGCTGAGCGACATAAATATGGCGCCGACTGCCGGTGACAACAAGATTCCCCAGGGGGCCAAAACACCCGCGGCAATCGGCAGAACGATCACGTTGTATCCGGTTGCCCAGATCAGGTTCTCGACCATTTTTTTGTAGGTCGCTTTACTCAATCGAATGATGCGTACAATGTCCAAAGGATTATTTTTCACGAGGATCAATCCTGCTGATTCCACAGCGACATCGGTCCCGCTGCCAATCGCAATGCCAACATCGGCGCGAATAAGCGCTGGCGCATCATTGACGCCATCTCCAACCATCGCAACGCGTTTGCCTTCATTTTGCAGTTCGGTAATTTTCAAATCTTTATCCTCTGGAAGAACTTCCGCGAAGAAGCGATCAATACCGGTTTCCTCTGCGACTGCCGCGGCAACTTTTTGGCTGTCACCAGTGAGCATAGCTACTTCAATACCCATTTTGTGCAGCTCTTGAACAGCCAACTTACTTTCTCTTCTGACAACATCAGCCAAAGCGAATGCTGCCAGGGCTTTCTGACCCTGTACAAGATATACAACCGATTGACCCTTTTCCCCAGTAGATCGTGTGAAATCGCCTAATTTTGCAGGCAATTTGATTTCGAGTGATTCCAATAATCTTGGTCCGCCTACATAATATTTTTTTCCACTCACTTCCGCTTGAATGCCTTTACCTTTGATCGCCTCAAACTTGGAAGCAGACGGAACCTTTAATCCTTTTTCTTCAACTGCCCTGATAAAGCTCTTTGCGATCAAGTGTTCCGAATCCCCTTCAACTGCGGCTGTAATTGCCAAATATTTGTGTTCATCTTTTTCATTTTCGGACTCGATCGCAACAACGCCGAATTTTCCTTCTGTTAATGTACCGGTCTTATCAAAAACAACCATGTCTATTTTTCGTGCTTCTTCTAAAGCAAGGCGGTCACGTACAAGGATCCCGCTCTTAGCGCCCATGGTTGTGCTGATCGCAACCACCAGTGGGATCGCCAAGCCGAGGGCGTGCGGGCACGCGACAACTAATACTGTGACGACCCGTTTGAGCGTTTCGATATTGAATCCAACAGCGATCGTCCACAGGACTGCGGATAGCGCGGCGATACCGAGCGCAGCATAGAACAGCCAGGCTGCGGCTTTATCAGCCAGCAGCTGGGTATTCGATTTGCTTTGTTGTGCTTGCTCAACCAGGCGCATGATGCCGGCCAAAGCAGTTTTGTCTCCGGTCGCTGTAACGCTCACGCGCAGGCTGCCAACTGCATTAATTGATCCAGCAATGACGGTGCTGCCTGGGCTCTTTTTTACAGGTATAGATTCGCCTGTGATCAACGCTTCATTTACATCGGATTCACCTTCGACAACTTCGCCATCTGCAGCGATGTTCTCTCCTGGCCTAATCAGGATCACATCTCCGTTTTTCAATTCTGCAGTCTTGACAGTTTTTGTCTTCCCGTCTTTGAGAACCAATTCGGCTGTGTCGGGCATTAATTTCGCCAGTTCATCCAACGCGGAGGACGCTTTACGCACACTGCGCATTTCCATCCAGTGCCCGAACAGCATCACCACGATCAGTGTGACCAGTTCCCAGTAAAAACTTTCGCCAATTGGGAATAAGGTCGTTGCCACGCTGTACACAAAGGCAACACTGATCGCAAGGGAGATAAGCGCCATCATGCCGGGTTTTTTATTTCTAAGCTCGGGTACGGCCATTTGTAGGAAAGGAATGCCGCCGTACAAGAAAATAATCAAGGAGAATACCGGAACGATCCAACCGCTGCCAAAAAACCCGGGCATATTGAATCCCAACCATTTCTGTACGGATTGGCTGTATAAAAGTACCGGGATAGATAAGAAAAGCGATACCCAGAATTTCTTGCGAAACATTTCTTCATGTCCGCTGTGATTGACGTGCCCGCCATGTCCTTCATGGCCTCCATGTCCGGCGTGCTGCTCATGCCCAGTGTGCATATCTTTTTCCGCATCCATATCATGGACTTCGTGGGATTCATGTCCTGCGTGAGATTCGTGGCCCATATGACCTTCGTAGCCCGTATGTTCCTCATGACCCTGGTGCATGTCATGGCCTTCGAGGGATTTATGCTCTTCATGCTTGGAGTGATCCGCATGAGATTCGTGGCCCATATGGCCTTCATGACCTTCAAGACCTGCATGTTCCTCATGGCCCTGATGCATGTTATGGTCAGTGTGATCACTGTGATCCATCATTTCATGATCATTCATATTTTCGTTCTCTTTTATATCTTTCATCTTTTCGTGATCATGTACCATTTTTATATTGTTATGGTTTGTTTTTTCATTTTTCATTTTTTACCTTTATTTCTACTTTCGACCTATTCGCTATAGTTTTTTTCTTTAATTTTTCAATTAGAAGTTTTACTCAATTTCTTTTTTTATTAATTCAAATTCTTCGCGATTGATTTCACCCCTTACATATCGTTCCTCAAGTATTTCTCGTGATGTTTTTCTATTGGAGGTACTGAATATATTTGAGAGAGAGGAGTTATTAGATAGCAAAAGCTTTCCTATCCCCAAAGCAGCTAAAACAACAACTCCTGCAAAGATTAGAAAGATTACAAAGCCAAATCCCATCATCATGTTTTTTTTCCTTTCTTGTTTTCTATTTAAATACAAGGATAAAAGATGGGATTATGGGAAGGTCTTGTTTTTAGTAAAGAATTGGTAAAGTTTTTGGGATTTGGAATACCACTGAATTAATGGTTAGTTATGTGGGATTGTGAACGAAATTGTTGTTCCTTTATTTTCCCCTTTGCTCTCTGCCCAAATTTTCCCGCCATGGTCTTCAATAAGCTGCTTGGCAATTGTGAGGCCAATGCCACTCCCCCCGCTATTTCTTGAACGCGATTTATCTACCCGATAAAAGCGTGTAAATATGTGCAGTAAATTCTCAGCGCTTATACCCCTGCCTGTATCGCTAATAAAGACCTCAATATAATCATTCTTTGCGACACTTGTGATATTCACCTTCCCGCCTTCTTCTGAATACTGATATGCGTTTGCCAGAATATTGGTTAGCACTTGTTTAATTCGGTCAATATCAAAGAAAGCGATTAATTTAGTATCTTGTGAATTTGTAATTATTCGAATATTTTTTTGGGCGAATTGTGGAGATATATTCTCCATCACAGAAGATATAACAGCATTAATGTCAAACTTCTCTTTATTTAATTTATAGGCTTTAGATTCGATAATACTGAGTTCCTGAAGATCATTGACCAATTTGGTCAACCGGTCGGCTTCTACCTGGACCTGATAGAAGGTTTTTTCTGTCTTAGGCACAATTCCGTCGATCAAGCCTTCCATTGAGGCTTTGATCAATGATATCGGTGTTCTCAGTTCATGGGAAACGTCTCCTATGAGTTGCTTTCTAAGATCTTCTGTTTTCTCTAATTTGGATGCCATTTGATTAAAATAAATTGCCAATTGTTTCAACTCATCCATTTCATCTATAGTTAATTCCTTTGGCAATAAAACTCTTTGATCATATTTTCCTTCGCTAATTTTCTGGCTGGTAATAGACAGTTCTTTTATCGGCTTCACAAACTCACGGCTGAAGAATATGCTGATGATAATGGCTGCAATCAGAGAGATTGGGAGAGCAAACTGTAAGGAAGCGTAGAGTGCTGATCTAAAACTATCATATAGATTAAGGTCATGTTCTTCTAATGCGCCTCCTTCGCCTCCAACTAATGTGCGCATGAATTTAAGATGGCTCTCAAATGCGTTTGGCATGATAAATTCAACAGCTGCTACTAAAACAATAGTGAACACAACAATTATGATGACAAAGGATAGGAATAATTTAACATTTAAATGACTTTGAATATATTTCAAGATGTTCATATTATCCCTGCTTCAAATCGAAATCCAACTCCCCTTACGGTTTCGATCCCGTGGTTTTCGCCCAATTTCTTTCGAAGGTTTCCAATATGAACATCCACAATCTTCAGATCATCGAAATATTCGTACCCCCATACGTTCCTTAATAATTGTTCCCGCGTCAATACCATACCCCTGTATTCAGCTAAAGTTTTCAGAATATCAAATTCGATAGGAGTTAGTTGTACTTCTTCTTCCATCATCCATACTTTGCGGCTGCCTGTATCAATTTTTATGTTTTTAAAACTGAATACTATCGCATCAATATTAGCTTTTGGAGCATCAATTCTCCTAAATGCGGCTTTAATTCGTGCCACAAGCTCTCGTGGGCTAAATGGTTTAACCATATAATCATCTGCCCCAACAGTTAGGCCAACTATTTTGTCTGTTTCCTCAGCTTTTGCTGTCAGCATAATTACATAAACTTCAGATCGCTGGCGAATTTTTGCTAGCAATTCCAGGCCGTCAATTCCTGGCAGCATAATATCGAGAACGATTAGATCTGGTTTATATACTTCGGCTGCTTTTAACCCTGATGGTCCATCTCCAGCAGTGTGTACTTCAAATCCCTCTTTCAATAGGTATTGTGAAACAAGATCAATTATGCCCTTATCATCATCAACCAGAAGTATTTTACGCATGGTATTCTCAGTATAGTACATAAAGATATATCAATTTGTAGTAATAATCTTTTCAAACGACTATCACCTATTATTTGTAATTTATAAATCAGTGGCTTAAATAAGGCTTGAGGAAACCTACAAATTAAGAGTCAGTTGCTGATTACCTTACATGCTCCAATAAATTACGGTAGATTAAATATATTATTCCTTTTACGAAAAACCCCATCAAGCTCAAGACCCCAGGGTTATTGGTTCTATTCCTAATATCGCGTAAAAAAAGCGCCTATTCAGGCACTTTAGATATAAAAAAGTAGCGGGGAGTGGATTCGAACCACTGGCCTCCGGGTTATGAGCCCTCTTCTTATATCGCTGACTTTTGACCTCCAAGCTTCTCTATCTGCTCAGTCTTATGGTTTACAGTTTCTCAAAGCCTGGTGATGGTTAGTTAAACACAATTATATCCAATTTATATATAAATTCATTGATTCGAAGCCAGCGTGAAAAGGTGTCTATCGTATCTTCCCTGTTTCAATTTAATTAAACCGGGAAAGTCGACTCCTTTGGGTTTATTGGTCTGAAGTATCTGGACTCGGCTATATTTTTATCTGCTTCTCTATAAAAGAGTGGGTAAATTATTGAATATAGATAAGATTTCAATAAACCGAGAAAAGAAAAATTGGAATAATCTCCACCTTCAACATATTAAATCAAGTATAATGAAATTTGTAATCAGGTATACATATCATTGCCACGTTAAGCAAAAATGGTGGTTGTTAAAAAATAGTTACGTGGTTCTACGTTTAGGCTGCTGTTGTGAATACAGCAGCTTTTTATTTACGCTGTGGCGAGAGAAGGACTAAAATGAACAAGAAATGGTTAAAGTACGGTTTATTTATATTCATCCACATGGCTACGTCTTATTTCTTGGGGAGAATGTGTGATCAGCTATCTTTGTCCTATGAGTTGATCCTTTCACCATCTAGAGAGTTGTTTTATATGTTGCTGTTTCTTTTACTCTCCCTTGGAGGAGTAATAATATCGGCTGGCATTGTCGCTCTACTAATGAAACCGCTTTGGATTAGTGCTGTAGCATTTCTACTTTCTTCCATGTCAATCATTATTGGATGGCAGCAATTTACAATAACAGTAGGTATTATCTTGTTTGTTTATTTCGTTATCTTTTGCTATGCGGCTCACTGCGTTCATGCGGAGCAAAAGGAACGCATTCACTTTTCTACAAAGCCCTTTAAGGATTCTCTTGGTCTTTTCTCAATCGCACTTTTAATTGTTGCCTGTGGGAGTGTATTTATTGGCAGCAAGGATGCAATTGATAGAAATGGTTTTGAAATACCAGCATCCTATTTGGAAATTTTCATGGATCCGTTTAAGGAACAAGCATTGTCACAGGTTCCATATAATGAACGAAGTCAGGTTGAGGAGGGATTTGAAGAACAAATGCAGGGGATGATGGATGGATTTACCGAGAAGATAAAGCCGTTTGAGAATTACATTCCCCTGATAATAGGCATCACGTTTCTTACACCGTTATTAACCGTCAACCAAATACTGTCTTCTATCTGGCTGTTAGTTTTACAAGTTGTGATAAAGATATTCACCACTGTCGGAATCATAGAGATTGTCACAGAAACAAGGGATGTAGAAAAAGCAA
>Ga0114922_10003041_pt1 | contig 15674 bp, 5 predicted proteins | sample AartaG_FD_100975 | JGI IMG/M metagenome (GOLD analysis project Ga0114922, IMG submission 100975) | Deep subsurface microbial communities from Aarhus Bay to uncover new lineages of life (NeLLi) - Aarhus_00045 metaG | ecosystem: Environmental > Aquatic > Marine > Oceanic > Sediment | place: Aarhus...
CGTGACTCGGAGATAATATCTGCGTCTGGCCATAAGCACTATATTCGTAACGTTCCACAATCGCACCCGCATTATCAGAAAGCGCAACTACCGAACCTAAGCCGTCGAAGTGATAATAGTATACCACGCCTATTTCAATGACCCACAAATCAATGGTCTAGTACAAGGGGCTTAGAATTTGTCTCTGATTATTTGCAACACGTCCGGGATGCTTAAAATTATGGCAAATAAGCCTACAATCACAGCGCTAATCTCAAAAAGAGGATAACCTACTCTCTCCCCTATTTTTAGGAACTCAGCTGACTTGACCATCCGTTTGGCAATTCTAAGCTGTGATTTGACCATTGACCGAGATATGGGTTTTCTGAAAAAAATTAAGATTAACCCAATTATAAATGGTATTAATTCCCATATTTCTTCCACGTGATTTTCCCTTTCGATGGATGTGTATTATCAACATGAATAAAAAACACTTTTCCTATATAATTTAACACCATGGCGACCAATGCTCACAACCGGCATCGTGCAGATGTATTTCTCTAAATCGCTTTCTTCTCCCAAGTGATTTTTGCTTCCTTAATTGCAGGAGTCTGAGTCTGCCCCAAACATCCAATCATAACCAAAAGGACCAAAAACATAATAGATAGCTCCTGAAAAACCTGGTGGCCAACCACCCCCGGCCTCTCCGAAAGAACCTGTATCTTTCCCCAAGCCTCGTCCCAATTGAAAATATCCACCTTTAAGATTACCCGAGAAAGCAATACTGAAACCACCCGAAATGGTATCTTCTGGCCGGGAACGGCTGAAGCTGCCACCCCAAATCGGAATAAGATTCGTTGTCAAACCAAGCCCCAAATAAGGGGCGAACTTATTGTTTTTAAAATCTATCATTAATCCACCAGTTGGGGTCAAGCTACCCAAAAACGCACCGAGCGCAGCACCCCAAGGATTCCCTCCAGTTAATACGCCTCCCCCCAACAAACCAGGCACTATTCCGATAGGAGTATATGAAACATTGAAATCGACATAACCTGCTCCGCCACCGTCTTTAACACATAATCCAAATGGATCAATCCAATTGAGGGGATTATTTACTACATAAGCATACAGGTTCAAGCCGTCCAGGTATCCAATCGGATCCGGCTGCATGAATCTGCCTAAATCGGGATGGTACATTCTCGCCCTATAATAATACAGGCCGGTCTCATCGTCAAAACGCCTGCCGGTGAACATGTAAGGATTTGAATAGTCACTCGTCGCTCGTGTCTCGTGACTCGGTGATAAAATCTGAGTTTGACCAAATGCATTATATTCGTATCGTTCCACTATCGTACCCGTATTATCAGAAAGCGCAACTACCGAACCTAAGCCGTCGAAGTGATAATAGTATAACGCCCCTCCACCTGCTACGTCAATCATGCAAATCGGCTCATCTATACCCGGGCCGTAAATGAATTTACGGGCTAATTGCATCGACCCGCCGGAATCATCATATTCAGCGATAACCTGGTCACCATCATAGACATATTCTGTTGTAACGCCTCCTGTGGTCTTGGAAATACGTCTGCCCAAATAGTCATATTCATAATTAATAGCAGCAGTAATATCATCCGCCGAGCTGAAATATACATCATGCGTAACTGCCGTTGTCGCTGCCGTCCAGCCCAGGTCTGTTGTAACATCCACGTTAAGGGCACGATGTGATGGATTGGTAATTACATAAAGTCAGGATATTCCCCTGTTCCTTTTGCGTCGGCCCTACATAATTCTACTTCACACGAATGCTCGCCAAGTTGTTCATTAAAGTGTAGGTGGGTATGAAAGCGCGCTCCTATAGGATCATCATTTTGGTTCTGATCGGAATCGGCAAGCCAGTTCAACAATTTTGCCAAATATCTAAGACCTTCAGGGTCACCAATAATCACTACATCGGCAAACCTACCATCGTCGATACGTGGAAATATGTTGATCTTCCCAGACCTATCCGGGTAATTATTATATGGTTTCTTCATACCAATTCTCCTGTTTAGCTTTGTAATTACCTTTGCTATACACAATGGCACTATTATTTATCCTCTATTTACCAGAAAATTTTACATCTAATTAGCAAAGTAATTTATCTTTAGATCGGTTCATATCTCTTTTAGGATATTTATTAACTTAACCCATACACTGATTCATTTTTCGTTGTTGCTCCTGCTCTTGCCAAAACTCAAAGAGAAAAATTCGAGGTATTGCTATAATGATAATTGGGATTCTTTTTAAGTATTCAATAACAGCCGCCGTTGGATATTGTTGGCCTATCGGATTACCTTTCGAATCATCTATGTCCCAATGAGGATTATGACCAGGATCATCTGGGTGCCAATGCTTTCGCCGAGGGCCCTTCTTATAATAGCCTTCACTATTCCATTTCCAACCCTTTCCTACGGTGGTTGGCCACTTCTTAGGCGGTGTTTTTCCTGGTTTGTACTTTACATATATATCATCAGGCCCGCAGGATCCAAAACCTTCATCTGGATTTTTGCTCTTCAATCCCCAAGGGTCTATCCAGTTAAGGGGATTATTTTCTACGTAGGCATACAAGTTCATAGAATCAATGTATCCAATCGGATCGGGCTGCATGAATCTGCCTAACTCGGGGTGGTACATGCGGGCGCGGCAGTAATACAGGCCGGTCTCGGCATCAAAACGTCGGCCCGTGAACATATACGGATTGTCGTAGATACTTGCATTTGGTGCGCGAGGCGTACCTGACACATTACAGACCGTGGTATCGCCATAAACATCGTATTCGTATCGTTCCACTATCGTACCCGTATTATCAGAAAGAGCAACAACCGAACCTAAGCCGTCGAAGTGGTAGTAATAATACTGATCTGGTGTACCTTTTGCAATCATAATTATCGGCTCATCAATACCCGGGCCGTAAATAAATTTGCGAACGAGGACGAACGTGCCCTGTATTACGCTATCATCATATTCAGCTATTACCTGATCGTCGTCATAGACATACTCAGTTGTAACGCCTCCTGTGGTTTTGGAAATGCGTCTGCCAAGATAGTCATATTCATATACAGCTAACGAGGCAATCGAAACGAGTCGGTTTTCGCTGTCATAATCATACGTATAAGAGCCATCACCCGTGAGACAGCCGTTGCTGTTATAAGAATACGTACCATCACTATTGGTTGTGTATTGATTCAAATTATTGGGTGTATAGGATATTAAGGTGCCATCATCCATAGTTAACCTGTTGCCGACAGAATCGTAACTATAAGTTGGCGTACTTGGAGAATCAACATTTGTAAGCTGATAAACAAAGTCATAAATATAGTCGTGTGGCGTGCCGTCTGCTATTTCTGATAGACGGTTGCCGACTGCATCGTAGGTATAGTCGAATATGATATGTGTGCCGTTGATATTATTGTCGATCTGTTCGAGCCGGTTACCAAGATCGTCATCTGCCGTCTTGTCCTCGTAATCATAGCCAGCCGAAGTACCATTATTATATGTCAACGCAGTCCTTCTGGAAAGCTCATCATAGTCGTAGTGTGCCAGAACGGTCGTTCCGCTCTGTTTAATATCCGTCAGACGGCCCATTTCGTCATAGTGATATGTTATTAAACTGTCATCGGGATATTCGAGTTCGCTACGCCTGTGCATAGAGTCGTAAAGGTATTCAACTTGCCTTCCCTCGGCATCCTCGACCAGAGAAACCCTGCCGAGTGTATCATAATAGTACTCTGTTACACTCCCGTTGTCATCGACTTCGGCCAATCGTCCTGCCACGTCATAGAGGTAGGAGGTCGTTGCACCGGAAACTGTTTTGCTTTCTACGAGGTTTAAGGCATTATAAGTGTACGCAATTTCTTCACCGGCCCGTGTCTTATAACCGGTTATATTTCCAACCGCATCATACCCAAATGCCTCAGTTGTACCGTCGGGATACTTGATTAACCTGAGTCGGTCCAGGCCGTCGTAGCCGTATGTTGTTGTATTACCCTTGGCATCTTCAATTGTTGAAAGATTGCCGTTTAAATCATAGGTAAATATGGTCACGTTGCCTTCGGCATCGGTCGCCTTCCAGGGCAGGTCTCTTTCGTCATATTCGTATGTTGTTTCTTTAGTTTCTGCATCCCGAATAAGATTCAGATTGTCATTATTATCATATTCATAAGTTGTAACATTACCCAAAGAATCCGTAACCGTTTGAAGCTTATCAAGAATATTGTATGTATAATCGGTTGTCTGGCAGGTAGCCGTGTCAAAGGCAGAGCCCAACTGGGCCTGAATCTTTTCAAGCTTCAGGTTGGGAGTATAAGAAAGTTTTGTCTTGTACCCCTCTGTCTCGCCGCTCAGGACCGGTGCTATAAGCTCGATTAACTGGTCAAGGCTGTTATATAATAACTGAGTGTCACCATCTGCATTGGTCACTTTTTTGACATTACCATACTCATCATATTCATACTCGACGATTATAGGGCTCCCATCCGGGTCTAATACAACCTGGTGGATCCTGCCATGTTCAATCGTTCCCGGGGCATCATAGTACTCGTATTTTGTTACTAAGCCGTCCGGAGCTGTGATAGTCTCCACCTGGCCGTAACTGTTGTAGGTAAACCGCACAGTGGGATTTGCCATTCCGCTGGGGGTAAGAATAGCCGGATAGGTAATCTTTACGAGATTGCCCTCATTAGTGCCGCTGTTTTCCTCTCCCGGAGTAGCGCTGCCCATGAATTGCCAGTTACCAGTACCATCAGGGTAACGCCCATAGGATATATCAGTAGTCTGGGGTAAGTTTTCAAAATTGATACCATCAATCAAAGTAATACCATCGCTATCATATAGTTCGATTCTGTCTCCACTTTTATCGAGTTTGAAACTGGTATGGTAATTACCTTGTCCTTCTTCTTCGTCAGCCCAGAACAGCACATATTCACCGGGCCCAACAGAAATATCGGGTACTATCCAATAGTAGCTTTTATTTCTCAACTGCATATTGTACATACTAATAGTGGAGTCGGTTGGATTATAAATCTCAAACCAGTCATCATAGTCACCGTATTCATCGGCGATAGTCATACTATTGGATGCCATAAACTCATTGATTATCAAATTATTGTTACTTCCACTATTTGACCCTCCGGGAGTTGGAGCTTCAGAGGTTGCAGGAATAAATGTTTGCCAGCTATCTACCGCATCTGTACTTCGTCCCCAAGATTCATCCGCATTTTGGGCACCAAAAATTATGCTATCAACTAAAATTCCCTGAGAATCATAGAGACCTATCTCCTCGCCGCTAGCGCCGAGATTGAAATTAGTATGGAGCCCGTCGTCGGTTCCGTCCGCCCATACGAGCAAATGACCTCCGGCAGGAATTGTCGTACCCGCCGGAATCTGCCACTGGGTAGGGTCACTGAAATCGTCTGTCAGATACATGCCACCTATGTCCACATTAGCGGTACCGGCATTGTATAGTTCGAGCCAGTCATCATAACCGCCGGCTGGGTCCTCAATAAACGTATCATTCTGTGCCATAAATTCGTTGATCACAAGAGGTTTAGTGTTTTCGTAATCATAAGTAAATACAGTCTCATTTCCTCTTGCGTCTGTTATTGTCTTGATTTGGTTGTATTCCGGTTCATAAGTATAGGTTGTAGTCGTGGTTACTGCTGATTCGGCTGCTAAATACAATATTTCAATTTCCATTGCCGATAAAGCTTTGTCAAATATCATCACGTCGTCGATTAGACCATCAAAATATTGATCACCTTCACCGTCTGAACGCTGTCCAATGTACAAATCACCAGAACTGTCTCTTATACCGCCCGTTATCGAATCACCCAAGTTGCCCGCCTGAGCACCGTTCAAATACAGTGCCGAATTCGTCCCGTCAAACACTCCTGCTATAAAATTCCACCCAGAATTCAAAAGTGAAATGCCAAAATCCGCCTCACTGTCTTCAGAATCATTCCACACCTTAAACTTGACCAAATTACCCACAGTCCACAAAGCATAATCATAGCCGTGTTTCCACACCAAACCGACTCTTTCGCTTGTATCGTTGAACCAGAACCAGCCGCAAACGGTTACCTCCTGCGTAGGACTAAGCGGCTCACTATCTGCTATCTGTATATAATCGTCGATACCGTTAAATGTCAGTGCGTCATCTATCACACCAACTGTATTGAGGACAGTTGTGTTCTGCTGAGCAGTACCGTGGTTATCGTTGCCGCTGCTGTCTGATACCGTCATGTTACCTGCGTCATCATCCATCTTCCAGTAGCCAATATAGTCTGTGTCGGGATTGTTGCTGACAGTTAAGATGTTTCCGGAACTGTCATATGTATAGCTGACCGAGTTGCCTTTAGGATAAGTAATCTTTTTAATCTTACCTTCCACTCCATCTTGTGCCAATGTAGTGTACTCATAGTTTGTTATCCAGTAATCCGGTGCACTGGGATCATCTGGCCTTACTGTACTGCTGTTTTCTATCGCTTCACTTTCAATATTACCTGCATCATTATAAGTTGTTATTTCATCAACACCTTGGCGATTGTTTACGGTAGCCTCATTGTCATCGGGATCATAATCAAATCCATAGTAACCGCTTCCATACTTCTGTGATACGACACTATCATTACCATAAGAAGAATGAACATAATTCTGACCGGCAGGATCATATACATTCATGAGATTCTTTTCGGCACCATATGTATAAATTGTAGTTAATCTAACAGGATAGCCTGATCCATCTAAAGTCGTTTCCGGGCCTATAACCTTCCTGAGGGTGTTTTTGTAATACTCGTATGTCCATATCCGGTCCTTGGAAGAATCCGTCGGGTCAACTACCTCGGTAATGGTTTTTAGCAAGCCTTCTGAGCCGTCCGAATCACCCGGCCCGTAATAGTCAAAGTTGATCTGACGTCCAAGGTCATTTGTGATGGTTTTTAGCTTGTACATCATCGCTATAACGCCATAGCCATCCGGCGGACCGCCAGCGGTAGGATCGGAAGCATCATAATCAAGAAAATAATCCGAAGGCCCATACACCGGCAAAAGACCGGCGAGATCATACTCAAATGTAATATAGTTATCATTCCTGTCTGTAATTTCAGCAAGATTTCCATTGGTGTCGAAGATATACCTTTTCCCTTGTTTCTCGATATAGGTAAAAGTATCATCTCCGTTGTCTTCAAAGTGGCCGTTAAAATCTGTTTGATTAATATATTTATCGCTATCAAGTGTATATTCTTTCTTGCCGTTTTTGCCGTCAAAAAATACGATTGTAGTCGGATCATCGTGTATTCGGCGAACCTTAAGATTATAGCCCATATCCCAGCCGTATCCAAAGAAGGAACTGTATTCGCTTTTGCTGCGGAAGTAACGTTCAATCACAACATCCAAACTGCGCCCCTTCACTTCCAGATCGCGGGCAAAAAAATCAGACTCTCCATTGTCAAGGTACACAGGGTCACCACCTATGGGGGGATTCTCGCCTCTGGTAGGGCTTTCTTCGTCTCCCTCAGGTTGTTTGGCTTGACATATGCATTTTTCATCATCCCACTCTTCCTCGTCAGGATCACAGTCATCTATGTTATCACATACGCATTTGCAATCAGGAATACCTTTCCAATGTTTTCCATCTCCACAATTTCCAGGGTCGTCACAGGGAATGCAATCACAATCTGGCGGGCCTGGATTGAAGCCATAACCACCACAATCATTAGTGCAATTCTCACAAACACAACCGGATACATACTGATCCGGGTTACAAGTTGGTGTGGGACAATCATTACAAATACAACCTGTTAAGTAGCCGTACCCTCCGCAATCATTCGTACACGCAACACAGCGACACTCACCCTCATCCCACTCATAACCGGCCTCCCCCATAATAAGATCGCAATCGCCCCATGGACAATCACAAGTACAACCTGTTGAGTAGCCGTACCCTCCGCAATCATTCGTACACGCCTCACAGCCACAGACACTAACACTAGTATCCCACTCATAACCGGGACCATATCCGGATATAGAGTCACAATCGTGCCAGGAACAATCGCACATACAGCCGGATGAATAATATGTACACTCATTAGAACAGTGATCACAGCCACAGCCAGTATCGTCCAGCTCATAACCGGGATCACAAGTCGGTTGTGAACATTCTGTACAGTTAGGGGGATCGCCTTCATAACCATAATCGCACTCACAACTGCAGCTACCACAATCCCAATAAGCATGAGGTTGTACGTCACAATACCACATACCTCTCCAATCTAATTCATCGCTTTCACAATCTTCCCAGCAGGGCACTAAATAATAACTAGAAGACTCAGGAATGAAAAGGATCAAAAACATTAAAACGATAACAATAATGCAAATACGTTTATTCATTTTTATTCTCCCATGAATACTTAACGCTCTTTATTTCTGCCGAGTTATCTATATACAGTTACTGAACCATCTACTTTTTCGCTTATACTTCCCGAAGTTGCTATTATTTCAACACGATATGTACCTTCGTTGGAAATATACCCCGCCGAGTTGCTTCCATTCCATTTAACTTCCTGAAAACCTGCCGTTTGTGATTCGTTGACCAAGGTTGTAAAGAAAGTACCATTACCACCATCAGTAGCATCATAGATATTAATGGTTACATGCACATTACAGGTTAAATCGTATGTAATATTGGTAATACCGTCATTCATCACGATAATACGGTACGGATTACACCGCAGGTTCTTAATTAGACTATCATAAAAAACTACAATTGCACCGCTTGTAACAGGATTAGGAATGTCGAAATCCCCTTCAAAAGTGTCTTGGCAAAGCTTGCCTGCATCCCAACGGCCGTACCAATCGAAATTATTCCATTCGGGCTGGGGCTGGAGCAACCTGTCATTTATGACTTGGTGAATAACTTCCGTGCCGTATTTCTTTTTGACATCAATTGTTCGAGTACACCAGCCATCCATTTCACATTTAATTTTGACCGGTATGTTCTTATAGGGATTGTAAGTGCTCTTGTCGGTTACATCATTGAGTACCTGGCCACTTTTGACCTCTCCCGGTTCAGATTCCCAGAGGAAAGTTCTACCTGAACCGGTATCAACTTCAATCTTCATATCATAGAAGGCCCGCTCTACCAGGTTTTCGCTGTAGTCCCTGCTGTCCCAGGATGTATCAATAGCCTGGCCCGCAACCATTCCTGTTTTTGTTATCACCCTGACAGGATTGGACCAGTCACCATCGGTGGATTTCCTAAAGCTGACATAGACGTCAGAGTTTTGGTTCAAATAGAACTCAAGAGGCAATTCATTTTTGGAATCAGTATCAATCCGGGTAATCCCTGTCATGGTAAAGGGCGTAGTAGGATTGTCAGGATTACCGGTAAAATCTTTCACTATCTCTAAAGGGTTAGTTTCGACCACACCAGGATCATACCCAAACATATATTCCACCAGATTTGAGAAATCATCGTCGTCATCATTGTCATCCCAATCCTGTGAAAGACTTCCGGAGAAGTTACTTCTCTCCCATTCATCATGCAAATAATCATTATCTGTATCGGCATGCGATTCATAAGCGCCCATATCTGCAATATTTGTACCGACATTTTCAATATAGGTGACATCTATACGATCGAGCCCGAGCACATCCTTAGCCGGTGCAGCACCATCATCAGCGGAATCAATGCACGGACTTTCCACCATTACTAACTGAAGACCATCATCCATTGTACCTAAGGTTCCATCCGAGCCTTCAAGGGTAGTGCCATCGATCAAATGTGGATTTGCATCGATATTCCCGCCTCCGTCTATTCCAAGCGGTATATTCCAAAGCGATCCACTTCCACCGCTACCCTTAATATCACAATAACTAAATGTTGGCATTGATATTGCGTAACTAATTTTATAAACTTCGTCTCCCGAATCAGTGGCTGTATTACCCCAAAGGATGCAATTTGTAACTGTTGGAGAACTGTACTCTTGTATAGAAATTCCCCCACCATCATTATAAGCTTGGTTGTTATTAAATGTACAGTTAACGATTAAGGGTGAACAATAAGCTGAATATGATCCCCAGCAAGAGATCCCACCACCAACACCATCATCTGTACCAACATGATAAGCGGTATTGTTGGCAATGACACAACCTGTGATTATAGGATTGCTTTCCATCGAGTCCCAACTCCAACAGCTTACGCCTCCACCGCAGTGTGCTTCGTTACTCTTGATTATGCAGTTGGCTATCAATGGACTTGCCCCATCGTAACAAGTTATCCCACCTCCATCTCCGTATCCCGCATTAGCTGGATCAATAGCTGAATTATCTGTGATGATACAGTTGGTTATTGTTGGGCTGCTGCCATCGCAAAATATAGCTCCACCAACATACCAAACTCCATCATCCGGGGCATAACCATTCTTAATTGTAAGACCGGCAACCACAGAGAATAAGTTCTCATTATTGTAAAAGTGAAATCCGCGATGACGATTAGGATCAGATAGACTGCCCTCACAATCGATAACAGTATCTGTCACGACCGACCAGTTGTCGGGATCGGTGCTGCGTACAATGATAGCCTTGCCGCCAAAGTCAATATCCCGATTGCCTGCACCAGTATAAGTACCTGCGTAAACTATAACAGTGTCACCATCGGAGGCTGCATTAATCCCTTCCTGTATTGTGTCAAATGGATGTTCCGCAGAGCCATCTTCCAGAGGATCGGGTACATCATCAACGTTAATAATATTTTGACCTTGAAAATCATACTCGTATGCTCCTATGTCAGGATAATCAGGAGCGCCGTCTGGATTATTTAGACCATAAGGAATATCGACTCGTGCTGTACCATTTATATCAGTAGCCGGAGCAGCAGAGCCATTCCCGGCATCAATACACGGACTGCTATACTGAATCCGATAAGTCGATAATGACATTTTAGGATCGTCTCCGAAGTTGTCTGTGCCAAGTAAAGCACCTGTCCAGCCTTGAACGCAACTATAGTTGACAATTGGTGTGCCACCATATATTTGGGCTGATTCATCCTGCTCACCACTATCCTGGTTGTCCCAAATAATACAGTTTGTAATTGGAGTGCTGCAGTTACTTAATCCTCCACCTGTACTTGCGGTGTTGTTTACAATAGTACAATTGATTATTGTAACACCGCCATACATGTACAAATCTGCTGTTTCTTCGTCGCTCAACTCCCTGTTGTAAATGCGAACATCATCGATCTTGCCGGCAAAGTTTTGTATGCCACCTACGTAGGCCATCCTTCCAATTTCCTTGTCATCATCAGCTTCAGAGTTATAAATCCCAACTCCAGCATGAGTTGAATCAGGATCGGTATTGTAATATGCCTCAGTTCCATCAATGTAGATTTTTGCTTGCTTCACATCTGAATCCCAAACTGCAACAAGATGATGCCAGCTGTCGGATGTCAATGAGCCTGTAGCTATTGTGCAAAGAGCATCTGTTTCGAATGTTTGAGTTCCATGTCCTGCCCAGAAATCAATGTATCTATCTACTCCAGTTCCCCGCTTTCTTAATAGCCATCCTCGGTGCAAAGGAGCACCTTCATCTGTATATGTGCCTATAATCATCTTTTTATCTTCTATTGATTCATCATAAATCCAAGCTGATACGGTAAAGTCAGAAGTGGGCAAGTCATTTAGAGTTGCAGGTGTTCCCAGATTAATGAAATCGGAGGACCCGTCGAAACTTAAGGCATTACCAACTTTCCCAAGTACACTTAAGTCATATGTATTCTTCTGAGCCATGCCATCATTACCGTTGACGCTGCTGTCTACAACCGTTTTGTTGGTAGTATTATCATCCATTTCCCAGTGACCGATTATGCTTTCCACTGTTTCTAGTAAAGGGTCACACCCGTATAACCCACCTCCCTGTTCAGTGGCGCTATTCGCAGAAATTACGCAATTCTCAATCGTACCTGAACAATCATAAGGGCCTCCACCAATATAATCAGCGGAATTGTCAACAATCACACAATTACTTATCTTGCCATCAAAAGCCGCAATTCCTCCGCCTTCGTAGGAAGTATTTTCCGTTATGACGCATTTGTCAATCGTAGCTCCTGTGCTATTACCACCTATTCCGCCACCACCACGGTATAGTTGGCCTACTTCGGCTTCCGTTAAAGCTTTATTGTAAATGCGAATATCATCGATAAATCCCTTAAAACACTTGGGATAAGTTGAGTTCCAATAGCCAATCGTAACGTTCTCTACATTACCAGTGTTGATTGCTATATCGTTTCCACAAGTAGTAATCTCTTCTTGACCGTCGATGTAGAGTTTAGCGTCGCCGATGGACGGACTGCCGTCATTTGCCCAGGTTACTGCTACATGATGCCAGAGGCCATCATTTGTTATGGTGTTGCTGCTTTGAATATTACCACCATCTACTGCTGCTATTAACTTATTTTGAAAAATTGAGACACGCCATTCTTTACTATCTGCTTGCTCACCCCAGCGTATAATAAGGCTGTCACTTGTTCCGGTCCTCTGTATCCATGCAGCACATGTTCGGGCATCAGTGCCTGTAATACCTTTATAGCCATATACAATAACTTGATCATCGGTACCATCAAACTCCAGGGCATTGCTGAATCTGCCAGCATCCCATTCATTATAAGTCATATTTGTTAAAGTGCCGTCATAGTCGTTTCCGGAACTATCACTTGCCGTTTGTGTGCCGTCGGATTCATCAAACTTCCAATGACCAACCGGCTCACGAAGGTCGACTAATGCCGATATTTCATGTGCCCCAAGAGCAAGGCCATAAATCCGCACATCATCAATAATACCGTCAAAATATTTCGCGTTGGATGTGGTTAAAAGACCAATTTTGACATTTAAGTCACTACCTGTGTTAATCTCCTGGGCCGAATCGAGAGACGTATCTTCTTTGCCATCGACATAGAGTTTGACATCCGTAACATTAGCCTCATCAGGATTACCATCGGCACCTATATCAAATGTAGCTGCAACGTGATGCCACCTGCCATCGTTCAAATTAGTATATTTTGCGTAGACGTAGCCGCCGTTGACTCCCAAACGAAGATGACCGGCAGTATCCACCCACAAATGCCACCGTTTACCTGTTTCGTCAGTTTTACCCCAAGAAATGATGTCACCCCATGCACCGCTTGCGAGCCATGTTTTCTTAGATTTTTTTATCCATGCAGCACAGGTTCTGGGATTATCTTCTTCAATGCCTTTGTAGCCACCTGTTTCTACATTCATCTCAATATAATCATCATTTCCATCAAAACTTAAGGCTCCGTTAATCTTGCCACCGCTCGGCACCCATGTGGGGGCACCAGACAGTGTCCCATGATGATTGTTGCCACTACTGTCTATAGCATCACCCGACGTCTCATCGAGCTTCCAATGTGCTACCGGTTCAGGGTCATCAACATCATCTTTTAATCCACCGTCTCTTATAGTAAAACCTTTTAATTCACAATTAGCAGTCTCTGTACCTTCAAAAGTTACCGTTGAGGCAATTCCGGCACCATCGATGATTGTATTTGCAACTACAGCAGGATCACCAGGATCAGTAGACTTGACTGTTATGTCCCGGTCTCCCCCATGGAAAACAATGCTCTCATTGTACACACCCTCTTCGACAATTACGGTATCATCTTCATCGGCACTATCAATACCAACCTGAATTGAGCTAAAAGCATCTGCCCAGGTGCTTCCATTATTGTCATCGTCACCATTTGTTTTGACATACCAAGTTGTTTCTGTCGGTGCAGGATATACTTCTACTGTCAACGTTGTCTGTGAAGTCCATCCCTCGTCATCTGTAACCTTTAAAGTTATGACGTAAGGCGATTCAGCGGGGCTGGCCGGATAGAACTTACATTTAGCCTTGTCATTATCCTCTCCGAAGACATAATAGGCTTCGTCAGGAAATGTCCACTCAAAATAATTGATGCCGACTCCACTGGTGTTATCCGGATCGTAAGAACTGCTGCCACTAAGGTCAACGGTTTCCCCAACTATAACATTTATAGTTGTACAAATTGTATCTGGACAAGAGATTCTCGCCACTGGCGAGCTCTCGCAGGCAATAGACTGTCCACTTGCAAAGACTATAACCGTCAAAACAATTACTGCTGTCAGAAAAACCCTATTCATCTTTCAATCTCCTTTATTGGGCTTGATAGCTGCTCAAACACTCGGCAGCTATCTTAGCTGCCGGACTTTCAGGATTGGTTTCAATGGCCATTTGATATGAGTTTATAATTTCCGGATCAGCAACAGATGATGATAGTACGTTGGCCTTTTTCAAGCGCTCGTAACTATCACCAATCATCAAGTATGAATGCTGTAGCCGTTCAAAGTTGGGCCAATTAGCTGTTACTTGCTTATAGTTCTTTATTGCTTCTTGATACTCACCTAATCGATAGTAGCTCTCTGCGACTAAATAGTGAGTCTCGGCTGCTATGGTAGGTGCGACTGTACCATATATTCCATCCGATATTTCCTTCCATCGCCTTATCGCTTCTTAAAGGTATTTTGTGGCCCCAGGATTATCACCCTCATTTTCCTTAGCGGCAGATTCTATATAACACCGCCCTACAACTGCAAATACCGCTTGTTGCAAATCCTGGTCCTTAGAATATTCCGCAACTAACTTTGCTACAGACTGAAGGTTTGGGTCATTTCCAATGGCAATGTCTGTTTTAGCCAGCCCTACTTCAGCCCATATTTCACTAATTCCGGCAGCAGACCATCTTCCTTTTGCGTATTCAAACAACTGGCGGGCTCTTTGGTAATTTCCTGAATCCAGATAGGCATTCGCCAATTCGGTTACTGTTTCTGCTGTAGTGATGTCATCTGTGGAAAAACCTATCATGCTGTCGTAGGCTGCTTGCGCACCAGTCTCATCTCCAAGGCCAAGCTTCAATAGCACAATATTCTTCCGTCGCAACAAAGCATCATTTTCATCAATCCACTTGTTGTAATCCGGCCAGGTGCTCATTGCATATTCGTAAAGCTCAAGGGCCTTGCGAAGATTCGACTGTTGATAACTGTCCGCTATCTCATAGACTGCTTCCGGTATGTTTTTATGTGCGGAGAAACTGACAAGCAAAGTTTCATAAGCCGCCTGTGAACTGCTCTTATCTTGCAATTGGACATGCACCTTCACTATGCCGGCCTGTGCCCACATTGCATCATTTGAGTTTGGCCAGGTAGCCAACACATATTTATAAAGCTCAAGAGCCTTTTGCGGTTGTCGATTCAAATACAAGTAGCTATCCGCAACTTCGCAAACCGCCTTTGTTATGCCTGAATGTCCGGAAAAGCTGGTGATCAAGTCCTGATAGGCTATTTGTGCCTCTTGCATTTGGCCTGAGAAGACATACATGCGAGTAAGCCTGGTCTGGGCTGTAAGGGCATCCGTAGTGCCAGGATATTGTGCAATGATGTTCTGATATACCTGTGCTGCCTGAGTATGTTGACCATTGTCGTCATAAACTTCCGCCTGTTCAAAATCAGCTAACACATCTGCAAATGCCTGGTTGACTGTAAAATCCAAGATAGCAGTAATTGCCCCAACAAAAAATGAAAGCATGACAAAATGGCTTGCTGCCCGTTTTAATTTTAAGATCTCATTAA
>Ga0114922_10003043_pt1 | contig 15671 bp, 8 predicted proteins | sample AartaG_FD_100975 | JGI IMG/M metagenome (GOLD analysis project Ga0114922, IMG submission 100975) | Deep subsurface microbial communities from Aarhus Bay to uncover new lineages of life (NeLLi) - Aarhus_00045 metaG | ecosystem: Environmental > Aquatic > Marine > Oceanic > Sediment | place: Aarhus...
GAAAATTGACTTCAAAATCGACCATGTTGTCTTTGACCTTGAAGATGAAAAGGAGAAGACAAAACAAAAAGACTAATAAAATCAAGAGCCCAATTATTTTCTTCGACATTAAAATTCCGGAAAAACTAATTAACCTGAATATTCATAAAAAATGTCGCTGTTTCTTTATTTTCTGTATTATCAGTATGATCCTTTGTTTTTCGGGAAAACAACTTGAAAATTTTGTTTTTGTTAGACATTTTATCTATAATCGACATTTTTTACCACTAAGGGTGAGTCGATAATACCCCATCTGCTTTGTTGCGACGCATTTGCGGTACATGAGTACAGCTTCATACGTCGACGCCTCGCATCTGTGATATTCTAGACTCATGAATAATCCAGGTTAATTCATAAGTCGAATTGATATTATATCTATTACGTAAAATATCGGCAATTTTATGAATTAATCAGGCTAGGAATGGTTGATGAGACTGGCCAAGTAAGCGGCTCCAAAACCATTATCTATGTTGACCACTCCGACGCCTCCAGGACAAGAATTAAGCATGGCTAACAGTGCAGCTAATCCATTGAAATTGGCGCCATAACCAACACTCGTCGGCACGGCGACAATAGGAATATTCGTGAGTCCTGCAATAACACTGGGAAGCGCACCTTCCATTCCCGCCACAGTGATAAGCACCTTTGCCGTCTTCAATTTATCCATTTCGCCGAATAAGCGGTGAATGCCGGCAACACCCACATCATAGAGTTTCTCTACGGTATTGCCCAGTATTTCACAAGTAACAAAAGCTTCTTCAGCAACCGGAATATCTGAAGTGCCGGCTGTTATTATAACGATTTTTCCCCGTCCACCTGGGGGATCTTTTTGCTTGAGAAACGCGACTTTGGCCAGATCATTGTAGTTTAGCTGGGGGAGACTCTTCTTTAAACTCGCAAAAACGGATTCTTTGACTTTTGTGATGAGGAGATTGCTTCCTTTATCCAGGATGGCGTTAGCTATTTCTGTTATCTGGTCATCTGTCTTACCGAGGCCGTATATGACTTCAGGAAATCCTTTTCTCAGCTCCCGGTGGTGGTCCACTTTGGCAAAGCCAAGATCCTGATAAGGGAAATCTTTCAATTTTTTTACGGCATCGTCGACCGTTATCTGGCCTTGGCGGACCTGCTCCAGAATGTCTTTAAGATGGGATTTCATAGTGCCGCATTTTAGCACATTTTGATAAATTTGAATAGTTGCGGATTTCTCCATCATCTTCCCCAAACTTTTTTCAAAAATTATGGTATTTGAGATGCTATCTGCAGGAAATTACAGAAAAATCAAGAGTTTACTTGACAATTAGAGGTCTCACTCCTATATTTTATTAGTTATATTTCATCTATCTTTCACCCTAAATCATGGAAATCATCGATCAAATTAAACAGGCAGCGAATATTGTTGATATTGCCTCTCAGTACACAAATATTATCAAGCGCGGAAAAAATCTTATAGGCCTCTGCCCTTTTCATTCTGAAAAAACTCCCTCATTCACTCTTGATGTCGAACGCCAGCTCTATCACTGTTTCGGTTGTGGAGCCGGAGGGGACATTTTCACTTTGGTTATGGAAAAAGAAAACCTCAGCTTTCCGGAAGCACTCCGGTATCTGGCCGATAAATATAACATCATAATGCCCGAGCAAAAAAAATTATCCCCTCAATTCAGACAATTAAAAGAAGATATCGGCAGAATTAACGAGTTGACCCTGGGATTTTTCAGGAAGAATCTTCATAAAACCCAAGAGGGGCAAAAAGCTCTGGATTACCTTCACAAGAGAAAAATCTCTGATGATGTCATCCAAAAATTAAAAATCGGCTATGCGATCAATTCCTGGGACTCATTGATAAATTTTTTTGGAGAGAAGAAGGTTTCTCCATCCCTCCTCGAAAAGGCCGGACTTACACTTCGCCGCCAGAATAAGGAAGGTTTTTATGACCGATTTCGCGGACGGGTCATTTTCCCTATTTTCACTGAATCAGGAGCAGTAGTGGCCTTCGGAGGGAGAACCCTTATTGATGACGAACTAAAATATCTCAATTCTCCTGATACACCAAAGTACACCAAAGGAGAACTGCTGTACGGCTTCAACTTCAGCAAAGAAGAGATCCGCAAAAAAGAAGACATCATTCTTGTTGAGGGTTATACAGATTTTTTATCTCTCTATCAATTTGGAATCAAAAACTGTGCTGCCTCTCTAGGAACCAGTTTGACCGCAGGCCAGGTCAATATTGCCCATCGATTCGCGCCGGTCATTACGGCCTGCTTCGATGGGGACGTAGCCGGACGAAAGGCCGCACTGCGAGCCATTTCTCTCTGTTTTGAAAAAGGCATCCAGATAAAAATAATGCTGCTTCCCAAGGGATCGGATCCGGACAGTTTCATTCAAAAACATGGGGCAGGTGAATTCGAATCCCTTAAAGACAAAAGCAGTCCCGCGCTCAAGTATCTGGTCGATTTCAACACGTTTAAGAAGGATATGAAATCTCCAGAAGTGCGAACACAAGTTATAAGGACTATCTACAGTGAAATTGAAAAAATAGCCGATCCAATTTTAAAAAGTCATTACATAAAAGAACTCAGTGAATATCTTTTCGTTGATGAAAAAGTTATCAGATCCATCGTCAGGCAGAAATCTGAGAGAATTCAGGAACAAAAGATGAGTGATTTTCTTCCTGCAGAAAAAAGACTGCTTCAAATTATATTCGAAGACAGTCAAATTGCGGCAAAAGTGTTTGATAAAATGCAGAGCGAGGATTTTCTTGGTCTAAAGAGTGAAGAGATATTCTCAGCCTTAAGGGACGGCATTAAAAACAAAAAGCCTGTAAATTTCCCTGAACTCATGGAAAAACTCACCCCATTGCTCATCAGTTTTCTTTCAGAAATTCTTGTCGAAAAAGGACAGGAATTTACAATGGAGGAAGCGATGGATTGTCTGGATGCCCTGAAGAAGCACTCTCTGAAAAGAAAATGGGAAAACATCAATACTCAAATCGCTTTGATGGAAAAAAAGGGTGATACAGAATCAATAGCATCATTTCTAAAGATTAGACAGGAAATTACAGAAGAATTATCGACATTTTCGCAACGAAACTAACTCATTTCTGTTAAAATAGAAGGAGATTCAGGAGTAACCATTGACAACCGATAAAAAGATTCAAAAAGACGAAATTAATCAGCTTATCACCAAGGGAAGAAAGCAGGGCTATCTTCTTTTTGATGAAGTGGATAAAGTTTTTAACGAAGAAAGTGAAGAACGCAAACAATTTGATGAGTTTCTTCTCACAATTGGGACTTACGGAATTAAGATTCTGGATAAGAAAAGAAAGGGACCACCAAAAAGGAGAAAGAGCGACATCGTTTCTTTGGAGGGGCTGGAGCGGACAACCGATCCGGTGAAACTGTACCTGAGAGAAATGGGCAGTATATCTCTCCTTACAAGGGAAGGGGAAATTTCGATTGCCCGTGAGATCGAAAGAGGAGAAAAAAGTATCATCAAATCCCTCTCAAAAACCCAGCTTGTCTTGAATAAGGTCTTGGCAATTGAAGATGAGATGGATGAAGATGACGAAATCATCCCGAAAATGTTTGAAACAAGTGAAGATGATTTTGTTGATGGGAAGCTTGAAGAAAAGAAAAAGACCATCCTCCGGCAAATCAAAAACATTAAAGAATTAGGAATACAACTGGGCAAAATCCCTAACCTAAAAAGAAACGCAATAAGCCGTGGCCGCATCATCGTCAAGATGAGCAGCATAATCCGTGACCTCAATATCCGCCTCAACTACAGAGAAAATATTATCAGCGAGCTCAGGGAAAGGCTCCAAGAAATCAATGGATTAGAAGAAAGGAAGGAAGAATCGCTCATACAGCGTGAACAAACCGCAAAAAAACCGAAGAAAAAAGAATTGGATCAAAATATCAAAGAAATCAATTCATCGTTAAGATTCCACAAACGTGAAATCGGACTAGACTCACATGGTCTCCGAAAAGTGCTGCGGTCTATTACAACAGCAAAAAAAATAAGTGAGCAGGCAAAAAAAGAACTGGTTGCAGCTAATCTCCGACTCGTTGTTTCTATCGCAAAAAAATACAGCAACAGGGGACTCCAGTTTCTTGACCTCATTCAAGAAGGAAATATGGGCCTAATGAAAGCTGTGGATAAGTTTGAATACAGAAGAGGCTATAAATTTTCCACTTATGCAACATGGTGGATTCGACAAGCCATCACCCGCGCAATCGCTGATCAGGCCAGAACCATTCGCATCCCTGTTCATATGATTGAAACAATCAATAAACTCATAAGAGTTTCAAGGAGTCTTGTCCAGGAAATAGGGAGAGAACCCACAAGCGAAGAAATTTCCAGAAAGATGGATCTGCCAATTCATAAAGTCCGGAAAATTATAAAAATCGCCCAGGAACCTATTTCTCTCGAAACCCCAATTGGAGAAGAAGAAGACAGCCATCTCGGTGACTTTATAGAGGACAAAGTTCTTCCTTCTCCTCCAGAAACTGTCATACACATTAATTTACGAGAGCAGATCGAAGGCGCACTAAAAACACTTACAGAACGTGAGGCCAAAGTCCTGAAGATGAGATTCGGACTGGGAGATGGAAACGAACACACCCTGGAAGAGGTCGGACAGCAATTCAAGGTCACTCGAGAAAGAATCCGTCAAATCGAAGCTAAAGCGTTAAGAAAACTTAAACATCCCAGCCGAAGCCGCAAACTCAAATCCTTCACCAACGACCAGTAAAACCGCCGTTTCATTGACTTGATTTTTCATATTTGTTATAAGGAGGTGGAGGGCCTATAGCTCAGCGGTAGAGCCCCCGGCTCATAACCGGTCGGTCCCAGGTTCGAATCCTGGTAGGCCCATTTCGAATAGAGGAAAAAATGTGGATATTGAATTTAAAAATCTTATAAACCTGCAAAAAATCGATGGAAAATTAATAGAAGTCTCTCATTTTTTATACGAAGTCCCCGCCAAGCTTAACCGTATCGACAATAAAATTGAAGACAGTTTTAAAATCGTCACAAAAGCCGAGGACAAGCTGGCAGAAAATCAAAAAAAACGACGGGATGTAGAATCCGAAGTCCAGGATATGAAAACTGCCATATCAAAATATAAGAGACAGCTGAGTGATGTCAGAACCAACAAAGAATACACATCGCTTCTTCATGAGATATCAGAAACAGAAAATAAGGGAGACAGTCTTGAGGAAGAAATTATCAGTGAGATGCTAAAAGCCGATGACATCGAAGAAGAGATCAAATCAGCCACGCTGAAGGCCGAAGAAGCCAAGGCAAAATTCACAAAAGAAAAGGAAGCACTGCTGAAAAAAAAGGCAGAACAGGAAAAATTCAAAGCAGATTTACTGAAGGAAAAAGAAGCGCTTCTTCCCCTTATCCCCTCAGACCAGATCACTCTTTATAAAAAAATTTCAGTTAAAAGCCATGGGATATCACTGTCGCCGGTAACGGGAGAATTCTGTTCGATGTGCCACATGAGAATTCGACCTCAGGTCCTCAATGAGCTGAAAGAAGAAGACAGTATTATCCTCTGTGAAAATTGCGGAAGGATTCTTCACTTCTAATTCCAATCAAAGCAAAATCCAGATATCACTCGATATTGTACATCTCATCTATGATATTTTTGTGTTTATCCCCAACAACATTTCTTTTGACTTTAAGAGATGGCGTAATCTCATCCTGTTCAATCTCGAACTCTCTTTCGAGAAGCCTGACTTTTTTCACTTTCTCATAGGGAGCTAAATGTGTTGTCATATTGTTAACTTCCGTCTCAAAAAAACTGACAATCGTTTCATTTTTTAAAAGCTCTCCCATACTGGAATAGGAGATGTTATTGGACTTAGCATAATTTTCAATCTTCTCAAAATCAGGAATGATCAGAGCCGAAATAAATTTTCGCTTATCTCCTATAACAACAGCATTGGAAATATACGGATTTGTTTTCAACGTATTTTCGATGGGCTGCGGAGCAACATTTTTTCCACCTGATGTGACGATGATATCTTTTTTTCTATCCGTGATAACCAGAAATCCATCCTCATCAATATGGCCAATATCTCCCGTATAAAACCAACCGTCCTTGATTGCTTCCTGTGTCTCCACATCCATACGGTAGTACCCTTTCATGATGTGGGGTCCTTTGGATAAAATTTCTCCATCCCCTGCAATTTTCACTTCGACTCCCGGAAGAGGTTTTCCGACAGACCCAAATTTCAGGTTCTCAAATGTGTTAACGGAAATAACAGGAGACGTTTCAGTCAACCCATATCCTTCCAGAACCACTAATCCAATGGCATAAAAAAAGTCAGCGATATCCTTGGAGAGCGGTGCACCTCCTGAAACAAAAAACCTGACTCTTCCCCCAGTTTTTTCAATCACCTTTGAAAAAACAAGTTTTTCCGCAATCCCTCTTTTTTTCTGCAAAGACTTGGGAATAGGTTGTTTCTCAAGAGTTCGTTTTCCATACTCTTTGCCAACTTTAACAGCCCAAAAGAATATCTTTCGCTTCAATGAAGAACTGGCCAACACATTGTCAATGACTTTTGCATAGATCTTTTCAAAAACACGCGGCACACTGACCATAATTTGAGGTTTGACCTCAATCAAATTTTCCCCGACAGTATCAAGACTCTCTGCATAGGCTATAGAGCAGCCTTTATAGAGATAGGTAAATGTAACCATCCTCTCCAACACATGAGCCAAAGGGAGAAATGAGAGAACCGTATCTTTCTCCGAAAATTCGATTACACTCGACACCGACTGTATATTACTGATTAAATTCTGATGCGTCAGCATAACTCCTTTAGGGATTCCAGTTGTCCCTGAAGTGTAGATAATCGAAGCCACATCATCGGGTTTTCCTGCCATGGCCAATTGCTCAAACAATCCGGGATTCCGTTTATCCAAGGCCTCACCCTTGCGCTTCACTTCATCGAGAGTAAAGACTCCCTCGGGTGCCTTGGACGCAAATGTGATAAAATGCTGGACTTTAGGGAGAGCATCTTTCACTTGTTTGATTTTGTTCCACTGTTCTTCATCGGAAAAACATACAATTTTGGCATCTGAGTTCTCGATAATGTATTTAATCTGTTCAGGGACAAGTGTCGTATAGATAGGAACGGTGATCCCCCCTAAACACAGGGTAGCCATATCGGTAATGACCCATTCCGGCCTGTTACCGGAGAGGATGATAAGTTTGTCACCGGATTCTAAACCCAGCTCCTTCAGACCAAGACAAATGTTTTTCCCCCTATTCGCCACTTCATCTGTAGAAATAGGAACGTAACTTCCCGCCTCCTTATAGAGCATCAAATCATCTTTTGGAAAAGATTTAATAGTGTTGATAAATAGCTGACCGAGTGTCTCAACCATGGAATCCTCCTTCATTAAGGTGGATTCATTTTATGTAACTCGAGAACAGAATGTCAAGCGGTTAGGTGACCCTGACCTTAGCCAGGGAAACCACGTGATCTCCCTTCTCCAAGTTGATAATCTTGACACCCTGAGTGGCTCTTCCCAGGGGACGAACTTTTTCCGTCTTAATCCTTATGATTTTCCCCGATTGGGTTATCAATAGAATTTCTTGATCGGCGATAGAGATCATTCCAATGGCATTGCCAATTTTTTTGCTGAGCTTAAGGTTTACAACCCCCTTCCCTCCTCTTCTATGCCTGGGGTAGATATCCACCTTTGTCTTTTTCCCGAAGCCCATACTGCTGGCCGTAAACACATAGTCTTCCCCTTCTTCAGTAATAACCATTCCAATAATTTCATCCTTGGGACTCAAGGTGATTCCTCTTACTCCTGCAGCCGTACGGCCCATAGGCCGGACATCCTTTTCATTGAACTTGACGGCTTTTCCGAGTTTTGTCCCGATAAGGATATCTTTTGTCCCATCTGTCAACTTTGCTTGGATGAGTTCTGTTTTTTTGCTCAGCGAGATGGCAATGATCCCGCCTTTCCGGATATTTTTATAATCGCTCAATTTTGACTTTTTTATCTGGCCATCCGAACACAGCATCACAATATAGCGGTCTTCAGAAAATTCTTTAACAGCTACAACCGAGCTGACTCTTTCATCTGGAGCCAGTTCTAGAAGATTTTTTATGGATTTTCCTCTGCTTGAGACTCCAACATCCGGAATGTAATGGGTTTTGAGCCAGTACAAATGCCCCTTGTTCGTCAGGAACAACATATAACTGTGCGTAGAACAGATGAAAAGATCCTGGACAATATCTTCCGTCTTCATGGAGATTCCTCTTCTCCCCTTCCCGCCTCGGATCTGAAATTTATAATAACTCAGTGATGTCCTTTTAATGTATCCGGAAGATGTATAAGTCACCGCAACATCTTCTTCCTTGATCAAATCTTCCATCTCAAGCTCGCTGATATCTTCCTTGATAAGCTCTGATTTTCTTTCGTTCTGATAGCTGTCTTTAACCTGCTTGAGCTCTTCAACAATGATATCGAGAATCATTTTATCGCTGCCCAAAATCTTTCGCAGCTTTTTGATCAGTTTTAATAAATCCTGATACTCTTTTTGAATCTTCTCTCTTTCCAATCCGGTCAGTTTCTGCAGCTGCATATCTAAAATGGCCTGGGCTTGAATCTGTGTCAGGTGGAATTTTAGAATTAAACCTTTTTTTGCCTCATCGACCGTCTGAGAACCCCGTATCAAGCTGATGATCTCATCAAGATTATCCAGCGCAATGGTGAGCCCCTCCAATATGTGAGCCCTTTGCTCTGCCTTCTTCAGCTCAAATCTCGTTCGACGCCTAACAACGTCCTGGCGATGAGATATGAAATAACGCATAATATCCAGAAGACCAAGAACTTTTGGCTGTTTTTCAACGATGGCCAGCATAATAATCCCAAAAGATGTCTGAAGCTGAGTGTGTTTATAAAGGTTATTAAGGACAACTTCCGGGAGTTCTCCTCTTTTGACCTCAATAACAGCCCGCATACCATCACGATCGGATTCATCACGAATATCGGCAATTCCTTCAATTTTTTTGCTGTTGACAAGATCGGCGATATTTTCAAGGAGCCTTGATTTATTCACCTGGTAGGGAATCTCCGTAACAACAATCCGGTCCCTTTCATTTTGGCGGCCTCTCTCAATCATCGCGCGGGCCCTCAATTTAATCTTTCCCCTGCCGGTCCTGTACGCACTTTTTATTCCATCACGTCCGAATATATACGCACCTGTAGGGAAATCCGGACCCGGAACAAATTTCATGATTGTTTCGACTTTAGCATCAGGATTCTGGATTAGATGTATGGTCCCATCGATGACTTCTCCCAGATTATGCGGAGGAATGTTTGTCGCCATTCCCACAGCTATTCCCGATCCGCCATTGATAAGCAAATTGGGAAACTTAGCCGGAAAAACTTCCGGCATTTGTAGGCTTTCATCATAATTGGGCACAAAATTGACGGTGTCCTTATCCAGATCAGCCAGAAGTTCCTGAGTCAGTTTTTTCATCCTGACTTCGGTATATCGCATGGCAGCAGGAGGATCCCCGTCAATAGAGCCAAAATTACCTTGTCCATCAACCAGTGGAAAACGAAGGCTGAAATCTTGAGCCATGCGAACGAGGGTATCATAGACAGCCGTGTCTCCATGAGGATGATATTTACCAATAACATCGCCCACAATTCGGGCTGATTTTTTGTACGGCCGATTCCAAGTGTTGCCGGCTTCGTGCATGGCATAGAGTGTTCTTCGGTGAACAGGTTTTAATCCATCTTTGATATCAGGAATGGCACGCCCGATAATCACGCTCATGGCGTAATCCAAGTAGGCATCCTTCATTTCTTCTTCAAGACTGACCACAGATGTCTTTATGCTCATTTATCTTCCTTCAAACATCCAGATTCTGCGCTTCAAGTGCATTCTCTTCTATAAATTTTCTTCTCGGTTCAACTTCATCTCCCATAAGAACTGTAAAAACTTTATCGGCCTCTACCGCATCATGGATGGAGACTTGGAGCAGATACCTTTCTTCGGGATCCATGGTTGTTTCCCAGAGCTGTTTAGGGGCCATCTCTCCCAGCCCTTTGTATCTTTGGATAGTTATCCCTTTTTTTCCTTTTTGAAAAAGATAGTCGAGGAGTTTGGCCTCATTGTCAATTTTTACGGCATCACCATTGCTGAGGACCGTGTATGGAGGATTGAGTCCCTGAAGCTCCTGGTGAATTTTAAAAAGATTCCGGTATTCAACCGACTTGACCAGATCGATATTGATTTTACAGGATAGACTCATGCCGTTAATCTGAAAATCGACAAACAGTTCAAAAAGTCCATGTTCCTCATCTTTGCTTATGGTGGAGACAATCCCTTTTTCTGTTAAAAGGCTCTGGATAGCCTCCACTCTTTTTTTATCTCTGAGGAATTCGATGTCGCTCACATCATTATGGAGCAGGATATCGATAAGAAAATATGGAAAATTCTTTCTCTCGAGAACCTGGATATAATTCTTTTTGGCTATAATTCTCTGGAAAAATTTCCTGAACTGCTCTCCCTTCACAGGTTCTTTCTTTTTATTGATCATGACCTGAAATTCTTCTGAGATTTTCTTATTGATATATTTTTCATATGAGCGTTCGTCCCTTATATACTGGAACGACCGTCCTTTACTGATTTTATACAGAGGGGGCTGGGCAATATAAAGGTGACCGCCCTCAATCAATTTTGGCATCTGGCGGTAAAAAAATGTCATCAAGAGTGTTCGGATATGAGATCCATCCACATCCGCATCCGTCATGATGATAACTCTATGGTAGCGCAGTTTTTCCAGATTAAAATCCGCCTGTTCGACCCCTGATCCTAAGGCAGAAATGATGATCCCGATCTCTTCACTCTTGAGAACTTTATCAAACCGGGCCTTTTCCACATTGAGAATTTTTCCTTTAAGGGGCAGAATGGCTTGAAAACGCCGATCACGGGCCTGTTTAGCCGATCCTCCTGCCGAGTCCCCTTCGACGAGGTATATTTCACATTCAGCCGGATCTTTTTCCTGGCAGTCGGCCAATTTACCAGGCAAGGATGTCGATTCCAACACCGTTTTCCGCCGGGCCAACTCTCGAGCTTTTCGTGCAGCCTCTCTGGCTCGAGTGGCATCTATAATTTTAGTCACAATCTTTTTGGCAACCGATGGATTTTCCTCAAAAAAGATAGCCAGCTCTTTATTCACTATGGATTCAACGATTCCTTTGACTTCGCTGTTTCCCAGCTTTGTCTTTGTCTGGCCTTCGAATTGGGGATTTTTAAGTTTAAGACTCAGGACCGCACACAATCCCTCCCGTGTGTCATCGCCGCTTGGATTCTGGTTCAAATCTTTGACCAAATTATTTGAGTTTGCGTAGTTGTTAATTGTTCTGGTCAGGGCTGTCTTAAATCCGATAAGGTGCATCCCCCCTTCGGTGGTATTGATATTATTGACAAAAGAAAAAATTGTCTCTGAATAAGTGGTGTTGTACTGCAGGGCCATTTCAACAACCATGTCACTCTTTTTACTCTCGAAATATATGGGTTTGGGATTGATCGGCGATTTATTTTGATTCAAATATTGAACAAACTCGCGGATGCCTCCTTTGTATTGAAACTCACGGGATTTATCCACGCGTTCATCAACAATGGTGATCTTCAATCCCCGGTTGAGAAAGGACAGCTCTCTCAGCCTTTGGCTCAGCATATCAAGACTGTATTCCGTTTCCTGGAAGACTTCACTATCCGGCTTGAATGTGACTTTTGTACCGGTCTTTTTTGTTGTACCGATCTTCTTCAACTTCGCAACAGGTTTTCCCCTCTCATAGCTCTGAGTGTAAACACCTCCATCCCGTTTGATTTCCAAATCGAGATTTTCAGAAAGAGCGTTAACAACTGAAACACCCACACCGTGTAAACCTCCGGAGACCTGGTAGGATTTGGCATCAAATTTGCCTCCCGCATGGAGAGTTGTCATGACCACTTCAACAGCGGACTTTTTCTCTTTTTTATGAATCCCGACCGGAATACCCCGGCCATTATCAATAACGGTAATGCTGCAGTCGACATGGATAAAGACATCGATCTGATCGCAATAACCGGCCAAAGCTTCATCGATGCTGTTATCCACAACTTCATACACCAAGTGGTGCAATCCTTCAGATCCGGTGCTCCCGATATACATAGCCGGGCGCTTCCGGACAGCTTCCAATCCTTTGAGAACTTTGATACTTTCAGCAGTATACTTTTTTTCAGTCATTGTCTCACAGTTAGCGAAAAAAAAGGGATTATAGAGGGGAATATTTCTTCTAATCCAGCGGACATTTTTTCTATAAATTATTATACATTTTAAGGGGAAAAGAGTAAAGAAAAAACCCGCTGTTTATGAATTTTTTTTCCGAAGAAACTCTCTTTTTTTCTCCTCATTGCAAAACAACAAATCTATGGAAATTTTCACTCTCTTTTCACCTTTTAGAAAAGTTCACAAAACGTACTATTTGAAAAAAGACACACTCCCTCAACACCTCGAAACTGAAAAAAAGACTCATCGTTGGGAATAAAACCAAGCTATTGACGTATAGGAAATTCGGATAAATATCAAGGGAAAAAAGTCAGCCGAGGTTATATATTACCGGAAAACAAAACCCCCCTTCTGCCCCTAACATGACACAATCCACACCTTTTAGTTCCTTTTGTAAATGACACAACAAATTTACCGGGCACAAGGTCTGTTGTCAATATGCCCAACAAAAATGTCTTACATTGTCGCATTATGTCGTTTCTTGTCGTATCAATCTCAACAATATGCCTTTCATCTTCGGGTATTAATCGCTATAATGAGTTTTTTTATCGGGGCGTAGCGCAGCCTGGTAGCGCACAGCGTTCGGGACGCTGGGGTCATGGGTTCGAATCCCATCGCCCCGATTTTTTATCTCTCCTCCTTTTTTGATGCACAGCCGATTGACTATTTGGAGAAAATCAAGGACTGCCAAACAAACCCAGTTCAAGCTCTGTCTTAAGCTTTTTCCATTGCGGGAGTCTAGATTCCAGCAGAGTATAAAAAGCACGGCTGTGCAGCTTGTGGGTCACATGGCAAAGTTCGTGGATAATGACGTAATCAATATGCCTTTTTGATGCCTTGATCAGCTCCTGGTTCAGAAAAATCTTGTTGGTCTTGTGCATGTAGCTGCCCCATCGCTTACTCAATTTCCTGATCACTAAAGTCGGTATCTCCTCGTAGTCAAACAAAAAGAAACATGCGGAGAGGCGCTCCGAAAACACTTTGTTTGCCTTCTCCAGGTACCACTCCTCAAGAAGTTTTTTGGCATGGGCATGATCTTTAGGCGAAAACATGTAGGCTGTCAACGTCCCATGCTGAAGCGAAACATGCTCGTTCCGGCTATCCTTACGGAGAAGCAGTTTATACGAACGCCCACGATACCGAAATGTCTCACCGCTGATAAAGCGCTTCTCCTCCCCGGATCTGAACTGCGCAAAATACCGTTGTTGTTTCAGAATCCAGCGGAATTTCCGGCGCAAGAAATCGCAGATACGATCATCAGTGGCCGCTTGAGGGGCCTTTACGATCAATGCCTGGTTTGGGAAGACCGTAGCAGAGATGGTCTTTCTGTTCTCCAGTATCAGACTATAATCAAAGGAGATATTCTTGTATGTAAATCTCTTCCCCATTCTCAATTCCCAATTCTTAATTCTTAATTCGTAATTCATTATTCTCTATTCTCTACAGCCAGATTCCAGACCAGCGTGACAACGGCGTCTATCTCACCCGCCCCCAACGGAATCCCGTATTCTTTCTTCACTACATCAAACAGATAGTCCTCTATCTCAATACGGACCCGACGTTCCACCTCAATGTTACGATCCCAGTCTACAATCTTGCGCTTTTCTATTAGATCATACATCGCCTTGACCATTTCACAGAGCAAATCAGAGGGCACTGAATGCGCTTTAAGCTTCGATTGCAGATTGCGGAAAAAAGGATGATATTCCTTCCGCTCCTTGATTGAGGCAGGAATATCGCTGTCTTCATATTCAGAGACCTGTCCCTGATACTCCCGGGCTAGCTCTAGAAGCGCCTTGAGGTCCTCCTTCCTGGCATTCTTCAGCTCCTCAATCAGGTCTTGGATTTTCTCGCTGAACCGGCGATAGAACTCCGGATCACGATGATAGTTTTCTTTGATAGTCCGCCCGGTTTGTGCTGCTATCGCCTCGGCTTTAGATTTGTCCGATAAACCGCGTTCCGTACTCTCAATATATTCATTGAATGCGGAGGATTCTGCTATACACAGCGGTTTTGATAATTCCACTACATATTCCGCTGACACATATTTGTCCAGAATCCGCCGGATCTGATCTTCATATTTTGAGAAATCGACCTCTTCTGCGTTTTTGATCTTCTGGATCTTCTTGAGTTCTACAAATTTTTTCAGATCACTTTGATAACGATGCAATTTTTCAGCATCGAACTTCTGTGTAAAATCGTAAAGCATCCGACAGGTAGAGAACTGCTTGATGAACTCGTTCACCAGTTCATAGAATCGTTCACGTCTCTCCACATCATCTTCCAGAATGCGCACATATTCTTCGGTGTCCTGCTTGTTTGAAACAGCATTAAAGATTGAATGCAGTTCCTGATAGATCCTCTCAAGATCCCTGATCTTTTCCTCGGAATTCAGTAAGGCTCTCTCGATGTCATCCTGATCATAATTCGAGAACAGCTCCATGGCGTCGTACAGATTCTTTGTATTCTTCGAATAATCGATGACAAACCCGTTTACCTTGGCCTCCCGGCCCTCATCTCCATCGAACAGGCGGTTTACGCGCGCTATTGCCTGGAGAAGGTTATGGTCCTTAAGCTGCTTGGCCAGATAAAGGAATGCATTGCGGGGCGCATCAAAGCCAGTCAGCAGTTTGTCCACCACAATCAGCATACGTACGCCTTCAGGATTCTCTTTAAATTCCTTAATGAGATTCTTCTCCCGGGTTTCAAGGGACGATCCATGTTTGTGCTTTTCGTTCGCCAGCCACTCAGCCACCAGTCTCTTGTGCTCAGGCAGTTTATCGTCCTCTTCCTTATCTGTAGATTCCGAGATAATAACTTCGATAGGTACTTTGTCCTGAAGCTCGAATGCTTTTACAAACATCACCGCCGCGTATTTCGACGGGGCTACAACCTGTGCCTTGAGTCCGGTATCCACGAACTCCCTGAAATGATCCAGAATATCCAGAGCTATTGTTTCGATCCGCTGGGAAGTCTCTTCGACGATCTGAGAGGAGCTGAATTTCTGCTGCAAGTCCTTTTTCTGCTGATCGGTCAGGTCCCGGGTGATTTGGTCGTAGAACCTGTCCAGAAGATCCTGCTGGACCCTCTGTTCCACAAACCGCGGCTGATAGATCAAGGGAAGAACAACACCATCCGCCTCCGCTTCGGATATCGTATAGGCATCAATAATCCCTCCGAATTTCCGCTCACTCGTTTTTTCCCTCTTCATCAACGGCGTACCTGTAAACCCGATCTGACACGCCTTTGGTAAGATAAGATTCAGCTCGATATTTGCCTTGCCTGCCTGAGTACGATGAGCTTCATCGATGA
>Ga0114922_10003044_pt1 | contig 15671 bp, 18 predicted proteins | sample AartaG_FD_100975 | JGI IMG/M metagenome (GOLD analysis project Ga0114922, IMG submission 100975) | Deep subsurface microbial communities from Aarhus Bay to uncover new lineages of life (NeLLi) - Aarhus_00045 metaG | ecosystem: Environmental > Aquatic > Marine > Oceanic > Sediment | place...
CCATCCCACCAGGTCAGATGCACGGGAGGCATGTCCTGGCGGGCAGGAAACTTGTATCGGACGATTGTTGAACGGGGATACATTTCATTTTTGGGATCAACCTTTTCCCAAAACTGTTGCCAATAAGTGGAAATACAGCCCTCGACACTGACAGGATATTTTAATTTTAAAGGCCAGAACACCGGATCGAGAATATGACAGCCCATATCTCCCAACGAACCGGTACCGAAATCCCACCAGGCCCTCCATTTGCCGGGCAAATAAACAGGGTGATATGGACGGTACGGAGCGGGACCGATCCAAAGATCCCAATCCAATCCTTCTGGAATCTTAGGTGTTTTTGTGGGACGCTCCATTTCAATGCCCTGAGGCCAGACGGGTCGATTGGTCCATGCATGGACCTCACGTACCGGGCCTATGGCACCATTCCAAATCCATTCGCAGAGGAGCCGGATGCCTTCACCGGAATGTCCCTGATTTCCCATTTGCGTAGCAACTTTGTATTTCCGAGCGGCCTCGGTAAGCAACCTCGCCTCGTGAACGGAATGGGTCATGGGTTTCTGCACGTAGACATGTTTGCCCATTTGAATGGCCATGAGTGCTACAACCGCATGGGAATGGTCGGGTGTCGCAACGATGACAGCGTCGATGTCCTTTTGTTTCTCAAGCATGATTCGGAAATCACGATACCTCTTGGCGTTCGGATAAAGTTCATAAACTTTGGCCGAATACTTGTCATCTACATCACAAAGGGCTACGATATTCTCCGTCTCACACCTCTTTATATTGTTTTGGCCCATCCCGCCGATACCGACACCGGCAACGTTTAGCTTATCGCTGGGCGCGGTAATTCCAGAACCTCCGAGAACGTGAAGAGGAACGATAGTAAACACGGACACCGTAGCCGCGTCTTTTAAGAATTGGCGTCGAGAGACTTGTCTACTCAAAGATGGATTTGTTGTATATTCCATGGATGCCTCCTATGATAACTGTATTGATTTTTTTGTTAGTAAAATAATTACAACTTTTATCTACGCCATATGAAATGAAATCCAAATAAAATATCAGTTTATTTTTGAAAAATCAAGGATAAAATGACATCAACAAACATGAATCCCAGTGCAAAATCTGAGAGTTCAATGGATCCCTCCTCAATAAAAAATGCATGGAAATCAATACTATTTGTTGTTCTTTTTGTACTTGATAATTTCGTATCCTGACTCCGGTCCCCATTGTTTTGGTATAATACATTACAAATAAATTAAGTGAATGCCAAATTACATAACATTAAATTATGGAAAAATTAAATCCGGCCAACGTTATTTAGATTGAACTATGAATATTATCAGTAGGTAGCTTGACGGATGGAATAAATCAACCCCATGAGGCACCGGCATCTATAAAAACCTAATCGAAGAGATCAAGAAAGACAAGAAGATCTGAATATAAGAAAAACCTTCCTGGAAGTTGAGCACTTCCAGGAAGGTTGAATCATACTTTAAATGACTAGCGAAGCTTCACCCAAACTGGTTTCTGGCTACTAGCTACTGGTTGCTGGTTAAATAAAAAGAATCATTATTCAAGATTTTATATTGATAAAAGGTTTATTTAAATACCATGAATTTTCAAGCTTATAATTTTACTCGCCGATAAGTCCTTTCCCTTTGTCAGTTTCTGAACATATTCGATGTAGTCCTTATCGATATCATGGACTTTAAAGCTAATGATTTTTGAAGGGGAGATGTCTTCAAGGCCCATGGCCTGGATCTCTTTCACATATCTCGTGGTAATGTCATGAACGGCAAAGGAAATGATTTTAGATGGGCCTATTTCGTCGAACAAAGACTGTAATCCTTTAATAGTGTCGATGTCGATATCATGGACCTTAAAGCTGATCACCTTCGAAGCCGAGATATCTCGATAACCCAATTCTTGAATATTCTTCACATAATCGACGGTGATGTCATGAACGGTAAAAGAGATGATCTTTGAGGGTGATATCTCTGAAAACAATTTCTGTAATTCCTCAATATAATCGATATCGATATCGTGAACTCTGAAACTAATGATTTTTGACGGGGAGATATCTTCATAACCCGATTTCTGAATATCTTTTATATAATTAATGCCGATGTCATGAACTGCGAAAGAAATCAACTTAGAAATGGATAGGTCTTCCAGGCCAATTGAGGCGAGGTCGTTCACATATTTTTTAGTCACGTCCTGTAGACTCAAAGACACCATTTTTTTATCTGATGGTTCATCAAATCCTTTCTCTTTTAAGAAGGATCGAAATCGATTGTCAGGAGTGAAAATAAAATCACCCATGCCTCGGGAATCTTTGAATGTGCCATTGAATACGAAAGTACCCGCTTCTCGTTGGAGTTTGAAGTTCGCTTCTTTCTTTAACTCCAATCCCTGAAAATCTTTTCTCTCGAAAGATCCGGAAGAACTCCATTCTCCCCAGGATTCATCATCTTCAAAAACGGTTAATTTCAATCTGACTTTGTTGTCCCTGACCTTTGCCACCCAATTCCCTTCGATTTCATCAAACAGTGCCCCCGCAGTCCCAACACTCATGAAGCTTAAAACCATTACCGAAACAATGAAGTGTAATTTTCGTGATTTCATTTTCTTCCCCTTTCTCTTTATGTCACTTTGTTGTTAATTGAAAAATTTATGTGTAACTAAATTCCATGAATTTTCAACGATATGATCTTATCGGCCGTTACTTTCTTCCCCTTCATCAGGTCCTTTACATATTCAATGTAATCCTTATCGACGCCGTGAATCCTGAATTCGATGAGTTTGGACAGAGAGACATCTTTAAACCCGGTGGAATGAATGTCTCTGATGAATTGCGTCGTCAATCCATGAATTCTTGCTTCGACTATTTTGGATGATGACACATCGGAATAACCGAGTTCCTTCAGTCCTTTGACAAATTCCGTTTTGACCCCGTGAATTCGGAACTCAACGAGTTTTGATAGAGAAATATTTTTAAATCCTATTGAGTGCATTTCATTGATATAGTCAATTCTAACCCCGTGGATCCGCAACTCCACCAATTTAGAGGGTGAGACTTTTTCATACCCTAACTCCATCAATCCTTTGACCAATTCCGGCTTGACACCATGGATGCGAAACTCGACCAGTTTTGACAGGGAGATATCTTTATAACCTGTGGCATGGAATTCTTTGATATAGTCGATCTTAACCCCGTGGACCTGTAATTCTACCAATTTCGAGGACGATATATTCCGGTACCCTAAATCCATCAAGCCTTTGACCAATTCAGGTTTGACACCGTGAATGCGAAATTGGACGAGCTTTGATAAAGAGATGCCTTTATAACCCATGGCATGGAGTTCTTTTATATAGTCAATCTTGACCCCGTGGATTCGCAATTCCACCAATTTGGAGGGGGATATATTTTCAAACCCTAACTCCGCCAATCCTTTGATGAATTCGGGCTTGACCCCATGAATCCGAAACTCCGTCAATTTTGACAACGAGATGTTTTTCAACCCGTAGGACTGAACCTCTTTGATGTAATCAATGGTGACCCCATGAATTCTCAATTCTAATAGTTCTGAGGGGGAGAGATCCGAATACCCCATATCCCGCAGATTTTTAATAAATTCGGTCTTGACGCCATGGATACGGAAACTCAACAACTTCGATATTGAAATATCTCTAAATCCAAGGGAATGAATCTCTTTCACATAGTCAATGGAGACGCCGTGAATCGCCAGGGAAACGAGTTTCGACGTTGAAATGTCCGAATAGCCTAAACGATTCAATTCATTGATATATTGGCGACCTACATCGAATAAACATAAATGGAGCATATTCTGATCTTTGATTTTGCCAAATCCTTTGTTTCGAAGGAAGGACTTAAATCCTTCATCAGGCATAAAAGAGAAACTTCCATACCCCCGCGATTCATTTATATTGCCTTCAAAAGAAATGGACCCCGCGTCTCGCTTGAGTTGAAAACGTTGGTCTTTTCCAGAATTCAATCCAGTGAAGTCTTTCTTTTCAAAAGTACTGGACGAATTCCATTCTCCCCGAAAATCATCATCTTCAAAAATTGTCAAACTCAATCTGATTTTGCCATCCCTCATTTTGGCCGTCCAGCTTCCTTCGATCTCATCGGCCATCCTATGGGCCTGCGCGACACCTAAAAAACAGGCTAAAATCAAGAATAAACAAAGTGTTCGTTTGATCCGTCTCATGTTTACCTCCCAATTATCTGACTATGGTGCTGATTTTCTCATACAGGAAAACTTCACATTTCGAAAAAAGGTTACAGTTTATTTTAGAATGGATTCACTTTTTATCTTATCTGGAATGGATGTTCAGATGTGTATTTGATAACTATTTATAACTGAATCATTTACCACTGATTATACGGATTGCACTGAATATCAGTTAAAATAAAAATAGGGGGGAATAATTACAGAAGAGGTTCATCTCGATCATTCATTTAATTTCCCGAAACCCGAATCCCAAATCCCGATTCCCGATTATACGGCTTCCCCCCACAATTAATTATTCAGGTATATTAAAATTTTTGAGATGCAGAAAACGAAAAGACGACTATTTGTTCTTTCGAATATAAATATTTCCTTCCAGCGATTTTAAAAGGATCTCGGGCCCGCCACCGTTAATCTTACCATGAACCCAATCTTCCAACGAGACTTTATATAATCCTGTCTGGTTCGACTTGTCGACCTGAATTTCTCTTTTTTCCATCTCGATATCAAAATCACTGAATATTTCTCCATTATCAGATTTCATCTTCACCGATGCATTCATCGATTGAGGAAATGTAATGTCTATTTTCCCCTCGATGGATGTAAATGCCATGGGGATATCGGGAGTCACATCTCTGAATTGTACAAGAATATGACCATCTATCGTATTCACAACGGCCGATCCTGACACATCTTCTAAAACCACATCCCCATTGATATTGGTGATTTCCATTTCTCCGGAGACATTTTTAACATGTATCTCTCCGTTATGATACGTCTTAAGTCTCAGGGAAAAATAATGCGGGACCCTGATGTCCAGATCGATTGTGTGTCGATGGGAGTTTGTCTGTACGGTCAATTCATTGTCTTTTTCCTGGGCGTTCAGTTGAATCACATTCGAAACGATTCGTCTTAAACCATCATTTTGTACCTGATCAGGATTCTCATTTCCCCTTTGCCCGGATGAAGCATTGACGATGACTGACTCGCCATCGTAACCGGTCACATTAATAGATCCTTTAATGTGATCGATGTTGAGAACACCGGGTTCACCCGGTCTACTCATGGGAATAATAATTTGTTCTCCGGAAGCTTCCTGAGCAAAGCAGGGGAAAGAGAGGGTATAAAAAAGAAGGCAAATGATTGTCGTTAATTTTCTCATTTTAAATATCTCATCACTGTTTAAGCTGCACTTATTTTCAGATTACAACAGCACCCTTACCGTTTTTTCGATTCGACCTCTCACAGCGTCATTCAAATCCCTTCTTTTAAGCAGCTCATTAAACTGTTCTATCGATCTCTTTTCCTGTAAAGCGACCATGACATCGGCCAATGCCAGTTGCACCAATGCCGATTCTTGCTCACTTATCGACTGGATGAGACCTTCTCTGACGATGGGATTATCTGCAAATTCATAGAGGGCCTCAACGGTAACCAATCTCACATTTTCGTTCGGATCGTTGTTTAACGTTTTTAAAAGAGCATGAATGACTCTTTCATTCACATCGTCAAGATTGTTGGTCAGATTCACCGCCTTTATCCGTTGAGTCACCGAGGACTGATCGATAAGGGTAAGAACCATCATTTCTCGCATTTCCCGGATCTCGGTCGACATTTGAGTCAGTTGGGCATCCTTTTTAGAACCTGGAGTGATCCATGACCCTACTGCCCATCCGATAATGAGCAGGATGATGCTATAAGCCAGTTGGGGAAGATATCTCTGTGAGAGAACGGATTCAAATATTGAAAACGGTTTTTTGATTCGACGTTTCTTTTTATGTAAGTCCTGCTTGTATTTATTCAGCAGGGCATAAAAGTCGGCGTCCATTTTTTCACTCGGTTCCGGTACCTGAAACGCGTCCATTTGATGATAGAGTTCTTCGAGCTCAGCCAAATCGCTCAACGCATATCCATTCTGTCTCAGGATTTCCTTAAAGTCCGATTTCTGCTGAGGAGTCATATCTCCCCTCAAATACTCGACGATTAACGCTTCTATTTCATTTTTTTCCATCTAAGTTTAATTCTCCATTTTTACAACTATTTTCTTCAGATTATTTATCGCCCGGAATATACGAACCTTAACAGTACTTTCTGTACAATTTAAAATTGTGGCGATCTCTCTGTACTTCAATTCATGGTACCGACTTAATACCAATGTTTCTCGTTGCTCATCACTCAACTGCTCGATTGCCTTTTTGAGAAGTTGTTGCTGTTCATTTTTCTCAATTTGATCCTCCAGACCATAAGTATCCGGGATGTCCATGTCCGACAAATCATCCGAGTATTCTATACGCTTTTTTTTCTTCAGATGATCGATGAAGACATTATGAGCGATTGAATACATCCATGACGAAAATTTCCCTTCATTCCTAAATTGCTTCCGATATTTCAGAATTCGATAGAAAACATTTTGAACGAGATCCTCACTGACCTCTGCCCTGCAGGTCTGTCGGTAAAAATAGGCGAAAAGGATCCTTTTATATCGGCCATACAACAATCCAAGTTTATCCACATCCCCGGATTTGACTTCTTCCATCAACACATTATCAGAAATCGAATTCAAGCACTCATCCCAAATTTGGTATTATTCCAACAATGAAAACTTCGATTTTGACCAAAAGGTTACTAAAAATCTGAAATCTATTTCTGAATATTCATGATCAATATGCCGAAAACCGCAAAGCCCCGGAGTAGATCGAGAGACACGAAACGCTCAGAAGGCGCCGTGGGGGTAAATGGAGTTGTTTGATTCATTTTAATTTTTCCCTTCATAGCTGATCATCTCAGAGATATTACCAAAGTGCCCAGGTTTTATCAAATGAAAAAATGATTGTCATTTGAAGACCAACAATGCTCATTTGCGTCAACTTAAGCAAGTCTTATATACAAAGCCCCAAAGGGGCGGCATATGACATCCGGCAGGTAAATATCCACGATATGCTTCCCCTCCGGATGTTTATTGGAATCGTTCAGATAGAGTTCAAAAGACGGACGGTCATCGGGCTGATACCCACTCTCTGGTAGCCAGCCTCCGCATAAGGCGAACCACGCATCCTGATATTCCTCAGGAGCAGACAGTTCGAAATTGGCCACTGCGGCCAGTTCTTCAAGGGTGAGGGATTTATCAATATTTTGCTCGATATAGTCGATGACCCGATTGATGCGGTTCGCATACTCCTGCCGGAGATGATCGCGATTGTTGCTTTCTGTCATGACAATCCAATGAATATGCCGAGCATCATGGGAAGCATCCAGATAGGAAGCCTGTGTTGACCGATGGTTTTCATAGACATTTTCACTTTACCGATGTGAGTTTTTACCAATCCAATAAGCGTCGCTCACCTTCCAGTGCTTTGATTCCCGAGATCTCCTGGGAAACCTCGATGACGCCCCTGTAGTTGCCCCCGTCATCGTAAACAGGAAAATAGCGGATATATATAAACTGACCGTCCATCTGAATCCAAAACTCCGCTTTATCTTTCTTCTTCTCTTTAAAATTTTTGACGATGTCTTCAACGATGTGAACACTCTTAGGCGGATGACAATTCTGCACCGCACGTCCGATAATGGCAGGGCTCCTGGGGAAAATACGATCCTTGGTATCGGAGTAGTAGCAGACCCTGTCGTTTTCATCGACGAACGTAATATCCACCGGCAGGTTCTTCAACAGCAGATCGACCTGCCCGGCCGAGAGTTGCCCCTGTGAGAGCTGCATCTTTTTCTCGTCATTAATTTTCATTTTCTCCTCCTTAATCTCATCATTTACTCCAAAATGGAATAAATATATAATTTTTACAATTACAAGATAATGATAAAAATAATTTATTCCTTGATCTAAATCAAGTTTTTATTTAATATCTTTATTATATTATTCATGTCAAAAGAAGTCGTTTTATTAGAAAGGAAGTGTCCATGGAAGACCAGAAACAATCTCCTGCAAAGGGACAAAACCTAAATCAACCATTTCATTTTAAGGATCTCATGAATTATCAGGAAGGGTCTATCGTCAGCCGAACTATCGTCGACAAACCGGAAGGAACGGTGACTGTATTCGCTTTTGACCAGGGGCAGAACTTGAGCGAGCATACGGCACCATTCGATGCCCTGGTTCAAATCATCGATGGTCAGGGGACCGTCACCATCGATGGGGTCGACCATACCGTACCCACTGACGGAGCGATACTCATGCCGGCACATATCCCGCATGCGGTTAGAGCAGACATGCGCTTCAAGATGATTTTGACTCTGATTCGATCGAAGGGATAGCCACGAAGTCACAAAGACACAAAGAAAAATCAACTTGGAGTAACTCGAATTTTACAATTCTTCAAGAATCAATTCGTTATTCACTTTAGGTTCTCTTTCCTTCGTGTCTTCGTGTCTTTGTGGCCCTCTTTTGTTGACAAAGCATAACGGAATTCAAGATCCAACAAATATCGCTTTCGCCACAATCCTCCCCCGTATCCCACCAATTCACCATTGGATCCGATAACCCGGTGGCAGGGAACTAAAAGGGATATCCGATTGTCACCATTCGCCCTGGCAACGGCCCGGACGGCATTGGGATCACCCAATGCTTCGGCTTGTTCCTTGTAAGACCGGATTTCCCCATAGGGTATCTCCTGCAAGACACGCCACACCCGCTTCTGAAAAGACGTCCCTTCCAAAACCAAGGGTATTGTGAAATGCTTCCTGCTTCCCTCAAAATAGGCATCGATTTGTTCATTCAACAGACCGAAGTGGGGATTCGATCCGGGCACAATCTCGGCATCCAATCGTTTCCTTAAGCGGGTTAATTGTGTCTCTAACATGCGTCTATCGACAAACTCCAAAAGACAGATTCCCGCTTCCGTCGCTCCCGCCAGCATGGGTCCTAAAGGGGTTAAAAGTCGTGTAACCGTGATGAGTGTTTTATTACTGCTCTTTTCTGGTGAAAAACCCGTGGTTTTCTTGAAGGAATCCGTGAAGCCGCTTAAAGATTCATATCCCGACTCAAATGCCGCCTGGATAACCTTATCTCCATATTTGATTCGTCCGAAAGCATTCCCAATCCTCAATGTCCTTAAATACGTCTGAAAGGTCATTCCGTGATGTTTCTTAAACCAACGCCGTACATGTGGGACGACAAAACACACCTGTGGTCTTCACGCCGACAAAGAAAATTCCTTCAAAGTGACTGTCTTTCTTCAATAAGGCGTCATACATGGTTTCAACTTCGGGCAATGATTGTTCCATGAACATTTACTCCTATTTTGTTTAAAACTCAACATGAAACTGCAAACACAATCATTGCTTAAATATAAACTAATTCCTCACGACAAGAAACCGAAAACTTAACACCCTTTTCAAATTACATGACGTTCCATCCCATCATACCACATCCTTTATTTCATCGCATTGAACGCATCCATTACCTCGAGTAGATCGGGACTCGTGTATGTGAACTCTCCCCGGCCTGTCTTTTCGGCACCGGAATAAGGCTTCCGTTCCTTTTTAACCTTGAGCACCATGCGGTAGGGAGAAGTCAACTTATAGGGGCGATATTGATCCCTGTTGCGCAGTGCAGAAACGACTTCCGATCGAACCATTTGGCGAACGACTTCGGGATGAAGTCCCAGAGCCGCCGAACCCATGCCAATCTTCGTCTCAACAGTGGCGACCCCACCGAAGAGGTCTTTCACCTGAGAGCAGATCCAATTGTCCCCCGCAACCAGAACGACCGGTACGTCATAAAGCCCTGCAATCAAAGCATTGTATCCGGCCTCGGGTAAGGATACACCGTTAACAGAAAGATCGATGACATTCCCCGATGACGTATGGGCAAGTATGCCTTCCTCTGTCCCGGCCTTGGCATGATAGCCAATGAAGATCACTCCATCGAAGGAATCATCGATTCCCAGCATCATATTCTCCGGCTTTTTTGTAACACCTCGCAGGAGCCTGGCCTTCTCGTGCAACAATTCGGGCAAAATATTGGTCTTGGCTCCGTGCCCATCACGGACTACAATCTCCGTGGCCCCTGCCTTTAGGGCACCCTCTATAGCAGCGTTAGTCTCAAGGGTCGTTAATCTGCGAAAATAGTCGTAATCGTGGCCTGAAGAACTGCATTCCTTACCCGATACCACGCCTGCGATTCCTTCCATATCAACAGAAATGAAAACCTTTAAATCCTTTTTCTGCGACGGCCGGAAGGCCAGTGAAACCGCAACGACAAGAATCAACAAAAGAATGATTGCCTTTTTCACCTGGGATCTCCTTTCTTCTTTAAACCTTTTATCAATATAATTTTTTGAATTTTAAATCAAGTTTCCTTTAGTATAAATAGTGTTAAAGTTATTATGTTTCTGGCTGATAGCTGTTAGCTGTCAGCTTTCAGCCGAAGAATCTCCACCTTTCGGAATTCAACGGGATGACTCTCGGCTTGAAGGGATATGTACCCTTCATGCAGCATCTTGTTCCCGTTTTTGATCAGCATCAGGGCATCGGGATCGTTTTCATCGAGCTGGGGTTTCTCGTATTCCAGAACGACATCTCCATTCACGATATGCTTGACGATACCGTTCCCTCTGACCTCCACTTCCATGGTCACCCACTGGTCCCCGTGATAGGTCTTGGAATTGGAATCGTTGCAATGCCGGGTAACGAGTTCACCGTTCATCACGATATGGGTTCCGGGCGTGCAGACATTGCCGGTGGGCCGTTCATCCCGACCGTTGCCCCCCAGGAGTTGGGCTTCGATGGAAACCGGAAAATTCTGATCCATCTTCATACTTTCCGGCGACTGGCAGTGAAGCATGATCCCATTGTTCCGTATAGCCCATGAAGGTGCCCCAGGAATTTGATCACCGATGAACCGGTATTCGACACGAATTTTATAATGGGAAAATTTGTCTTTGTAAAAAAGGTGCCCGAATTTCTCATCGAACTGGTCGTATTGGTCGTAAGAGACCTTCAGGAGGCCATCTTCGACCCTGAACGTATTCTTGTAATTATCATTCAATTGGTGACCCGCGATCTTGACCTTCCATCCACTCAGGTCTTTACCATTGAACAGGCTGATCCAGCTTTCATGAGATAATTTATCGCAAAAGCTTGTCGTAAGAATGATAAACAGGATCCACTGGATACACCGTCCTGGATACAAACCTAATTTGGCAGAACGGATTAAACACCTTATTCTGTTCATTGTCTCTTACTCCTTATTTAAGGTGACGGAATGATCCCCTATTGGAAAACGATTGAATTCTACCGATATCACAGCAGGGGGAAAATTCCTGGATAAGAAACGCTAAATAATTAATGACACTGTTGATTTAATGCCTTTTAGTGAAAATGTTGAACCAAAAAACAATAACTTACGCACCCCAAAATCGGAAAATATCGATTAAATCAACAAAGTCATTAATAATGGGATGAAAATTGGGGACAATGATTCTCTTCAAACATTCTATTCCATCGTCCGAACCAATCGCACATGTCCCAGACCGGCGGCCCGGTTGCCATCGACGGCTTTTCCTTCAACAAAATCCACAAACCAGGCACCGGCAAAGGCATCCTTCACCACATCGCTGGTCCAGGGTGCCAGGAGTTCCTCATGAAATACAGACGCTATAAAGTAATCGTTCTTCTTCTGGGATTCCATGAGCGAAAGTAGTTCTTCCACTGTCGGCATACGCCAGTCGGAAATGCCCGCCAGTTGCTCTTCGTTCGCCTTTGCCACGTAGGCTTCCGCCTCTTTCCAGTCCATGCGTTCTTCATGTACCGCCTGCATCCACGTCAAACCCGTGGCATGATCGTTCACGACCTTCACACCTCGCAACTCTCCCGGTTCGTAACTATGTTTCAATTTACCTTTAATCCCATCTCCCGGACAGGCTAGACCCTTATCCTTTACCATTTGCATGAGTTCGTCCAGGGACAATTCCGCCGATTCACTTCTGAGTTTCACGTTTTCAATAGATCCTGTTTGACCACCGCCACCGCAGGCAAAGAATAAAATGACCGAAACAATCAACAGTACAACATTCACTCCACGAAACAAGTCTCTCATGGCTCCCTCCTTCTTGATATATGATGGGGTAAATATTTAAGATAATTATTTTCGGGTGAAAATCAAAATTTACACATTTTTTGAGGACCGCAATGTCAAGGCCGTCCAGACAGCACCTAATAAATCCACCACACCGAAAAGAATGAGCATGGGTTCGGCAAGTTTTAGAACGACGAATATGACAAAGAAGATAATGACCGATCCGCGGCCATAAACAGTCAGTCGGAAAAAATCCGTCAATTCTTTCCGTGCTGCCAGTGTGTAGTAGAATGCCAGTATAAATATCAGCATCCCTACTACCCGAATCCAGACTTCACTTGTCTCTTGAAATCCAAATAAAGAAAGCAAGACATTGGGAATCACCAACAAGACGATGCCTAATACAAACAAATAGATCCCAAACACGAATACACTTTTTGCACTCTTACTCATTTTTCCCTCCTTTTTATTAAAAGACAAGTTGCTTTCGTTGTCTATCATCATTTAATTCTCTGTGTAATTCCCGGCAGGCAGGCGTGTCAATCCGCGATGAAAAAATATATCATGCTATTGCGCATTTCTTTTCTCCTCATACAGCCGAATGATCTCTGCCCGTAACGCATCTTTCGTGCAAATTTGATAGGGCATAAACACCTCACCATCCAGATAGAGTCCTCCCACCTTACCCAGATGAAGGATCGTCGCCCGATCGGGGCTGCCTATTTCCTCATATTCCACCATGTGTTCAATCCCCTCAATCGCTTCCCGCGCGCAGAAGAGCTTGTAATAACCACACCAGCCATTGACGGCAACGGTAAGGTTTATTTTGTCATTTCCCTTTGAAGGAGAATTGGCCAGCCGAAGCAGCCTGGGCGGCTTTGCATCCGGCGAGAAAGGTTTCCAGAATACAACCACCTTGTCTTCCCGGTCGACCGCTGTATAGCCCATGTGTTCGAAGAAAGAGACAGGCATCCAGTTCACTTCCCAGTCCATACCCCATGCGGCCACCCCTTTTGTCCCAGAAGCACGCGCATCTTCCTCAATGGCATTCAACATAAACCGACCATACCCCTGGGTCTGTTGGTTGCCTACACCATGGTCGTATCCGTTGACCCAGACACAGAGAATCGCCAGCAAATCTTCTCCAACAAGATGAGAATGTTCAATGGGTATGTATTGACAGAGCCCACCGATCCGTCCATCATTTAAAATAAGAAGCTTCGCCCGATGTCCGTTCTCAATATTTCTCTCATACCATGACCGTCGAATCGCAATTGCCCCGGGATCCTCGGGCATCTCATCTTGCAGACAACGGAAGAAGATATTCTGTTTTTCTTCTGTGACATCCATCAATTTCATCTACAGATCCTCTTTAATAAGAGATGACATCGTCGTGATTGCCGTCAGTTTCTCTTCATTTAATCCTTCTATGTCACCTTCTAACAAATAGCCTTCTGCCAACAAAAGTGCAAAAACACGTATGAGTACAGAATATCGATAATCATACTTATGATCGATTTCTTTTCTTTTTTGGCTTAAAAAATCGTGTAACTTCCAAATATCCTGGGGAGATTTCATTCTTTCCGCCCACCTTGTAATTTCCTTGCCAACGATTTCCATCTCTCTTTGATAAGCTTTGTTATAAGCATTCCGAGCAATTTCTTTCTCTTTTTTTGACCATTTCATTTCCCTTAAATGCATTTTTTACTCCTGAGGTTTTAGGAAGTTTTTATTCGGTGTCGTTTGCCCATTTTTAAGAAATTGTATTGTGGATTTTCCGGATCGAACCGTTTGGACCATGTGTCAAGCGTCGTCACAATTAACCGTCCATCTCTTCCGGTTCTCATGAGCCTGGCCTCAGGAATACAAATCGTTCGTATCATGTTAAAATCCCGAACCTGTAATCTATTATACCTTTTATCAATATAAAATCTTGAATTTTGAGTCAAGTTTCCCTTAGTATAATTAGTGTTAAAGTTATTATGTTTCTGGTTTCTGGCCACTGGATGCTGGTTAATAATTCAACCATTTCAAATTGTGGCAATTCACTTAAAGTCATTTTGTGAATGTCAATAACCAACTGTTTTGCCAATTGCCACATTTCAAGATTCTTATAACTCATATTAAATCATAATGATTCTTTTTATTTAACCACAAACCAGTAGCCAGTAACCAGTAGCCATTAACCAGTATCTATCGGTTTGAGGCGAAGCTTCACTAGCATATAAGTCCTCAACAGCCTTTTCGATGAGCAATTCTTCGACTTGCATTTCCTGATAATAGGCATTCAAGATAGATGCATTGACAGGGTAAATAAATGAAGCGTATTCATCACATGGTACTGAAATCACAAAGAGTAAAAGTACACTCAACCAAACGATCGATTTGCGCGCCATAGTAACCTCTAAAAATAATGATTGTGTTTTAAATGTTAAGTAATTTAATGTTTGAAAAAGCTCTCAGTCGGGGTATTACGCATCTCAGAAAGGCAGATCATTTTCGTAATCAGAATCGAAGGAGATCGGTTCAATAGGAATGTTCATGTCTTTTTGACTTTTCTTAAATTCTTCAAACTTTTTATCCTCTTCGGCTTGTAATTTTTGCAGGATCTCTAACGAAATTCGGCTCGGAGAGAGATATCTCTTCACAGGATCAATGAGTAACATCTTGCCCGCCTCTTCATCCTCAGACCAACATAATTGACAACCCGATTCACACCATGGTCGCTGAAAACAACCCGGACAATAACCGGTACAGCCGTCAAGATGCCAAAAGCCATCAACTATTATCTCAAATTCCTCATCCAAAGTTTCAAGAAGATGCATGTATCGTAATTCAGAATACTTGTGTACCCAATCCAGAAGATGTTCTAAAAACCTATTCTCTCTCTCCAGATTATCCGGTGTTTCGTGAAAGACCTGGGAAAGATCGAGATTACGTACAGCAAATTCCTTTTTTAGAGATCGATTTTCCAGCAGTGCATCGATATTTTCACACATTATTTACACTCAAATCCTATTTCAGTAAGAATATCTTTCTGGCCGCTGTGTAGCCGTCAGCTCACTGGCATTCGGGAAACCGGCCGTATTCTCATTGTCAACCCCCTCCTCTCCAAAGACCGTTGTGGAAGTGATGGGCTGGATTACGATGCAGATCACAGTACACATCTTTATCTTCTTCTATTTATAGTTTGTTTAATAATTTGACATTTGTTTCATACATCTGCTTCGCAAGAATAATTTCATAATTTTTTCTTAAGTCTCTCTTCGAGAATATTCGCCAACTGTTCGGACGAGCATTGACTGATATAGTGTTGATCAAGAGATGATACGATTTCTTCCACCTCATCCATCTTTCCTTTCAGAAATGCCATCTTCTCTATC
>Ga0114922_10003046_pt1 | contig 15666 bp, 14 predicted proteins | sample AartaG_FD_100975 | JGI IMG/M metagenome (GOLD analysis project Ga0114922, IMG submission 100975) | Deep subsurface microbial communities from Aarhus Bay to uncover new lineages of life (NeLLi) - Aarhus_00045 metaG | ecosystem: Environmental > Aquatic > Marine > Oceanic > Sediment | place...
CACAGAATGATTCTCGATTACGCAGAGAAGGCTTATCGGTTAAAAAAACAGAACCCCTGGAAGTTTGAGCCAATTTCTTAAGTTCTTTCATAGCCCTGAAAATATGTGAGATAAAAAATTAATATTTTTACTTTTTTAAATTTTCTTCTTTATAATTATTATACTTAAGAATTTCCACAATTGAGTAATTTAAAGGGACAGATTTTAATATAATCATCAAATCTCTGTTGATTCAGAAAATCCTCTAAGATTTGTTTTAAAATAGACTCCATTGTATTAACCCCTGAAATTAAACCATCCATATCTTTTGATAACAGTAGCATAAAATCTGAACTTGTTTGAAGATAAAAACAACCAGAATTTAGTTCAAGATCAGAATGTTCTTTAAGAAGCTCGTTAGAGTTTTTAATTGTTTCTGAAGTAGTTAATAGAACCAGTAAAAAATTATCCGAATATTCTTGCTTTAAATAAGAGTCTCTTATACCCGCAGCATGTAAAGCAATTTTAGTGTAAGATTTAATTAAATACTGGAGGCGAGTTAGCTCCTTTCTAAATTTGCTTTTATTATGAAAAAACATGAATTCATTACTTAATTTTAACGGCTCTTCATCAAGATATGTTATCTTGAGGGGTGGTTTTTCAAATTTAAATTCTTTGAGGAAAGTCGACATTTTAATTAATAGACTCAATAGTATTATTTAAGTATAGTAAATTTCATTTAATAAAAAACTTCATTATTATAGCTTGTAAGGTAACAACGAGAAATAAGTATAAAAATTATGAAATTAGGAACACTTAATTTAGAAAATAGGTATATATTAGCGCCTATGTTAAATGTCACAACCGCTCCTTATCGGAGATTTTGTAGAAAGTTTCAAAAAGTGGGCCTAGTTTATGTTCCAATGCTATATACTAAAAATATTGAAAAAAATCCTAAATCTTTAGAAAAAGAATTATTCAAAATTGAAGAGGAAAGCCCCATTGGTGTTCAACTAATCGGTTCTGATCCTAATGCACTGAAAAAAACTATAGATCATCTTGACAGTTATAAATTTGATATACTAGATTTAAATGCAGGATGTCCATCAAAGAGGGCTATAAAAGCACAGGAAGGGGGATATTTACTGAAGGATTTAGAAAAGTTGAGTGTTTTAATTAATACCGCTGTGAAATACTCTTCTAGACCAATTTCACTAAAAATCAGAATAGGTTTTGAAAGACCAATTAATACTCAAAAATTAACACAAATAATAAACGATTCTGGAATAGATTTATTAATAATTCATGCACGGACTGTTTTAAGTAAATTTAATCATGGAACATTAGATCTAGATACAGTAAAACGTATAAAAGAAAAATTAATGGTGCCAGTAGTTGGAAATGGTAATATTATCAATCCTATAAGTGCTAAACATTTTATAGACTATACTAATGTTGATGCATTTATGATTGGCAGGGAATCAATGGGAAATCCAGAAATTTTCAATCAAATTCATGAATATTTAGCAAATAATAGGATAGTCTCTTTTAAAAATAATAGAGAAACAATGGAAAAATATGTCAACTTTTATGAAAATACCATTGATGAGTTCCTTAACGGAATTTCCCATCCCGTAGGTAATGAACTAATAAAATTTTTTGAATTAAAAAGAAATGCGATATGGTTATCAAAAAATATTAACAAATCCACACAAATAAGAAACCAACTAAGTAAAGTTAAAAACCTTATTCAACTTAAAGAGATTTTAAACATATTTTTTAACTCTTAATCTTAAAAAATAAAATTAGTAAGTGTTTTTCAAAGTTTTTTTATAAAATATAGGGCTATCAATAAACATGCCAACACTCCACCTATAATAGAGGAAACAATTAAAATTAGACTAATAATTTCAATAGCAGATAAAAATAGAGGACTTCCAGAATAATATACATTTGCTACTACTGAAATAATAATGAAGATTATTAGACATAATATTGTTAATACCGTACTAAGCAAACCTACTTGAAGATATTTTTTCCGTTCCATAATATAAACCTCAAAAAGCGTGTATAAAAAATAATTTAAAATGATTATTTATACTTTTTCAAGAGATCCTCAGGACTAAATACTCCATCTTCAGTAATTATTCCTGTTACCAATCTAAACGGAGTAATATCAAAAGCATAATTCAAACACTCTACTCCATCAGGAATAATTTGAACCTTTCCCAGTATATTACTAACTTCTAAGCTATCTCTTTGCTCAATTTTTACATCGTCTACAGTTTCGTGAAGAGATAATGTTGACGTTGGAGCAGCCACATAAAAAGGTATATTATTATCTTTCGCAGCTAACGCAACTAAATATGTACCAATCTTATTGAAAACTGCATCAGAAGTTACTCGATCAGTTCCAACTATAACTTTATTTATTTTTCCCAGTCTCATTATTAATCCAGAGGATGTATCAGAAATTACTTTTACGGGAATTTTATCATATTGTAGCTCATACGCAGTTAATCTCGCTCCCTGTAATCTAGGTCTGGTTTCATCAGCAATTACACTAATATTTTTTCCATCTTCAATTGCAGTTCTTACAGGTGCGAGAGCAGTTCCATATTGAACTGTTGCTAGTGAACCAGCATTGCAATGCGTCAAAACAACATCTCCATCCTCCAATAAAGTAGCTCCATTTTTGCCAATATTTTTGTTAACATTGACATCCTCTTGAGCCATTAATTTAGCTTCTTCAATGACAAGTTCTGATAAATTTGAAGGATTATCTGGATATGAACTAACAATTTTCCAAATTCTGTCAATAGCCCAAAAGAGGTTTGAGGCAGTTGGTCTTGTGCTTCTAATTCTCTCAGCAGCTTCTTCCATTTTTTTTAGAAATTCAGATTTTGGAAGTCCCTTATATTCAATCGTGGCTAGTGCCATTCCCATTGCTGCCGCAACACCTATAGCTGGGGCACCTCGGATATTCATAACTTTAATTGCAGTCGCAACATCTCTATAATTGGTAAACTCAAGGAATTCAAGTTTATGGGGAAGGATCGTTTGATCAATCATTTTTACTTTATTATCAATCCATTCAATCGTCGAAGGAATCATAAATATTTAGAATCTTACAATCCTTAAAAATTAAATTTGAAATTGTTTATATGCTTAATTGATATATGAAGAACTTTTTTTGGTTAGTTCTAAAGGTATTGTGAATAAAAAGGATTTATAAACAAAATTGATTAGATATATGAATATCCTAAAATCCCCTATTATCTCTTGTAGCCGCAGAACAGATATCCCCGCATTTTTAATGGATTGGGTCGTTCAACAGATAAAGATTGGCTACGTCGATGTAGTAAATCCTTTTAATCGAAATCAAATATCTCGTATTTCTTTAAAACCAGAGGATGTTAAATGTTGGGTTTGGTGGTCAAAAAATTTTAAAGATTGGATTAAGACATTTAATGAAACTGAAAATCTATTTAGAATGTATAAAGGTCATTCCTTCCAATTTACAATTAATTCACCTTCTGAATTAGAGAATAATGTAAAAATCTCTTTAGAAAATAGGTTTCAGCAATTAGAATGGTTGATAAATGAATTTGGTTTATTAGCTGTTAATTTTAGATTTGACCCAATAATTCTATACAAAAAACATAACTCTAAGATAATAAAAAGTAATCTAGACAAATTTGAATACATTATTAAGAATATTTCAGCCCTTGGGTTGAAAGAAATGATTTTTTCTTTTGCAACGATTTATGAGAAAGTAAAAACTCGTATGAATGCTAGGGGTTATACTCCAATTGATCCCCCTATTGAACGAAAAAAAGAAATTCTCACCAAAATGATTGAGATATGTTCTAATTACGATATTAAAATGAATGCTTGTTGTCAACCAGACTTAATTAAAATAAACGGTGTTGAGCAAGCACATTGTATTGATGCTTATAGAATTGAAAAGATTGTGGGGGGGCAAATCCCCAAAATAAGAGATACTGGTCAGAGAAAGGATTGTGGATGTTTTAGAGCAAAAGATATTGGAGGTTACACTGGAATTTTTCGGTGCAAGCATAATTGTGATTATTGTTATGCTTCTCCAGCAAAAAAATAAGAAATGAAACTACTTTTTCATCCCAGAAACATATTTAGATAATTCCCAAAATGGTGGAACAAGTCCGAGTTCATAAAATATATCATAAAAGCAAAAAGCACCCCATTGATCCTTAATTTTGCCTTCTGAGTTAATGTATAAAATTGTTGCTCCTTCAAATGTTACATTTTTTCCTGTAGGTTCGAAACCCCATCCTTTTCCTAGATGTATACCATGTCCTTTATAGCGTATCCAAACCTTATCTTCTTCTCCCTTCATCTCAACAATTTCATATTTTAAATCTGGAAAGAGAGAACGAAAATATGTGATTTCATGTTTTACCTGAGCTGGACCGACTTTATCTATTTGAATCCAACTTGGATTATATTTCGGATCAATAATTTCATCAGCAATATTAAGATCTGGCTTACTCCACCTCAATTCAAAAAACAATCTTCCAATTTTTTCAGTTTCTTCAATTTTCATTTTATAACTGTATAATTTAACTTTTTAAATAAAAAATATAATTATAAATTTTAATAGAATCTAATATATTGAATATTAAAGAAAAACCAAAATAAATACATATTAAAAACAATTCAGTTTTTATATTATATATAATATTATTGTTGAGGTTTTAACTAATAGAGAGGTTATTTCATGCCAAAGTGTAAGTTTTATATAGTAGATGTGTTTGCTGAAAGAAAATTCGAAGGAAACCAACTTGCTGTTTTCATATGTGAGGAAGCACTCTTTGAAGCTGAAATGCAAAAAATTGCAAAAGAGATGAACTATTCTGAAACAACTTTTATTACTTCCAAAGAAAATTATGATGTTCGTATTTTTACCCCAGAAGTTGAATTACCCTTTGCAGGGCATCCGACAATAGGAACTGCTTATGTAATTCAACAGGAATTAATTAAGGGAAATGTTAAGACTATTCTTCTTAATCTCAAAATTGGCCCAATCCCTGTATTATTTAAATATAAATCTGGAAAGCCCGATTTAATATGGATGGAACAAAATCCTCCTACATTTGGCAGATTTTTTGATACAGAATCAATTTCTCAAATTCTGAATTTAGAAGAGAGCGATATTGATGATAGATTTCCAATTCAAGAAGTATCTACAGGAGGCCCCTTCATTATTGTACCTTTGAAGACATTGGATGCTTTAAAGCGAGCTAAAGTAGATGTAGATAAATGTTTTGATCTGGTGGAAAAAACCGAAGCAAAATCGATATTAATTTTTTGCTCAGAAACTCGTAATAAAGGAAATGATTTGAGTGTCCGTGTTTTTGCTCATTATCATGGTGTCCCAGAAGACCCTGCTACAGGAAGTGGCAACGGATGTCTAGCCGCATATTTAGTAAAACATCAATATTTTATTAAAAATCGTATAGATATTAAAGTTGAGCAGGGTTATGAGGTAGGAAGACCTTCATTGCTTTACTTAAGAGCAGAAGGAAGTGATAAAGGGGAAATTAGTGTATCAGTTGGAGGAAAGGTTATCCTTTCAGCTATAGGAGAATTAGTAGATAATTAATTACATTAAATTTCTTATTTTTTATACACTAGTTCTGTATGCTTTAACTTGTTTTACTAAAGCATTAACTTCTTCAGAATGAGAAAATAAAGCGCATGGAGATCCATTAGTTTCTAATAAATGTTCACTTTCTCTAATAACCTTAAATAATTGGCTATTTAAACCTTCTCTTAAGGTATTTTTAGTTAAATTATGAGTTGCGATGTTAGAAACCGGACAAGGTGTCAAATCACCTAATGGTGTTATATGAGCAAATCCCCTCCCTGCAGATACACAACCACCCATATATTCTTCATCTCCAGGAGAATGAATAAGAAATATTTGTTTCGTTTCTCGATAATTTAAAACGATTTCTCTAAATTTCTTACTTTCCTCATTAGTGAGCATTAGTTCTGCATCATTATCTACTGGAATATATTCTAGAAGGAAAGCTAAACGTACACCTTTAGATATCAGATCATCGATATTTTTGGGGTTCATCCAAAATTTAACATTTTTTCTGTTAATTGTAACTGAAATTCCACTAATGACACCTTTACTATCTAACTCGTTAATTGTATTAAAAGCTTTTTCAAAAACTCCTAATCCTCTTCGTTTATCAGTTAAATCTTGATCTCCTTCAATACTTACCATTATTATCGTATTTCTTAATCGTTTAAGCTTTTCAATATCTTGGCTTTCTAACATTGTTCCATTTGTGAAAATCAAGAATAATCTATCTTTGAATTCCTCACTAATTTTTAATAAATTTGGCATTAAGAAAGGTTCACCACCCGCAATTATAAAAGCGAACACACCTAATTCTCTTGCTTCTTGTATTATTTTGATCCATTGTTCTAAATCTAATGTTTTTCTAGTTCTTTGGTTACATAATGTGCCTGTTGCAGCGGCATAGCAACCTGCGCATTTAAGATTACATTTTGAAGTTATACTTAATATTAAGAAGGGTGGTACTTTTAGACCTTTAAGTAGTTCTTCTCCTCTTAACTTGCGAGACTTTCTATACGCTTTCGCTAATCTAATCATTTTATACATACTTTTTGGATTCTTTAAAATCCAAGGCATGAAGATTTTTGCCATTGTAGGATCGACTTTCTTCAGAGTACGGTTTATATAATTAGTATTTTTTTCGTCCATCATTTGTTCAATTTTCCTTGATCTTCTTAGACTAAAATTTGTTAAATTCTTTCTATGTTTTTTAATAAAATTTTGCTTAACTTATAATTTCAGTAGTCCATTTTTTAATACTGATAGAAAAGTTGGGGCTTTACTACATAAGTGTCTAATTGGCTTCTTTAATCATAATACCTAAGATAAATTTTAATAAAGTTTTACTTTTCGAAATCTTAAATGAATGTAAATGTTTTGAATAGAAAAACAAACTTGATAGTATTTTGGGTTTCAAACGTAATATTTATTTTCAAATTCAACCTTTACAAATTTAATAGTTTTATTCTTATTTCAGATACAGAACAAAATGAATATTAAAATCAAATTTGCTTTTATAACTCTTATTATAATATTATTTCAATCATCCTTGAAAGTAATCGGTGTGTTAATTACCGGTAGTTTAAGTTTTCTTTCTGAAACAGTAGATACTCTAACGGATATACTTTTTGTTTCTATAACTTTATATTCATTGTATTATAGTCAGAAGCCAGCTGATTATGAACACATGTATGGGCATACAAAAATCGATTCCATTTCTGGATTAATTCAAGGGATAATTCTGATGAATATTTATGTGATATTGATTTATATCGGTATCCAAACAATTATTACAGGGAATTTTCAAATTATCAACCCTGAAGTCGGCTTAATATTGTTAATAATTTCTTTTGTTGTAAATTTAGTTTTCTCGAGAATATTAATATCGAAAGGAAAGCAACAGAAGAGTCTAACTTTGAGAATACAGGGTCTTAATTTATTTCAAGATTCTATGAGAGCTATTATCGTTTTGCTAAGTTTTATCTTTGCTTACTTTAATATCATTTTTATTGATCCAATACTTAGTGTTGTTCTCTCTGTTTGGATAATAATTGGAGCATTTAAATTATCGAAAGGAGGGGTTAAAGAACTTACAGATACGAATCCTATAAGTACAATTATAATCGAAGAACTAAGAAAAAAAATTTTCCTTTTAGAACATGTTGTTGGTGTACATGATATCAAAATACGAACAAGTGGTAAAATATTATTTTTAGAAGTTCATTTATCTGTTGAAGATCATATTTCCATTGTTCATGCGAATGAAATTATAAAAGCTATAAGAAGCTTAAGTGAGAAGTTATTTTCATTATATGAAGTAGAATGCATTGTAGAAATGAATCCTATGGCAAGTGAAAAATCAATTGGCGAAGGATTAATAAATTTAATTTTTTCCATGAGATCTGAATACCATGAAATTGTGAATTTTAAAGATCTAAACATATTTAGTATTGAAAATAAATATTTTCTTTCTTTAGTAGTGATTGTTGATGAAAATCTTTCCCTTTCAGAAGCTCATCAGACATGCTCTCATTTTGAGAATGAGATAATAAAACAAGCACCTCATATATCCAGAGTTATTACTCATATAGAAGGTCAACCTTATAGTGGAGTTCTAATACCAGGACAAATAAAATGTGCTGATGTTGGACCAGAAATGATAAAACAAATAACTGAGTCTGTCGAAAAGGTCCTAAGGTCACATCCCCAAGTTAAAGGATTTCATAGATTAGAATTTTGGGCAACATTAGATTACTGTATCTTAGAAGCACATGTATTTTTTGATGGCTCATTAAATATAGCAAAAATACATAATTTCATTTCTGAATTAGAAAATAAGATTAGAGAAGAGCTAGGTATTGATAATTTAGATACAATATTTCTTCATTCTGAACCAATTGAAAATCAAAAAGAAGGTACTATTTTCTAATAAAAAGATGGATCTAAAATGGAAAATTATATTTATCTAACCCAAGTTCTTTTTGCATTATTTTAATGTCTTTTTGTAAGCTTTTATTTAGTGGAATACCAGTTTTTTTTCTTTCTACTTCATTAATGTGTTCTTTTTCCCCTGCTGTGTAAATTCTATTCTTTCCTGGTGCTTTTTTAGTACTTCTTAATTCTCGCATGATATTTCCTGATATTTCTTTAAATTTTTCTAATGGAATGAAATTTTGAACATTAATTGCCAAAAAGAAATGTCCTACTTTCAATCTTTTTTGACCGCCTTCAACAATACCCGCCGTATCTTTAAGATATATCCCATCTTGTAATGCAGAAGATAAAATCTCAGCAAAAGTAGCATAGCCATACCCTTTATGACCGGAAGTATCTTCACCTTTACCTCCTAAGGGTAATAATGCTGCAGAACGATTAACTAATTTATTTAATATTACACTAGGATCTGTTTTGGAATTACCATTAGAAGAAATAATCAATCCATCGGGGAGTGGTTTATGTAATCTATTATAAACCTCAACCTTCCCTCGTTGAATAATAGAGGTCGCGCAATCGATTAGAAATGGAAAATCTTCATCAGTAGGGGCACCATAAGTTAAAGGATTAGTACCTAACATCGGTTCAATACCAAAAGTAGGAGGGACCGCAGGACGGGTATTTGTAGTGACAAAACCAATCATCCCCTCTTTTATTGCCATTGATGAATAATAACCAGCAATACCAAAATGAGTAGAATTTCTTACTGCTACTGCTCCAAGACCATATTTTTTCGCTTTTTCAATTGCTAATCTCATTGCTAAATATGCAATGACATGCCCCATTCCGCAACCTCCATCAAGAACAGCCGTAGTTTTATCGTCTCTAATGATTTTTATATTAGTTTTTGGATTATATATACCCTCTTTAATTCTGTCATAATACATTTTACATCTTTGAATACCATGTGAATCAATGCCTCTTAAATCGGAAGAAATAAGAACTTTAGTGATAATTTCTGCGTGGCCTTCTGGAACGTCTAAATTAATAAAAACATCTTTTATGAAATCCTTAAGAATATTTACTTCCATATAAACAATATCATCTGATGGTTCTAAGTTAGTTTCCTCTTGTATTTGTTCTACCATTTTCTTAAATGCCTCAGAGTTGTTTAATCAAATAATTATTTATTCTAATAAAAAGGTAATGGTTAGAATAATACCAATAAAAGTATGAAAACAATGTAAATTTATATTCTTTTTTGTGTCATATAATGTTTACGTAAAGGTTCGCAGTGAGGGAATATCGTATCTATTGCCCGTGAATTATTCGACCAGATCGCAGTGCCTTCATAATAATCTACTCCGTGTAGGTTAGCAGTAAGCTGTCCGATGTTGTTGAGGGATGAAAAGATCCCTTTTCCAAAATAACCTTTCTTTACCATTGCGGTATCTACATTACATCGTGTAATCGGATTTCCTGTCCAAGCTTCAAATAAATCCGGAAGCCCCAATAAAATACCAACTAACTCACCAGTAGTTTTATTGAAAGCCATTGGAGCAAAGGGTTCTGTGTTCTCAAGATCGCATGTCTCCCATGTTTCCACAAACTGTGGTACATCTGAGTATGTCTTCGGATTGAAATCCTCTTTTATTTTGTAGAAAGATTTCGGAATCCTTTCAAATACTTTGAAAAATTCAAATACTCGATTTCTTCCTGAAGCATCAGGTAAAATTTCATGAAAGGAATTACTTGCTAAATTTCGAATATCATCAACATAATCATATAATTCTTTCATTGTTACATATCTAAACTCGATGTTTTTGTCAATTTTCTTCCCTTTATCCCACGTTTTTTGAGTTACATATACACATGTATATTCTGATTCTTTTTGATATCCTAAAGAATCTAAATATTCAAGGATTCGCGAATTTGGATCGTTATATGACACACCATAAAGCATCTGTTCATTGAATCCCATGAATTGTATACCAATTCCTCCTAAATTTTTGGGAAAATTGATATTTCCACGAATTTTACGTACATTATTTACTTTTACAAACTTCTCACATCGTTTAATCAATTCCTTGCATACTTCTAAGCTATTCGCATGAAGCCATCCAAAAGTACCACATTTACGGCTATAGCTTGTATAATAAGGATCAATCTGTGCAATAACAAACCCTTCTACTTCTGTTCCTATATATCCAATACAAACTTGGATTTTATAGTCTTCATCTAAAAACTTTTTTTCCAAATAAAAGAGAAGTTCAGAAATTACATATGATTTGACAACTTCATTCGGAACAAATAAAATATCTTCTAAAGCTTTTTTAATTTCTTTTAGGTCAGTAGTAATGACTATTTTTATGGGTTTTCCTACGTCAATTAATTTCTCTAATATTTGTACCATTTCTATATCATTTTAAGATGTTTTCATTATCCTACTTTTATTTGTATTTAAAGAAAAAAAAGGGAAGAATGCAGTTTTTCCTTTATATATACTTGATTTTCATATCTATCATATCTTATTTAAAAAAAAGAGATAAAAGGATGATAGAACATATTTGTAAGAAATGTATCTTACCACATGGATTTCTAGGCGTATCTCTAGGCTCTGAAGGCTTATGCGAATTTTGTACTGATCCTGACCATAAAAATGTCAATTGGTCTCGAACTGCAATAGACCAAGAAAGAAGGAATCAAGCTCTTACTGATTGGAAATTAGTAGTGGAGAAAATGCAAATTGAACATGAGAAGTGTTCATATGATTGTATTTTAGGATATTCCGGAGGTAAAGATTCCACTGCTCTATTAGATTATCTAGTGAATGATCTTGGTTTGACTCCTTTAGCAGTAACTACTGATACAGGATTTATGACCGAGATTGCCAAGGATAATATGAAGGATACTTTAGCACAAATTAATGTGGATCATGTGTTAATCGAAGATTGTATTTCTACTTTTACAAAACTCTATAAATGGCACTTTTTTAACCATAATTCTAAAGAGACATTCCTAGCACGAGGTATATGTGATTATTGCTCAGATTTAATACATAGTATTGTCGTAAAAGAAGCTATAAAACAGGAGATACCCTATGTACTATTTGGTTACTCACCAGCTCAGATTTTCAGGTATTTCTATGAAATGCCACAGGAGGAGGTCATTGAAGCGTGGAAGCCGGAGCTTATATTTGATGAGCTTATATTTGATGAGAGTGATCATAAGTGGTATTTAAATGATGGTGAGATTAATAGTGGCATCCTCCCACGAGTTCTACTTCCATATCATGTAATACCATATCGAGAACAAGATATCATCAAACTTGTAGAATCTAAGAATTATATAAAAAAAGGACATGCAGACCCGCTATTAACTAATTGCAATGTGGTTCAAGCTGCAACTTTCTATGATTTCAATAGATACGGAGGAATTCTGTATGCCTATCAGTATGCTGAATTAGTACGTCAAAATCCAGAGTCCCGTAAGAAGTGGCTAAGAACATTAAAAATGTCTGCTCCACTAATTCTTGAAAACAATTTTAAGCGAAAAGAAGTCAATTTATTCTTTAGCCAAATTGGAGTTACTCAAGAAGAAATGCAAGAGCATATACAGGAGCAATTAGAACAAGATCCTAATAAAAAGCGAATCTTAAATATAATTGCAATGTTTCAAAAAAAGCGAAAGACACGACAAGTGGCCGTACTTACCCAATAAATTTTAGTTTTTTTCTTTTTCTTATATATATATAATAGATTTACCTAAAAGAGACCCAGCAAAAAAATGGTATCAATGACTCGATAATAGAAAAAAGGAGAATCCATTCTAACAATGGACTGGGAAATATACATATCCAAATAAGTATTATCATGGGTAAAATCCCATTTATGCCAATTATTTTCTGTATTTTTGAGCTATTTCGAGAGATCATCATCCCATAGGCAAAGAGCGCAAGGATAAACCCACCAAACGCAAATATCATTGAAAGATTGTGAAATATTCCTCGTGGTCCTGATCTGTCAGAACTAAAGATCCCTATTAAGATTATTCCAGTACTCCCAATAACACCTGAAATAGTAGCGTAACGACGTATCTTATCCATAACTCTATTCTTATCTGTGCTAATCCTTCGTGAAAGAAAGCAATATAATAACATAGTTGTTAAGCCACCTATCACACAGGCACAATCAAACATAAAAGGTACGGGCGTAGTGGTAAGTGACCCAAGTTGACTAATATAATGAGAAATTAGGGTATACCCAAAAAATTTCGCAATAATAATACTCCCAATAAGCATAAAAAGATATACTATTAATCCTGTCATCAACGAGGATTTAATTATCTTCGGATAATTCCATACATTTAATATCTTATCCTTTACACTATAAAAGAGTGGAATCCTTTCCAATATTTTTTTACTTACGGAGCTATTACCAAGTGCCAAAGTTTTTAACAGTTTTTTACCCTCATCAATAAGATGAATATCTTTATCTAAATTTCCTTCATACCAATTAAACAGGATGTTATCCTCAAAGACTCCTTTTTGTGTATTATAATTCCAGCTTGGGATATATCCTCGTGGAGAGAGTCCAGCATTAAGAAAAATCTTTTGATGGGTAGGTTCACAGGCAGAAAGAAATACTTCACAGTATCGTATTCCTCTTTCTTTTCCACAGTTAATAAATTCTTCTACAAACACATATAATTCTTCAAGACTGTTCACACGGTATTTTGTCTTTTCAAAGTTTTGTACCTGTGGAGTATAGAGAAACTCAAAATACGAAGAGGTATCAGGAAATCTAAATTGAATTGTTTCATACCCAAAATCATCAATTTCACTACTTCTTATCAGACATTTTTTTAGATAATTTATTTTCTTCTGATCTAAGATGATACCTGGTGTCTCGATGTTATAGTCTCCTAACTTATATCGATTATCTGAATACAGAAAACAACTCTCCACTTGAGGCAATATGCTTGGAACTGTACTCATTCTTAAAGTTCTTAACGCTCGTTCATCATAGCAAATTTGCATTAAGTCAGATTCTACACGCCCTAAGAATACGTCCTTATTTGGATAAAACCCAATTGGAGCAATTCCACACACCCACATAGAATACTGAGACTTTGCATGAGCTGTTCGATTCTCTACGTACCACAAAAAGATCACATCTTTATATTTATGAATCATTCCCAGCATAGAACCGATCATTGCCTTCGTAATATCAATATATCCTTGATATTTCTTTTTAAGCATAAACCCACGAATGTAACCCCTCTTATTGTCAAAATCTAAAACAAATGTAATGCAACCTGCGATATTATATGAAGGATCTTGATAGATTATCCATTGAATTGATGGCTCTTGTATCATCTTTCGAACTTCATCAACATCTTCCATTTCCTTGTATGGATAGGTTCCGTTGTACAACTCCCTATAAATCCCCACAATTTCTTGTGCATCCTCTGGTTTTGCGAGACGTAAAATAGGTCCTACTTTATCTTTTTGTTTTCTGTCGCATAGTTTAAAATCAAGGTACATTCCTTTATGAATATCAGGATCTACTACCTCTTCAAACGGTTTAATGAATTGAGTTGTAGAATTTGAAAATAACTCATTTAACGATATTACTGAACTTGTAATTACTTCTTCTGAAATAGTCATTTTCTTTTTTATGATTTATTTGTTAATTCTATGAGCTTTTTTATGATTTAACAAGAAATTTACTAAGTATATTTAAATAAAAAACAGAAGAAGACAGGGGGGATTTTTCCTTTATATATAAACTCTTACTCAGTACCTTCCAAGTCACTATTTAATGTCTCATAAATTTTATTAATTCGTGAACCGATGGTTTCAAGAAGCTGATTTTTTTCTTCTAATTCGTTTTCTAATTGAGGTGAATTGGGGCTCCTTTGAGTAAACTCTGCTAGAGATTTACTTGTACTTTCCCGTTTTAGATGGAACGGAATAAATTCTTTCAACGCCTTTAATATATGTGCGCGTAGTTTGATGATAGTTTTGCCCAAATCGTTTATTGAAATCTTCCCGCTTCTTGCTTTCATAAGGGCTTTTTTGAGATCGTCTAGATTATCTTTATCAAACACGATCTTTTCTAAAATTTCTTCAATATCTATTTTATTTTGCATTTTTGTTCTCACTCCTTATTAATAAAATATTGAATCTTACCGAAAAAAGTAGAAATAGATTGATACATTTCTTTTGCGAAAGGTTCTAAATTAGGGTCTTCTAATTTGATAACCTGATATTGATCAATAAAGTCAATAAGTTTTTGTTTTGAGAACGGAAATCCTTCGGTTTCTCCTAATACGCCCAAAAAGAAATTGAAATCGTTTATTACTACAGATTCGACATTATAAAAATGTCTGTATACCCCCATCAGATAATTTTTAATTAACCCGTGCTGAATTTTTATCGCATTTGAATAATCACCATTATCAATAAATCTATAAATTTTGAAAATATGAAAGTAAAGATCGCCGATTTCACGTGATAAGGCTTCTATTAAGTTTTCTTTTTGGATAATATATCGTCGAGTGTGTTTTGGAAAAATAGTAGCTAAATCCTCAGAATCCATACCTTCCCGTTCTAATACTTCCACTTGAAAATCTCTATTTGCTCCTCCTTTCACTTTATAATAATCTTCTAAAGCTTCTTGGTATCGTGATCCTACAGAATACGATGTTCTTAAAGCTTCCCCGCCACCCGCTCTTCGTGGATGATTTTCTACTAAATACCCGTGTTTGATAAGAGCCTCTAATACATTTTCAATAATTCTTTTTAGGTGTTGTTTATTTTGTGTCTTTTCCGAAATTGTGGGATATAAAGATTGTTTTAAGTATTTCTTTAGTTTATCCCTATATAAATTTCCAATCTGATCAATTGTTAATATTTGATCCATAAATTTGATGATATCTTTCACATAAATATAATAATGCCCTAAATCTATTTCAAACAAGGACTCTCGTGCTTGCTCTAATATTTTCCGTTCAGAAACATGCAAATTAAATCCTTGAGTGTCCATAAATTTCACGATCTCTTCATAAGGGAGAGTTGACTTCTCTTGGATGTCTTTCCAATCTATTATAGCAGGAAA
>Ga0114922_10003047_pt1 | contig 15662 bp, 22 predicted proteins | sample AartaG_FD_100975 | JGI IMG/M metagenome (GOLD analysis project Ga0114922, IMG submission 100975) | Deep subsurface microbial communities from Aarhus Bay to uncover new lineages of life (NeLLi) - Aarhus_00045 metaG | ecosystem: Environmental > Aquatic > Marine > Oceanic > Sediment | place...
GATCAGCCAATACCGGCTGTGGATCACAGACAAAGCCACGCTCACCATGATGAAGAACCCCGCGATCAGGCGAAGAGCACGCTCAACTGTCAATGAAAGTCACCTCCTGTGCAGTCACGTTGCCTCCACCAAGGCCATGTAACGGGGAGATTTGAGCGGGTCATGCAAGCTTCCTGGCTGCGGCGCACCCTCGGTCACGATCTATCCCCCCTATACGTAAATGTCCACGCAGCCTGGAATCAGGACATGTAAGGATTCAAATATGCGCGTACTTATTCTTCAACGAAGTGTATGGCCCCGTGCGGGCAAGCGGGAATGCAGATGCCGTCCAGATCGCACTTTTCCCGATCGAGCACCGCACTGTCGCTCCCTGCAGAGATCGCCCCGCGTGGACAGACCTTCATGCACTTGCCGCTCAACCTGCACTTCTCAGGATCTATTACGAGCTTTACGCTACCGCTATCTTTTCTCTCCTCCGTCATCAGCTACCGTCCCCATTCATTGAGTTTCTTCGAAAGCTTCCTTGCCCGCTCCGCACACGGGGCAGACCCAGTCGTCCGGAAGGGCCTCAAAGGCCGTTCCAGCAGCTATACCGCCGTCTGAATCTCCCTGAGCCGGGTCATACACGTAGCCGCATACCGAGCAAACGTACTTTTTCATAGTCTCACTCCTCCATTCTACAGTTGTCGCTTCACCCGCATATCTCACGCAGCCTCTGCGCAACCTGTTCTCCCAACAATCGGCACTTTTCCAGAGCGTCGCTGTCGGGCACGTATCTGGCCGTGACGGTTTCCCCCACGAGCTCGATCTTCATGGCCGTGAGCATTTCCGTCACATGTTTGACGGCTTCGCCGCTCCAACCGTACGAGCCGAAAGTCGCGCCGACAACGTTCCGCGGTTTCAACCCCTTGAGATACGTCAGCGCATCGGCGACGGTCGGGAACATGTTATTGTTCATGGTGGGTGACCCGACCAGCAGTGCGCCGGCGTCGAGTATCTCCGTGGCCACGTCACTGCGGTGACACGATTTGAGCGGCATCAGTCTCGTCACCGTTCCGCCCGCTGTGAGACCTTCGCCGACCGCTCTCGCCATGGCAGCGGTGCTCTCCCACATTGTATCGTAGACGACCACCGCTTTGTTCGTGGGTTTCTGAGCGGCCCATTTGGCGTACAGCTCGAGCGGCCTGTTGACGTCTTGTCGCCATATCGGTCCGTGGTCCGGCGCTATGATGTTAATCGTGATGCCGAGACCACCTACCTTCTCAAGAAGCTTTGTCACAAGAGGGGAAAGCGGTAAAAGGATGTTCGCATAGTACTTTGCCGCCTCGCGCTCCAGCAGGCTATCGTCGAGCTCGTCCGCAAACCGCTGGCTGGAAGCCAGGTGCATCCCGAAAGCGTCGCTCGAGAAAAGCAATTTCTCCTCAGCGAGATACGTGAACATGCTGTCCGGCCAATGGAGCATCTTCGTCTCCAGGAAAGTCAAATTCACGTTGCCTATGCTGAGCGTCTCTCCGTCCTGCACGGCCAGAATCTCGCGGTCCATGTGGAAATGGTCGGCAATAGCCTTCACACCGTTGACCGACGCGAAGACCTTCTCCGGTTGTATCGCTTCTATAACATAGGGCAGGCATCCGGAGTGGTCCATCTCCGTGTGGTTCGAAATGAGGTAGCTGATGTCTTGGGGGTCTATAACCGAGGCTATCCGAGAGAGCATTTCGTCCCTGAAAGGGGCTTTGACCGTGTCCACAAGGGTAATCTTGTCTGCGAGAATCAGAAAGGCGTTGTACGTTGTGCCGCGACTGGTCAGATAACCGTGAAAATCGCGCACGCCCCAGTCGACCACGCCCACCCAGTAGACGTTATCGCTCACTTTGACTGCCTTACAGGCATCCCTCATCGCACCCTCCGTTCTCGAGGTCAAGAGCCGCCCGATACACGTTGACCCACGTGTATATCGCGACCTAGCTCAACACCCTGATTATTTCCCTGCAGAAAGCGGGCAGGTCGGCCGGACATCTGGAGGTGATCAGACCGCCGTCCACAACCACCTCCTCGTCAACCCAGTCGGCGCCGGCATTCATCATGTCGTCCTTTATCGCGAAGTACGACGTTACCCTCTTCCCTTTCAGTACACCGGCCGACACCAGCACCCATCCGGCATGGCATATAGCCGCGACAACTTTGCCTTGATCAAAGAGGTTCTTGACAAAACCCAGCGTCGCCTTGCACCTTCTCAGCCTGTCGGGGGCATAACCGCCGGGGATTATGACCGCGTCGAAATCGTCAGGGTTAGCCTCGCTCGCCCTTAGATGTATCTTAACGGGATACCCGTACTTGCTTCCCACGACATCCGGGCTTGACGCGGCCCCTACGATCTTGACGTCGGCACCCGCCTCACGCATCCTGTGGTAAGGATACCAGAGTTCCGTGTCCTCATAGAGCTCTTCCGCAAGAATCGCAACCTTCTTCCCTTTAAGCTGCATACAAGCAACCTCCCCAAGCCGTCATCGCGCAAACGTAAAGGCGGTTCGCTAACCGCCTTTACTATGTGTTCGGCACTACTCCACAGCAACCTCTACAGAGTTGTCCCAAACGCCGTGGAGGCTGCAGTACTCTAACGCGTACAGCGTTGAACTCTTCGTGAGCATCACCGGCAGCGTGACCCTCGGTGCCGCGTACGTCGGGCCGAGATCGATCGTCGCCACATGCGCGACGGGTTTTCCCTCTTCCTTGGCGTAAAGCTGTATCCACTTGATGTGATGGGCAATCGTGTTAGGGTGCGCAATCTCCTTACCGACGATCACCGTCACCTCGAACGGTTCCCCGGCTTTCACCTTCGAGGGCGCCTCGATATGCGGGACGTGTTTCTCTTTTCCCTGTTTTTCGGGGGGAATGACGACATCGCCGAACCGTGCCATTGTGCTACCTCCTCGTTCTGCGGCCGTTTCCTGGCCGAAAACCGTACCTGTGGCTAATGCCGCAACCCCTGCCGCGGCGCCGCACCTGGCGAGAAACTCGCTTCGTTTCATTTTGGCCACCTCCCTTCTCCGACTACTCGTAGGCAAGCACTCTGACTATGCCTATTGTCGCGCCGGTATTGTCAGTGGTACATGCATCGCCGGCTGTCAAACGGCCACGACCTCCTTTATCTCCGGGACATCCTGTTTCAGAACTCTCTCAATGCCCATCTTGAGCGTCATCTGACTCATCGGGCACCCGCCGCACGCGCCGGTCAACTTCACCTTAACAACGCCTTCAGGGGTAACCTCCACCAACTCGACGTCGCCTCCGTCAGCCTGAAGCGCCGGTCTCACCTTTCCTAATGCGGCTTCTACTTTCTCTTTCACGACATCCTCCTCCTTCGCTAAGACAGTTCTCCTCGCAGGACACTCAGAGTACAGTCGAGTGCCCGCCAAAATCACTCTTTCACAGGGACGCCAACTCCTGGCTCAGCGTCGTAACGTGCTTCATCTCCTCCCTGATGATCCCGTCAATGTTGTCCCTGCCGAGGTTTTCCGGCACGCTCTCCCTGATTCCGAGGTAGAACGCGATGGAGTCTCGTTCCAGACCGATAGCCGTCTTCAGGATCTCCTCCATCGTTTCGCGCCCTGTTAGAAGTTCACTCGGATCCTGCTTAACGTCAAACACGTGTCCATCAGCGAACGCCTGCAAGTACGAGGCAGCCACGTCGTCCGGGTCGAACACGGTCGCGGCCCGCTCCTTGTCTGACAGTTCCGCCCGCATGTTGGCAAAGGTCTTCACGTGAACGGCCTCCATTGCGGCAAGGTCGAGCAGCAGCTCGCGGGATTGCGCACCTCCGGAAGATTCCGCAGCTTTCGTGTAGAACTTGGCTCCGTTTCTCTCGATCTGTTCCGCCATCTCGAAAATCTCGTCGGCGTTGAATTTTATGCCCATCCTTTCCTCCTTTCGTCATTGTCCGGGCGGTCAAGGCCTTCACTCTTGCCTTGCATCGCGCCCAGCCATCTCACCCGTCTCCAACAGCATCCTGTTACCCAGAGCCACATCCAGCTCCACTATCACGGTGAAACCCACCTTAGCTCCCATGTTAACCAAGTGCGCGTTGCCACCATATTGAGACCCGCGAATCACCTCTTCAAACCCGACGCGGCCGGCAACAACGATGGTACACCTTTACCCTCGGACATATCAATAGCCGGCGCTAAAAGCGACCAGTAACTTGCCGCAACCATTACGCCTCCGGCGAAGATGCTGCAAGAAATCCATCAATGTAGGACCTCTTCCCGTCTCAGTCCAACCACATACTCATCTAACCGGGCTCTAATTTCGTCTCTTACTTGTCTGAAAACAGGCAGCACTTCCTCTTCGCCGCCCTGTGCTTCCGCCGGATCGGGCAGCCCCCAGTGCAAGTGCTCCTTTGCCTCGCCCGGAAAGACGGGACACGTCCCATCAGCCTGGCTGCCGCACAGGGTTATGACATAATCAAAGTTCTCTTCAGCAAACTCGGCCAGCGGCTTGCTCCTATGCGCAGAGATGTCAATATCCATCTCGTCCATGACCTTCACCGCGAGCGGATTAACCGATGTCGGACGTGACCCTGCACTACATGCCTCAACGAGGTCGCCGTGCAAATGACAGGCAATACCTTCAGCCATCTGCGACCTGCACGCGTTCTCCGTGCAGACAAACAAGACTCGTTTCCTGTCACTCAACGTTCACTCCTGCTCAGGTAGTCAAAGGATGCAAGTGTGGCTTTCACGCCCTCGCTGCAGGCCACGATGATCTGTTTGCCATAGACGTCAGTGACATCGCCGGCAGCGAAGATTCCCGGGACGTTTGTCTCGCATCGACAGTTGACGATTATCTCGTCCATCTCGTTCTTATCCAAACCTTTAACGAAATCCGAGACCGGCACGTACCCGATCTCAACGAATACGCCCTTCACCGGGATCTCCTCCGTCTTACCCGATTTTGAGACGGTAATTCCCTCAACAAACTTCTCTCCGTATACCTTCTCCACCTTTGTGCTGGTATGAATTGAAACCTTGCCGCTCTTCTCGGCCTGTTCCACCATTATGGGATCAGCGCGCAGTTCGGGGTCGATCTCGATGAGGTGCACCTTGCTGGCGATCCGCACCGCCTGAAGCACCGCATCCAACCCGGAGTTCCCGCCGCCGATCACTGCAACATCAACGTCAGCGAACAGCGGAGCGTCACACGTGGCACAGTACGTGACACCTCTATGCTTGAACTCCTCCTCGCCCTCCGCGCCCAGCTGACGCGAGATTCTCCCCGAAGCAATTATCGCTGTTCTCGCCTGATACCTGCCCTGATCAGTTTCTATCTCGACAACGGCCCCTCTCTTCTCGACAAGCGTTACAGCCTCATCCTCCTTGATGTCTACATCGAACTGCTCCATGTGTTCCTTGAACTTCTCGACGAGTTCCGGCCCGGTTATGAACTTATAACCGGTGTAGTTCTCGATATCGGCGCTTATCGCCGCCTGTCCCCCGATATTCTTGGTGATAACGAGGAAATCCATCCTTTTCCGGGCGGCATAGACGCTGGCGGTTATACCTGCAGGTCCGGATCCTATGATGATCAGGTCGCGTACCGTCATAGACCCAGCTCCTTGGACAGAGCTTTCTTATCAAACCCGATGATTATCTGCCCATCAACGTCAATGGCCGGAACGCTCATCTGTCCTGTCTTCTCCATCATCTCCTGAGCTGCGGCCGTATCCTGCGACACGTCGACCTCCTCGAACGCGATGTTGTTATCCTTGAGGAAGGACTTTGCCATACTGCAGTACGGACACGTAGATGTTGAGTAAACCTTGACACTCTTGGCCATGATAGTGCCTCCTTTCCAACATTCATCCTTAGGACGAGGAATGTCCCGTCCCTCAGTGTTCCTCAAATTGCTCCTTATTTGCCGAACAGATCGGGCACTCGTCCGGCAGCGCGCCGTCGGACACGTACCCGCACACCTTACAGACGAAATACGTAGTTTCACGCTCCTCCATCAAGTGGCCCATGGCTTCCTTGTAGAGTTTCGCGTGGGTCTCCTCGACGTCGCGAGCCTGGCTGAAGGCCATGACGGCCTGATCGTTCCGTTCCTCGCCGGCAACCTTGATGAACTTGTCGTAGGCCACCTCGGCAACCTTAGTCTCCGACTCAAAGCTTGCTGCGAGATTCTCCTCCGTGCTCCTGCCCTCCTTAAGCATCTGCAGGGAACGCGTGCCGTGGATCTCTTCCGACCGCGCAATCACTCGAAAGAGCTTACCGACCTGAGGGTACCCCTCCTCGTCGGCTTTCGCCGCGAACAACTTCAGGCGCAATGCGGCCTTTGCCTCGCCGACATACGCTTCGTACAACGCGTCCTCGACTTTATCCATCGGCAGCTCCCTTTGGGAAGATGCGTTTCAAGAGCACCGCTGCGAATCAGCTATATCGGTCCACAACTCTCTTGAGCGCGTTCCGGTCTACCCCGCGCCCCACGAGCACTCCTCGCCCCAGGCGTTCCCCCAAGGCGGGGCGCTCATCCCTGTAGATGACGCCGACCGGAATCCGGTCACCCCATTCGTGGGCAGTTCTGACGGCCGACTCCCAATCGGTCGGGTCGTACGTCTCCGGCAACTCGTAACACCGCTCCTTGTACCACGCGAAGGTGTTGATCTTGTTGAAGGACACGCACGGTTGCAGAACGTCAACGAGCGAGAAACCGCGATGCGCGATCGCCTGTTTAATAAGGTCCGACAGGTGATCGACAAACCCCGAGAAACCGCGCGCTACGAAACCGGCGTGCATGGCTACCGCTACAGCGACCGGATTGAACGGAACCGACATCGACCCGTCCGGCTGCGCTTTCGTTACAAACCCTTCTACCGACGTCGGGCTTGCCTGACCCTTGGTCAAACCGTACACCTGGTTGTTATGCACCAGCAGCGTCACATCGGGGTTGCGCCTGACAGCCGCCAGAAAATGGTTTCCGCCTTCTCCGTAGTTACATCCGTCGCCGCTCTCCACGACGACCGTGAGCTCAGGGTTAGCGAGTTTGGCGCCGGTCGCAACCGGCAGCGACCTGCCGTGCAACCCGTCGAACAGGTTCGCGTTCAGGTAGTGCGGCGCTTTGGCCGCCTGTCCGATGCCGGACACGAACAGCACCTGGTGCGGTTCAAGTTCGCTGGCTACGAGTGCTTGCTTCACGGCCTTCAGGAGCGGGAAATTCCCGCACCCCGGGCACCACGCAGTCTCATACGTTCCATAATCCTCGACGGAAACCATGCATCCTCCTAACGAGCCCCGGTCACCGCCCGAGCTCACGCAGAATGAACTCCGGCGGCAGCGGCAGCCCATCGTACCTTAGCACCCGCTTCTCGATCTCAAAACCTGTCTCGCGACGAATCAACCGCGCCAGTTGACCGGTCGCGTTCCCTTCCACACAAACCACTTCGCGCGCCGCCTGCAAACGCGCCATGAACTGCTCCGGCGCCAGCGGCCAGACCTGCGAGAAATGCAGCGTCCCGACGCTCTCCCCATCGGATCTAAGCAGGCACGCCGCCTCTGAAACCGCTCCTTTGCTCGATCCCCATGAGACCAGCAGGAGGTCGGGTTTCTCGTCTCCACCGATATCAGGGGCGATCACTTCCGATCTAATCCCATCACCTTTTCTCAGCCGCTTCTCCATCATCACGTTGCGCACGGACAGGTCCTCGGTGAGGTGGCCGTCCTCGGTATGTTCATCACTATCCGCGACGACCAAGTTTTCGGTCAGACCGGGCAGCAGCCTGGGTGAAACGCCACTATCCGTAACGGCGTACCTGCGGTACGGTTGAGGCAGTGCCTCAGCATCGGTGTCGAGGCTAACCTGCGGCAACGATTCCACATCGAACGGCTTCACCGCACGATAAGAGTCCGCTAGGAACTGGTCCGTCAAGACAAACATAGGCCCTTGGTACCGTTCCGCCAGCTCGAACGCCTTGCGCGTCAGGTGGAAACACTCCTCGACGGTGCCCGGTGCCAGGATAGCTCGTGGAAACTCGCCGTGCCCTCCATACAGGATGAGCTCCAGGTCGCCCTGTTCCGTGCGCGTCGGTAGGCCGGTTGCCGGCCCCGGCCGCTGCGCCACTGCGATGACGACAGGGGTCTCGGTCATCGCCGCAAGGCTCACCCCTTCGGTCATCAGGGCAAACCCGCCGCCCGATGTGGCCACCATACTCGGTGCGCCGGCGAACGACGCGCCGATCGCCATATTGATCGCGGCAATCTCGTCCTCCGCCTGTTCGACGACCAATCCCATGCTTTTCGCATGTGCCGTTAGATTAAGCACTATGGAAGTAGCCGGGGTCATCGGGTAGAACGAGCAGAGCTTCAACCCGGCCGAGAGCGCTCCGAGGGCGATGGCCTCGTTACCGTTTATCGTCAGCCGGTGCGGCGGATCGGAAACGCCCGGCAGTTTTGGAACACATGACGGCCGACCGGAACACCATCCAAATGATTCCGCCAACACCGCTCGGTTCTTCTCGACGACCTTCGCGGCTTTCTTTCCGAAAAAGTCGTTCATGGTACTGACAATCAAGGCCTCATCGAGTCCAACCAGCGAGCCGACAACACCCAGCGCTGCGACGTTTGAGAACTTGCCCGCACCAAACTGTTTGTACGGAACTTTGAGCAACGCGTCATCCGCGATGCCAAACGCCTCGTCAACGACCATGAGGCCCTGATCTGACATCTCCCGGCGATGCAGCTCGACCGTCTGCTCATTGAGCGCAACAAGCAGATCAACAGGCTCCTGCGGTGCGACAATCTCGTCGGCGCTCACGCGGATAGCGAACGTGTTGTGTCCGCCACGGATGCGCGAATGATAACTCTGTGTCACCACGATATGGTAGCCGCTGCGCACCAGGGTCTTGGCGAGTACCTGTCCAATGGTCACCAATCCCTGGCCGGCTTCACCGCCTATTAGTATGTTCAAGACGCAATTCCCCATAGGTTCTGCCCACTAAGAAGCGCAATATGCCCCCATGCTATCAAGGTAATTCGCAGCGGAGGGCACTGGCTGGCGACATTATCCCCCATCGAAGTGCCAGCCCTCCTCCACCATAAACCAGTCACCTGTGCTTTCAAGGTACTGTATCGTGTTTTCAAGAATCTCTCTGTGGAAGCTCTCCTGATCCGCAAGCGCGTTGCAGAGCTTGCACAGTTCATCGCTGTCGGTCTCATCCGCCCATTTGAGGTACGCGGCGCGCGATTTCTCCTCCATCTTAATGGCAGTGTTGATCGCCTCAACATCGTCCTCGGATGACGCAGCGGCATCCCGGAGTGCTTCCGACACGTCGGCGAATATGCCGCGCAGCCGCTCATAAGTCTTCTTCTTCGTCGCTGTAGCGACCTCCGCGTCCGGCGACAGCATCTTCTCTATCCACTCGACGTGTATCAGCTCGTCATCCGCCAGCGACTCAAACATCTGCCGCGCGAGGTCGCTGGAAGCCTTTCCAGCAACACCCAAATAGAACTCGTGACCGTCGCGCTCGAGCTGGACAGCCGCCTCGATTATCTCCTGCTTTGTCGTTGCCATATCCTCGCTCTCCCATAGAACCCTTATCGAAATCCGCCCGGATCAGTCCTCAGCCAGGACGTACTCGTCGTACTCGATCTCAAACCTGAGCTTATGTTTGGCCTCCTCCTGGGCCAGGCCCAGAAGCATCGCGCGCACGTTCTCGTCATCGGACGCCTCCGCAAGCTCCGTGTACATCCTGAAGGCCGCCTTCTCCTCTTTCATGGCGAGAGTGAGCGCCTGCGCGTAATCGCCGACGGCGCTCGGTTCGACATCCTCCAAATACTCGGCGATCTTCAGGTTCATAACCTTCTCTTCGGCTGGCAGCAGGAGCTTACCTTCCTTGATCTGGAGCAGTTTCTCCCTGTGACCGACCTCCTCGCGCGCGAAATCCTTGAAAAGCTTGCGCATGTACAATTTGTCCACCTTACCCGCGAGATCAGTGTACATCCCGGCGGCTTCTTCCTCTTTCCGAATCGCGAAATCCAGTATCTCACCAAGAGAATTGAACGTCATAGTCCCCTCCTGCGGGTAACATATTACCGCTTACGAACGCCCTCACCGTTGCTGACTATGTTATGCCTTCCACAGCCCGTGCAGATTACAGTATGCGCGCACGGTAAGCTCCGCCGCCTGGATATCGAACTCCGCCTCCGGCGCATCGCCCGGATTCAGGAAATGCCGGTACGCTTCTCCGTCAGCTACCACCTCTATCCACTCGATATAATGCTCCTCCTCCATCGGGTGGGGCACGCTGCCGACGCTGACCTTGACACCTGTCGCGGTCTTCTGAACTACCGGTACGTGTTTCTCCTTTGCAGCATCAACCGTGTTCTCCTCATAGAGCTTCATTGGTTGGCCGCAGCACACAAGTCCGCCTTTGCCTCCGTGCAGCACCTCAACAATGTTCCCACAGACCTCGCACTTGTAGATTTCCAGTTTCTTAGGCATTCTTCCCTCCTTTCGTGATAGCCCGCGCTTCAAATCACGCTTGCAATAACCGAGCCCCTGCCGAGCCAGCTATGAAAGTCCCAGCTTCTGCATCTGCTCTTCAACCTCATTCGCGCCTTCCTCGTAGAATTGCTGCTCATCCGGCGCAAGGTGCTTAAGAAGCCGCAAGAACTCGCCCGCGTGCACTCGTTCCTCGTCCGCAATATCCACCAGCACCTCCTGCGCCAGCTTATCGTCTATCGACTCGGCCAGCTGCATGTACAATTGCACTGCCTCGTACTCCGCAGCGACCATGAACCTAATCGCTCTTACAAGCTCCGGCTCCGTAAGCTTACGGTCCGCAGCCATGCCTGAAAACGCAGTTCCAAAGTCCGGCATGTTGTTTCCCTCCTCTGAGAGTTATCCCGAGGTCGCGGCAGATAGCCCTGTAGCTGACCCGCATCGCTTACTCATCTTGTCCCGAGACGATTCTTTCGATAGCGGCCAGCACCTCGTCAGGTCCGACTGCGCCGCTCATACGCAATTCCTGACGCTCAAGCCCGTCAGCCCCGAAAAACATGAGCGTCGGTGGTCCTATGATCTCGTATCGTGATTGTAGCTCGCCGTTGCGATCAATATCAACCTTCAGAGCGTTCACCTGCGACAGCGCGGCCACGACTGCCGGCGCCGATAGCGTCTTCTTCTCCAACTTCTTACAGATGACGCACCATTCGGCATAGATTTCCACAACTGTCGGGCGACCGGAAGACAGGGCCTCTTCCACTCTGGACGAATCGGCAAGCTCGAACGGCCCGGCTTCAACCGCGCGCACTTCCGCCGAAGACCCGGCAGGGCCCCTGCCGGTCAGCCCTCCTACGGAATCAATCAGCAACAGGGCTGCAAATATGAGGCCGCATATGCCGACCGTCCGTTTGAGGCGGTCTCCGAAACCACTGGTCTCGGATAGGGTGTCGAGTCCGCCCAAAAAGACGACCGCCGCCACGATGATTATACCGGAAATCAGCCCATATAAGGCGACGCCAATCACCGGCTGAAGGAAGTACACCGCCGCCCAGAGCATGGCGAACCCGAAAAACTTCTTGATCCACAGCGTCCACGGTCCCGCCTTAGGCAGAGCGCTGCCGGACAAGGTGCCGACGATGATCAGTATGACACCCATTCCCCACGCCAGCGTGAACAGCAGCCAGAAGCCCAGCAGCCGGTTGCCGGTCGTCGCAATAAACGTCAACACTCCCGCTATCGGCGCTGCGATGCACGGTGTCGCAATGATCCCTGCGACAAGACCCAGGATAAAGACATCCGCGACGCCCCTGCCCGAACGCTTGCCAGTGACTCGGCGCGTGATGAAGCCAGGCATCTGGACCGTTATCACGCCGAACATGCTCAGCGCCAGCAGCACGAAAACACACGCCACGGGCACAAGCACCCACGCGGTTTTCAGCCAACGCGAAAACGCTCCGCCCAGGGACGCGCTCAACACGCCGAGCACCGCGTAAACGGTTGCAAGCCCGAGCACGTAAACTAGGCTGCGTACCACAGCCGTGCCTACGCTTCCCTCGCCGGCTTTCTGTCCGCCGCCGACAATCGCCGCTGTTATCGGGATCATCGGGTAAACGCACGGACTCAGACTGATGAGCACGCCTATGCCGAACGCAGCCAGCAGACGCAGCAGAAAATCTTTGGCGCTCATAGTCTTAGCCGGCTGAGGCGGTGCTGCAGATTGAGCCTCGCGTTGAACTACAACTGAAGCAGCAGGCGGCTCTTCCACACGCACCACATCAGCCGGCTGGATCACGGGTATGTCGAAAGACAAGGCCTCTTTCATAGGCCGAAAACAGATTGTATCAGTGCATCCTTGATACTTCACCGCGCCGCGGACCCTTGCGGCGGTGCCGGCGGTGCCGGTGACAGTCAGAGGAAGGTTTATCGTCACCGCTTTCTCGTATACCTCGGTGAGAGTCTGTCCCGTCTCGTCCAGCGGGTCGGCGATTGTCCCGGCAGGAGGAAGTGCCGGCTGACCTGCTGTCACGCCTTCGAGCTCCTCCCAGGAGAAGGCCAGCTTGTCCTTGTAAAGATGAACTTTCTCGCCGAGCTTGAAGTCCACCTTGAGGCTGACCGTCTCTCCGGGACCGGCCGAGGTTGGCTCGATGGAGCCGGTCACAACGAAGTTCTGAGCCGGCGCAGGCGAAGCCCAGATCACCAGCCATACTATTGCGATGATCGATACAATCTTCTGCAATCTCGACAAGTTCATGGCGTTCCCTCACAAATGCACACGAGCTTTCACGCTGCCCGAAGCCGAGACGGAGCCAAGGCCCAGACATCGCAGGCTCCGTCTCGACTGCTCACCTCGACTATATCTTGCAGCAGCCGGGCGATCCTTTACTAAGCCCGCACTTCGGGCACAGCTCCTTGCCCTGGAGCTGGCAGCAGCCAGCTGAACCTTTCTCAAGCCCGCATTTGGGACAGAGCCCCGCCTGCGCGAGCTCCTCATCCGATTTGCAGCAACCCGGTGAACCTTTTACCCGCGTACACGCAGGACAACTCGCTTTGGGCGTACCGCAATTGGCAATACACTCCGCCGAGCCCCCAATGTTGCCACAGGCCTGGCACAGCACTGTCGCTTCCGTGGTGCCCTTCGTGATCTTGCAGCATCCCGGAGATCCCTTCGCGAGACCGCATTTCGGGCACAGCGCCTGACCGGGCTTGCAGCAATCCGCCGAGCCCTTGATCTGCCCGCACTGGGGACAAATAGCGACCACTTTCTCAGGCGTTACTCCCTCCTCGGCCATCTTCTTGAGGTACTTCTCCGGGTCCTTCTTGAAGGTCTCGACGCAACCCGCGCAGCAGAAGTATATCCTCTGTCCGTTGTGATCGACGTAGAGGCTCTTGTTTATCGCGCTGCCCATCACGGGACACGTAGTCTGCGCCTTGCCTGCGGTCGTCTTCGGCGACGGTTTTGCCGGCCGACTCGCCAGGGCGGTCCTGACCGCCTCACGCAACGTCGCGTGCGGGGTGAAGTTGCCCTGGTACGCGATCTCACCTTTCGGATCCACGACCATCACCACCGGTATGCCTTCGACTTTGTACGCCGTCGCAACCTTGCCGTTCTCGTCAAGGAGTACCGTGAGAGGCAGGTCCTTGACGTGTGGTGCAACCGTCTCGGCATCCTCCTCGATGTACACCTCGACTATCGCGAGGTCGCTCGGGTCAAAGTCCTTACGGAGTTTCACCAGTTCCTGGGTCTCCTGACGACAATAGCCGCACCAAGTGGCGCCGAGCTTCACCACGAGCACCTTGTTCTCGCGGAGCGTCGCGGTGGATACCTCCTTGCCGTCAAGGCCTTTGAGCGAAAAATCGGTGAAACTCTGTGCGGCGCACACCGAACTGTACGCCAGAAGCGCCAGAAGCGCGATGCTGTACGTTGTTCTTTTGACGTTCATCGTCTTACCCTCCATAGGCTGCATTAAACCTGGCTTCTTCAACTCCCTCTATGGTGTCGAGCCGACAAGCATTGACACCGGCTCAATCAATCACGCCTTTACCAGACCCCGCCCTGTCGCTTCCAGATGACACATGCAGCCACGGCCAGTGCCGCGTTCTTGGGCTCTAGCCGAAATGCTTCCGATAAAGCGACTCGAGCTGGGTCTGGTGGTTTTGCTCCTCCTTGATAACCTGATTTATGTATCCTCTCTGATTGCGGGGAACATACAGCCGCAACTGGCTCAGCAGAAAGACGGTATTCTTCTCCGCTTGAATCCCCATTACGAGCGCCCGCCGTTCATCAACGTTATGTCCGGCTTTCTCAGCCAAGTCGCCCGTCACGAACACTGTTTCCGACATCAAACGCATTACCTGTGCCGGTAAAGCACCTGTCAGGGCGTTATCGGCCGGATCCGAACTCGTGCGCGCCGCCTCCGCATATTTCGTGAACCTGTCGTAGTGGCGCTGTTCGGCCTCTACCATTACCTCCGATAACTCGCGAACCCACTCGTGTTGTGTGCCACGTGCAAGCCCCTTGTAAAACTCGATCCCTTCCAGCTCAATCTGCGCCAGCCGGTCGAGCACTCCTGCCGCAGTGAGCGGCGTTCCGGGTCCGACCCATTCTTGACTTTTGACTCGTCGTTTCACGAAAACTCGACCTCCTTCCGGTCTACGCCTTACCTTCCGCAGCCGGCGGAGTGAACACGCGCTGACCCATCTCGCGGTCAAGCATGTACAGACCGCCCGCAACATCGCCTACGAGCTTGAGTTTCTGAACCACCTCATCAGCGCTCGCCTCCTCCTCAATCTGCTCTGTGACGAACCACTGTAGGAAAATGCTTGTGGCGTGGTCGCTCTCTGAAACCGCAAGGTTAACCAGGTCGTTGATGAGCCCGGTAACCTTCTGCTCGTGCGCGTATGCCGCCTCGAACACCGCCAGCGGCGAATCCCATTCCGCAGGCGGGCCGTCTATCGGGCGGAGGATCACCCTGCTGCCACGTTCGTTGACGTACGTGTAGAACTTCTGGGCGTGCGTCACTTCCTCCTGCGCCTGTACGCGCATCCAGTTCGCGAAACCGGGCAGGTTGACCGACTCGAAGTATGCCGCCATTGAAACGTACAGGTAGGCCGAGTACAGCTCCGCATTGATCTGTCCATTCAGCGCGTCTTGCATCTTCTCGCTCAGCATTTCTCTCAACTCCTCTCGCCGGAGGGACAAAACTCGTATCGTCCCTGCTCCAATCTCAGATCAACTCCTTGACCGCGTTCAACGCAGCCTCGTAATCAGGTTCGCTCGTTATCTCTTTGACCACATCGACGTACCGGACGATACCGTCGCGATCGACCACAAACACGGCTCTCGCCAGCAACCGCAGTTCCTTGATTAACACGCCGTACGACTCGCCGAACGATGCGTCGCGATGATCCGACAGCGCCTGAACCGCCGTTACCTCTGCCGCGCCGCACCAACGTTTCTGCGCAAACGGCAGGTCCATGCTGATGGTCAGTAGTGCGACGTCGAGGTCGAGCTGTGTCGCTTCCTCATTGAACTTTTTCGTCTCGAGGTCGCACACGGGCGTATCCAGAGACGGTACGCTCAGAATAATGCACACTTTGCCCCGGAACGACGAGAGCTTAACCGGCGCCAGGTCGTTATCGAGCACCTCGACGTCCGGAGCCGGATCTCGCGC
>Ga0114922_10003048_pt1 | contig 15658 bp, 14 predicted proteins | sample AartaG_FD_100975 | JGI IMG/M metagenome (GOLD analysis project Ga0114922, IMG submission 100975) | Deep subsurface microbial communities from Aarhus Bay to uncover new lineages of life (NeLLi) - Aarhus_00045 metaG | ecosystem: Environmental > Aquatic > Marine > Oceanic > Sediment | place...
CCCGTTGTGCTTTCTCAGATGGCTCTTTCTTTTCCAGCGGGGCCTTTTTCACAAAGACCACCTGGTACAAGAAGAATATCCCAAATGACAAAACTATTGCCAACAACATCCTCAATTCCATTCTCATGGATCAGTTCTCCTTGGATCAAATAGACTCTCAAGAACAGCTTTACCGGTGCACCCACGCCCGCCTCGGCTGAGCCGGCCCGCCTGCCAAGCACAGCGAGGCGGCCAGGTCAATACTCTTTCTTCTATGGAACAGGATCAAACCCGCCAGCGTGAAAGGGGTGGCACCTTAAGATCCTTCCCAGAGCCATCCAGGACCCTCTCAATGGACCATAACGTTTTACGGCCTGGAATGCATACTCCGAGCACGTTGGGTGAAAGCGACATGCCGGTGTGAAGAGTGGTGAAAGGATGTATTGATAGGCTCTAATGAGTGCCAGCAGAAACGGCCTCATGCTTGCAATCCCTTAATATATCGCGAACGATAGCCTCCAGCGTCCCCCTAATCTGCCGAGAGGACAGATCAGAAGTACCATCTTTTGCTATGACATTCACATCATAGCTCTCAGCAAATAGAACCCTGTGCAGACGAAAATGCTCTCGCACCAACCGCTTGACACGATTGCGTGTCACGGCAGGCCCAACCCTCTTACTTGCCGTAACCCCCAGGCGCAATTTCCCAAAACCATTGCGGGAGTAAACTATAATAAAATGCTCATTCTCAATCCTCTCGCCATGCCTGGACAATTTCTCAAAATCGGCTCGTCTCAAAAGGCGTTCTGACTTTGTAAATGAAAAAGCTCCCAAGGTTTTTCCAGGCCCTTACACAGTCAAGCGCTTCCTCCCTTTCGCACGACGGCGCTTTATGATCTTTCTTCCTTGCTTGGTGGACATCCTTGACAGGAATCCGTGGTCTCTATGGCGCTTAATCCTGCTCGGCTGATAGGTTCGTTTCATGACCTTTTACATTTATGCCAGACTAATCTGCTGTCCTTTTCTTATGGGAACCACCCGTTGAATCTGCGAAAATGTGGATATTAAACACGATCTACCAATCATGTCAAGCGTTTTGCATCCTTCTTTTTTTACATACCAACTCGGTCAACACACCATAGGAGCTCTTTGGATGCACGAAAGCGACCTCCTTTCCATGGGCAACCCTTCGGGGTGCCTCGTCTACCAGTTCCACGCCTTGAGCCTTTAAATCCTCAAGCGCCGAAGACACATCCTCCACCTCATACGCAATGTGGTGCACACCTTCACCTCGCTTGGCTATAAATTTCCCTATCACACCCCCATCAGCAACTGATTGAATCAGTTCCAGATTTACCTCCCCCACACGAATAAAGGCAATCTTCATGCCATCCAAAGCCTCTTCACATCCAACATTGAGACCAAGGGTCTTTGTATAAAAACCCTTAGCCGACTCAAGGTCGGTTACACCTATCCCAATGTGACCTACCTTTTTGATCTCCATTAGATCCCCTTTATTCTATTTTTTCCCTAAATATAGTTATCATTTCGGATAATTATATAGTATAGGAATTTCCTCTTACTGCCTTGCAAATATTCGTCAAAGCGTTGCGGTTCAGTCCCGCCTGTGGCGGGATTTCGGCCTTCGGTCCACGTCATACAGCCCGCCCTGGCGCGATACGCTCACGAGAGGCTATCACGCTCCTCAACCAGGTCTGGGCCGGGGATGCGACACCAGAATAATAAGCGATGCTATATAAAAAAACCCGGTCTGTCTTCGACCCTGAGCTCAGACCGAAGGGGGCCAGGGTTTTAAAAAATGACGCAACCGATAGCCGTTAAACGTAACGAGCAGCGTAACCCCTATACCGCGGACGTTAACTTGTTCCATCTCCCCTCGCCCCTCTTGACAATCTTCACCGGGGAGCCTATTTTACTATGTTGTATAATCCGCATCAGGCGGACTTCACCGCTTCAGACTACAAGATCCTATATTGTGAAATAGCCTGTTAATCTCAAACGGCGCTGCTATGCAACACAGATTCACCTATAGTCGGGACTCTTTTCCTTCGAAAGATTCTGCCAGGGAAGAAACCTTTAAGGACTTTGATGCCGTTGAACTCTATTGTCCTCAATGTAAACGTGCCGTCCCGGTACGCAAGCGCCTTCTTCTGGTCCTCCCTGAAGGGGACAAATATGAATATCTTTGCGCCTTGTGTTCCACATCAGTTGGTACCAAATTGGCCCGTGACGCTGATAACCAAAGGCACATCATTATTTGAGTCATTCTTATCCGCCGTTACCGGCCATCTCTTGGCTTGCAATAGCAGGACGGCCAGGCTCTGGCAGGCGGGTGCGCATTGTCCTGAGTTGGGCCAACTCCCAAACATAGTCGTAGAGATGAAGCCCCTTGCTGCCCGCAACTATCTCGCCGTCTTCTACACCTATTTCTGCTGCCATGTATTCCTTTAGTAGTTGAATTCCACCCAGGTTCGCCGGAAATCCGTTCCATAAATCCCAAGATCTAAAATAGACGATGAAGTGAAGTTTGCCGTCTCGGATACGAGTGTCAATATGCCGCAGGCAAGGCGGATCACTCAGGAGAATATCGGATGGAACCGAAACCGTCATAGCAGCCTGATTCGTCCCGTACCCTTTCATCCTGTACATGCTGATGACCTCTTCGATCTGGTTCACGGCGCGCCTTTCAACCAATCGTTGCATCGCCGTCCCCCCCTGGACCTCAACTTCTTGGTTCTGTCTATCTACCAGGCAAAGGTAACACCACCCCGCCAAGCGTTCGCCATAGGTATACTCCTCATTCGACTGCTTTTTCGATGTCATCAAATATGGGAGGTACTCTTCAACATATCCATCAGCAACCGGATTAGGTATGCCGAGGGACGGAGGAATATCCGGGACCAGGGGCCGCACACCAGGATATCTGATATGAACCGTAATATAGTCAAACTCAAGGCGTTTCTGTCCGGCATAGCTGCCATGATCAATGACATATTCATATCCTTTGTCTATAATCTCATAGACACATTGAAACCAAGCATCCGGTAAATCCCTAGCTTCTATAGAAACCAACTTCATAATAAACTCAACAAACACGATAAACCAGTGTCGTAACCGTTCACGGGATGGCGTGTTTCAGGGTTGGAGACATCGGAGTGTAAAGAAGCATGCAATCCCGTGAACGGTTACATGGTCTCTATATATCTAAATATGTAACCTCCAATGCATTATTCTCTATGAATTGCCGCCTGAGATCCACCTCTCCACCCATTAACACGGTGAAGATATCATGGGCTTCAAACATGTCCTCTATTTTAACTTTCAGTAGAGTCCGATTTTGTGGATCCATGGTTGTATCCCACAGTTGATCAGGGTTCATCTCCCCCAGCCCTTTATAACGCTGGATTGAAAGGCCTTTCTTGGCATCCGCTAACAGATACGAAAGGAGTCTCTCTTTGTCGTCTATGGAAACCGCTTCTTTGCCGTCATGATAAACCTTAAAAGGGGGCCTATCAAACAACGAAATGTCTTTCCATAATACATGTGCCTTCTGAAAGTCCGCAGATGAAACAAGTTCCCAACCAACTTTTCCCCGCATCTCCTCGTTTCTCCCTGCGCTGACCATGAACTCATATATATTGTGCTCCTCGTCTCTGAGTAACCCACTCACCTCGTACCCCTGTGACTCCAGGCGCTGCATCAAAACCGTCATTCCCTCCCTATCTTGAAGAAACTCTCTGTTGTTTACATTATTTTCGATCAAAAGCTCTATCAAGCCACTGTCAAACCCACGCCATCCCAGCTTATTAATCAGCTTGCCATAGTCTGTCAGTTTACCAAGAAATCTATAGAGACCCTCCTTTTCCAACAACGCATCCCCCTTATTCCCCATAACTTTCTTATTATGGCAGATTCGCTTCATCAAAAGCTCGTCTAGACCCCCTTCATGTTTAATATAAACAATCCCCTTTCCTTTCCCCACCCCAAACAGTGGGGGTTGCGCAATGTACAGATAACCCCTATCAATCAAGTCGGGCATCATCCGATAAAAGAATGTCAAAAGAAGGGTTCGGATATGGGATCCATCTACATCCGCATCTGTCATAATAATAATCTTATGATATCGCAATCTTTCTATGCTATATTCCTCTCGGCCCACACCTGTCCCAAGCGCAGTGATCAAGGTCTTGATCTCCTCACTCTTTAACATCTTATCAAACCGCGCTTTCTCTACATTGATTATCTTCCCCTTCAGAGGAAGAACCGCCTGAAACCTTCGATCTCTCCCCTGTTTGGCACTACCACCAGCCGAGTCCCCTTCCACGATAAAAAGCTCCCTCTTGGCCGGATTCGTCTCTTGACAATCCGACAGTTTCCCGGGAAGTGCGCCTTCCGCCAATGCACCTTTTTTCCTGGCTATGTCTCTTGCGCGTCTAGCTGCCTCCCTAGCCCGCGCTGCCTCAACAACCTTTGTTATAATCTTTCTTGCTTCGCTCGGGTTTTCCTCCAGAAACACCCCAAGTTTTTCGTTGACCAGGCCTTCTATTAACCCCTTAACTTCGCTATTGCCAAGCTTTGTTTTAGTTTGGCCTTCAAACTGCGGAGACCTAAGTTTGATGCTAATCACAGCGGTTAATCCTTCCCTGACGTCCTCACCGCTCAGTTTTTCCTGAAGGTTTTTGGGTAGACTGCTATTAGATGCATAGTGATTAATGGTACGCGTCAGGGCTGACTTGAAGCCAACAACATGGGAACCACCTTCGTGGGTATTAATGTTGTTGGCAAACGAAAAGATTTTCTCGCTATACGTATCGTTGTACTGAATTGCCACCTCCATGGAAACGCCCTGCCTTTCGGCTTCCATGTAAATAGGCTTTTTATTGCGCGGTGTTCTTCCCTTATTAAGATACTCCACAAAAGATACTATACCGCCTTTATAATTGTATTCTTTTTTCTTGTCTGTTCGCTCATCTTCAAGCACGATCATAAGGCGCTTATTCAAAAACGCAAGCTCCCGCAGCCGTTGAGATATGATGTCAAGACTGAAATCCAGGGTCTTGAATACCGCAGAATCTGGTATAAAGTGTAATTTTGTCCCCCTTCTCTTTGTTTTTCCTATAACCTCAACTGGACAGGTGCTTTTGCCTTTCTCATATGACTGATAATAAACCTTTCCTCCTGAACGAATTTCTAACTCAACAAAGCTCGAAAGGGCATTGACAACAGACACACCCACACCATGCAACCCACCAGAAACCTTGTAAGAATCGTGGTCAAACTTCCCGCCAGCGTGAAGTTTCGTCATAACGACTTCAACTGCTGGAATTTTCTCGCTCTTATGGATTCCTACCGGTATACCTCTCCCATTATCCTCTACGGTGATACTATTGTCCGAATGAATCGATACCTTTATATAATCGCAATACCCCGCTAACGCCTCATCCACACTATTATCCACTACTTCGTACACAAGACGATGAAGACCTTCCACATCAACGTTGCCAATATACATGGATGGCCTCTTCCTTACTGCCGTAAGGCCCTCTAGTACCTTTATCTTATCCGCGTCGTACCCGCCCGGTTCGCCTGAGCGAGAGCAATGGTGGATAGGTTGCGAAGTATTGCGGGCACCTATTTTATCAGCATCTTCCATTTTTATACTTTCATTGGCATAATCACACTCAAGAAGCCCGGATCACTCTCTCCCTCTATCGTACACGGGTTCACTTCATCCTTAAACCTTACCACCACTTCCTCACTATCCATACTGCTCAAGGTCTCTATAAAATATCTCGGATTGAAGGCTACCTCAAGCGGTTCTCCTCCATATGATACAGACATAACCTCTTTTGCTTCTCCTATCTCAGGATTTTTGGTTCTGGTCTCCAGCTGTTCTTTATCTATTTTAAAACGAACCCCGGAGTATTTGTCAGAAGAGAGTATAGACATCCTCCTTAACATCATTAGAAAATCTTGTTTTTGCACATTCATCTTATTTTTCAGTGTTTTAGGAATAACCATTTCGTAATCTGGAAATTCACCTTCAATCAACCTTATAATAAGAACCTCTTCATCTTTCTTTATAATAAAATTATTTTCCTTAAATCCTATTTGAACCGACTTTCCTCCTTCTAAGATCCTTAAGACCTCCATAATCCCAATTTTTGGTAGAATAACACCATCTTTTATTCCTCCCAACGCGGATTTTTCGTCCTCAATCTCATAATCTATCTTAGAAAGTCTGTGACCATCGGTTGATACCATACGAATTTTCTTAACATCACCTGTAGTTATAGTCTCAAAGCAGATACCGGCAAGCTGAGCACGTCCTTCGTCACCAAGCACGCTGTATATAGTCTTATTGATCATGTTATTAAATACATTCACACCAATCTCAAAAAACTCAACACCGGTAATATCAGGAAAGCTTGGAAAATCCTCAGGGTTCATACCTATAATGTTGTATTCAACTTTCTTATCCGCTATCTGTATCCACTTGTTTTCAATTTCCTTTATGTCAAGCATGTCACTGGGAAATGCTCTTACGATCTCATATACTTTTCTTGAAGGAACAGCCGTTGAACCCTCTCGCAGTACCTCAGCTTCATATAATGCCTTGAATGCCATTTCGAGATCAGTCGCTCGTATGGAAATCATAGATTCTTTTACCGAAAGCAACACATTGGATGTAATTAAAATATTGGTTTTTTTTCCTGTAATTCCCTGTACTTTTGTTAATGCATCCAAAATAGTTTCTTTCTTGATCCTAAATTCCATAAGCTACTCCTTTATTTTTATTTATAGTATATTTAATAAAATAATAAGAACTGTATAATATGATAAAAATTAAGATAATATATTGAAATAAAAAAGAAATATTATTGATTTTCTGTTCATAGTTTTAGAAGAAAAGAGATACACAAATAAGCTGTTTATAGTTGTCGATAAATTAATGAATTATCAAAAAAATATCAACATATAAAATTGCTATGTGATTTTATATTATGAATCAAAATAGTCTCGGACAATCTTTATCGCGCAGAATTTCCCACACATAGTGCAGACGTCATTTGAGCTTGGCTTGCTGCTGGAACGATATGCTCTCGCTTTGGCGGGATCTATAGAAAGGGATATTTGCCTGTTCCAGTCCAGGTTTTTCCGTGCCTTTGACATCTCTATATCCCTCTCTATAGAGCCCTTGTGTCCTCTTGCAATGTCGGCTGCATGCGCTGCTATTCTGGCTGCTATAACCCCTTCCCTCACATCATCTACTGATGGTAATTTTAGGTGTTCTGCAGGGGTTACGTAGCACAGAAAGTCTGCTCCCGCCATGCCGGCGACTGCTCCACCAATAGCACAGGCAATATGATCATAACCTGCTGCAATATCGGTTACCAGGGGTCCGAGTACATAGAAGGGAGCACCTTTACACAACCTTTTTTGTAAGATTACTTGAGTTTCTACTTGATCCAGCGGGATGTGGCCCGGCCCTTCTATCATAACCTGGACTCCTGCGTTCCACGCCTTTTGTGCCAATTCTCCCAAAGTCAGAAGCTCATGGATTTGCGCGCGGTCTGTCGCGTCTACGAGTGATCCTGGTCGCAGACCATCACCAAGGCTTAGGGTTATGTCATACTCTCTGGCAACAGAAAGGAGGCGATCAAAGTCCTTGAAAAAAGGATTTTCTCTCTTATGGTAAAGCATCCAGGTCGCAAGAAAGGCCCCTCCTCTACTAACGATGTCTGTTATTCTGCCTTGGACGCGAAGACGTTCAAGCGCATTTAAAGTAACACCGGCATGGATCGTCATAAAATCCACGCCATCACGGGCATGATCTTCTACAGCTCTAAAGATGAGTTCTGGAGTAAGATGTATGATTCCTCCATGGATCTTAACGGCTTCCACGACTGCCTCATAGATAGGAACGGTTCCGACCGGCACAGAGGACCTTTCTATTATGGCTTGGCGTACTTTTGTAATGTCTCCCCCTGTGCTCAAATCCATGATAGTGTCAACATTGGCATTAATGGCTACATGTAGCTTTCTGAGTTCCTCGTCTAGGTCAGAATCGTCTCCGGATGTGCCGATATTGGCGTTGACCTTGATAGAGAGTCCTTTTCCGATGCCAACAGGATGGATACTGGTATGTTTTTGGTTTAACGGGATAACTACGGTTCCACTAGCCACCCTTGCACGAAGAACCTCGGGGTCTATTTTTTCAGTCTGGGCCACCTGCCGCATTGGTTGTGTGATCACGCCTGTGCGTGCCAACTCTAACTGGGTCATAATATTGCCTCATAAGGTTGACGGGTTCGTAAAAAGTCCATCTGCGTCCCGCCCCGGCGGGATTCATTCTTGCCATGCGAGACGGCGGAGCCGATTTAACAGGGTAAATCATTGCTACGTACTATAAGTTCGCCTCATTCCTCAAGATTGAAGTCCCGGCTCTAGAAGCGGGAACTTCCCGGTCCGGTAAGGAAGATATCTATTCTGGAGAGCTTCCCTGAGCCCCGCCCAGAAGGCGGGCCTGCGGGAAGCAGGCCGGTCGCACGCCTTGCATATGACCTTTTTGTTTGCCGTCGATGTGATGACTTTCTACGAACTCATCAAGGTTAATGTTTTCTATATATTGTAACATACAATACTCTCATGAAGTACGGATCATAGCAAATTAGTGACAAGAAAGCAATTTCCCCTGTCAGGTGCACCCAGACTCATAGGTCTGTAATCTACGCTTGACTCTTGGGAGTTCATTAGATAACGTACTTTGGGCTATACGTTGAGGCTAAGCATAAATTTCCTAGTGACGAATAGAGGCGAGTTCCATAGGAGGAGTTGTGGGATAATATGGCTACCAATAATAATTTGGAGACCTTGTTGGCGCTCGGGCAGAGTCCATGGTATGACAACATAGATCGGAGATTAATACAGAACGGCAAACTTGAGAAGTTGTTTCGTTTGGGGGTTACGGGGGTCACTTCTAACCCGAGCATTTTTGAAAAAGCAGTGAATGGATCTTCGGTATATGATTCTTCCATACAACAGCTGGCCAAGGCAGGAAAGCCACCTAATGAGATCTGTGACTTGATCACCATACAGGATATTCAATTTGCCGCGGATCTACTGTACAATACGTACGAAGCAACGCGGGGCCGTGATGGGTACGTCAGCCTTGAGGTGGATCCTGATTACGCTCATGACGCGAAAAGGACCGTTGACGATGCCAGGAGAATCCATAAGGAAGTGGGCAGGCCAAACCTAATGATAAAGGTCCCTGGCACCAATGAGGGTTGCAAGGCTATAAGGGTCCTTACTCGAGATGGTATCAACATTAATGTTACCCTTCTGTTTTCCTTAAGGCACTATGAGGCGAGCGCTATGGCTTACATAGATGGCATAAGAGAGAGACTTATGGATGGCAATTCTGTGGAAAGAGTTTGTTCGGTTGCAAGCGTCTTTGTGAGTAGGGTAGACACTAAAATTGATAACATACTTGAGGATCTTAAGATAGATCACCCTAAGGGTAAAATCGCTGTGGCAAATGCCAAGATGATTTACCAAAGATTCAAGGGGTTGTTTTATGATGGAATTTTTGGTGATCCGGGTTCAAGTGGAGCGGGCATACAACGGGTGCTTTGGGGAAGCACGAGCGCAAAAAACCCTGCATATAGCGATGTTAAGTATGTGGATGAATTAATAGGTAAAGATACCATCAACACCCTTCCAGACAGTACGCTTGATGCGTTCTTGGACCATGGTACCCCAAGGTTGACGATCGAACAAGGTTTGCACAAAGCAAGACAATCCCTGGATCTACTACAGCACCAAGGCGTAGACTTAGATAAAATATGTGATGAGATTCAGCAGGAAGGGATAGCTGCCTTCAATGCCTCTTTTAAGATGCTGGTGGATGCCATTGCAGACAAGGCCAGGTTGTGAGATGTGAAAAAAACCCTTTCAATTAGCGTTTGGGGCTGCTCCACGCTTTTTTTAAGTGCCCACCCAAGAAGAACCCTCCAATTAGTCCAATAACAAGGGTCCCCAGCAAGACTAGAGATCTAGATGCCTGCGTTTTCCAAAATAGAAAGCGTACTTCAACCACCTGGGCGTTCTGCACAACAAAAGCGACAAAGAGTAAAAGGATCACCAGTAAAGCAACACGTTTTGCGGTCATCTTCATCCTCCCGTCGGAATCTATAGTAAATAAGAATACAGGTCCTTGCTGCTATCCCACCAACTCAGAAATTCTGACCAACTCCACCTGGCTCTCAATATTTGGTAGCTCCTCGTTAAGTACTTCCCATGTGGTGGGATAGGGGTGCCCGATTCCAATCGCCTTGCCCTGTTTTCTGGCTATACTGATAAGCCGTTTTATCTGGAAGCGGATTGCATTTGGATCCTGAACGTGGTCCAAGAAGACGTGTCTTTGTGCAAATTTCAGTTTCAACAGGCGGGCCGCCCGCTGGCAGCAGGAGCGAGGGCTGGTAAGACTGTCTATGAAAAACAGGTTCCGTTTTTTCAAGATGGTGAATATCTGGCGCATTTTTGCCGGATCTTGGGTAAGCCAGGAACCCATGTGGTTGTTTACGCCCACGGCAAATGGGACTGCATCCAAGTTTCTTCGAAGTTGATCCAAGAGATCGTCGGGCGCCATTGAAGAAAGGAGTGCCCCGGCTCCCGGGTCGACCTGGGGATACTCCACGGGTTCCATAGGAAGATGGAGAAGGATATCTCGACCGGTGTGGTGAATTGTTGTAGCGATGCTTTTTTGAAAGGGACTGTGTGGAAGCACTGAAAAAGACATCACACCATCAAGAACCAGAAACTTTGAAGCAATCTTTTCATCGTATCCCAAGTCATCAATAATGATCGCGACCTTGGGAAGACTTGAAGGTGGAAGTAGCGCAGGCTTCTTTTCCCTGAGTTTAACAAAGACGAGGCGATGGGTGTGGCGTCTATTGATATAGAGATCAAGGATTAGCTCTTGTCGGGATCCCGAGGCAAATTGGATGGATTTCTTTGGTATGTGTTCAGAGAGCCGACTTAGAAAAACTTCTTTAAAATTGTTGTGCGGAAGAGGTGTTGGAAGAAGTATGTCGAGTTCTGAAAAATCCCAAAGTTCCTCACCGTCTCTCTTCGGTTCGACTGTTTTGAATGTCACATCTCCAGAAGGTATATTCAAGGCCAAGAGAGCATCATAGATGCAGCGATCTATCTGTTTGATTTTGGTTTCTACACCTTGGGAAGGATAGGCTTCAAAGATGGGCAATAAAGGTGGATGTGTGTGTCTTGAGGTGAAGAACCGATACAGCGCAAAGCCGAGAACCCCCACAAACACTAGGCCAAATACGACAAGCCCCACCCTGGCAGTTTTTTTTTGAGAGGCTTTCTTGCTTCCGGTGCGCCGCTTCTTGTTAGTGGTCCTTCTACGACTCACCATGGTATCGGTTTCACCCTAAAAAGAGATCCCCCTTGTCGGCTGATAAATGTCTCTGCATTATTTGTTGCAAACGATATTATGCTCTCCTTAGTAAAAGGGTTAATGGGACATGTTTGAAAATATTTGCCAGCTTGTAAGAATGTCAAGCGCCCTTCGAACCTGATTATCCTCTTCAACGAGGCGTTTTACCACACCTGAGGCCTCTTCACCGGGTACCTTCACACCTCTTATTTCTAGGATTTTCTCTTTCATTTCCTTGGACAAACCCTCTTTAGGTTCAGCTGAAATATGGTTTTTCAGGTCCTTTTCCTTTATATGGGGGTGTTTCTTCCCTTCACTTCCGGAGACATGTGTTTGCTCGACCAAAATATCTGGGATAATCCCGCGAGCTTGTATTGCCTGGCCATTAGGGGTGTAATACCGTGCTATAGTTAGTTTCAAGCCTGAGCCATCTCGCAATGGCTCAACTGTTTGAACTGACCCTTTGCCAAATGAGGTGGTGCCCAGCACCAGAGCACGGCCATGATCCTGCATCGCCCCCGCTACAATCTCTGATGCGCTTGCACTTCCCTCATTGATTAAGAGCACGATCGGATGCGAAAGTTTATCCTTGTCACGATGGGCCGCGTAGATCTTCGAGTGGGCCTTTAGTCTTCCCTTGATTGAAACGATTGGCCCTTTGTCCAGAAAGACATCTGCGACCTTGATTGCCTGATCGAGGAGCCCTCCTGGGTTATCGCGAAGGTCTATAATCAACCCTTTCAAGGGTGTTTTGCCCGATTCGAGTTTCTTCAGGGCCGCCTTTACATCATCAGCAGTATTCTCCCTGAAGTTGGTAATCCGGAGGTAGCCGTAGCTGGGTTTGAGTAGATGAAACCGCACGCTCTCCAGTGGAATGACGTCCCGCACAATCGTGAAATCAATAGGCTCGGGTAGTTCTTTTCGCCTGATAGTAATCACCACAGAGGTGCCCTTCTTACCGCGCATCTTCTTGACCGCTTCCCACAACATCATGGTCTTGGTCTCGTCCCCGTCTACCTTGACAATTTGATCTCCAGCCTTTATTCCTGCCTTGTAGGCAGGAGTTCCCTCAATCGGAGAGATGACCGTGACCACGTTGTCTTGCAAGGTAATAACGATGCCAATGCCGCTGAACTGACCCCTGGTCTCTATCTGAAGGTCTTTGTACGATTCTGGCAATAGAAATGCAGAGTGTGGATCAAGAGAGCTTATCATGCCCCGGATGGCACCGCGGATGAGCTTCTTTGAATCGACAGGATCCACGAAGTTTTTTTCTATGATATCAAGAACGTCACTAAACACTTTGAGCTCTTCGTAGGTTTTGTCCGTACCAGCCAACAGATGTTGATGAACGCCGCTGATTCCTACCCAAAGGACAGGGGAGAGAAACAACAGCACCCCAAGAATTGCTTTGTGTCGTCTTACTAATTTTGTCATGAGCCCTCCGTAGCTGATTACAAAAATCGCTGCGCGATTTTGTATATTGCGGCTTTGCCGGCTAAGAAATGATATTGCCAGACTATGAACTTGATAGTTCAGAATTTCCTTTTTTCTAGCGGCGAATTCAGCCGTCGTAGCCAGGGCTACTATGGCGAAGTCGGCGCCGCGTTATATAAAATCGCGAAGTGATTTTATAAGTTTTTGAAATAATAGCACTTTGTTTTTTTTGGTTGCAAGTAGAAGATAAACAATGATGGAGTTCAATATATCATAGATGACAAAGATTACAATCCCAGACCTTACGAAATGGGCTTTTTTTCCGGTTTAAGTTTGCCGTTGACCAGTCGCCGCAACCATGATATACAAAAACACGGGCAAGGAGTGCCGACTACGGTTTTCCTTGCTCAAAGAGCCTCCGCTGGACACGCAAGATTGGGCTTCTTCCGGTTCAGTGGAGGTTTTTTTCTTCATCAAACTGCCTTGGTTCATATCATAGCAGGCGTTGTGTCTTATCCCACAGGGGACTTCGGGTCGATGCGGATGGTTTACAGGGAGCAGGGAGGGCACCATGAAGGAAGAGCTTGTGGCGGTGCTTTATGAAAAGCCTTTTGTATACAGCAGTACGGACCTGGATCCTAGATATACTCCCTTTTCAAAAGCGTCAACTACTACTCAAAGATGCTGATGCGGCTGTTGCCTCTGTCGACAATAAAGATTCTACCGGCCTTGTTTACATAGATATAGGAGGGATAAGAAAGGCGCCCTTCTCTCCAACCTAATTGTGAAAACTTCAGCACAAATTTACCTCTTTTGTTGAAAGCCAAGACCTTATGTCCGTGTTTATCGACCACATAGATAAACCCTTTTCGGTCTACAGCGAGACTAATGGGAAATTCGAATTCCCCTTTATCTTTGCCCTTTTTTCCGAATGAGGGCAAAAATATCACCCCTTGAGTCTACTTTCACATCGCTGAGGCCTATGCCGCCTTTGACAAGGACTTGCCTGTCAAACCGTTGATCTGCATCAAAGATAAGAATCCTCTGGTTGGTTTTATCAATGATATACAGATTATCTGCCGAATCCACGGCCATATTGCCGGGATAAATGGGGTCGGCTTGTGGAACGTAAGAAAAATCGATCGGCTTAACAGACCTTTTGTTGCGCCTGTCCACGGCCATACCCCGGGGGCGGCTCAGTTTCCCGGAACCGTCCCCTTTTTGCCCAAACTTAAACAGAAACCGCTCATCGGGGTCATATACATAAATGCGGCCCATATCTTCGCTTAAAAGGTATATATGCCCCCGGTTGCCTATCTTCACGTCGCATATTGTAGCCTTTTCGACTGGCGCTTTGCCGAGTTTGTCAGTCGGTGTCAAAAGATGGGAAAAAGTTCCAAGCTTATCCAAAATCACTACCCCGCGATAGGCAGTGCCGGTTACATACAGATAACCTTTGTCGTTAATGGCAATATCGTTTGGGTTGAAATTATCTGCACCTTCAAAACCCTCAAGAAAAATGTCTTTTTTCCACCTTAAGCAAGGATTCAAGACGGAAACCCTTCCCTTTTTGTGTCTCGTGGTTGGCGATTGTGCAATATACAGGTATCCCTCAGGATCGACGGCCAACCCCACAGGTGCTTCAACTCCATGCGATTTGTCAATAGAAAGAAGCGGATAGAAGTCGTGGGTATAGACCAATATCCTCCTGTTCCCGGAATCGGCGACATAGATTTCCTTCTTTACAGAATCAACGAACACCTTACAGGGGTACGATAGCGGCAGGCCTTGATAGTCCTGCCGGATAATCTGAAGACAAGTGATTTTCGAGGGGACGAAGTCGTCCGTACTGCGAACATGTTCCTGGGCATGGAGCAAATCTATCCTTAGCCTTGTTCAAGATACCTTCTCAATAAGTCGGGGTAATTCCCTGAAACCGTTATTTCGTGTCATTGCGAGGAACGTCCGCGACGAACCAATCTCGCTGCTGTCAAAGAGATTGCTTCGCTTCGCCCTCCGGGGCGTAGGCCTCCGGCTCGTAGAGCCTACGCCTCGTAGAGCCCCTACAGGCCGGAGGCTCGCAATGACGAAAACCCGAACTTTTTGAGAAGTTACTATTCAAGCTTCACCGAGGGGTTGGGCCAAATATTGACAAAATATGCGATGCAATGATACACGCTTATGCATGATGTTTGCATTAAACGTATCCGGCATAGGCAAGCATTATGGAGAAACGCTGTTGTTTAAAAACATCTCCTTTCAGTTGAACCGAGGAGATGTGTTGGCTGTTGCCGGATGGAACGGATCAGGCAAGAGCACCCTGCTTCGGATTATTGCCGGTCTTGTAAGGCCATCAGCCGGTCAGGTTGGAATGTTTTTCAACAGTGAGCCCATATCCAAAGAATCGAGGCGACGGTTTGTTGGAATGGTAGCGCCTGCCTTATCTCTGTACGATGAGTTGACGGGTCTTGAGAACATGGAATTTTTCTCCAGGGTAAGGGGCACTGCCTGCAATCGCAACGATTGTCTCGACATCATTGATCGTGTGGGACTCACGGAACATGCAACAAAAATGTGTAGGGACTACTCTTCCGGGATGAAGCAAAGGTTGAAACTGGCTCAGGCGTTGCTCCATAAGCCACCGCTACTATTGTTAGACGAACCTGGGTGCAACCTTGACAGCAAGGGGATTAAGGTTGTGGAGGAGATTATCTCAGAGCAGAGGCAATTAGGGATGACCGTTATTGCATCAAACGAAAA
>Ga0114922_10003049_pt1 | contig 15657 bp, 13 predicted proteins | sample AartaG_FD_100975 | JGI IMG/M metagenome (GOLD analysis project Ga0114922, IMG submission 100975) | Deep subsurface microbial communities from Aarhus Bay to uncover new lineages of life (NeLLi) - Aarhus_00045 metaG | ecosystem: Environmental > Aquatic > Marine > Oceanic > Sediment | place...
ATTTATAGCAAGGAAGACGTTTTCCAGATGAACTTACGGAATTGGGCAGACAAATTCAAGTGAAATTATGAAAAATTTTCAATATTCATGGTGTTGACAAAACAAATCAATTTGTCTATATTACATTGATCTTTAGTGGTTATGAGCTGGGTAAACAGATGATGAAAGTTTTCAGGAAAGCCGTTCGGATAAGTAGTGTGATAATTCTATTATCTGCCTCTTGTTCCCGAAGTCAGATTCCGATCTTTAATGAAATTCGCGCTTTCGAATACCTGCAGAAGCAATGCAGTTACGGTCCCAGGAATCCCGGATCCGATGGACATCGGAGGTGTCTCCAATTTCTCGTGGAAGAACTCCAACAATCGGCAGATGCAGTCGTTAAACAGCCATTTATGCATACCAATCCCCGTAGTAAAAAAACCCATACCCTGACGAATATCATCTCCTCTTATGGGAAGCAGGGTAAACGCATACTACTCTGTGCCCACTGGGATACACGGCCCTGGGCAGACTATGATCCTGACTCGAAGAATCATGAAGAGCCCATTATAGGTGCGAATGATGGGGCGTCCGGAGTGGCAGTTCTTCTGGAAATTGCCCGATTAATTAAACAACATCCACCTCCCAGTGGTATTGATATCATTCTGTTCGATGGTGAAGATTCAGGGATATACGGAAGGGATGAATCATGGTGTGTGGGTTCTCGCTATTTTGCCAGGAACAAACGGTCAGATTATAATCCCCGGTATGGTATTCTCGTCGATATGGTCGGTAAAAAAGATCTCCATTTACCCATAGAGATCAATTCTCAAACTTACGCACCCGAATTGGTGGACCGGGTTTGGACAAAGGCAGAGGAATTGAATCTTCCCGCTTTCGATCGTTCCACGGGTCCCCAAATGATCGACGATCACTTAGAGCTTCTCAACGTAGGAATTCCCACTATCAATATTATTGACTTCGATTACCCCCATTGGCATACCCTTCAAGATACGGAAGATAAATGCAGTCCCGAGAGTTTGGGTATTGTCGGTAAACTTCTCCTTCATCTAATCTATGAATAAGGCGCAGGCCTGGGTCGAAGTGACTGTTCCATGTGCTACAGAAGTGGTGGAGGCGGTTGAAAATTTTCTTTTCGAACAGGGAAGTTGTGGTCTGGAAGAACAAGATCATTTTATTCGAGGCTATTTTGGCGCCGATATTGTGGAAAGAACGGTAGCTTCCTCTCTGGAGTCTTTTTTACAGAGTCTTAAGAGTATGGGGATTTCTGTGGGGAATCCCGTATATAAAGTTGATACTTTCGGGAATTTTATTAAGGGAAAAGACTTGACTTTTTCGTTTTTAATGATTTTCTTGCTAGGCGTCTATGGGGTTTCATTCATATTTCCTGAGATCGAAACCGTCTTCAGCGTATTCAACATAATATAGGAATGAATCTATCTTTGAAGAAAGTGGCTTTAATTACTCTTGGCTGTCCGAAGAATCAGGTGGATTCCGAGGTCTTGGCCGGAGAGCTCGTCAGGGGCGGGATGACATTGGTTGGAAATCGAGAGGAAGCAGACATCATTTTCATTAATACTTGTGGATTTATTGAGGAGGCAAAAAGAGAATCCATTGAGTCCATTCTTGAATCTGTGAAGCTCAAGGAGAACGGGCGGGATAAGGCGGTTTATGTCTGGGGGTGTATGGCAGAACGATACAGGGGTGAAATCGAGAAGGAAATTCCTGAGGTAGACGCTTACTTTGGCGTGGAACCGTATAGAGAAATGGGGCGTTTCTTCTTTGGACATTCATATCGATGGAGGGATGCGGCCTTCGGGAACAGGTTGCTTTCCACGCCATCACATACAGCTTATCTCAAGATTGCCGATGGCTGTGATCATCAATGTACCTTTTGTGCGATACCGCATTTTAAAGGGAAATATCGGAGTCGATCGGTGGCGAGTCTAATGGAGGAAGCGCAAACTTTGGCCGGAAAAGGAGTCAAGGAAATCGTTCTGGTGGCTCAGGATACTACTGCGTACGGTTCGGATATTGTGGAAGGGTCCGACCTTGTGAGTTTGCTGGAGAAACTCGTCTCAGTAGAAGGAGTGGTATGGATTCGGATCATGTATGGGCATCCGTCATACATCAACGATGATATCATCCGTTTTATGGCAGAAGAAAAAAAGATATGTTGTTATTTGGATCTGCCTCTGCAGCATATTTCCAACGCGATGCTTCAACGCATGGGTCGAAAAACCAGTGCCGAATTCATTAGGTCACTCATTCAGACTTTGCGGGACAGAATACCCGATCTCGTACTTCGAACCACATTCATTGTGGGATTTCCCGGTGAAACGGATGCCATGTTTGACGAACTGGTCGAGTTTGTCCGGGAGGCTCGTTTCGAACGAATGGGGACTTTTGTTTTTTCTCCGGAAGAAGGAACCAAGGCATCCGAATTACGACCACTCGTTTCAAAAACTGTGGCGGAAGAACGGTATCGGATTCTCATGGAAGTACAACAGCATGTTTGCCGCGAAATCAATCGTTCCTTGGAATCGAAGAAGATACCTGTTTTGGTCGATGGCTATGACAGGATTCAAAATCTTTATTTTGGAAGGAGTGAGGGAGACGGTCCCGATGTCGATCAGACGGTTTGGATAAAGGGAAATGTCGGCATCGGTGAAATCGTACCGGTGATTATAGAGGCAAGTTCGGCTTACGATCTCATGGGCAGACCTGCATGCGTTTGAATAGTCGTATTAAAAAATTTTATGATACAATAAGGAGAAAAATGATGGATAAATTTATCAGTTTAATGTGGATAGGTGTTGTTGGCTTCGGCGTTTTGATGGGAGTGGAAAGCGTTCAGGCTCAATTCCCTGAATTCACTTTTGAGGAAAAAGATGATTCGCCAAATTTTAATTATGATTTTGTAACGGTAGCGGCGAAAGAAAGCGGGATGAGCATCTTGCGAATCTTCACAAAGATTCCCTTTGACGAACTTCAATTTGTTCAGGAGGAGGATCGTTACCAGGCCAGTTATGAGATTTCGATTACTTTGTTGAACCAACAAGGTGATTACACGGACGGAAAGGTATTCAGGAAAGATGCTTTGGTTTATGTTTTTGAGAAGACCAACTCCCATACCGACTTCAGCATGGGAGGAGCCGAATTTCAACTTCGGCCGGGGAAATATGATCTTTCGATTGGTATCATGGATCTTGATGCAAAGAAGACGGGACACCGTAAGACGCAGGTGGTTGTCTCAGATTATTCAATGGCCCCTTTGGATATCAGTGATATTCTTTTTGTTGATTATGTCGTTAAGGATTCCGTAGGAGACCTTTCGATATGGCCCAATGTATTGAGCAACTATGGAGATGCCCAGCAATCTCTCTTCATCTGGTACGAAATTTACACTAAAGGACAGACCGATTCGGTTAAGGTGATTTATCGAATCGAGGATTTAAAGGGAGATGAATTGCGGGAGGATGAACACTACAAGGTTCTTGACGGGCCCTTGACAGTGGAGATCATCGAGATCGCCAGAGGAGAACTGGAGACTGGCAGGTATAAATTGGAGTTATTGGTGGAAGATGAAGAATCGACCGTAAAAAAAATTAAGGATTTTTCGATCCGGTGGATCGGTATGCCTGAGTTTGCTTCGGATTTGAATAAGGCGATTGAGCAAATGAAATATATCGCAAAGGGTGATTTCGTTAAAAAGATGAAGAAGGCTGATCCCGAAGAAAAACGGAAGCTCTTTAGAGGATTCTGGAAGTCTGTTGATCCGACGCCTGCGACCAACGAGAATGAACTCATGGAAGAATACTATAGACGGGTGGAATATGTCAACGCAAATTATTCCGCTTTGAAGGATGGATGGAAAACCGATCGCGGCATGGTTTATATTTATCTCGGTCCCCCCAGCGAAGTAGAACGTCATCCTTTCGATCCGGGGAGTAAACCTTATGAGGTGTGGTATTATTTTCAACTTAACCGTGAGTTCATTTTTATCGATCGAACCGGGTTGGGTGAATTCTACCTTTCTTCTCCGTTCTGGGATATTATTAGAGTTCCTTAGTACCACTTTATTGGAGGATTACCATTGAATAATTTACAGTTGGGTGTGTTCGCTTCGGGTCGAGGGTCTAATTTTGAGGCGATTATCGATGCCATACGGGAAAATCGTTTAAATGCGGATCTCAGACTACTGCTCAGCAATAAACAGGATGCGGGTGCATTATCCATTGCTCGAAATGTCGATGTGCCGACTGCCGTCGTGTCAAAACAATCGTTCGAAACCCGGGACATCTTTATAGAGACAATGCTCTCGACTTTGAAACAGCATGGTGTGGAGTTTATTGTGTTGGCGGGTTACATGAAAAAAGTGCCTCCGGAAGTCATATCAGCCTATCGGAATCGGATCGTCAATATTCATCCGGCTCTTCTACCATCGTTCGGTGGTAAAAGTATGTACGGACATCATGTTCATGAGGCCGTCATTGGACGCGGGTGTAAAGTGACGGGTGTGACTGTTCACATTGTCGATGAGGTTTACGATCATGGGCCCATCGTTGCGCAGCGGTGTGTTCCTGTGGAGGAAGGGGATACACGCGATCGTCTGGCTTCCAGAGTATTGAAGGTAGAGCATCAGCTTTATGCGGAGGCACTTCAACTCTTTGCAGAGGGAAGAGTTGAAGTGGTGGGGCAGAGGACGATAATTAATCCAATTGCGTCCATCAAATATCATCTAAAAAGTTGATCGTAAGATGTAAAATACACCAATCCTGACTGTTTATCGGTCGAGTTTTGGCCATATTTAAAAAATATTGGATCATTTGGATTGGTTATTATTGTTTTTGTTTTATAATGTTTTTATATTATATGTTTAGATAAACATTTTTCTGTTATTTATACTATTGAAGGTTCGATTTGGTTATTAATTATCAATTGACAATTAATAAACTGACAATAGACATGAATTGTGACATTACTTAGAATTGAAAGGAGAAAATGTTGTTAAAAATCCAGAGAGCGTTAATCAGCGTTTCCAATAAGACGGGAATCGTTGAATTTAGTCAGGCATTGACTGCATTGGGAATTGAAATTATTTCCACAGGCGGGACGGCGAGAATCTTAAAAGAGAACGGCGTTCAGGTTATCCCGATCGAGGAAGTGACGGGCTTCCCGGAAATGATGGATGGTCGAGTAAAGACGCTTCACCCAAAGATACATGGGGGACTCTTGGGCCTGAGGGATAACACAGAACATGCGGACAAGGCAAAAGAAATGGGGATCGACTGGATCGATCTGGTGGTTGTCAATTTGTATCCCTTCGAAGAGACGATTGCGAAAGAGGGAGTAAGCCTCGATGAAGCCGTAGAAAACATCGATATCGGCGGGCCGACAATGCTCCGTAGTGCAGCGAAGAACTACCGATTTGTAGCTGTAGTTACGGATCCGGCGGATTATAATCGGGTTCTGGAAGAGATTCGGGACCGAGGAGAGGTCTCGACAGAAATGAAAAAAGTCTTGGCAGCCAAGGTGTTTCGCAGGACGGCAGATTATGATAGTGCCATCGATCGTTATCTTTCAGATACATTTTTAGAAGAAAATATCCTTCGACTACGATACAATCAGGGAAAACCTCTCCGATATGGCGAGAACAGCCATCAGCAGGCAACGTTCTATATCGATGAAGAATGTCAGGAATCGTCTGTGGCAGGTGCTGAGGTTTTGCATGGAAAGGCGATGTCCTATAACAATTATGTTGATGCCGATGCAGCCCTTGAGGCAGTAAAAGATTTAACCGGGCAAATCGGGGTGGCCGTGATCAAACATACAAATCCCTGTGGTTATGCCGTGGGTGATACACCCCGGGAAGCGTTGGAAAGGGCATGGGCCGGAGATCCCATATCGGCATTCGGCTCGGTGATCGCCTGTAATGGTAAGGTGGATTTAGCCTTTGCCGAATTCCTGAAAGGGAAAAATGTCACCCATGTCGGGTATATGATTAAAGATGGGAAATTGGTCCCCCAAGAGGTTCCTACTAAATTTGTAGAGGTTATTATTGCTCCTGATTTTGAATCGGATGCCCTCGAACTTTTTTCCAAAACAAAAACGCTTCGTATATTAAAGGTGGATGATCTGAGTAAATCCGGTATTGAACCCGATTCGTATCGAAAGATTACGGGAGGGATGCTTCAGATGAGCAGAGACCTGACCTGCTGGGAGAAGTTTGAAACGGTAACCGAAAAACGTTTCGATGAAAATAAAAAGCAATTAGCCGAATTTACTTTCAAGGCATGCAAACATACAAAATCGAACGCCATTGTTATGGGTAGAGAATATCGTCCCGGATTTTATCAGGTTATTGGAATGGGTGCCGGTCAACCCAATCGTGTGGATTCTCTTCGAAAACTGGCAGTGACTAAGGCGATGGAGAATTTACAAATTGAGTATGACCGAATCCAGCCGGATGTTTCTTACGATGAATTCTGCAATCAGCAGTTCTGTGAAATGGTTTTGGCTTCCGATGCATTTTTCCCTTTTGATGATACTGTTCGTGTGGCAGCGGAATTTGGGATCCGTTATATCGTTCAACCCGGAGGATCGAAACGGGATGAAGATTCCATTGTTGCCTGTAATGAGACTGGGTGTGCCATGGCCATGACCGGTATGAGACATTTTAGACATTAGAGAAAAATTGGTATACAAATAGGAGGATATTCTCTATGTACCCAGTTCTATTTAGGTTAGGAAAGTTAGCGATCCATTCATATGGGTTAATGTTGGCACTTTCATTCTTGATCGGAATATACTGGTCGATGTACCGGGCAAAGAAGAGAGGTATTAACAGAAATTCCGTAATGGATTTGTCTCTTCTCATTGTACTTTCGGCCATTGTGGGATCTCGGGCTCTGTATGTGTTCACCCATCTGGATGAATTTCGAGGGCGTTGGCTGGATACATTCAGCCCTTTTCAAAGTTCGGGAGAAATAGGTCTATTAGGACTAACCATGTTAGGGGGGGTTTTGTTGGCTTTATTGACGATATTCATATTCTGTAAGGTAAAAAAAATATCAATCTTGAAGCTCTGTGATGTCATGGTCCCGGCATTCGGACTCGGTATTTTTTTAACACGTATCGGATGTTTTCTGCATGGTTGCTGTTTCGGAAAACCGTGTGATTTGCCCTGGGGGACGGTTTTCCCATTGATAAGTCCAGCCGGCTCTATTTTACAGGGTCAGCATCTTCATCCCACTCAGCTTTACTCCTCTTTCTACGGATTAATCATTTTATTTGTCATACTGTGGCTGGATAGAAAACCCCGGTTTGATGGTTTTTTACTTTCGGTTTTTTTCATGCTTTATGGAGTATTCCGATTTGCTGTGGATTGTTTAAGATATTATGAGTCTTCGGTGAAAACGTCTGTACTTGGAATGTCATTTACGATAAACCAGGTCATCTCATTTTTGATGTTAGCCTGTGGATTATTTCTCTTTTTCAGACTTCGTAGAAGCTCTTAAAAATGGAAATTAAAACCTTGATTTTTTCATATATTTTCAATAAATTAAAGATATATAAATCTTCGAATTTAGAAAAAAGGAGGAAGGGGTCATGGATAAATTAAAATATGCGGGTCCCGTCCTTGGTGTTATTCTCACATTCGGATTGATCTGGTTTATGGGATGCGCGACGACCGGGAATACCACTCAAGCGGAAACAGAGGTCGATGATGTGGCCGATATTGATGAACTTCTGGGATTAACAGACAGCAGAGGGGCTGAAGGCGAGGAAGACAAAGAGATTTCAGAGGATGATGTATTAAGGCTGCTGGGGGTACAGGAGGAGAGTGAACCTGCAATTCCTCAGCAGAGGACAGCTGATAATAAGTCATCCCTGGAGACTCAAATTCAGCAATTAGAGGGGGAACGGAATGTATTGGAACAGAAGGAACAGGATCTGCGGAATAAGGTGACGCGACAGGAGAGTACGATTGCCGATTTGCAGAAACAGCCGGCCAGGGGTGTAGAATCCATTCGAACAAGAAGGGTATCCACGGATGGAGTATCCACTTTTAGGGGACTTTATCAGGAAGCTCATCAAAGCTACATGTCGCGTCGGTATCGGGAGGCTATACAAAAATTTGAAGACCTCTTGGGCACAAATTCAAGGCACACCTTATCGGACAACTGCCAGTACTGGATCGGTGAGTCCTACTATGGATTGGGGAATTACCAACAAGCGACCGTCGCTTTTCAGAAGGTATTTTCTTTTACAAATACCAATAAGGACGCCGATGCCCAATTGAAATTGGGTCTTTGCTTTATGAAGTTGAAGGATTACGAAAAAGCGAAATTAGAATTTCAGAAACTTATCGATAATTATCCGACGAGCGATCTTGTCAGCAGTGCCAGACGATTTATGGCTCAACTCGAATAATGTTGATTCTTATTTGGATACAGGGTTAAGAAACAAAGAGGGATGTTGATAGCAGACTTCAGCCGTATTTTCTGAACTCTACTGCTGGCAGGAAAGTGAAAAATGTGATCCATTTCTTTGCTTCGTTCTGTCCTCTGTCTGAAAAATGATAAGATATTCAATTTTTTTATTTTACCAGAAATACGATGACATTCAGTATGAGTAGAACTCTTAGCAAGGAGTTTTCATGAAGGGAAAACTAAAAATATTAATGGTTTTTCCAGAAGTAGCCCCTTTTGTAAAAACTGGAGAGATAGGAGATGTAGGAGGCGCTCTTCCCAAGGCGTTGAAAGAGATGGGACACGATGTACGAGTCATTACACCTCAGTATCGAACCATCAACGAACGGAAATATATTTTAAGGGATGTAATCCGCCTTCAAAATATCGATATCTCTCTTGGGGGGAAAAATGTTTGCATTGATGTGAAATCCGCTTTTCTTCCCAACTCCAAGGTGCAGGTTTATTTTATCGATTATAAACCGTTTTTTTTCAAGGAAGGATTATATGCAGATTCGAAGAGTGGGAAAAATTATGCTGATAATGATCGGCGATTCATACTCTTTTCCAAAGGTGTGCTGAAGACTTTGATTAAACTTCAATGGCAGCCTGATGTCATTCATTGTCATGATTGGCAATCTGGGCTTATCCCTTTTTTCCTCGAAACCGTCTACAGGGATGATCCTTTTTTTGGAAAGACATTTACCCTGTTTACGATTCATAATTTAAATCTACAGGGGAATTTTAATCCAAAATGTATTTCCTACATGGTGGAAGATAGTCAATCCGATATTCCAGCAGATACCATTAAATTTCAGGAACAGTGTAGTTTTCTAAAAGCGGGAGTCGTTTATTCTGACATCGTCAACGCTACAAATGAGAAATATTCTCAAAAAGTTGCGTTCCAATTGAATGGCAAAAACCATGGGGAAAATATTTTACTCTGGCGTAAAGACAAAGCTATACACAGTGTTGCCAATGGAATTGATTACAGTGTTTGGAATCCCGAGTTGGACCAATTGATTGCAGAGACATATTCCATCAGCGATTTAGACGGCAAGGAGGAGAACAAACAGGCGCTTTTGAAGAATCAAGGATTGCCCGTTTCACCAAAAATTCCTGTTATCGGTATGCTTTCCCATTTGATGGATCAAGCAGGAATGGATTTAGTTCAGAATTGTTTTAACGAGCTGATGAAAATGGGCGTCTATTTTATTTTTTTGGGTAAAGGTGATAAATCATTCAGGCAATCATTAGGCCAAATTCACAAAAAGAACACAGGTCGAGTGGGTGTGAATTTTTCACACGATGAATCATTAAACCACCTCCTTATAGCAGGCGCTGATATTTTATTGATGTCTTCAAGTCATACAATCCTCGAATCAAACAAGTTATATTGTTTAAAATATGGAACGATCCCCATTATCTATTTCCCGAAGGGGAGTGAAGAGATCATCCGGCCTTTTGACTCTGAGACAGGTAAGGGAGCGGCATTTATCTTCAAAGGATTTGATAGGCGTCAGTTTTTAAAGGCTGTCAAGCGAGCCGTTCGAACATTTGAAGACCAAAAGTTGTGGTTAAAAATTATGAAAAACGGTATGCGCGAGGATTTTTCCTGGCATCATTCATCTAAAAAGTATATCAAGCTTTATCTAAAATGTATTTCAAAAAAGAAATGAGCCTGTATAAATAAATTCGGGATTCTTAAGCCTAAGGGGAAATTTATGCAAGGTATTAAAATCTCCGTAAATTACGTAGGAGCTCGCTTAGATATTGCCCTCATCACCATTTTAGGATACGTGGATACAACAACATGTCAGGAATTGGCAAAGATTATTCGGGATTTGGGAAAACAAAAACGTTATCAGATTATTACCGATTTAGATGGAGTCACGTATATCAGCAGTGCAGGATGGGGGGTTTTTGTAGGAGAGATAAAGAATATTCGGGATCGGGGCGGGGATCTGAAAATAGGCCAGATGACCGCCGAGGTTTTTGAAGTCTTTGAAATGCTTGAATTCAATCGGATTCTTAATTATTATGATTCAATAGAAGAAGCGATTAATGAATTCGACATCATTCGTGGCATCGATATCACGAAAGTGGAAGGAGGGAAAAAACAGAGTACAAAAAGTACAACGACCCATTTACAGAATCCAAGTCCTGCTATAGCTGCCAGGGATAGAAAACAAAATACAAGGGTCTATGAATCCAAACCGACGGTTTCTCTCAAGGATTATCCTTTACTGGAGAAGGTTAAAATGATCACCATAGAGAATCCATTTTGGGGAATATATGGGATCCGGAAACAACTGAGGACTGAAAAGTATGGTTTTGTTCGAATAGGCTGGTCTCGTATGAGAGCTATTCTTAAACAGCTCGACCTGGAAACAAAGGAGAAACGCTATCGATTTTATCGTTCCAGATAGGTGGAGAATGAGAGGGGAGGGGGGCGTAAAAAGACATCCGGTTGGATGTTTTTTTTAATTGTCATTCCAATTTAAAAATAATGGTATGTTATTTGCAGATTTTTAATAGCTTTCTATAATCGCACTATGGAGCGCAGAGGGGTTGATCAATGTTGAGATCCGGACAAAAAGCGTATCGTATTGTTTTTCAATGTTTTATGCTTATATTATTTGTAATGGGAGGTTCCCCCTTAAAATTCGCTTTTGGCCAAACAACGACTGATTTTCAATTACAATCTGCAAAATCATTGACTATTTTTCAACCAGGTGATGCTGTGCGTATTCAGGTCTGGGAACTCTACCAGGAAGAGCGTGCGGATTTCGGTCTAACTGGGGATTACCCAATAAATCCTGATGGCGCCATCATTATGCCCCTCATCGGACAAGTGAGAGTGAAAGGATTTACAGTTTATGAGGTCATGCAGTCTTTGGAGGAAAGACTCAAACAATATTTGAGAAATCCTTATGTGCTTGTCCGTCCGCTCATCAGGGTGACCCTGCAAGGCACGTTCAATAGGCCCGGAGCATATCGAATTGATCCGGAGAATTCATTGTGGGATTTAGTCGCCTTAGCCGGTGGTCCTGGTGCCAATTCTGATTTAAAACGTATGTGGTTGGAACGAGGTGGAAGAAAAGTAAATGAAAAACTGTTGCACTCTTTCGAACAGGGATATTCATTGGAAGAGATAGGGATAGAATCGGGTGATCAGATTATTGCTCCGGGGCGTCGAGGTTTTGATTTCGGATTTTTTGTTGGATTGTTTAACCTCCTCGCTTCGATTATGCTTCTCTATCTCAGGCTTAGAACCGGAACTTTTTAATTATGGAATTTTGAATCGGCAAGACGGGAGAAGTGATCTTAATGGACGAATTTTTTGAGGAACAGGTCCCTGAGACTCCAAGCATTGACGTGATGCAATATGTGAAGGCGGCGATTCGTAGATGGTGGTTAATCGGCCTGTTGACTTTTGCATGTGGTATTCCCTGGATAATGTATATTAGAAAACAACCCCCAATCTACTATGCTGAAGCCTATATTAGTTTTGAAAATGTGGCTGGAGCGGTTCCTCAGAATTTAATACAAAGTCGTATCGTAAAATTGAGGAGTCGTACCTTTGCCGAGGTTATTACGGCGGAGCTGGGTCTCACTCTTCGCTTAAACCAGGAAAAAGATCAACCGTATTTGAGAAGGCAGGATGTTTTTAAGCATTTTCTTACATTGAAGGAGCCTTCCTCCGGGGATTATTTTTTGCGATTTTATCCTTCGGGACATTGTGCCCTTTACTATCAAACGGAACGGTTGGATAGTATCAGAGTTGAAGAACTGGTACAGGATACCGTCACATACAATGGGATATATTTTTCCCTTAATCCGGATATTGCAAATCAACGGTCAGAAGTCTCTTTCTTTGTCAACCATTTTCAGGGTACCGTCGGTTCCCTCATCTCCAGGTTGGATATTGTACCGAGCCAGACAGGAGATCTGCTAAGAATTTCTTTTTCGGATACAGATCCCAATATTGCCGCGAAAACAGTGAACATGCTGACCGGTATTTTCATCGAAAAAAGTCGGGCGATGAGAAATGAGGCTCGAGCATTCATCAGCAAATATCTTAAAGAACAATTATCTCTCGTCATGGGAGAACTCAATCAATCAGATGCTCAGTTGAAAAACTTTCGGATTAAACATCAGACCGGTTTAGATCAAAAAACACAGGATGCGATCGATGAGCTGAATGACCTGGAAACACAAATAACCCGATTCGAATTCTTCAAAGACGAATTGGAATTACTATTAGGAAAATTGGAGCCTGATTCTTTAGGGTTTAATCAAGTTGTCTCCCTAAGGTATATTTATCGGCAGATCACACAACTGGCTGCCTTTGACAATGATGCTGACATGGACGTGACGAGGCGGGTCCTGAACGACCTCGATCGTTCAAGACAGGATTTGCTGGGTCGTTTTCCGGATATGAATCCGACCATCATTGAACTCAGCCAGCAAATTCAACAGCTTGAGGATAAAATTGTCCGGTTGGCACAGAATAAGTTAGTCGAGTTGGAAAAAGAACTGACTCAAAGACAAGATCGGATGAACGAACTACAAGAAGCATTGGAAAAACTCCCGGATGAAGAAATACATTTCATCAAACTTGACAGACAACGAAGGGCAGATGAGGATATCTATGCGATGTTATTAAGACGAGTCAAGGAGGCCCAGATAGAAGAGACCGTTGATTCGGAGAATGTATCGATATTAGATCCCGCAATCGTTCCCGGTGCACCCCTTGGCGGTAGAAAAAGAACGAAGGCTTTCCTGGGATTTGTTGCAGGATTTTGTTTGGGTATTGGCTTAGCCCTTCTCTTGGAACTTGTCGATAGAAGTATTAAGACCAGAAACGATGTGAAACGCTATTTAAAGCTTCCCATACTTGGTACCATTCCAAAAGTGAAATTTGATGATTATGAACTCCAGGATTCTGAAAAAGCGAAGAGTATCAGTTCCCAGATTGTAACACATGATTATTCGCCAACCCCGGTGGGTGAAGCCTATCGTTCTTTACGGACGAGTCTGCTCTTTTCAAAAAGTATCGGTGAAATGAATACTCTGGTCATCAGTAGTGTCTCAGCTGGAGAAGGAAAATCATTTACAGTTGCGAATTTGGCCATTACTCTGGCCCAGCAAAAGTCAAAAACGCTGCTCATTGATACGGACTTACGTCGTGGTGTCTTACACAACAGTTTCAACTGTCCCAAAAAACCAGGATTGACAAATTACCTCACTGGAGTGGTTCCCTTAGAGAGTGTACTCAATGAGACATACGTTCCCAATCTATCCTTGATTACTTGTGGATCGTTGATTCCCAATCCATCTGAGCTTTTGGGATCGGGCCGGATGAGGCGGTTTGTCGACGGTATTTCAAAACGTTTTAATTTTATCATTTTTGATACACCCCCTCTCGTTGCTGCAACGGATGCCGTTATATTGGGTACTCTTGTTGATGGTGTTGCCATTCTAATCAGAGCAGGAAAAACACATAGAGAAAACATACAAAATAAATTGGAATTATTTCAGAACGTTCAGGCTAAAGTCGTTGGTGTTATACTCAACCATGCTGGTGTTGAAGTCGCTCACGAGGGTTATAGCTATTATGCCTACTGAGGAATGAAGCATGCGTTTGTTAGTTACTGGTGGAGCAGGATTTATCGGATCGCATCTATGTGAGAGATTAATACGGGAAGGCCATGATGTTACGTGTTTAGACAATTTTAATACCTATTATGATCCAAATATAAAACGTAAAAATGTGCAAGCTCTTTTATCTCATCCATGTTTTAGACTCATCGAGGGGGATATTCTACAATACAGGCTTCTCAAGAAGATTTTTAAGGAGGGGAATTTTAAGGTAGTCATTCATTTGGCTGCCAGAGCGGGTGTACGACCTTCCATTCAACAACCACGTCTATATCAAAAAGTCAATGTTGAGGGGACTGTAAACCTTTTTGAACTAAGTACACAAATGGAGATTTCAAAGTTTATCCTTGCATCCTCTTCTTCAGTCTATGGCAATAATAAGAAGGTACCATTCAGTGAAGAAGATCCCGTTGATTTTCCTATCTCGCCTTATGCTGCGACGAAAAAAGCCTGTGAACTTTTAGGTTATACATATTCATCACTTTATTCCCTTTCCATTACCTGCCTTCGTTTTTTTACTGTGTATGGACCAAGGCAGCGACCAGATATGGCCATTTACAAATTTACAAAAAACATTATCGAGGGTAAAGCAATCTCTCTCTATGGGGATGGTTCAAGTCAAAGAGATTATACATATATAACCGACATCATAGATGGCGTCATAAAAGCAATTCAACAGTGTGAAGGATACCATATCTACAATCTGGGCGAATCCCAAGTAGTTAAACTCCATCGACTGATCAGATTATTGGAAGAAATCATAGGTAAGGAGGCTAAAATTAAGCGTTTACCGGATCAGCCTGGAGATGTCCCGATTACCTATGCCGATGTATCCAAAGCAAAGCATGAATTGGATTACAATCCTCGGGTTTCAGTCCACCAAGGCCTACAGGAATTTGTCCAATGGTATAGAGAGGCTGGATCTTCTAGATACCGGGAAAACGAATTATGATTCAAGAGAGAGAGATATTTCTTATTCGATTGATGAAGGTTACTGATGCATTGGTTATTTTACTGGCATTTTCCTTGTCCTATTTTATTACTTTTTATATTAGAAAATCTTTGGGAATCATTTTCTGGATAAACTTTTGGAATTTCATTCAGACTTATTTTGCATTGGGTCTCATAGCTGTTCCAATCTGGATCGCCACAATGTCCTATTATGGTGTGTATAAAAAGATACGAACAAAGCCATTTTCGGAAACAATGTGGAATATTGGTCGGACAGGTGTTATGACAGTTGTCTTCGTGGGTAGTGCTACATTTATTATGAAGATGCAAATTATCAGTCGATCTTATATTGCTGTTTTTATCGTGACTGGCATCGTACTCTTGGGGATCGAAAAATCCATCTTTTTAAAATTATTGCGTATCATACGACAGAGTGGCTATAATCTTATCAATCTTCTAATAGTCGGGACGGGGCATCGTGCTCAAAAGTTGATTGAGGTTGTACGAGATCATGCCGATTGGGGATTTCGGATCATTGGTCTCATTGATGATGATCCAAAATTATTAG
>Ga0114922_10003050_pt1 | contig 15648 bp, 12 predicted proteins | sample AartaG_FD_100975 | JGI IMG/M metagenome (GOLD analysis project Ga0114922, IMG submission 100975) | Deep subsurface microbial communities from Aarhus Bay to uncover new lineages of life (NeLLi) - Aarhus_00045 metaG | ecosystem: Environmental > Aquatic > Marine > Oceanic > Sediment | place...
GCCTCCACCCCCGGTAGTAACGATTTTATTGCCATTGAAACTGAAACAACCAATATCACCCAATGTTCCGGTCATCTTCCCCTTATACTTGGAGCCAAGCGATTCGCAGGCATCTTCAATCACGACAATTCCATATTCACGTGCGATATCCAAAATGGGATGCATATTACATGGATGACCGTATAGATGAGTTACTATGATGGCCTTTGGTTTTTGGCTGCTCTTTATGAGCTGCTTGATTGTCTCCACTGCCTTTTCTGGGTCCATGTTTAAGGTTTTTTTTTCAGAGTCAATGAAAACGGGAATAGCACCACAATAAATGACTGGGTTAACCGTGGCGATAAAACTTAAGGTGGGAACAACCACTCTGTCTCCCTGGCTGACCCCAGCAACCAGCAGAGCAGTATGGATGGCCGCAGTACCATTTGCTGTCGATATAGCATGCTCGGCGCCCACATACTCTGCGACCTTTTTTTCAAAGAGATCCACGTACTTACCGACGGATGAAACCCAGCCGCTGTCAAGACAATCCTTAACATATTTCCATTCGTTCCCTCTAAAAACCGGCTCGGATAAAGGAATTCTGTTGCTGTTTGGTTTATGGGTCATGGACTTGGCGCTCTGATTCATGGTTACGGTGACGCATTCTAAGTGATATTTATTCACCGCGGAGACGCAGAGGGCGCAGAGAATTCTGTCTTTTTTGCCCATCGGGAGATTACGATGGGCAAAAACAACCTATCCTCGCGGAAAAAGCAATGGTTGTTGCTCCACCTGTGATGGACTGATGCTTTTCGTTCGTCCCGAAAGCCTTCGGGGCAAGCGGAAAAATTACATCTCCGTGTTCTCGGTGTCCCTGTGGTGAACATACATTCTGGGGATTACGTAAAACTATATGTTATAGATTCCTTGCTTGTATTTATCTTGGTTCTTGCTAAACCATTCCGCAGTTCGAACAAGCCCTTCATCTAATCCAACCTTGGGTTCCCATCCCAGTAAATTCTTGGCCTTGCTATTGTCAGCGCAAAGTCTTTCAACCTCACTGGACGGAGGCCTGATGCGGCTGGCATCGGTTTGGACTTCGAGATTCCTTCCCAATGATTGAGATATCTTTTGAACCAATGCGCTTATAGACATTTCATACCCACTGCCTATGTTTATTACTTCTCCGATTGCCTTCTCAGATTCTGCAATCTTAATAAATCCTTCCACAACGTCTGTTACGTAATTGAAATCACGAGTGGTGTCTGTGTTGCCTAAATGGACGTGCTCTTTCTTGGCCATCATCTGTGTAATGATGGTTGGGATAATGGCACGGGCTGATTGTCTGGGACCATAGGTATTGAAAGGTCTGCAAATAGCTACCGGTAAATCAAAAGACCGACAAAAGCTTTCCACCAACATATCGGCACCAATCTTGGTGGCTGAATAGGGAGATTGTCCTTGCATAGGATGCCTCTCATCAATTGGAACGTATTGGGCGGTGCCATAGACCTCACTGGTTGAGGTGTGAATCACCTTGGCAACCCCAACTTCCCGTGCTGCCTGCAAGACATTGAGCGTTCCCTTGATATTGCTATCCACATAGGATTCAGGGGCTATATACGAATAAGGTATGCCGATAAGGGCTGCGAGATGAAACACGACTTCTGTCTTATCCATGGCCTTCCTAACGCAATGGAAGTCTCTGATATCGCCGGTGAAGATTTCTAATTTCTGGACTGTTTCTTGTTGCAGGCTATCCAGCCAACCCCATCGATTAAATGCATTGTAGTACACAAAAGCCCTAACCTGGGCTCCTGATTCCACCAACCGCTCCACCAGATGGCTTCCAATGAAGCCGCAGGCCCCGGTGACTAATATGTTCTTACCTTTTAAATCCATTTCTCAAACAATGTTGGCAACATGAGCGGCCTCTGAGGTCTTGAGGATCGCTTCGCTAGAGGAGTGGTCCTCCACAGGCGGACCTTGAGGGAGGAGCGTATCTTGCCTTTAGCCTTGAGTGAAACGCTCCTCAAACGAAGTGCTCCTTTAGCCCTATGTTGCCTCAATACTGTGTTGCCAGAGTTCGGATTCAAAAACCCCTTCGTGCTCTTCAGCTAATTCATCCTGGTTCTCTTTGCTAAAAATGTTGTTCGCTCGGTAATAATCCTTTTTCTGTCCAATATCCATCCATGTGCCATCGATCAAATAACTGCTTACTTTCCTTCCGTTGTTAATCAGTTTGTTTATGAGGTCTGTCATATCAAAATACTCATCTGCCGGGATTTCTTTAAGGACTTCTGGATCCAGCACATAAATTCCTGCATTCACATACTTTTTTATATGGGGCTTTTCAGACAGACTGACTATCCTGTCATGCTCCACCTCTATGGTTCCATAGGGAACCTGATAGTTGATTTTCTTGACCGCCACGGTTAGGTCTGGGTTATTATCCCGATGAAACTGATATATGGTGCGAAAATCCAGATCAACCATAACATCGGCATTCGTCACAAAGAATGGGCACGGTATATCGCGCGGTAGCAAACTCAATGAGCCAGCTGTCCCCAATCTTTTCGTCTCTCTCAGATAATGAATTTGAACCCGCCATGCTAAGCCATTGCCGAAGTAGTTCTCTATTACCTCCGCCTTATAGTTGACCGAGATATAGAACTCAATCACACCCAGGTCTCGAAACCGCTCGATAATCCTCTCCAACATGGGCTTGCCATTCACTTTCAGCATGGGCTTTGGGAACTCATTCGTTAGAGGCCGCAACCGAGTGCCCAGGCCGCCAGCCATAGCCACCACGGGTGTAGTCAGCAGATTTTCCTTGGTTAGAAAGGATCTGTACACGATACCTAGGGGTCGTTTCTCCTCATCCACTACAGGTATGTGGCTGACATTGTGCTGCGCCATGATCCTGAAGAGTTCCCCTTTGGTGTGATAGTGCTTTGCAGTAATGGAGTTCTTGGTCATGGCCAGCGTGGCACTGTCTTCCAGACGGACACCCTTTAAAATGGCTCGCCGGATATCTCCGTCCGTAATAAGGCCCACTAAACGGGTTTCTTCATCCACCACAAGTGCTACTCCACTCCTTTCCTCATTAATCTTCAGGATGGCGTCTCTAAAACACGCATTGTGGCTAACTGTTATTCTGTCACATTTACTGAGTATACTTTCCACAATCTATTTCTTACACTTCCTCATTATTCGGGCTGGAACTCCATAGGCAACGACATGGTCAGGAATGTCGCGAATGACTACTGCCCCAGCCCCAATCAAACATCCACGACCGATGCTAATGCCCTGAATAACTGAGGCACCTACTCCGATGTGGCTCTCTTGGCCAAGGTGAACCCCACTGGCCAAACGAACACCGCTTGTGACATGCACATGGTCTCCTAAGAGACAATCATGTTCTATGATTGCTCCGGAATTGACGATAACATTATCTCCAAGTCTTGCATTTGCATTGATGATCGCACTGGCCATAACGGCAATCCCTCGACCCAGCCGGGCCGTAGGTGAAATGACTGCTTTGGGGTGAACCAGAACTGCTGGATGAAACCCAATGTGGACGATCTCTTCAAAAAGGTTTCTCCTTACCTCGTTGTCTCCCACTGAACCAACACCGATAATGGCATTTTCTATCCCCTGGGCTAACAGTTCTGGCAGAACCTCATCAGAACCCAAAACGAGGGGGCCCAGCAATTGGTTTCTGTTTGTGTTGGCTTCTAGGTCCGTGAACCCAACCAATCGATATTTACCGGATAGGCTGACAATTTCAGCCAATACCCTTGCATGCCCACCCGCCCCTACAATAACCAGTCGCGACATCATAAAATTCTTCTCAAAGCCATGAGGCCTTTCTGCCTAAGTGACCCAAAAAGTCTCACCCTGAAATCTGGCCAACGCTCAATGAATACTGTGCGCATGTTAAATCCTTAAACCTCTTTTTGATCAGTTCCTCGTCAAGACGGATGTTCCTCAACACGTCCACAATCCTGGAACTGGCCTGGCCTGTGCCATAGGGGTTGATGAGATTTTTCAATGATTCTCTAAATTCTTTGGTTAGGGTTTGATCCAGCGCTGTGGCAATCTCCTGCTCTCCAATACCGCAGTCGATGACATTGGCTGCTCGCACCCGGCCGCGCTGCCGGTCTCCGATGTTAACTACCGGTAGCTGGAAGGAGGGAGCCTCGATAATCCCTGAAGAGGAATTACCTACCATGACATCTGCAATACTCAACAGCCCAAGATATCTGCGCTGTCCCAAACTGGTAAAGGCATAGGCATTGGGCTCATTTTTCACAAAATCGGCGATCATCTGGTTGATAATCCTACCGCCTGTATCGGCATTGGCGTGTGTAAATACCAGGGTGAGTTCTCTGCCTGCAAGGGCTACCAGGAGGTTGGCCATATGTTGTTTGGCAGAATGCTCTTCCAAGGTTACCGGATGGTAAGTAATGACCGCCACTTTCCTCCCAAACCCTATCCCCAATTCCTTTGACAACTCCTCACCTCCAGGGAGTTTTAAACCATATATGTTGTCAAGTCCCGGGGCTCCAAAGGTGAAGATCCTGTCTGGATCTTCCCCCATCTGTTGGATACGTCTGGCATACAGATCCGTTGCTGGAAAGTGGATATGGCTCATCTTGGTCATTGCATGCCGAATGGGATCATCTACAGCACCCTCTGTGGCTTCACCACCATGGATGTGGGCTATAGGGATGCGGGCAATGGCAGCGGCTGTAGCTGCTGCCAGTATCTCGAACCGGTCTCCCAACACTAACAGTATGTCAGGTTTAAGCCTTTCAAAAGCATTGGCGAATCCAATGATGCCAAGACCAATTGAAGTGGAAATACCGACTTCCGTATCAGAGGAAAGCAGCATTTCTACCTTTTCGGCTATAGGGAAGCCGTCTGCTTCTATTTCTTTGTAGGTAAGCCCAAATTCCGGGCTAAGATGCATCCCCGCAACCACCAATTGAAGAATCAAATCCGGGTCATCATGAATCTCTTTGATAATCCAATATAGCAGCCCATACTCTGCCCTGGTACCCGTTACAACTGCTATTTTTCTCTCTGAATTAGTCATTTTCAACCTAACGGCCCAACAGATATTCCCAGCTGAGTGGAGTATCTTGTTCTATATCCTTCTGCAATACCGAGCCGGTTACCAATGCCTTGTGCCCAGGACTTATGCCGTTACCAGGTCTTTTGGCCATGAGGTCCTCTGGTGTAATACGGTGACCCGCTTTTAAGTCCCTTATCGTTACAAGGCTTTTGCGCGCCAGCTCTCTGTTCTTCAATTCGCTTGGGGCAGGGACTTTTGAACCATTTCCCAGGGCGGCTTCTATGTTTTGGATGCCCTGAACCAGGCGTTCAAGCTCATGGGGCTCAAGGCTTGCACGATGGTCTGGTCCGGGAAGAGTTTTATCCAGAGTAATGTGCTTTTCAATGACCGTCGCCCCTAAGGCTACCGCAGCCATGGCCACCTCAATTCCAGGTGTATGATCAGAATAGCCCGCCGGCACTTTGAACGCCTCTCGGAGGGTCACCATGGCCATCAGGTTTACTTCCTCTACCGGGGCAGGATACTGTGTCAGGCAATGCAGTAGTGTCAGTGGTGGCAAATTGCCTTTAGGAGGGCTATCCTGCCACACATCCTGGATTGTCCTCACTGCCTCATCAACCTCGGAAAGGTATGCCATGCCTGTGGATAAAATGATGGGCGTTTGCAAATGAGCTACATGGGAAAAAAAGGGAAGATTAGTAATTTCACCTGAGGGGAGCTTGATGTATTTAACACCCAGACTAGCCAGCATTGTGGCACTTTCCTCGTCAAAGGGAGTGGAGCCGAAATCGATCCCCTCATCTTTTGCCACATGCATCAGTTCTACATGAGCAGCTTCATCCAATTCTAACTTGCGGATCATGCCAAACTGGGATTCCTCTGAGCCTGTGGTCACAACTTGATAATCACACTTAGGGGCACCAATGCTTACTACTTTTTCAGCACGGAAGGTCTGGAATTTTATAGCGTTGCAGCCACACCTGGCAGCAATAGCCACCAGCTTCTTTGCCAGGTCAAGATCCCCGTTATGATTTACACCTGCTTCAGCAATGATATATGTCTTAAATGGTTTCATGCTTGAACCTTGGCTTAAACCTTCTGATATCCATGTCTTCCGTAAACGGATTTGCCGTCTCTGCCTTTGGACTTATTATGATTCCCTTTCCTTTGGCTAAAGCTTTTTGATAACGATTCCTTTCTCTTTCAAAGGCAAAAGTTGCTGATAGATCTCGCCAGGGTGTGCAAGTGCGGTGATAATCACACCGTCAGGGCTAAGCTCTTCTATGCAACTTGGAGGACGGATCTCAATATCACCCAGTTTCTTGTGGTGCTTGTTAGGGTCGTTGTCCACGATGCCCACGATTTCCAGCGCCGTGGTACTGGCAGCCTGATATGCAATCTCCCCGGTCTCAGCAGCACCAAAGAAAATCACCCGCTTAATGCCATTTCGATGAAATTCATTAAGGCGCCGTCTAAACTCCATTTTACAGGCAGAATAGAGACCACTTACCTCGGTAATGTATTTATTTAGGAGCATTCGCCGCCTTCTCTTTCCCTTAGGGGTAAGGAAATATTTGGTTTGCCTATTGGTTTTTCCCTCCACACTCACCATGTTTTTGTCAGTAAGGTATTTCATATAATTATTGACCATGGTCGGGGTAATACCGATCTCTCTCGCCAGCACATGCTGACTCACCAAGGGGTTATCCCCGATCAGAACCAGCATGTTCAGCTCCCTGCATAACTTGCGCGGACCGAAGAATTCTAAGGAGTCCCGAAATATTATTCCTGCATCCATCCGCTCACATCACAGACATCATCTGTATGGTGGTTCGAAAAATCTCTGACTGATGTCCTCGTATATCTCGATTTCTTCAAGGCCTCATTCAATGAAAAGAATCTCTGGCTATTACCAATTATCGAGCTTACCAAACCGTCCATTCACTTTATGGTTATTATCGGCAGTTTTCCAAATTACTTTAGTGATATTCAAACCTCCAACAGCTTACGCCTTCAACCTCAAGCGTAGCGCCTCTCAAGGCTGTAAGGTCGATCCTCAGTCCTACTGCCTACTCTCTCTCAATACATGGCCAACGGACAACGAGAACAGGCAGCTATCTCATTGAACCGCCCGCTGGCATGAAGTTCACGTAATCTTTCGTATTTCTCGCCCAACCAGATTTCCCGGGCAGACTCCTCCAAGATATTGCCAACCTGTAGGGTGCGCTCTGCGTCAACACAGCATACCGTGACCACACCATCAGGATGCACAAACATACGCTGCCAGAGCTGTGGGCAGCAAAACTTACTGTTTCTGGACCCAAGCGGAACCACCATCCGCTCCGGGTTATTCTGGCCGGCGTGATCGAGATAGTCCACATAGGCTACCGCATCAACGATAGGCTCAAACAGTTCCCGAAAGTCTTCCCATTCATCCTCATTCTCTTTCATACGCACCATGGAGACACGGGTGAAGGGTTTTATCGATCCCATCTCATCTCGAATCTTCATGAATCGACGAATGTTACCGAGAACCTTGGTGTAATCTGCACCCACACGAATATGATTGTACTTTTCGCGGTAAGGGGAATCAAAGGAGAAGAAGAGCTTGTCGAGGCCAGAGGCAATAAGACGACGCGACAATTCATCGTCCAGACGCATGGCATTTGTGTTGAACATAGCATCCAGCACCCCTGCCCGCTTGGCGTACTCGATCATCTCTACCAGCCGCGGGTTCAGCATTGGTTCGCCTAAGTAGTTATACTTGACAGAGCAGAGACCACTTTGCATGCCGTCATCAATGAGACTCTTATATGTATCAAAGTCAAACATTTGGATCTCCCAGAAGGTACCAGCTTTGACCATCTCTGTTCGCGGGCACATGATGCACCTGAGGTTGCACGCATTTGTAGCCTCAATATCGAGATGGATTGGGAACGAGTCAACAATTCGGTTTTTAGGGTTCTCTTCCCACTTGTGTCGGTATTCCCAGTACTCAGGCGGCAGAGTGGCTTCCCAACGTTGAATTTTCTCATTTGGCACCTGGTGGAAGTTGTGGTCAATGGAGGTGTCCACGTCGAAGTCTGCACTGATATCAGTCATAGTTTTGCCTCCTTTCAAGCATCAGCCAAGCAGCATGGCATACTGGTTTCAGGACAATAAGACATTTCAGTCTCCACGGATTTGTGTTTTCACTCTAATGGCTAATGTAAGCTTTTGTTTGATATGACCATTTATCGCCACCAGATCAGGGTGGCGTCGGCAAAGCGCAACGAGCTCGCTGAGTGGAAAGACCTCTCCAGGGATATAGAGTTCATCAAAAATGCGAGAAACGAATTCAAAATCCTCTGGTGTATCGACTGTCAATCTTAAGTCAGACCAACCTACTTCGGGATCCTCCACCTGCATCACCCCACAGGAGAACTCTCCCGTTTCAGTGAAATAGCCGCCCCAGACCTCAGTATCCATTTCTGCCTTAATTTCACAGGCCCGGACCATTGCAGGATAAGAAACAGCATAAGAAAACGTACCCCAGGGTAATCCTTCTATTTTGCTGTAGTCATAATGGTGGTGGACATGAAAGTCTACGAGGCGATCAATAAAAATCGGGTCTACAAATGGATTGTCTGCCGTGCAGCTTATCACAGTGTCTACCCCAAACTGCTCAGCAGCGTTGGTGAGACGTAACAGCACGTCATCGGGGTGACCGCGGAAGCAATACGCTCCTTCTTGGGCGGCAATTTCCACTAATGGGTCATCCTGGCCCAGTGGCGACGTGCAAATGATGATCTTCTCTGGTCGTTTGGCCAGTTTCAGTCGATCCAGCATGTGGCAAATCATCGGCCGCCCCATTATTGACTTTATCACCTTCATGGGCAAACGAGTGGATTTCAGTCGCGCGGTAACCAGGATGGCAGTATTCATACCACGTCCTCGTCAAGAACTAGATGATAGGCAGCGATGTCTCGTTTGAGTTCACGTCCAACCAGACGATATGCCTGATCGGGAGATAATCCCACGTCATCAGCACGCATGAACAGGAGGTCATTTTCGCACAAACGGGTGCCGCCGGGAAGATCATGGCTCGCAACGAGAGTCTTCCTGGCATACTTTCGATATTTCAGTTCTTCGGCGGAGAACACCTTGGGTGTGGAGATACCCTTTGCGGCTTCAATCTCATGAACCATAGCCACAAAACGGGAAAATTCACTCGGGTTCAGGGCAGCCTGGTGGTCAATACCTTTGTAAGATCGGTCATGGGTAATGTGTTTCTCTAAGATATCAACGCCCAAACCAACGGCTGCGGCCGGCAGCCAGAATGCTGCGTCAGTCTCTGCGTCGCTGTGATCCTGGTACCCGATGGGCAACTCGAAAAACTGCTTGAGCTTCATCATATAACTCAAGTGAACATCCTCTGTGCGAGTTGGAAAATTCTGATATCCATACATGAGCCAGATTTCTGTCTGCGAAACACTTTTGATCAACTCTATAGCTGTCTGGGTTTCATCAAGTGTTGACGCCCCTACACTTAGATCAATGCGTTTACCACTGGCTGCCACGTGCTTTATTAGGTAAGGATTTGACAAATCACCGGAATGTAGTTTATACGCATCCACGTTGATGTTTTCGGCAAAATCCACGCTGCTGCGCTCATAAACACAGGCAACAATACGCATCTCCGGATAACTATCCCGCACCCAGCTCGCCAAGTTAGACCACTCTTTTCGGGACAGCTCAGCTTTTGTCAGCTTCTCATACTCTGGATGGTAAGGAACGACCATGTCCCTCAGTGACCAGATCTGAAACTGAATTGCATTGGCACCTGCCTGGCCAGCCCCATTGATAATTTTACGAGCCAGGTCAGGGTTACCTTCGTGGGAACATGCCATCTCAGCGATAATAAATGTGGCATGCCCACTCCCAACTTTCATATTTGGTACGTCAGCATTTGGCATCGCTAATCGCATAACATGCCTTTCGATCCTCCAACGATTCCTTTCAAACTGGCACGCTGCTCTATCTCTTCAATTTTGCCCAGTCCCACCTGTGCTGGTTCATAGCCTGACTGGATTTTCAAGGCCTCTTGATATTTCCCTTTTGCCTTCCAAGGCATACCTTTGGCCAGGTAGCATGTACAGATTTTTGCGATTAGTTCATAACTATCAGGACTATATTTTAGATACTTTTCAAATGATTCGATAGCCTTGCTGTATTCTCCTCTTTGCATATAGATGCAGCCGATTTCAAAATACAGTATATAGAATCTTTCCTCTTTTGCCACCGCAGCTTCATATTCCTTAATTGCCCACTCATAGAGACCGTTTCTCAAATATACTTTTCCTAAGTTCACGTGAAATATTCCGGCATCGGGGTATCTTTCCATAAGTTGACTATATATCTCCCCGGCTTTCTCAATTTCCTTTTTCTCCGAATAACAGCAGGCCATAAGGCTTTTGGCTTCAATGGTATCCTGCTCTTCCGGATATTCGTGGACTGCCTTTCTAAGTAATTCTATTGCATCATTCAGATTGTGATTATTCATTAGTTCTTTACCCTTGCTGATCAATTCCTTAAGTGTCTTATCTTCTTCTCTCTCCACTAAATCCTGATCTTTCCTCTTCTCCATATCGGAAATCTTTTGATTCCTGTTTTTGATGCACTCAGAAATGATTTTGCCGGCCGCTTCTGGATAATAACCTGCTCGGTCAAGTTTTCTGGTGTATAGCAGGGCATTGATCCAGTTGTCTTCATGGTAATAATCTTCAGCCAGATCACGCCACTTCATGACAAGGGCCTCAATCTTGCCCTGCAATCTGACAGCATTTTTGTCGTCCCCACCAGACTCAAGATACTTTTTCCGCTCCTGTTTGGCAGCTTCAATCTTTTCAAGAACAAGATAACTTCTGACCAGATCCAAGTACACATCTGCCGTCTCTTTCAGCTTAAGAGATTTCTCATACTCCTTTATGGCTAATCGATGCAGGCCAATCTCTGACAAAAATCTACCATATTCATGGTGAACAGCAGGATCGTCTCCCTTTTTCTTGACAAGGCAGGAGAGCTTATTTGCTTCAGTGACAATTCCCAAAAGATGCTTGAGTTCGGATTTGATTTTCCTTAGGGCCTTTTGCATTGCCTCTAAAAACACTCTGTTCCTTTTAACGCCAATCTCGATTTCCTTCCTTTTTTCAAACTGGCCAGACTCATACTCATATTTGATTTTGGAGAATTCCAACATATCCTTGTGTAAAAATGATTCAACAAGCTCAAATCCTTCACAAAAGTCTCGGATTTTATGAACAATTTTAGAGTTTTTTGATATGATATGGTCAGTTTTTGGATCTTCAATCTTGTTCCCTTTGATTCTATTCGCTATCATCTTATTGGTTTTAAGCCCTCTGGGCACAAGAGTTTGGATTCCACTGATCTCGTAGATCTTTTTCTGAATATCCTCGATAATGCCTTTGTAATCAACTGGATCAATAATAGAGATTTCTTTAATAATCGAGGGAACTGGAATCTCCTGTTGACAGTATTTTTCAATCGATTCCTTTAATGGCATGACCTGGGTTCCCTTGATGGCCGCCCCTCCCTCAGTGGAATTAATACATTTTCTGTCAATAGAGCTGATAATTTCTTCAAATCTCCGCAGAAAAGACACCCAGGTATAATCGCTGAGAACTTTTTCCCCGTCTATTCCTTTGACACAGAATGTGCTGCTAATATCAACATCTGTGGCCAGAGCAACTCCTTCGGCATAGGTCTTTTTGGAATGAGCAAGATCCTGACCAACAAAGATAATGGGGTCGCAACCTGCTGCGATTGCCGCAATGAAGGCGTGCAGCGCAACACTTCCTCCCGGATTATTCAATCTTCTCAAGGGCCAGCGGTGTTTCATCCACTCAGTAATACCCCAACCTAACTGATAAACGAATCCATGTCCCTGATAGTCTCTTACGATCTGGGGATAAAGGGTGCAAACATGAATCAATGGGATGTCAAGCTCACATATCCCCTTGAAATGCTCATAATTCTCCTTCTGAAAATCCACAGAGAGGACGAAATCCGGCATGATATCATGGGCCAACATGACCCTTACTGCCGGAGCGATGGCAAAAAGCACCGCCCTACCTTTTGCCCTCTTTAAATGATGGATGTTCTTTTCCAGTGAAGGACCGCTTGAGATGATGAAAGCAGGCATTTTTTCAAATCTTTTGTCCAGCTTATTGATCCCAGAAGAAAAGAGAAATTTGGGGAAGTTATTCAAATCATTGACGACAAAGCTCTGGGCATTCCTCAGGACATCTAAGCGCGCACTGACAACCGATGATATCGATTCCATGAAGGTGTTTTCTATCTCTTGATATTCGTCATCTGCCTCTCCTAGTTTCGGGTTGGTGACAAAGATTAGATCTTCCGGGAGCTTTCCGGAAGCATAGCGGGCACCGGAATTCTTGATGCTTTCATCATCAGTCAGGACAAATGTGACGGAATTATTTTTTACTGCGTCGGAAAAGTCCCAAATGGAAAGGCCAAGTCGTAACACAGTGGCATTCTTCTCCAGGACAACTATCTCATGTCCTGGTTCCATCCTTTTCAATATAGACCTGGCATTATAGCCCAAGCCGAATCCCAGGATAAAGGTGACTTTGTCCGATGCGAAATCGATATCATTAAGATGTTTTTCATTTTCTTTGAGAGGATTTTCCATGTCGTAAAGAAGGATGCTTTTTCCGTTTCTTCCGCGGATCCTTAGATTCCAGTTTCCATCTTCCGAAATGATCCGCTCGATGCACTCATCACGCCCCTCTCCATTGAGCCATTTGACGACTTCGGGGGACCTCTCCTTTAACGCTTCAAGGTTTTTGCCAAAAAAATCCACAATATCCTTCCTGTATCTTAGCCGGAGTTCCTATCATTGAATCGAACACCTTCTCAACCTGTGCTTGACTACAATTCACTGAATGAAGGAAGACAAAATCCTATCCTATGAAGACTGTGCTTCAATAGGCACCATTCAAAAAGTCCGCCTCCCGAACAAGCTAAAGGCTTATTTTCGTTGGCCTTTTTTGAGACACCTCCAATATCCTCTCCTCGCCATGTATTGTCCCAACATGCCTCCATTTATTCTCATCTATCTTTTCCCAGGCACAAACTCTCCTTCGTATCTTCACTTCAGGAATCCCCATCTCAAGCGCTTCTTGCCTCTCTCTTGCTATATTTTCCTGGTCTCCTACAAATCTTCTTATAGTTTCCCAAAATTCCTCTTCATCAATCTCAAGATACTCTAAAACACTGTCAAATACATGCCATGGGAATTCTCCATCATACCTTCTCACCAACTCAATTGCAGTTTTTCGATCCAGTTTACCCTCCCTGATATCCGGAGAGCCTGACTTTGAAGCCCTTGCGAAACCAAATTTGACCCAAAGTAACCATAGATAAATCTCATCAATATCATCATCTATGCTTGCTCCACAGGTATAAGTTCCTACAGTCCTTTTTTCTGACAGCTTAAACCCACCAATTACATTCATGGCGAAATATAGATTCTGGTTGTTACTCCAAGGGACATAATCCCCCATAAATAGTCTCCTCAAACCTAGCTGCATCTGTTTTTCCAAGGAAGGTTCTATGTATGGAATTAAATCTTTCTTTGGAATGCCATATTTGTGCCAATTATGAGGGCCTATCCAATTGTGTCTATCGCTCCTTACCCTCAACTTAACACCCCCTTCATCCAACGACTCACTTTCTTTACCCTTAGTTGTGCCTCCATATTCTGCCTCTCCGTTTTCACCGTAAAGAATCAATGGAATGTCCTTTTCTACTGCTATCTGCGCCGCTGAAGAAAATATACCTTGTATCCAAGGCAGGAATGGATTGCCGTGTTCTCGAAACATAATTCTACAAAGCTGCCGATGTATTTGAGAATTTGGCGTTACGGCAATATGATCAACACCCACCTTCTCCACTAAATTTCGCCTATTTCTATTCCCGATTTCAGTTGGCATTGCCGGCATAAATGTAACAACCAAAGGATTCAACTCAAGAATATTCTTGGCATAGTAAGCTTGAAAATGGCTGTCTTTTCCACCACTGGCTGGCACTATGCAATCGTATTTTACCTTCTTTGATTTATACATCTTAGCGATCTCTTTCAATTCCTTTGTCTTGGCAGTCCAATTTATCCTTTGTTTTTGCTCTGCATACCTGCATGCATTGCAAATGCCTTCATCATCAAACTCAATTCGTGGCCTTGTATCCGGTGTTACGCATCTTTTGCAATATATCACCTCAGTTTCTCCTATTGCTTTTTTCTATGAAAAGAACTTCATAATTTGACAAGAAACCTTTCCAGTGTTCTTTCTGACCATTTCCTCCCTTAGAAAATTCAGAAGGATCAACATTCAATAGTGTTGCTTGTTTTTCAATGCTTTCTTGAGCAATTAGTGAATTATCTTTTATGAATCTGATTCTACATTGGCCAAGCTCTTTTAGGAATTCTGTGATACTTTCCCTTGCATAAGTGTTATGGTAGACTTTGCCTGAGGGATAAACATTCAGATAATCTTCAGCCACACTATAGGAATTCACACTCGATTCTTCATTAAACAAACTCCTTACAATTACATATCTCTTACAAACCCTGAATAATTCTCTGAGAGGCGCTTTATAATCATTCAAGTGGAGTAAGAAATTATATGAATATACAACATCAAAATGATTATCTCTTAAACCGCAGTTAAAAACATCTTGGACGTAAAACCTTGTATTTGGTGCATCTCTCCATATATCTTTTGCAAACTCTATTGCTGCTAAGTCGCGGTCAACACCAACATAATGAATATCCCCCAATTCACTTATCTTTCTAAAATAGTGACCAACGCCGCATGGAATATCCAGTATCCGCATTCCATCAAAATACAAACCCTCAAGAATCTTATAGAGACTTTTTGTACATTCCATATTATCCAATTTTCCCTCTGCCCGAAGCCTGAATAATTCTCGGTACTTCTTAGCTGTTATCCTTTCAACTTCTCCCCGCGTAATATTCATTATTCGTCTTTGCAAGCCAAAAAATTCACAAACGAGTCAAGTTTCCGTTACACACTCCAATGATAGAAATTAAGCAGATACTGGATAAGAAATGCCTTTTTCTTATTTGGCCAAGATCGAGCATGCAGTCCGCCTGAAGTGGACGACGTCCCGGGAAGTCGAGTTTTGAGGCAAAGCTTCTCTATATCTGCTCGCATCGCTGATACCTAAAGTGGGATAAAGAGATACTTTTCGAGATTAAGGCATCAGAGACGCTTGGGTCAAAGAACTCTTGCGTTTTACCAGAAAGCCCGGATAAAATTGTCTCTGCAACCAGAAAATCGAACTTCGTATTAATATCGATCGAGCTGACACGATCCATGACAATACCCTTAAGGCTGGCCCAACTATGGGCTGGTTCAGGGTCGGTCAGACCATCATAGTAATGACGTCGAGAAACGGTCATGGAAGCATTTGTCACATAGAGCCGTGGGAATTCCTGCCGTCGCAGAGGTTTTGGCCTGATCTGAATAAACTCGGTTAACCTA
>Ga0114922_10003051_pt1 | contig 15641 bp, 10 predicted proteins | sample AartaG_FD_100975 | JGI IMG/M metagenome (GOLD analysis project Ga0114922, IMG submission 100975) | Deep subsurface microbial communities from Aarhus Bay to uncover new lineages of life (NeLLi) - Aarhus_00045 metaG | ecosystem: Environmental > Aquatic > Marine > Oceanic > Sediment | place...
ACCTGTCTGATTCACGATAAGTTGTAGAAATATCAACGAGCGATGACGTAAGCTCCGGATGCTCGACAAAGTTGTTTTTAAGTTCCTCTACAGCCGAATTGGCGTCCGCAGGTCTGTCTGAATCGATATACAAAATCGCTAATTGTGTTGTCGCCTTCAGGTCATAATCGCTGAGTGGATACTGTTCACTTTTATCGGAGGGTCGGTGAAGTGGTAAGTATCAGACTTTGGGATAATGTACTATCTATCGCCGGACCTTGGCTCGATATACCACAGGCCCACTTCTGGCGGGACTTTGCCGCCAAGGAAGTTCAGGACTCGGCGGGTTTCGTCGAGGGCCTTTTGGGGGGTAATCTTTGATGAGCTCAACAGATCAAGCAAGCCCTGAACCTCGCTGAATTGTAAGTTTGCTTCTCCGGCGATTTTGACAACTGCCAGAGCCTCATTGATTGCACCTCGCAGATGTTTTTTGACGGTGGCTATATGCCGGTTCTGCTGCCGGGCGTTTGCGGCCTTTCTGTAAGCGGCCTCGGTCTTGTACCATTTTTTGACTATCTGTGGATTTATCTTCAGGTTGTGTTTATGGTGCCTGAGTTTTGCCTCGGCCTGTTTTCGCTTTATAATCTCGGCCTTGAGACTGTCTTCGGCCAGCTTGCGGTCCGTTATATCATGAAGTATGCCCTGAATCCCGTTGATTTCGCCGTGGACGTTTTTGGTAAGTGTCGAAAAGCATGTGACATATATGGTTTTTCCCTCGCAGGTCTTCAGGGCCATTTCTGTGGTCTCGACAACTCCTTTTTTCAGTTTTTTTAAAAACTTTTCTCCATCATTCGGATCGACCCAAAACCTTTCTGGTAGAAAAGACCGGCCCACGAGATCAGCGGGGCCCCGAACGCCCATAAGCTTCATAAAGGCCGGGTTGACGTATGTTATCCTCCCGTCCATTGTCATCGTGTATATGTTGCTTTTGGACTTGGCCAGTATGCCTAAGTTTTTTTCTTCTTCGGCCCTCAATTTGTTTCTTATTGCCATGAAGATGTCTGTTCGGGTTACGATTCCGCGCAATTTTTTACCCTCGGTGACAACCAGTGTCTGGATATTCGTATCCTCCATGGTTTTTTTCGCACTGAGGATGGAGTAATCGGGCGGCACGCTGGTCGCACACAAGCTCATGACCTCTTCCATTTTGGTCGCGGCAGGATTTCTCCGGGTTGCGACGACCCTCTTTAGGAGGTCCGCTTCGGTGAATACGCCAACCGTCTCACCGTCGTCCAGAATTGCAACACAAGAGATATTTCGCGAGGCCATGATTTTCGCCGCCTCTGCCACGGTGGCCTTTCTCGGTATTTCGGCTACATCGGTGCTCATTATCTGTGCAACACTTCTGGACAAACCATAGCAGGACAGAACCCGAGTCAGGTCATTCTGTGTTACTATGCCGACCAATTGCTTATCAGACACTATTGGGAGGCGTTTGATGTGTTTTGTTTCCATGATTATTCCGGCCTCGAAGGCAGAAGAATCAGACCCGGCCACTTCAACCGGCGAAGACATTATCATGTCCACTTTCATTTTGTGGAAGTTACTGTTCCTGACTGCCACCCTTTTGACCAGGTCTGTTTCGGTGATAATGCCCACCACGGCGGCATCGTCAAGGACTACGACTGAAGAAACGTTCTTCTCGGCCATCATCCTTGCAGCCGTTTCCAACGTTTCATCAGGACAAATCGTGACTACATCCTTTCTCATCACATCGCACACCTGGACCCAGACATTTGTGGAGGTCGCCATGCGGTCCGAAGGCAACTCCAGCAGGTCTGTTGCAGCCGAATTGTCAAACTGCTCTTTGGCTTCCATCAGATTTTCCTCAGTTTGCGCCGGGCCCGTCCTTAATCCGGGCCAAAACATCCATTCGCAAAACGAAAACTATTGATTGCCATTTTGCATTTCTCTGTACAGGTTTTATCGGCAAATAAGTGTGGCAGGTTGATAGCTGATAACTGTCGGCGGAATTATGTGGGCGTTACGTTTAAAATCAGCGATAATCGTCCCATAATCGAAATCCACGACCTGTCGAAGTGAATTTATTGCTTTCAATTGGTCCGGGGCCGGCTATAATGGACCCGGAAGTGACAACATGAAGAGAAAGTGATATATACGATACCTCCATGTACCAGCAGTCAACGAGTAAGGGGCAAACATGAAGATTTTTAATGAAGTTTTCGGCGTCAGCAGCCAAAGGCGCTGTGAAATGATTGACATAACAGGCCGGGTGGCCGGGGTGATTCACCAGGCTGATATTAGCACAGGTGAGGTGACGGTTTACTGTCCGCACACCACCGCTGCGATAACGATTAACGAGAACGCCGACCCGAGCGTTGCCCACGACGTGCTGCTTACACTTGAAGAGTTGATTCCTCAAAGCCGACCCGGCTATCGGCACAGTGAGGGCAACAGTGATGCGCACACCAAAAGTTCATTGATAGGCCCGAGCGTGCAAATCCTGATAAGAGATGGTCAAGCCGTGCTCGGGACATGGCAGGGGATATATTTTTGTGAATTTGACGGGCCGAGGAGTAGAACGGTGATTGTACAAGTTCGCGGCCGGTAGTCTTTGATTTGTGAGTCAGTTTAGTTTGTTTTGTATCTCGCTTTCCAAGGTGAGTGGTGAAGAGGTTCGTATCGCCTGAGTGCTTGCGAAAACGGATGTAGTTAAGATAGGCAGGAAAGGTAAGCGCGTAAAAATGGCGAGGTGGTGGGGCCGTCTGGGGGGGAAAACGGTATCCCACGTAGCCTCGCCGAGGCTTATAGTTAAGCTACATGAAGCAGCATCACAGTCAATAGTACCTAATATATCGGCAAAATGATTAAAAGTCAACCCTAAAACATGGTAAATATGAAAAAATTTTTTGTTTTTTTTTCGGACGTTGCTTTTCAGGCTCAGTGTGAGGATAATTATAAGAACGTTGCCCCCATCATGGCTGGAACAGCCTATGGGTGGTTATGCCTAATAATGTTTGACCAAAGACGATATTTAACTTAGATTTAGCAGATTAGTGCTAAAACGTCTTCATTTTTTTTGGAGTATCAAATGGCGACAACTAAAAGAGTGTCGGTTGCGGATAGAATCAAGGAAAACGCCGGGGATGTGTATAACAAGATATTGAAGAGCCAGAAACCTACAATGAGTACGCCGGTTCGGTCGCTTTCTAATGTAAGGTATCACGCCAGGAAAGGCTACTTCGAAATGTTGGGTAAGGTCAAAAAGCGTACGCTGACGGTCGGTACGGTCAAAAGCTTTGCTCAGACCCTGAAGATGATGTCGCTTTCGAAAGAGCTTATCGAAACGGATGATATGGCGACCAAGCGAGAGGCATATTACATTTCAAAGAACTGGGGCAAGGCGGGTTTTTCGGAGCAGGTCGAGTCGGACACGATAATGGACGACGTTGAGGCGATGTTTGGTGTCAACCGCGAGCAGTTGAAGTTTGTGCCGGAGGAAAAGGGCGGCGACGTGGCTGGCAAGTTGGTTGTTATCGATACCGATTCAAAAGGAAAAAGGCTGCGGATTGACTGTACTAAGTTCGGTTCCGGAGCATACTCAATTCCAACGGATGTTGAGAACCTGAAGTTTCAGAGCAAGGCGAAATTCATCCTGGCAATCGAAACGGCGGGGATGTTTCAACGCCTGGTCAAGTACGACTACTGGGACAAGAAGAATTGTATTCTTATCAGTATGGGCGGAGTTCCTACGCGCGCTTGTCGCAGGTTTATCCGGAGGCTGAGTGATTCACTGAAGATACGGGTTTATGCATTTGTTGACGGCGACCCTTACGGATACTTTAATATCTACCGAACACTGAAGGTCGGCTCGGGCAACGCGGCACATCTGAATCAGTATTTTTGTGTTCCGAAGGTTTCGTTCTTAGGTGTTACGCCTCAGGATGTTGTGGATTACAAGCTGCCGACGCACCCTCTTAAAGAAGTTGATATTAAACGCGCAAAAGACGCTCTGAAAAACGACCCGTTTGTGAAGCACCACAAATCGTGGCAATTAGCTATAAACCAGATGCTGAAGATGGGGGTGCGTGTGGAGCAGCAGGCGTTTGCCAAACATGGTTTGGATTTTGTCGTTAATAAGTATTTGCCCGCAAAACTGAAGAACCCGTCGAAATTCCTGCCTTAGATACTTTTTGCCTCGTAATTGAAGTTTTTGGATGGTATTATTAACTTGCAAGAAGAGAGATAATTAATGGAAGTATTATGAGTGTTAATCGAGATAAACCTAATCGATGGAAGAAGGATATAGCCCATTCGGTAGATATGTATAACAACTGGTTCATGCGTTTTGCACCAAAAGCTTTTCGAGAAACCCGTATTCGAACTACGGAACATGTTGTTATGGCATTGAAAATAACGAAAAACTTAACTTCGATTTCAGCAACTGTGTTGAAATTACACCCCGAGATACTTCCCACATTGAGGATGTCAACTTGTCCTCCAATCGCGGTAGATCGCCTGATCGGTCTTTCTGGAGTATCGCCCACTCTTGTAAGGAAGATGGAGAAAGAGAAAGCTCTCCCTTCTCGTATGGAAAGAAAAGAATTAATGGATGGTTTAAGAAAAATTGGCCAGATTATAATGCGAATGGCGGACGTGGATATTTTCGTCTGGCTTCGACGAAAGAACAAGAAACCTACAAAAGAAGAGTTGTATAGAGCGTCCACAGTGGTTGCCGACCGGCTTTGTGGAGCAGTAGCGAATCCAATAATACGAAACGCACAGGAACAAAGGCAATTGGCTGTTATCTCAACTTGGCTGAAATCACAAGGGTACAAACATTTGGATGAGGTTGAAGCCAATGGATCAGACTTCAGGAATATGCCAAAAGGCACTTTTGGTTTTCGAATCAATGTTCCCGTTAATCTCGGAGATGGTGTTCGTCAGGTTAATGTTCCCGTAGATGCAGTTGTTATACCCTTAAGGGGCAGACATAAGTTTCCTATATTTATCGAGGCCAAATCTGCAGGAGACTTCACGAATGTCAACAAACGGCGCAAAGAAGAAGCCGCAAAAATACAACAATTAAAACAAACGTATGGTAAGGACGTATCTTTTAACCTTTTCCTCTGTGGATACTTTGACAGTGGCTATCTTGGGTACGAAGCCGCAGAAGGTATTGATTGGGTTTGGGAACATCGAATTGACGATTTGAGAAAACTAGGACTATAGAATTTCATGGATACATTGTTATCAAACATAGAAGAACGAAGGGGAGAATTGCAAGAGGGTTTGGACAGTTCAAAAACTCGCTCCGAAAGGAATGTTTTGGGGCAATTTTCGACCCCTTTTTCTTTTGCAAAAGCAATTTTAGAAGAAAGTAAAAAGTATTTCGACAAAATAAGAACCGTCAGTTTTTTAGATCCGGCTTTCGGCACAGGAGTGTTTTATTCGACACTAATACAAACTTTTCCAAAAGAGGATGTTAGTAAAGCAAGTGGAATTGAGGTCGATTTACGCTATGCTGAACCTATTAAAGAAATCTGGCAACGTTTTCCTCTGGAAATACGTATTGCCGATTTTATGTCTCTTGCACCACCTGACGCGCAGAGTGAAAAATATAATTTGATTGTTTGCAATCCACCGTATACAAGGCACCATCACATACCTAAGGCTCAGAAGCAAAGTCTTCAACAATGGGTCAAAAACAATTTTGGGTACAGAATTAGTGGGCTTTCCGGGCTGTATTGTTATTTTATGCTGTGTTCCGATAAATGGTTATCGGACAAAGGTCTCGCTTGTTGGCTAATTCCAAGCGAATTCATGGATGTAAATTATGGCAAAACTTTAAAAAGATATCTTACGGAAAAAGTAACTTTATTGCGCATACATAGATTCCACCCAGAAGACGTTCAATTTGATGATGCATTGGTTACATCAGTTGTTGTATGGTTTACTAAAGCTAGAACAACCGAAGAAGGGCAAGTGATTTTTTCCTACGGGACAAGTTTGGCCAGCCCGGAAGGGCAGAGATCTGTAGAGTTGGTAAAAATGGAGCCCTCTGAAAAGTGGTCAAATTATTTTTCGAACAAGGAAAAACTGGAAAAATGCACGCTGACACTAGGAGATTATTTTCATATTAAAAGAGGGGTGGCAACGGGAGATAATAAGTTTTTCATTCTTTCTGAAGGAGAAAGAAAAGAAAGAAATATCCCTCTTCAGTTTCTCTACCCGATTCTACCGAGCCCTAGATATCTCAAAGAAGACATTATTGAAAGTCATACAAATGGTTTGCCAGACATAGAGAAGCCACTATTTCTTCTGGACTGTGACCTGGACGAAGAAGAAATAAAACAAAAATACCCGCACCTCTGGACCTATCTCTCGCAGGGGATAGGTTCTGTGTCGGAGCGTTATATATGCAGACACCGAACTCCTTGGTATCGACAAGAAAAAAGGTCACCTGCTGCTTTTCTTTGTACATATATGGGTAGAAATAGAAATTCCAGGAGAAAACCGTTTAGATTTATATTAAATAAGTCCAAGGCGGTTGCGGCAAATGTTTACTTGTTGTTGTATCCAAAGCCATTATTAGCACGCGTAATAGCCAACGATTCAGCTATTAGAGAGAGTGTATTGGACGTTCTTAATAGCATTGATATAGAGTTATTGGTAAGGGCTGGTCGTGTCTATGGTGGCGGATTGCATAAGCTGGAACCGAAAGAATTGGAAAACCTGCCATTAGCAGGATTTGGAGATATTGCGCCGGAACTTAGAATTAGGAAGATAGTGCAGGGGTCATTGTTTTAGCTCTGAAAGATACTCCACGTGACCGCTCTGGGAGAGTCGTATGGTTTCAGGTCAGCTTGTACTTAGCTATAGAGTACTAAAGAGTAGCAAAACATTGGGCAGCTGTCGCCGCAGACGTATTCTTAATCTATAACTTGTCTCATGTCCAGGATATCCGACAGATTAGAGCGAATAGAAGAAAATATTGCCGCCGCGTGCGTGCGGGCCGACAGAAGTGTTGGCGAGGTCAAGATGGTGGTAGTGACAAAAACGGTGCCGCCGGCAAGTGTCAAAGAAGTTATTGAATTAGGCTACACGGAACTCGGCGAAAACCATGTTCAGCGGTTGAAACAACTGGCAGGTGAGGTAGCGGAGCTACTGGGTGAGGCGAACGGCGGGGTCGATGGGCCCAAGAGAGTTCACTGGCACATGATCGGCCATTTGCAGCGTAACAAAGTCAGGCAGGTCTTGAAGTTTTCATCGATAATACATTCGGTGGACACGTTGCGTCTTGCCGAAGAAATCGATACTACCGCAGGAAAGCTGGACATAAAGCCGGATATACTTCTGCAGGTCAACTGTTCCGGTGAGCCGCAGAAATACGGTGTTCCCGTCGGGGCCGCTACTCATCTTGCCGAGCAGTTTGCAGGTATGGATAACCTCCGGCTGGTAGGGCTGATGACGATGGCGCCGCTGACAAGAGATAAAGATGTTGTTCGGGCATGCTTCCTGCGCGCAAAGGAGTTGTTTGAGGAAATCAAGAGCGGGAGGCTGGCCGGTTCGGCATTTTCGCAGCTTAGTATGGGGATGAGCCAGGATTACGAGATTGCCGTTGAGGAAGGAGCGACAATACTTCGAGTTGGCTCGGCGATATTCGCAGGATAGACCCGGCATATCGGTGAAGAAGTAATATAAAAGTCAGTAATTGGTGGAGTATGGCGACGTAATGAAGACAGGGAAAGAATATCCCGGTCTTGGCGATATACTTTTACTTTCGACCTTGACCGTATTGTTCGCAGGATACCAGGCGTTTGCAAGTGCAAAGTTGTTCGAGTACGGTGTACACAAGGTCGGGGAGTTTCGAATCAACAAAGGTAATATCATTGGCTCGCGCGATTTGAGCGGGATTGCGCGGGTGGGCGATTTTCATTGCCTGATAGGGTCTGACGAAGGTGTCTATGTTCAAACCTGCAGGTTTGCGGTTGAACGCAGAGAGATCATTATTGACGAGCCGGCCGGAAGCAGGATTGAACTGTTATCTCCTAAAATTGGCTCAGAGATTGATAAAGAGGCCATCGCGGCCATTGGAAATACGTATTATGTGATGGGATCGCACGGCGTGGCAAAGAAGAGCGGGTTGTTAATGGAGGCTCGCCACAACTGCTTTTGCTTTGAGGTTGATCCAAAGACCGGTCAAAAAACCGGCTACGTGCAGAGGTCAAGTTTGCAGAGATTGCTTCGCAATGACTCGGTCCTTGGCCCTTACTACGCCAAAGTGCTTCAGCAGCGAGGTGTCAACATCGAGGGATTGGCCGCTAAGGACGGAAAGCTCTTTATTGGATTTCGCAGTCCGAACCTCGGCGGCAAGGCTCATGTAGTGGAAATCGCGCCAGAGGAGCTTTTTGGAGACCACGACGAGACATCCTACAATTTGCACACCGTTGTTCTGGGGGAGGGATTAGGCATTCGGGAACTGGTGGCCATACAATCGGGGAAAGATTACAATGGCTTTTTGATTATTACCGGTAACGCCGGGTGCGAGCCGGGCGATGGGGATAATCCGGATACAGTAAAAGATGTAAAGGATTGGGAGGCGGGGCGCGGGTTCTTTCTTTTCTACTGGAACGGCAGGGAGCGGGTAGAATTGATTGGAGAGATACCAAGAGCGAGTGAAAATTACAAGGCCGAGGCGATGACGGTTGTATCTGATACGAAGGATGCGATTGACCTGTTGATATTGTTCGACGGCCCCCCAGGCGGCGCGCCAACAGTATATCGCATCTACAAGAAAAAAAGGGAATAAACATCAATTTGGAAGAGCCGGCTTTGGCAGGTAAAATGTAATGACAATAGCAGGGGAATAATAACGGAAAAGAGCTGTTTATCGTGTAAGTCGGTCGTGCTACTGTCGGCTGTGACTGGAGCGATGGGATTAGTGACGGAGCTTAGTATCGGGATGAGCCGGGATTACGAGATTTCGGTTGAGGAAGGAGCAACGATACTTCGAATCGGCTCGGCGATATTCGCCGGATAACGGTCTAATATGCCTGATACTCTATGGTGGGGGTCGGTTCTGGCCTGTTCGTGTGGGCTGTGTCAAATTGTTCGGAACATACTTGGCTGTCAGAGAGATATAATGAGAAATGTAAATATTATTTTTGCATCTGTATTGCTATGTGCGGTTCTATTTACCGGATGTCCTGCCGGCCCAAAAAACAGCCCACATATACTTTCATTGCGTCCACCGGGTAAGTCCAATATAGAAGTTAAAGCGGCCATAGAGATTACGGACATCCCCGGCAGGCTGGCCGTATTCGAAGATGCCGGCTTTTCCAAGTATGTCGGTGTATTTGGTGTTCACGTATTTGCCACAACCTCAACACCGGATTCCAAACTGTTGCATGCAGCCAAAGTCATGGCCCAGTACCTCGACAATAACGCCGACGGCGCCCCGGACAATCCGCTCGTACTCGGTCATCTCTTAAGTCGAAATGCATATTTGGTGATGACCGCCGATGAGGACGAATTTGAAACTTTGGACCATGACACCTGGCATGATGCCGGGTTTGGCTGTGGCCAGTTTCTGCACGCAAGGGAAACCAGGCCCGACTTTCTGAATCAAGGCCGAATCAATGCACCACATGGCCATTATGACGCCTCACTTGAAGAGGTCCTGCATCTGGTCACCGACCACGGATATGGAAACGCTTATCCATCTGTATTCGGCCGCGAAAGAGGGACCGCCATTTCCAATTGCCTCGATGCCGCCCGCGGCGGATATTTCCCGGGGGTGCCAAAAGACGGGCCACATTATGGGTATCCGGAAGGTTCGTGGTTTCATTATGACGACGAGACCTGCGACTACGATTGCATGATCAGCGAATACATTTATTGGGCACTGACTTCGATACTCGGGACACAGGATTACCCCGGTCGATTCGAAGATATCCGCCGCGAGTGGGAACTGAACACGAAGGATTTGGTCAGGTCTAAAGATCCGGCCATTTACGCTCTGTCAACAAATTCTGAATATAAATTCCCATCCAAAGCGCCCGATGGAAACTACGCACCCTTTGCTCTACCCACCACGGTTATTTTGCCGGTTAAATAATTGCGGGATATTTGCTATTGGGCAAAACCAGGGCAGTTGAAATTTCATTTGGGAGTAATGACAAGCTATGTATAGAAATTCTGTTTGGCTTAGTTTGTTGCCGGTGGTGATTGTTTCTTTTGCCTTACAAGGGTGCAATACTTATGGTCAGCACAGGGAGGGGCGTTTGTTGTGGCATTATAAGCCTGCCGGCAGCGACGCTTTTGACTGGTGTCAGCCCGCTATTGTTTATAATAAAAAGACAGGCCGACGCATTATCATCTTCGGTGAAGGCGACGAGGTCGGCGCCGGAAGGCTTTATGCGGTAGATGCCGATACTCACAAGGCGGTTTGGGGGCCGGTTTCTTTTGATGGTTCTATCGGCAACTCCACTACTACGCTGAGTTCGGACGGGAAACGAGCGTATTTTGGAGAATCGAGCAAGCCGGGTAAGGTTTACTGTATAGATACTTTAAATGGGCACATTATCTGGATTGCGAGCGGTTTGCCTTCGGATGCAGGGGCTTTCATGTCCTGCGGAGCTTTGTCTCATGACGAGCGCACATTCTACATCGGGTCGGGTGCCTGGCCGGAGAATAAAAGTCTTGCAGACAACAGGTTCTATGCAATCGAGGCGGCAACCGGTCGCCTTAAATGGATTTTCGAATCAGAAACACATCCGGTTGAAGGTGAAAGTGGTGCCTCGAACTACGGTTCTTTTTTCTGCGACCCTGCCATTCTCGCCGATGGCCGGATTGTAGCTGCTACATTCAGCGGGCACCTCTATTGCCTTAGAGACTGCGACAACCAGGCCGAAATGGTATGGGACTTCGAGTTGATTGACACAAACGCCGCCGGATATACAAGTAAAAAGCCGTTTCACCAGGAGGTATGGGGTTCGCCTGCGATAGACTCCGATGGGACGATATATATCGGCTCAAACGCGGGAAAGGTACACGCGATTGATCCTGCGACGGGCAAGTTAAAGTGGGAAACGCAAAGGACCGGCGGTGAGATATTTGGTGCGCCGGTAATCGGAGCCGACGGGAATATTTATGCAGGCGCCGAAGACCACTACCTGTATGTGTGGCGACCGCCTGCCGGGCCTACATCAACTCCGGTAGCACCACTGGCCCGTTACTTCTGGAAGGACCGGTGGCCCAATGGAGCAACCGCTCTGGCCAACGGTGAGGTCGTGTTCGGTGGTGAGCAGGGTAATCGATATGTATCGGTGAAGTTGGTGGGTGGAAAGCTTATAAAGCAATGGGAATCGGATCCGGTTGGTGAGCCTGACGAGAAGGAGGCCAAAACAGAGCCTTTAATCGATCCTGTAACACATACAATCTACGTGAGCGGCGGGCATTCGGGTGGTCTGTATGCTCTAAAGGGGACACAACCAATGGCTGATTCAGCCTGGCCGAAGGTGCAGCGTGATATAAGAAACTCAGGGCGTGCAGGTGTTAAATGAATTGTGCAGTTTTGGCAACGGGCGAAGGGCCTACGGGGCTGAAGCGGTGAATTTTGGGTTTTAGGGGGTGATTTTGGGGCTGCGCAACGACTTGACAAAGGCTGTGGGGATTGTTAGATTGTTTGGTTCGGTGCCCCTCGAAAAATCGCCGAACCATGAATATTGACGTTTTGAAGCGGGAAAGGTCGGGGTGGGTTTGTTCAGGGCTAAATGGCTTCGGGAAAGGGATTTACGATGGTGAATGTATCAAAAGCGGTGTTGGTAACGACAGTAGTGCTCGTAATCATCGGTTTTTGCAGCGACATGCGCGGTGCGGATGAGAGGGCGATCGCTGAGAACGTCGGCTTCATAGCCGCTAAGCCGCTTAAGGTGCAGGAGGTTTCGTTTCACTCTGAGGCGGTCAACAGGGGCATGAGGTTTAATATTGTCCTGCCGAGAGACTATATAACAAGCGGCAAACATTATCCCGTGCTGTATCTGCTTCACGGGCTGACGGCCAATTACTTAGAATGGGCAAAGCTCGGTGTGCCGAAATACGCCAATCGCCACGACCTTATTGTGGTGATGGTCGATGGGGGCAATTCGTGGTACCTCAACTGGGCGAAGAGCTACGACGGTCAGAAGAACAACTGGGACGATTATATTACGAAGGATTTGATAGGATATGTTGACAGCCACTATCGCACAATAGCAAAAAGGCAAGGGCGCGCAATCAGCGGCCTGTCGATGGGTGGTTACGGGGCGCTGGTAGTGGGCTTGAGGCACCCGGATATGTTCTGTTCGATTGCAAGTCATAGCGGCGCCTTGAGTATTCCCGAAGGTTGGTATGAGGCACTGAAAAAAGGCGAGAAGCCTTTTGTTGTTTGGCCTGAAGCGTTAGAGGATGACTCAAGATTCCTGGGCATCGATGTGCCGGGCTTCAGCACCGCCAAAGAGCGAACCCCAAAGGGCGAGATATTTGTTACCACAAAACATGTCGAAGCCGCCGACCCCTTTAAGCTGGTTGTGAAGGTACCGCCCGAGAAGATGCCGCATATTTATCTTGACTGCGGCACCGAAGATGATTTGCTCAAAGGCTCACAGGATTTTATGAAGCTGCTTATGGCAAAGAAAATTCCGTTTACCTATGCCGAATCGGCCGGCGGGCACAAGGGGGCGTACTGGTGGCGCGAGGTTGGAATTTCCATGGCGGTTCAGTATGCGGTGATTCAACGAAACCTGATGGGCGGGGGATATATTGAGCCTGCGAGCGATGATGAAGAGCAGGTTTCCGGCGAGCTGAGCAAATTCGAACAGGATATCATCGAGACGAGCGGGGGTGATTTGAAGATTACTTTTTTTGGACACGCAACACTGATGTTCGATCACGCCGGCAAAGTCATTCACGTTGACCCCTGGAGCAAGTTTGCAGATTACAGTAAGCTTCCCGATGCCGACCTGATTCTGGTTACTCATGAGCACGGCGACCACCTTGACCCCGAAGCAATAGAGGCCGTAAGAAAGAAAGACACCAGGATAGTGTTGACCAAGCCGTGTACTGAAGAAGTAGCCGGCGACATCGTTATGAAAAACGGCGACACCCGGACCGTATTAGGCCTGAAGATAGAGGCGATTGCCGCGTATAACATCGTGCATAAGCGGTCGAGCGGCGAGCCTTTTCACCCGAAGGGCAGGGGCAACGGCTATGTGATAACCTTCGGTGACAAGCGCGTGTATGTGGCCGGAGATACCGAGAACACCCTGGAAATGAAGGCTCTAAAAAATATCGACGTGGCTTTTTTGCCCATGAACCTGCCTTACACCATGACACCGGAAATGGTCGCCGACGCCGCAAAGGCGTTCAAACCCAAGATTCTTTATCCATATCACTACGGCGACACCGAACCTGAAAAACTCGCTGAAATATTGAAGAACGAGAAGCAAATTGAGGTGCGTATCCGAAAGATGAGGTAGGCAGAGATTTGCGTGTGGGGCATCCAAAGACGGTTGCGGATAAGCGACCTGGTTGTATGGGTCAGGTATGAATCAGAGAGTGAAAAGTGACACGAAATTTGTGTTTGTGACGAAAAGAATAAAAAAAACAAACTTTATTTGAAAGGGTTAAGAAAATGAAAACGTGGCTAAGTATTATTGGAATTTGTATCGCAGTAGTGGCGGCATCGGATATGGCTGTGGCAGGTAAAATCAGCGCCTACTACACCAAGGTTGATTCCGGCCAAGAGTTTGAGAAGTATTCAAGGACCGGTCCTTACGCCGACATCGTCGTCGTGCTGGAGACAGGAAGGTTCGTTTTCTGGCGTGGCTCGAGTTACCTGCCGTACTGGGAAACCCAAAAGGGTAAGACATTTGTTGAAGAACTGATACTGCGCGTAGGTGACGGTCCGCCAGGCAGGCCTGACATGGTAAACACATATTCACGAGTTGCCATTATCGATGACGGACCCGACGAAGTGGTGGTGTACTGGCGTTACCTGCCGCAATTCGGAGGGAAGAATCCGCATACCGGCGTCGATGCCACGAAGTTTGTGGATGAGTACTTTGCCATTTCGCCGGCTGGTAACGTGGTACGTACCATCAGGCGGGGCACGGAAAAAATTGATGACTGGCGGGAACCGCGGAACGTAACTCTGCAGACGTTTAAGCTCACCCCTGACGGCCTGGCGGACACAAAGACCCAAAGACCGCGTCCAATCGGCGGGGCCAAAGCCGTAAAAGGTGTACCGGTTAAGACGAAGTCGGTGGGCAGTCCCGTTGCCTGGTGGAAGTTCGATGAAGCAAAGGGCGATATTGCGGCCGAGAGTGTAAGCGGAAAGAAATGTACCATTGTGGGACACAAGAGTTTGTGGAAAAAGGGTGTCTCGGGGACAGCGCTTCAGTTTGATGGTTATAACACATTAATCGAATTGCCGGCATCCAAGGCGCCGAAGGTTTCTTCGGCTTTGACGCTTGAAGGATGGGTTGCAATAGGCGCATATCCGTGGAGCTGGACACCGATAATTCAGCAGGCTGATGATATTGAGGAGGTGTTAGAGCGGATGGAAGGTCCTCGAGCTTTTCTTACCGGTGAAGATGAGCGGGAAGATATGGAAGAGCCTTCGGATGATTTTACATTTGTACTGAAAAAAGAAGATGATGTCGGATATTTTTTGGGCATTGACGGACTCGGCCATCCGGGCTTGAAGGTGAAAATCGGTGACAACTGGGAAGAGCTTGTTACGGATGTGGTTCTTAAGCGCTGGAATTGGCATCACGTTGTGGGTACTTATGATAAAAAAACCGGCAAGATGATAGTTTATGTGGATGGAAAGCCGGCCGGCGAAAAGTCCGTATCTAAATCCGATATCGTTATGTCCGGCAAGAATGTAAAGATCGGCAAAGGCAAGCCCCGGCGTCCAATCAAGCCGGTGCGTGCCAATACGTTTAGTGATTTCTATGGATTTGATGGTTTGATCGACGAGGTCAAAATTTATGATACTGCATTAAGCGGTGCTCAAATAGCGCAGTCATACAAGAATTTTAAGCCGGGTGAGTCTGAGAAGAAGAACGCTGATATGGTCAAGCGAGTGCTGCCTGAAGGGAAAAATACAGGCGAATTCGGCGCGTATTATGCTCGCCTGGATTACTACGAGACGTGGGATAATCTGTGGCGTTTCAGTGAACATCCGGATGTGGTCGTCGAGTTCGACGAGCAGCCGGCCAAATTCGTGTTCTGGCGCGGCGTCGGATACATTCCTATGATGGTCAACGATAAAGGGCATTGGTATACGAACGAGTTCAATGAGACGTGGAATAGAAGCGGCGGCCAGGGGTGTCAGGAACCTATGAGCGACAAGGAATCCTACACGAACCATGCACGGATTGTAGAGAACACCGATGCGCGGGTTGTTGTGCATTGGCGATATCCGCTTATCGATGTGCTTCACGTCATAGCCAACTACCATGAGGACACCGGCTGGGGTGACTGGTCCGATTGGTATTACTATATTTATCCCGATGGCGTGGCCGTCAAGACGATGCATTTGTGGACGGACGGCGAGCGGGATCATGAATGGCAAGAGGGTATAGCAATATTTG
>Ga0114922_10003052_pt1 | contig 15639 bp, 10 predicted proteins | sample AartaG_FD_100975 | JGI IMG/M metagenome (GOLD analysis project Ga0114922, IMG submission 100975) | Deep subsurface microbial communities from Aarhus Bay to uncover new lineages of life (NeLLi) - Aarhus_00045 metaG | ecosystem: Environmental > Aquatic > Marine > Oceanic > Sediment | place...
CCGTAGGCCAGCATGAGCATCATACAATCACGTAGACGCGAAGCCCCCGATAGATAAGCAAGTAAGCTCAAATCGAGGGTAAACTCCGGAGTGATAAAAATTAGAGCGAACCGAAGGTAGAAATTCGGCGTCGAGCCCCGGCCCCCGGCAGATAAGCAAGTGGGCTCACACCGGGGGTAAACTAAGAAAGGATACGCCGGGGACTTTTTGATTTATTATCCCTTGGTGCCCCTTTGGGATAAATTGATTACTTTCTGGATTCCTGTTTTCACAGGAATGACCGATTAAATAGCATTTCTACCGGAGGCCAGCTTTCAATTGATTATTGATGATTGAGGTTGAATCCGCTAACGGCTTGCGGGGACAAGTTTCATTTGTTGCTTTTACTGCCATAGGCCAGCATGAGGCTCGTACCGTATTACGTAGTCCTGTGAGGGGCGTAGTAAATAAAAACAGTACCGAACCGCAGGCAGGAATTGGAAATTAAAAATCAAAATGTAAATTGCAAAATTGAGGAGGCCCCTAGGGCGGTTGGTTGAATAGATATCTCGACTGCGCTCGATATGACGGCTGTGTCAACTCGCAACCTGCGTCTGTAATCGGTATGATCAGAATGCACTTCGACACCACTCATCCTTCGTCTCCGCTCATCCTTCGTCTCCGCTCATCCTTCGTCTCCGCTCAGGATGAAGAAAAGAATTGAGAATGTAGAATTTAGAATTGATCCTTCCCATTCGGCTACGCTTCCCTCGACAAGCTCGGGACAGGCAGGGCAGGCTATTGCGCTCACCCTTTGTCTCCGCTCATCCTTCGTCTCCGCTCATCCTTCGTCTCCGCTCACCCTTCGTCTCCGCTCACCCTTCGTCTCCGCTCACCCTTCGTCTCCGCTCAGGGTGAAGAAAGGAATTTAGAATTATGAATTTAGCCCTTCGACTGCGCTCAGGATGAAGAAAGGAATTTAGAATTTAGAAATCTCCAAAAACAATAATCAAGTCATACAAAAAACCAAAAGTCTCAGAATAATCGCATCATCTTACACAAGACGTATTCTGCCTTTCAACTACCGTTTTAAGTGGAGTTTCAGGCCGTAGAATGGACGATGTCGGTAAATATGGCACTTTATCCTTGCACAGCAACTTTTCAGTATATATAATCATATTGGTCGCGAGACATTACTAAACTAACAGGAAGTTATATTATGAAACGGCAATCAATTCTCGTATTGGCAGTGTTGTTTCTATTACCGAACTATGCAGGATGCAAAATGACAAATCGAAATTAAAAGGGACAAAAAGTGCGACGAAAAGGTTTTACTCTTCTTGAACTGCTGATAGTAATGTCCATTATCGCCTTATTATTCAGCATACTTGTGCCCTGTCTAATGAGTGCAAAAGAAAGAACATATGAATTATTTGCTATGGAGACGGAAGTTAATGAAGAAGGAAAGGTCCACCTGGAAATTCACGACCTTTCTGACAGGAAACTATACGATGACATGTATATGATAAAGATCGACCCTCCGTGGAGTCGCCGCATTTTCTTAAAAAGACCATATCCATCCGGTATGAAATTAATAAAAAGAGACGGCCAAGATTATATTAAATGGAGACCTAAACTGACTGATATCGGTGTGCATTTTATTACTGTTGTTTTCGAAGGAGAAGAAATCTCCGAGCAGGAGATTACAATTTATGTTTTTAATAAAGAGCTTTTAGAAGCTGAGCGAGAGGACAAATCAGACGCGCATTAACGCTGATTATGCGGATTAGAAATATTAGCCTCAGAGGGCAAAGAGGGAAAAAGCAAAGAACAAAAATCAAAATGCAAAGTGCAAAATTGAGGAAGGCCTTCGAGAAAATATCCAAGAATATTTGCAGCTGACTACGGAACAGCTATGATATCCTATAAAAGTCTCTCAACTACCCCTTTATAGTGCCCAGCAGGCCGATGTAGCGATTATTTATTCTGATATGGCCTCTTGTATTTTATTGTTGCGTTTGTTTCTACACTACCCCTGTATGGCCATGCTGTTGCGCAGAAAGCATATCTGTAAGGTCATCACAGAAGCCCTGAACTACCCATTAAAAGGGGTTATATCCCCGTAGAACGGACGAACTCGTCTTGAGGGGTATCACAACAAACATAGTGTTTTCCCCTATAGAAGAAACAGGCTTTCCCCGATTAAGCTCCCTAATACAAAAGTTCGATAAGTGTGAAAGTGTTTTCTCTTTGCCCCCACCCCCCAGATTTTTTGAGCGTGGGGGCTTTTAAACACTTTACCCCCGTCCCCAGTTCTGTTATTCTCGGCAACCTCGGCTTGACATTTTCCGGCTGGATGCTTAAAAGAAAAAGAATGGTATAAAATATCGAAACCAACCACGCCCCTGCGTATATCTCGCTAATACGCCTTTCCCTCCGCAACGCAGGGGCTTTTATATTTGTCAGCGATACAACCCGCACTTATTGCCAATCGTATAACTCTATTGAAAGCAAGGCTCGGTGCGGGCCGAGTTGGTTTAGTACTTTTCGGCCCGCTCTTTTTAATATCGCCGGACATGCCTACAATGTGATGGGCATAGGGCTTTCCCTTATAGAAAAAAAAGGCCAAATCCTGATTTGCATAAAATACCCATTGTTTAAACTCTGACATTTAGAGCCAAGAGTAAAGGTTCTCTGGTGTGTTCTCTATTTTCAGGACGGTGACGGAGTCTAAAGCAAGATAACGATGATTTACACGAACGTGTTGAACCGCGGGCCTACCGGTCTTTGCAGCCTGGAAGACTCCCTTTGAACGAGGAGAGGCTTGGGATGTTATACGGAAACCATACATAACGTAGTTATATGGTGAAGCACACACAACAAATACTGCAGAAGAGAAAGGAGCAAGTAATGGCTAGAAAACGTCGTACGAAGAAGGCAACTCGGATTGCGGAAAAGCCCATGACTATCGATGATCTGATCGCGCTCGACAACACGCCGGACGATAAGGAGCCGGCTGAACTCGTTGCATTGCGAAATGCCGCGCCATGCATCAGTGCTCTGGGTGCTAAAGCCAAGCCTAAAGTGCAACTGAAAAAGGTCTCAGGTCGCAATGTGTGGGAACTCGGACTGGCCAAGGACTTCGTCCTTGGTGAGCTTGGGGAAACGGCCGAGGCGCTTCGGCGGCCCCGAGCGGCGACCAGCACGAGAGAATTTGAACCGAGCATCCCCAAGTGGAGTGGCGTGACCTATCATCCCAAGTTAAGCGCTCCCCGCCCAAGGCGCCAGTTTCGACGGGTCAAGGGACAACGAGTTAGGCCAGATGGTTACATTTTTGGGCCAGATGACAGACGGGTATACTATCCTAGCGGCTACCCATGGAGATGCATTGGTTTGGTCTTGGTGTGGACGAATCCGAGCGGCGGACCGGCGTGGTCAGGTGCCGGTGCGCTGGTTGGCAGGAATGTGGTTCTCACAGCAAGCCATGTCTGTCCGTGGGGCTCCAGTCCCTGGATGATGAGGTTCATTCCCGCCTACTACGATGGCTCATCCCTATCCGGTGTGTCCTCTTATGTCCAATCATACAGAGGTTATCGAGATCACGGTCAGGGAGACGACATGTGTACGCTTAAGCTGTACACGCCTCTCGGCAATTCGCTCGGGTACTTTGGCTACAAAACGTACCATGATAGCTGGGAAGACGGGAATTACTGGACGAAGTGCGGTTATCCCGGTGCAGTAGCGTCAGGTCAACGACCGAGCCGGATTACTTGGTTTCCCATTGTCGATGATGATAACGATGGTGCCGGCGTGGAACTGGAGTACAAGGCAGATTCCAGCAGTGGCGATTCGGGAGGTCCGGTCTTCGGTTGGTGGAGCAGCTCTCCTTACGTGATTGGTACTCACTCTGGTGGCGAGCAGGAATATCATTTTCCTTTTAGCATTGTCAAAAACAATGTTGCTGCGGGAGGTAGCGCGTTGTCGAGCCTCATTGGATGGGCTCGGAACAACTGGTAAAGAAGCAACATGGCGGAATGCAACCCGGTTGTTGCAGCGCCATCTAACCAGATGCTGAATCCGGCTGGGAATAGACCGGCGAGTTGAACGGGTCCTGAAATCAACACTGTTCGCGCCGGCCTGTTCCCAACGGGTTATCTTGGTCGTTAGCGGGCCAGGGGAAGGTGATGTCTGATCGTTCACAAGGTTTCAGCAATGTGGCATATGGGTTTGCGTAATGCGGATTCTCAACATGTGGTTTCGTAATTGAACCCTCAGAAGACTGTTTCTGTCTTTTGGGGATTTATTTCTTTGAAGGTGTTATGTCATATCTTCCTACTTCCAATTTAAAGCGCCCAGCAGGCCGTTGTAGCGATTACTTCTTATGATATGACCAGTGGTATATATCCTGTCGTGTTTGTTTATAAACTACCCTTGTATGGCTATGATGTTGCACAGAAACGCTATCTGTAAATTCAGCACAGAAGTCCTGAACTAACCTTATAAAAGGGGGTTGCAGGCCATATAATGGACAAACTTTCTTTGCCCCTGAGTGTGTAAATTCCATAACATCCATAACTTGGCGTTTTTGAGCCGTTATACGAATATAGGTATATTTACCCCCTTTTTGGGTAAATATTCCCAACTTATGTAACTTATGTAAAAAATCTCTCTCAGTACCTAACATCGTTAACCTTCTGTTTCTAAGCCCCAAATGGGCTTTACTACGCATTGTGATAAGAGATTACTGGTCTGGCACAGGTTTTGCGGAGATAGTAAGGAGAGTAAGGCTGTGAGCAAAGAAGCTTGCAGCCGTACAAAGCCCCTGTTTTATTCACACCTATCCTCTGTTCCTCAAAGCAGGGGCTTTTTTATCAAAAAGTTACATATTCTATCTTAAAACAATTGGTATTTTATGTAAATCAGGTTTGGGCCTGTTTCTTCTATAGTGGAAAACCCTATGCCGGTCATACTGCAGGCAAGTCCAGCAATATTACAAAAGTGAGCCGAAAGGTACTAAACCAACTCGTCCCGCTTTTCATTCTAATCTGCCTCGTATTGCCCTGTCCTACATCATATACCCTTTGGCTTGAGTTTGGCCATTTTAGAATAATGAACGACTAACTCCCTTTGAGAGGACTGATTGAAGCCTCGTTTTAATACATATCAGAACTTTTTAAAAAAACTGTAAGATTTTCTAATCGGGAAGAGTCTAATATTAGAGAAGTCCATTTGTTATTTTATATTCCAAGGAGGGAAGTCTTGTTCCAAGGAGGGATGATGTTAAGCCCCTGTTTTGTTCTATCCACACACCTTCAAGGCAGGGGCTTTTTATATCCCACACATTTTGTCCTGTTTTTCCTTGAAAATTCGACTTATGCAATCAATATTCACGTCAGCGGAAACGCCTTTATTTATAGAAACAAGGCGTGGTGGAGGGTATGGAACGTTTTAGCCGGGAATTTAGCCTTTTGTGAGACGTTGTAGAACGACAAAACAAACTGTAACTGAAAATTTATGAAGGGAGGTATATTATGGCCGAAGAAGTGTCTCCAGAATCAAAAGTATATGTTAAAGAAGAAGTTGAAAAAATGAGGAAAGAATTCAAGGAAGATTTAAAAGATGCCCAATCCAAGGCTACGAAAACTTTCTCCACGGTTGCTTTGATTGTCGGACTCCTCGGAAGTTTGGGTGTCTATGGTTTTACTAAAGATTTCATAACGAACGCAATAAAAACACGGATTAATGTAGAGTTAGAAACAAAGCTTAATAAAGAAAACCTGACAAAATTTGCAAATGACAGATTACGGTTGGAAGCAGCCGTGATAGATGCAAATCGTCTTGCGGAGGATGCAAAAACTTATGCGGACAAGGCAGAAAAACAACTGGAAAAGATTTCAGATCCTCAAAGGATAAAGAATCTACCTGTAGGCACAATTGTATCATCTATTTTAGAACCGCTTGAATTTTTTAAAGCATTTGGAGATCTTGATCGAGCAACAAAAGATTGGGTGTTAGCTGATGGACGTCCAATTGCAGCAACTTCTGGGTATAGTCAATTGTCTGGTAGAATGAATACGCCAGATTTGCGGGGCATGTTTTTGAGAGGAATGAATAAAGGAAGAAATGACGGCAAGCAAGACCCAGATGAGCGCAAGGCCGGGGACTACCAACAGGACGCATTGCAGGAGCATGGCCACAAGACAGACGCCAGGAAGCATGGCTGGGGCGCAATGGGTGATACGCAGGGCTGGACTAAAAGTGCAGGAGAAGCCCCCCCTAGCAAGCGTGACGAACGTGCAGCAGCCCGCGAGGACAGCGGTCGAGACACGACCCAAAAACGTGGCGGTTTACTTTTATATCAAGATAAATTAGCAAGCCTAACAACATAATTCACATATGGCCATCTAAGGTAAAAATGCCCCCTGTTGTAAGCCAAGGGAGCGGCTCTCGGGGTAAATTCAAAAGAATATAGAATTAAGAATATCTGATCCTTATTACAATTCAGATTGCCGTGTTGGTGTGAACGCTTCTGATTTGTTTTTGGACGTCGTCGAATTCTTTTAGTATCTCACCGTCTTTTTGGCTTAGGAAGATGTTGATCAGGAAAATAGTAAGGCAATTTGCGATGAAGCCGGGGACGATTTCATACATTGAGTCGCTTAGGCCGACCTGTTTCCATAACACAAGCACGACCGTTCCGGTTACCATTCCCGCTAATGCAGATTGCCAGGTTGTTTTGCGGCTGAACAGTGCAAAAAGGACCAACGGGCCGAAGGCCGCACCGAAGCCGCCCCACGCGTAGGACACTATCTCAAGAATTGTGTTGTCGCGGTCCAGCGCCATAATTAACGCTATGATTGAAATGATGACGACACAGCCTCTTCCAACCAGAACGATTTCCCTCTCGGAGGCCTCTTTCCTTATCGCCTTACAGTAAAAATCTTCCGATAAAGCCGACGAGGAAACGAGCAGTTGCGAATCTATTGTTGACATAATGGCCGAGAAAATGGCCGCAAGCAGTATGCCGCCGAACCATGGATTAAAGAGTTTGCTAATCATAAAAATAAAGACTTTTTCTTCTTCTCCGCCGCTCAGGTCATCGAACATTGCAATACCAATCAAACCGATAATTACCGCCCCGCACAGCGACAGAAATACCCAGATAACAGCGATGGCCATTGATTTTCCCAGCTTATCGGCCGATTTGATGCTCATAAATCGCACTAAGATATGCGGCTGGCCAAAGTAGCCCAGACCCCAGGCCATGCTGGATATTATCATGCAAATGCAGACAGGCAATGTAGCACCTTGCGGTATCAGGCTTGTCGATATATCTTTTATGGCCATCGCCTCTTTTATTGCTGAAACTCCTCCGGCGGTTTTGTAGGTCAGCAACGGAACAATCACTATCGCAAAGACCATTAACGCGCCCTGCAGCAGGTCCGTCCAGCATACCGCTAAAAAACCGCCCAGAAAAGTATAAGCGATTATGACAAGCCCGCCGATGATTACTGCAAGGTGATATTGAACATTAAAAGTAGATTCAAACAGCTTTCCCGTTGCGACAAGTCCTGAAGAAGCGTATATTGCGAAAAAAATCAGTATTATTATCGCCGAAACGACTCTTAGCAGACCGGTCGGGTCTCTGAAACGCGCTTCGAAAAAGCATGGCAGTGTTATCGCACTGGTTTTTTCGGTATAAACCCTCAGCCGGGCCGAGACCAGCTTCCAGTTCAGGACCGTCCCGATGAAAAGGCCTGTCGCAATCCAGGTCTTACCCATTCCGCCCAGGTAAATCGCCCCGGGGAGCCCCATCAGCAGCCAGGCGCTCATGTCGGAGGCCTGTGCCGAAAGGGCCGTCACCCACGAGCCCATGCCGCGTCCGCCCAGCAGATAGTCTTCTATGTTGCTCGACCTTCGATAAAAGAAAAAGCCGATACCCAGCAAGACTATGAAATAAGCTATAAATGTAATTGAGGCAGCAGTCGGCATTTTCTTTGAAAGTTTAACCAAGATTGTTTCTATACAGTTGAAAAGATGAATTTTACTTATTGTGCCAAAGACGTGCAAGTGAGTCTTATTATTTATATTCTCCGCCAATTACTTTGACGGGAAATATTGGAGTATATTTTGATATGTAAACAGGCTGGGATTCGGTGAAACACGTGCAGTGACAGAGAAAAAGTCCGGCAAATTAAGGACGATAATTACACATCCGCTTCTTTCCAATTCTCGTCTGCTAACTGCATGTCCTTCTTGATTTTGTCGATTATTTCGTTTTTCTTTGCGGCCCGCTGCTCTGCTGTCAGGTCAGGAAATGCTTTCTTGACTTCTTTGTCGCTTACGGCAGCACTTCCGGCCCACATCTTTTTCGCAGTGCCTATATTGTAGTAACCGGCCCCCAAGCCAAAGTCGCACTTGTATTTTGTCTGGTACTTGTACCTGGAGCCCCCGGTCTTGTTTTTGGCGACTTTGTTCAGCAGGGCACATAACACTTTCGGGCTGCTCTTGTTTGTCGGAACGCCCTGGAGGTGAATTCGTTCCCAGGACAGCGGGACTAAGCCGTTGTCTTTGGCAAACTTGTCGCGCTTGTCCCATATCTTAGTGTCGCAGCCGGCATAGGTCGTACCCTTCATCGCCAACCACCAGTCGTTGTTATGCTTAATGCCATCCTTATCAATCCATTGCCAGCAGCCGAGGTCAACGGCAATAGCGTAATTGTGGAAGGATTCACCCGGCCCGGCCTTTGTCGATTTGCTTGGTAAATCGTACTGCACTTTGAACGTTCTGAATCCACCTTTGGGTGCCGGGGCAAAGGCAAAGCCCAGATCATGCATATCCTTTATGGTCTTCTTGACATTCTCAAGGAAGTCACCCTCGTATTCAGATGGCAGCCGGTCATAGCACTGTTGAAGAGTTTTGCTGGTCTTTCTGAATTTTTTCTTGCAGAACTCAAATTGATTACTGGGAACGGGTGTGGCCCCGGTCGAAGTCCCGGCAGCGACAACTATTGCCGCATCAGCGGCGGCCACGTTCGGATTCCCGTCGAAAGCATCGGCGTGCCCCAGTGGTCCGGGTGTGAAGGCCGGCTGAGCACCGTGGTCGGGAGAGGTCGAGTCCCTAAGTCCCAGTGGGCCTCTATTGGTGGTTTCGGGATCCTTCGCTATCATACCCCTCACCATATTGAGGAGGCTATCACAACTTGGCAGGTACATTCCCAATATACCGCGTTTTCCTAACATCGTACACTTTCCAAAATAAACTACTACCCTTTGGGGATTCACATAAATATACTATTGCATTTTATACTATAATAAGGGTTATAAGCGTGCCGAAGACCGCGGGTTGAGAGCCGAGCGGCAGGGCCTCAAAGTCGTCATTAATTGACACCAACGGCGGATCCGGGGCAACTTCCAACGGAGGAAAAGTAATATTTTTCGCCTTATTTATCCATGTGGGGTCTCCATACACTCCGGCCTTGGTGTAATCGAACGGTTTGAATCCAACTTTGAAGGCGGGGGAGTCCGGCTTCAAGCGAAAATCATAATTGTCCGCATCAACGAACATCGGGTCTGCGATAATTGTACCTGTATCGTGTCCGGTATTCTGCCACTGTTTCAATGACATACCGGCAGGTTTCACCTGGTTACCCGATGTATTCCAATAGCAGTTGTCCCGCATTTTTACTTTAATCTGCGTCCATCGGCCGGACAGCAGCGGGCCTGTGTTCCAATAGACAATATTTTTTTCAAACGTGAACGACAGATGCTTCTCCACACGTGTGGCCTGGATTTGGTGCAGTTTACTGAAAGCCAGGATATTGTTTCGAATGATATTTTCCTTGCCGTAGTGCTGGTGGAAGCCTCCTGTCCTGGTATTATAGACAAGATTGTTTTCCATAACGATACCTGTGCTGCCCTCATCGGTATAAAGCCCCCAGCCGCCGTAAGAGTACGAATATATATCGTGAAAAACATTGTTGCTCACGATAGTCCCTTCCGAAGGCCCGAGCGTATAAATACCGCCCATATCGCTAAGCACCCCCCAGCCGATATGATGCACGTGATTGAAACTGATGTTATTGCGTTTACATAGACTTTCACGATAGCCCCATCGCCAGCCTATAGAAAGACCGGTATAAAAAAAGTCTCCGATGTCGTTATGCGTAACGTTATTGTCGCCGCTATGTCCAATCCAGAGGCCCACGGCAGAGGAATATATCCTGCCGCCTGTGCGTATAATGTTGTTATCGACAGTAATATGACTCGTTCGGGATGGCTGGTCGGGACTAATCCTGCCCTCGCCGATTCGAACACCCCCGGCGCCTAAGTCATAAAGATAGCATCGCTCAAGCCGGCTGTCACGGCAGCCCCGGCGAAACCACACGGCATATGTTGCAACGTGGCTTATTTCGCAATCCTCTACCGTTATATTACGCGCCCCGTCGGCCATGACGGCCGCCTCGGTAACATACGCAGCCTGATATGGAGCATAACCGCCTGCAGGCAGCATCGATTGATTGTGACGAAAAACAAGACCTTTGAATTTGATATTTTCAACGAATTGTTCCGACTCCGGCTTACCCTCGAAGACAACGAGTTTCTCAATCACCGGTGCTACGATATGTGCTTTTGACATACTTTCGCCGGGATGGGGCTTATAGTACAGAGTACCATTGCGAGCCAAGAACCATTCCCCAGGCACATCCAGGGCCGCTTTGAAATTCTCCAAGTGAAAACGAGTATTCTCCGGCCAGCCGGAATAACTCTTCAGTTTCTCTCCCACGGTAATAATTTTATTTGCCGACGTATCTATCTCCTTCACAAAACGGCGGCTTATACACCACTTATGATAGGCAACCAACGTAACATCGCCAAGCTCGTCACTGTCAATATTTCGCAAAGGCTTAAGTGCGTCACCCAGCACAGTTGTCGTCCGTCTATATTTGTCCTTACTGCCCTCGAGCAGGACTTCTGTGGTATCGCCCATATAGTGGTAGAATTTATTCGGAGTACGGGCACGGACAGCCCGGCGGCCGTTTACGAACAACTGTTCGAAATACCATTTCCCGTTTGCAACTTCAGGTATATGAGTCTGCCAGATACCGTTTTGTCCTCGCTTGAAACCCGTAATTACCCTTCCTCCTGTGAAGACCGGCTTTGCGCCAGCGGCCGCTTCGTAGCTGATCGGACATTCTTTCGTCCCGCTGTCTTTTGGAGTCAGTATGAAAGGTTTGCTCAGACTGTAAGTTCCATCCATAACGACGACACGCACGGGCTCTTTGATAATCCCTCTCGATTTCAAGCGTCTAATCTTATCCCGTGCGCCGGCTAACGAGGCCACCGGCCCGTTCGTGCGATTTCTATTCGGTCTTTCCCGCCGTCCCGACCACCGGTCGTTACCCTCGGTGGAAACGTATATCGTAAGAGCCCGGGCATACTGACATAAAAATACCGAAACTAAAACACAGCATAAAAAAGACCTTATTGTTAAACCCTGTTTTCTCATATCGTCTTATCTCCTCTTAACTACACTATGAAAGGTAAAGAATATTTTAGCGCAGCAATTTAGTAAAGGATATATATTGACCGGCATAAAATCTGTATCATCATAAATAGCTGCTTAAACGCATTACGCCGTTAGATTCTCTAATTCTATTTCGACCTTCTTGCAGGCGTAGTCCACTTCGCGAAGATAATCACCATAGCAAACCATCCAATGGAATCCGGGCATCCGCTCAGCCAGGGTTTTACTATCACAGGAAAAGCTAATATCAATTTGCGAACGGCAGACATCCATAAACGGAGCATCGACAATCTCACCGGTCAGGCCAACCCATCGCTTGATTAGAAAATCGGGAACAATAATGGTTATTCCCTGCCCTTTATGCATCTCCACCTTCGGTGCTGCGCCATAGTCCGACTCGAAGTGGGTCATTATTCTTGCCGGCTCGCGTTTCTTGCCGTCCATCCGGCGTGGAGCCGTACAATGGGCAAGCGTAATTAGCCCATCGTGCGGATAAGTCGGATCGTTGAGAAATACCGGCTTGCCAGAGATGTTCGCCAACAGAATACCCGATGGTATCACCACAAAGTCCGACTCACAAAATAGCAGATACCCGGAGTCATTCATTAAGCTCAGTGTCAGACAGGCGGACGTCTCGGCAATCGGCATAATCGTACCCATACAACCATTGATTGTAAGCGCAGTGCAGTCAGCCTCTTTCATTATCCCGCGGAAAACCTGCTCCAGCAAAAATCCGTTGTCAACAAACTTACGGTCGGTTTCCAGTGTTGTTCCTGCTGATCTCAGATATCTGCCAGCCCGATTATGGGCACGCTGGACGGCATTATTATCTGCCCTCGCTGCTTTAATTAACTTTCCCAGTTCCTTATAAGAAAATGTCTGAATGTCGAGTTGCCATTTTTGCTTAATGTCCTTAAACATCCCGACACGGAAATCGCTCGATTGTGCCCATGCTCCGGGCCCGCCGATTGCTATTATTCGCGTTCCCTGTGCGTTCCTCAGGCCACAAAGTGAACGCAGCCGCCACATAATCTCATCCTGGCTGTCAATTATGACGTCCCCGTAGTCAATTCCTTTAACCGCAAGGGTATCGGTATGCTGACGGAGGTATCGGGGGCTGATTATTTCGTACCACAAATAGACGGGGCCCGACTTATGCCGGCAGAAAAAGATAATGTCTTTACCTGTCTTTGCCAGCTCATCGAATGTGTCCATTCCCCCACCGGCGGCATAAATCATAATTACATCGGTCTGATCCAAATCGTTCACAGAAGCCACTTCACCTTTGCCTCGTATTCTACTGACAGGCAGGAATTCGAGGGGAAAATCGGCTTTGTCTCGAAGCTCACGAAGCTCGCTTTGGATTTTGGCTACTTCCTTCCTTGCATCCTGTTCGGTCTGGATACCGCCCCAACTGCGCCAGCTCCATTGTGGCCTTGGCTTTGGCGTACTATAAACAAGTATCGGCTTGACCTTCAGTGCTCTACGCTCCGGTATCGCCTGATTTCTTTCGGCCGCCGAGACTGCCGACCAGCTAAGGCCCGTAATAGCCGCACTTGCCAAGGCAACTGAGCCCACGCCCTGTAGGAAATCTCTCCTACTGACGCCATTCGCCGAATCTTGCCCGCCGCAGGGACAGCATGTGTGCCGGGGTAACTCTCTTTCATTATTTGATTTTACAGTCATTTCATATCCTCCTTTCGATGGATATTGGTTTTTGTTTACTTTGAAAGTATAACCCAATCCTGTCAGATAAGGAAGAAAAAAGATTAGATACTATCTTGTTACAGAGCATCCGTCCTGAAAGCCGTCATTGGCTGTTTATTGTAAATCCGCAAGATATCCTTTTCCGGGCATCCAAGGTGAAATGCCGAATAATATATCGCCTCACATCATCAACTTTTACCGTCAATACCTTTTATAATCGAAATCTTGACGGACAGCCATTTAATCACTAAAATTGTTCACTCCTGTATCAAGTAACGAGAATCGAGTATCAAGGAACGAGTATGACAAAGATTAATGAGAATTTTTTGAAACTTCAGGCCGGATATCTTTTTCCGGAAATCGGCCGGAGGAAAAGGGCCTTTCAAGAGGCCAATCCGGACGCTGATATCATCAGTATGGGCATCGGCGACGTTACCCAGCCGCTTGCTCCGGCCGTAATAGAAGCGATGAAAAAGGCTGTTGACGAAATGGGCCAGGGCGAGACCTTCAAAGGCTATGATGATGGCGGGATAGGCTATGAATTTCTAAGAAAAGCCATAAAGGAAAACGACTTCAACTCTCGCGGCGTCGATATCGACATCGGCGAAATCATCGTAAGTGACGGTACAAAATGCGATACCGGCAATATGCAGGAAATATTCGGTCTTGACAACGTAGTAGCCGTATCCGATCCTGTATATCCGGTATATGTGGATACCAACGTTATGTCGGGCAGGGCAGGCGGCCCGGCGGGGCAGGGCAGGTATGAGGGGATTGTCTATATGCCCTGCACCGAGCAGAATAATTTCGTACCGGATTTGCCGAAGGAAAAGGTCGATTTGATTTATCTGTGCTTTCCGAACAATCCCACAGGTGCAGTAGCAACGAAAGAGCAGTTGAAAAAATGGGTGGATTATGCCGGCGAGCATAAAGCGATAATTCTTTTTGACGCCGCTTACGAGGCCTTTATCTCCGACCTGGAGATACCGCACTCGATATACGAGATTGAGGGTGCAAAAGAGGTAGCCATCGAGTTTCGCAGCTTCTCCAAGACTGCGGGCTTTACGGGCCTTAGATGTGCGTTTACCGTTATCCCAGGGCAGTTAAAGGCCTACACCAACGACGGCAGGGCGGTTGAAGTCGCCCCGATATGGAAAAGACGCCACTGCACAAAGTTCAACGGCGTATCCTACGTAACCCAGGCCGGTGCCGCCGCCGTTTACAGCCCCGAAGGTAAAGAGCAAAACCAGAAAATTATCGATATCTATATGGCCAACGCCAGGCTCATCTACGAGAGCCTCACAAAGCTTGGCTTCACTGTTTATGGCGGCCTCAACGCACCATATATATGGCTAAAGACACCCAACGGCGTCGGTTCCTGGGAATTCTTCGATACATTACTCAACAAGGCACACGTCGTAGGCACTCCCGGGGCCGGTTTTGGCTCAGCCGGAGAAGGATTCTTCCGCCTCACCGCCTTTGCCACTCCGGACAATGTAAAAGAAGCCCTGCGACGTTTCAAAAGCATTGTGTCATAAATTTGCAAGTGTGTGGTATTTTGTATATTGGATTTGTCTATCCTCTATAGTCCCGATTATTTCGGGACGAAGGATGGATTTCGATGCGCATGTTATAAGCGAATTTATCCGTATTCGTATTTAGGATTTACACAAGATGATAACAGCATATATTGGTCTGGGCAGCAATTTAGGCAACAGACAGGACAACATAAAAAGTGCCATCAGGATGCTCGCCGAAGTTGCAGATACCGAAGTCGTTCGTGTAAGTGAGCAAATCGAGACTGCTCCGCTTGCACAGGCCGGGCAGCCTATGTACTTAAATGCGGTTGCCGAGGTGCGAACATCTCTGAGCCCCGATGATTTACTCAAGACTCTTATCAATATCGAAACGGCCCTGGGCAGGATGCGCCTGGAAAAATGGTCATCGAGAATTATTGATCTGGACATTTTATTATACGGCTCCGAAGTCATAGACAGCCCCCATTTGACCATACCGCACTCTCAAATGCACCTGCGCTCGTTTGTCCTCGAAGGCCTTGCCGCGCTCAACGGCGATTTGCTGCACCCTGTGATAAAAGAACCAGTCAATGAATTAGCCCGCAGATTGAACGGCTGCGATTTCATCCTCAATCCCAACATGCCGCAGCTTGTCAGTATGGCCGGCGTTATCGGTGTCGGAAAAACCACTCTGGCAAAAAAACTATCTACCCGGCTTGATTGTCAAATATTAACAGAACCTTATGATACCAATCCCTTCCTGCCCGATGTTTATGCCGGGAAACAAGAGCTTGCACTGGATTCGCAGTTATATTTCCTGACCGCCAGGGTCGAGCAGTTAAATACTAACACCCTTGAAAAGGGGCAGATATATATAAATGATTATGTTTTTGACAAAGAGCTTATTTAC
>Ga0114922_10003053_pt1 | contig 15638 bp, 13 predicted proteins | sample AartaG_FD_100975 | JGI IMG/M metagenome (GOLD analysis project Ga0114922, IMG submission 100975) | Deep subsurface microbial communities from Aarhus Bay to uncover new lineages of life (NeLLi) - Aarhus_00045 metaG | ecosystem: Environmental > Aquatic > Marine > Oceanic > Sediment | place...
GGCGCGTCTCGAACGAACCAGGAGGTCTTTCATGCCTTACCGTGCCGCGACCGCGTTGTGTGTAGCCGCGCTTGCCGTCTGGACCCTGGCCGGCCCGGCGTCGGCCGACAAGACGGCCGAGCAGATCCGTGCGGTTCAGAAGGTGGTGGGGCCGTCGACGGTGGTCGTTTCGTTCACGATCGAGCGCGACGACGGAGCCAAGGCCGATGTCCGCGCCCTGGGCACGGTCGTGGGCGAGGGCAACGTGGTAACGCTTGCGAGCGCAGCGATTCCGCCTCAGTTTGCCCTGTCGCAGTTCAAGGATTTCAAGGTGATTGTGACGAAGGGCGACGACCTGACGGAGTACGAGGCGGAGTACCTCGGCAAGGACGACCGGGCCCAACTGGCCTTCCTCAAGGTGACGGATGCATCGGCGCCGGCGTTGCCGCCGCTGGGGTTCGACGAGACGACGAAGGTTCAGGTCGGCGACCTGCTCATCTCGGTGGCGAATCTGGGCGAGCCGGACGGTTACGAGCGCGTGTTTCAGATGACGCGCGTCTCGGCGCAGATCGATCAGCCGGTCACCACGTATCTTTGTATGAAGGGTCTTGGGGCGCCGGGCACGCCGGTCCTGACGCCCGAGGGAAAGGCGGTGGGCATCGTCGGTCTGGTTCGCATGAACCGGGGAACGAACGCGCGCCCGAAGATGGCGCTGGCCCAGGTGCTGTGGCCGACCGAGCGGTTCATCGAACGCATCAAGGACCCGCCGAAGGGCGGCAAGGCGATCAAGCAGGCGTGGCTGGGCGTCCAGACGTTGACCCCCGTCACGAAAGACCTGGCGGAGTATTTTAAACTCGGCGACCGGCGCGGCGTGATCGTCGGACAGGTCATCGAGGAGAGCCCTGCCGAAAAGGCCGGCATCAAGGCCGAGGATATCATCCTGGCCGTGGGCGGCAAGCCGATCACCGGCACCGAGGGGCAACTCGTCGAGAACTTCTCCAACGAGGTCCGCGAGCGAAAGGTCGGCGAGACGCTCGACCTTCAGGTCTGGCGCGGCGGCAAACGGCAGACGATCAAGGTGACGCTGGCTCCCATGCCGAAGACGGTCGGCGAGGCCGAACGGTTCCACGACGAGACGTTCGGCCTTACGGTCCGCGAGATGGTCGTCGGCGACCGCATCTCCAGGGAACTGCCCGCGTCGGAGACCGGCGTCGTGGTCTCGTTCCTGAAGCCGGCCGGTTGGGCGCACGACGGGGGCCTCAGGCCGGGCGACATCATCAAGAAGGTGCGGGACCAGGACACGCCGACCTTGGCCGAGTTCAAGAAGGTCTTCCGGGCCGAGGTCAAGAAGAAGCCGAAAGAGGTGGTTCTGTTCGTGCTGCGCGGCAAGAAAGACACGCAACTGGTGCGCATCGAGCCGCGGTGGTAGGGCGTGGCGGAGACTGACCACGCATTCCAACCGAGGTCTTGCGCGGTGGGCCGGCAGACCCACCGCGCGGGAGCGAAGGTCAACATCCTCTAATATTACAACGCTAAGTCACTCTTTTGCGCAGTGGGTCTGGAGTACCCACCGCGCAGAAAACCGCGTTTCGCCACGTTACAAAGCCCTTCGCGCGGCGGGTCTGGAGTACCCGCCGCGATATGGCGGTCGCAAGCGCGGCGGGTCAGGAGACCCACCGCGCAAGACTTACGTAAGTCCGCTTAGGCCGGCATGACCAGGAGCAGGAAGACGAAACCAAAGAGGCCGACCGTCTCGACGATGCCCATGGCGATGATGATGAAGACGAGGCCTTTGCCTCCGCCCTCGGAGAGGGCACGGCATCCGGCGGCGCCGATGAGGCCCTGGATCCAAGCACTGGACATTTCGGCAAGCCCGCCGGCCAGGCCGATCATCAGCAGGGCGCCGGCGTTCTTGCTGAGGATGTCGGGGTTGTAGACGGCGCCGCTCAAGCCGATGAACATCAGGACGAAGCCGTAGATGGTCTGGCTGAGGGGCATGCCGATCAGGATGATGTAGGAGAAGTTCAGGGGCTTGCCGGCCTTGGCTTCCTTGGCCCAGGCTCCGGCGGCGGCCCGTCCGGCCGCACCGATCCCAAGGGCGCTGCCGAGCGCGCCCAGACCCAGCGGTAATGCCAGTGCCAACTGTCCGAGGAATTCCATAGCCTGTTACTCCTTGTCGTTCCTCGCGGTCGCAAAGGGGGCGTAGGCGTATCCCGCCCACTGGACGCCCGCATTGGTCGAGAACTCAAGCATATTCAGACGCACACCGTGTGCGAAGATGGCGATGGCCGCCAGGCCCATGTTCAACGCGTGGCCGAACAGCAGCACGATGATCGGCAGGACGCCATACCAGGTGACCGCCTCGGCCAGGCTGGCGGCCAGCGTGTTGAACGCCGCCGCGATATAGTAACTCGCCAACCCGACCGCCATGAGGCGGACGTACGACATCGTGTCGCTGAAGGTTCCCAGGAGCGGCAGCAGCGATCCGGCGAAGCCGATCAAAACGCGCTTGAGCACACCGGCTCGCGGGTGGCTGAAGCCGATTGGCAGGAGCAGGCCCGCGCCGATGATGATGCCCATGATGATCCATCGCGAGACGGGCGTCTCGCTCACGCCAATGAACACCAGGTGCCAGATGCCGACGAGCATGTCTGCGAGGATGACGCACCAGCCGACCTCGGCCAGAAAACGCTGGTCGGGCATGTAGGCAAAGGCCTTTCGCACGTGCGCAAGGATCAGGTGGACGGCGCCGATGACGAACGCGATCTTCATCAACAGGTATCGTGCCGTCTTGGGGTCCTCGTCCCACGTGAGGGCGGGCGCCATCATCATCCGGCCCGTGGCCGCCCAGACGCCGGTGCCTTGCCTGAGCGCATCGTAGTCGGCGACGACCTTGTCGCCCGTCTCCCTGGTAAAGCCGCCCGCCTCGGCCAGCGTCGCGGGGGTGACGCCGAAGTAGTTGGCCGAGAGGACGCCCCAGATGAGCGTGGCGACGCCGATGATGAGCAGCAGACGGGTCTTGGCCTGCCCGGCCTTGGTCACCAGTTTGCGGTAGAAGACAACTGCGGCGAGGCTGATGATGAGCCCGTATCCGGCGTCGCCGATCAGCATGGCCGCAAAGAGCGGCAGGGCCACCATAAAGAATGCCGAGAGGTCCATCTCGCGATAGCCCGGCAGCGTGCCGAGGATGTCAAAGAGGCCCTTGATCGGCCTGGCCCAGCGCGGGTACTTGATGAGGGTGGGGGGCTCGTCGTCGTCGGCGATGGGGGCGGTTTCGACGCCCGCCTCGACGCCGGCGCCGGCGAGATCCGAGGCAAGGGCCGCCACTTTCTCCTCGGGCACCCAGCCCTGGAGGGCGTAGAGACGCTCGTCGTCCAGCGCGCTTCGGGTGGCGACCGTCCACTCGACCTGTTCCTTCAGCCTCGCACGCTCGCGGTGGAGCGCGCCGACCAGGTGCGCGAGGGCGGCCAGCCGCGCGGCGTCGGCCTTCAGGGCCGCGTCAACCTCTTTGGCTTCGGCCCGGATCGACGGCCGGTCGCGCGCGGGCAGCGGCACGGGCTCGGCGCTGTCGGGCATCTCGGCTTCGCCGCCGCGCCGGATGACGGCCACCAGGACGCGCTTGCCGTGCCACGGGGCGATCGGGTCAACGCATTCGGCCTGGATGGCGCCGAGGTCGGCAGGCGGGAGGGCGAAGAAGGCGAGGTCGATGCCGGCCTCGCGGAGGGCGGCGAACTGCTCCAGCCGCACGTCGCCCCAGGGGGCCAGTTGCTCCAACTGCCGGTACAGCGTGGTGAGACGGGCCGTCCGTTCGGCGGCGTTGCGCTGGATGCCGAGGACATCGTCGGCGGCGTCGGCCGGTGAGATGTCGGGCGCCTCGCCCTCCGCCGGCGTGCCTTCGAGAATCTGAATGGCCCGGCCGAAACGGTCGAGGGCGGCGGTCGTCTCGGCGTCGGCCACGGCGCGGGCGGCGTCGACCGGTTTGAGGTGGACGACGCCGAGGTCGCGCAAGGCCGCGAGGAGCCGATCGCGGTCGGCCTTTCGAGCCACGACGTAGATCTTGCTCATCGCGACGATCATGGCTCGGCGGTCTCCTCGGTGGGACCGCCGGCGGGGACGAGGACTTCGCGCGGGTCGGCGGCGGATTCCGACTCGCTGATCTTGCCCTTGGCGATCTTGGCCCGTCCGACGGCAGCCGTCATCTCGTCGCCCAGGTGAATGCGGATGCGGCGAATGTTCTCGCGGGCCGAGGGTATCTTGACCTTCTCGAAGAGATTGACTCGCTGGATGATCTTCACCAGTTCCCGGTGCAGGCGGTCGTACTGTTGATCGAGGACGTCGCGTTCGGCCTGGCGGCGGTTGACTTCCCGGAGGTCGAGCAGGGCCCGGTCCACCCACGCGGGGGTCGAGAACAGGCTGTACGTCGGCTGCGGAAAGACCACGTCTTCAAGGACCGGGATGGCCACGCCCGCGACGTTGGCGGTGGTGGTTCGGATCTCCTGCGGCCGGGCGACCGTCTCGACGTCGACGCCGGCCCGGTCGGCCAGAACCGCCCGGTAGGCGTCGAAGGTGCGGCATGCGGCATCGGCGGCGTCACGGGCGGCGCGCCGTTTCTTCGTCACGTCGCGGACGGTTGCCTGCAACTGCTGCTGCTTCAGTTTAAGCATGGGCAGGTACCGCTTGAACCGCGCGAGCGCTTCGCGCTGTCGCTTAAGTTCCGGGCGCGTCAGTTTGAGTTTTCGTGCCATGGTCAAGCCATTTCCGAAACAGAACGCCGGCCTTTCTCGTCAGACCGTAACCAGTTCGCTTGGCCAGTGCTTCTCGATAATCGTCCGGCGGATGCCGGTCTCGGCCGGGTCGAAGCAGTCGGCCAGAATGGCCCAGCACCGGTCGAGTGCCTCTTCGAGCGGGATATTGACGGCCAGGTCCATGACCTGCTGCTCGAAGCGTTCGCCGTACTTGAGGAGTTTGCCATCCCATGCGGACATCTCGAAGCCCATGTCGCGTTTTTCACGGCTCTCGCGGCAGAGGGCGTACAGTTGGATGCACGCGTTCATGATGGCCCGGTGGTCGTCGCGGGTGTCGCCGTTGACCTGCTGTTTGAGGCGCGACAGGCTGCCGAACGGTTCGATCCACTTGTTCCGCAGGTAGAACTGGCCTTCGGTGATGTAGCCGGTGTTGTCGGGCACGGGGTGCGTCACGTCGTCGCCCGGCATGGTGGTGCACGCGAGGAGGGTCATGCTGCCGGCGCCGTCGAAGTCGACGGCCTTCTCGTAACGGCGGGCAAGTTGCGTGTAGAGGTCGCCGGGATAGCCGCGGTTCGACGGGATCTGTTCCATCGTGATGGCGATCTCTTTGAGGGCATCGGCGAAGGCGGTCATGTCCGTCAGGAGCGTCAGCACGCGCTTACCCTGCAGGGCGAAACTCTCGCCCACCGCCAGGCACATGTCGGGGACCAGCAGGCACTCGACGACCGGGTCGGCCGCCGTGTGGATGAACAGGATGGTGCGGCCGAGGACGCCGCCCTCCTCGAAGGCGCGGCGGAACTGGAGGTAGTCGTCGTGGCGCAGGCCCATCCCGCCCAGGATGATGACGTCGGCGTTGGCCTGGAGCCCCACGCGGGCGAGGAGTTCGTTGTACGGCTCGCCGGGAACCGAGAAGATGGGCAGTTTCTGCGACTCGACAAGCGAGTTGAAAATGTCGATCATCGGGATGCCGGTCCGGATCATCTGATCGGGCCGCCGACGCTTGGTGGGGTTGACGGCCGGTCCGCCGATGTCCACCGGCTCGGCTTCCACCTCGGGCCGGCCGTCGCGGGGGCGGCCGGCACCGTCGAAGATGCGCCCGAGCAGACCGTCGGCGAAGGCCACCTGCATCGGCCGGCCGAGGAACCTGACGCGGTCGCCCGTCGAGACGCCTTGCGTGCCGGCGAAGACCTGGAGCGAAACCTGGTCGGTCTCGAGGCGGATCACCGAGGCGAGCGACGTACCCGACTTGCCCGTCACGACCGCCAGTTCATCGTATCCGATGCCCTCGGCGCTGACGGTGACGACGTTGCCGCTGATCCGCGTGATCTGATCGTAATACTTTCTCATAGCGTTCGATTCCTCTGCGACCTCGACAAAGCCAGTCCGTCGAATGTCGAAGGCCAAATGCTCAAGGGCGACTTCGCCGCGCGGGTCCTCTTGCCGGCCGGTCCTGTCTGTTTCGTGTCCTTCCTCGCATGCGGCACGTGGCATGTATCAGTGTTCATTCGTTATTCGCGACAGCCTGGAGTTCCGCATCGGCGTCCTGTTCGGTCGATGTTCCCTCCGCCTTCTGCGGTGCGTCCACGCCTTTCGTGGCGAGGAACTGGTCGATCTCGGCCTCGATCTGGCGGAACTCCTCGCTGTCCATGGCGGCGTAGTTCCAGTTGCGGTAGAGGTCCTGGCCCTTGACGAGACTGCGACGGGCTGTGTCCTTGTCGTCGAACTGGAATTCGAGGTCGATGAACTCCAGGATCTTGTCGAAGACGCACTGCTGCCGGTCGGCCGACGTGGCGGCGTCCACCGGGTCGAAGGCGTTTTGCTGAAGGTACACGTTGTCGAAGAACTCGGCCTTCAGCATGACGAGAAAATCGTCGATGCTTGTGCCTTCCTCGCCGACGACCGCCATCATCTGCTTCACGTCGTTGCCGTGGCGCAGGAGGCGGCTGACGCGGGTGGTCTTCTCGGCGTCGATGATGCCACCGTACTTGGACCACGAGTCGAGCGGGTCGATGGCGGGGTAGCGGCGGGCATCGGCCCGGGCCTGGCTCAGACCGTGGAACGCACCGACGACCTTGAGCGTGCCCTGCGTGACGGGTTCCTCGAAGTTGCCGCCCGCCGGGCTGACGGTTCCGCCGATCGTGACGGAGCCGATGCGGCCGTCGTTCAGTTCGAGCGCGCCGGCACGCTCGTAGAAACTGGCGATGCGGCTCTCGAGGTACGCCGGGAAGGCTTCTTCGCCGGGGATCTCTTCCAGGCGGCCCGAGACCTCGCGCAGCGCCTGGGCCCAGCGGCTGGTCGAGTCGGCCAGCAGCAGCACGTTCAGGCCCATCTGCCGGTAGTACTCGGCCAGCGTGGTGGCGGTGTAGACCGACGCCTCTCGTGCGGCCACGGGCATGGCGCTGGTGTTGCAGATGATGATAGTCCGTTCCATGAGCGATCGGCCGGTGCGCGGGTCCTGGAGTTCGGGGAACTCGCGGATCGTCTCGACCACTTCGCCCGCCCGCTCGCCGCAGGCCGCAACAATCACGATGTCTACCTGGGCGTACCGCGACGTGATCTGCTGGAGCACGGTCTTGCCGGCGCCGAACGGGCCGGGAATGCAGTACGTGCCGCCCCGGACGACCGGGAACATCGAATCGATGATCCGGACCTGCGTGACGAGCGGCTCGGAGGGCATGAGGCGGCGCCGGGAGACGTTCAGGGCACGCTTCACGGGCCACGTTTGCGTCATCGTGACGGGGTGTTCGCTACCCGCCTCGTCCGTGAGGACGCCGATCTCCTCTTCGATCGTGTAGTCGCCGGGGTCGGCGATGCGGGCGACTTTCAGATCGCCCCTCGCATTGAACGGCGCCATGATCTGATGCTCGAAGAGGCCTTCGGGGACCGTGCCCAGCGTATCGGCCGCCCGAACGGTCGCGCCCGCTTCGACCTTGGGTGTGAACGCCCACGTCTTGTCTGTCGCCAGAGCGTCGATGTAGACGCCGGGCTTCAGGAAGAAGCCTTCCTGCTCGGCGAGTTGGTACAACGGGTTTTGGAGACCGTCGTAGACCTGCCCAAGCAGGCCGGGACCGAGGGTGACCGAGAGCATCTCCTCCCCGAACTCGACCACGTCGGCGACCTTCAGGCCGCGCGTCTCCTCGAACACTTGGAGGTCGGCCAGCCGGCCGCGGATGCGAATCACCTCCGACAGGAGTCTGGCCCCGTCGCCGCGACAACAGTAGCCGACGGAGTTCTGCACGACCCGGCCGGTGGCCTCGGCGATGACCATGTTTCCGAAGACGGCTACGATTCGTCCGTTCAACGTTCTTGTCCTCTCGTTTGTTCGGCGGCGCTGCCCCCGGTGTGTTCACCGGGGGCTAAGTATTGAGGGTGCGTTACCCAGGCTCCCGGGCGCGAGGCTTGCTCAGGCGGTGCCATCGGATGAGGAGCATGAGTCTGGCGGCGTAGGCGGCCAGTTCGTCGTCGCTGAAAGAAAACCATGCGTCGTGTTCGTTCAGCCAGCGCCAACGGGCCGTGTCCAGGATGCGCGACCCCTCGAGCGGGTTCTTGGCGCCGGCCCAGTCGCCGAGCAGATCCGCGAAGTCCTCTTCGGCGTCGCCGAGTTCCGGCGCGACGCGGTAGTCGTCCGGGTCAAGGTTGAGCGTCTCGGCCCGCCTGGCCGCCAGGGCGTTGCGCAGGGCGACCTCGTGGCCGACCCACGCCGCGAGGAACCTGCTCCCCCGCCGGCGCGCCACGGCGTCCGCATGGCGAAAGTAGGCTTCCCAGACGGCGTCGGATGCGATTGGCGCCGTCTCATCGCCCTTGGCCGGGGCGAGGTACGTCGGCAGCGGCTTCTCGTTGCGGACCTGGGCGGCGGTCAGCAAGGCCGGTTCGGCGTCGCGGCTTTCGCCGGCCAGTGCGGCGTCGCGCTGGAGAAGGTCGTCGCCGAGCAAGATCGCGTCAACCAACGTTCGCGCCGTGGCGCCGTGGCTGACCTGTTCCCGCAAAGCGGCGAGCGAGAGCGGCGGCTCAGAACCCAGGTCCGCCAGAGACGGCAGCGCGCTAGCCAGGTAGTAGTTCTCTGATGTCATCTCGGCGTCCTACGCCGTGGGTTGCGTCACGGCCTGGTTGAGCACCTGGCGGAGAGTCGGATTCACAAGTTCCGAAAGCGCCTCGACCACCGAGGCGAGCGTAACCTCGATGTTGGCACCTTCAATCTCGTACTCGAACCCGGCCTCGGCGAGCGTTCCTTTCAGGTCGATCGAGACGTCGCCGCTCTCCGCCTTCTCGTGCAGATGGGCGAGCGCCCACTGGGTCAATTGGTGTTGCATGTCGGGCGCCACGTTAATCTTCATAAGGATGCGACCGTCGAGGTCGGCCTGGACGTAGTGCATGACGATGTCGTGCAGCAGGTTTTTGAGGAATTCGGGATCGCCCAGGTGAGGTTCCGCCCCGGCAGCGAGGGTGGCACGGACCGCCTGCGTCAGGGCGTCGCGCAGACGCAGCGTCGTGTCCCTGGCCGCCAACTGGAGGTCGGTCTTGGATTTCTCCAGGGCGCTGGCTGCCTCGGCTTCGGCGGCCTCGACAATCGTGCGGGCATTGGCCTCGGCCTCGGCGACGATGCGCTCGGCCTTGTCATTGGTGTCGGCAAGGAGCCTGTCGGCGGCGTCCTTGCCGGCCTGGACGCCCTCCTGCTGGAGTTTGGCGACGAATGATTCAATGGATTCGGCCATGTGGGCCTCCGTTGATGCGCTGGGCTCATCCTATAATAATCGTCTTCTGCCGGGGTTACCTTGAGGGACGTTTCGGCCTGTTCGCGCGGCGTGGCTTGGCGGTGCGCGGGGGTTTTGGGGTGTGTCCGGATCACAGCGGGGGTCATCCCAAGCGCCGACCCGCACGAAGCGCCGGTCAAGCAGGATGCCGTTTCCCTCACCCCCGTCACATGCCCCGTCCTCGGCGTCAGTCGCATCTGCCGAAGCCCCCGGGGCCGGGATTCAATACCACCATCGGCGATTCATGTCAAGCAAGACCGACAATTTCAGGCGCAAGCGTGTGTGGCGACGACGCGCGGGCCGTAACGCCGCCGGCCGCCTTTTCGCCGCCGATTCGCACGACGGCGCGTGTTTCCCGTTTGAGCATTCCGAAGCCACCCCGTCTGAAGCCGGTCTCACCTGAGCGACCGGACCTTGGTTGCCTGTCGCAGGACCACGCTGTACGGCGCGTGCACGTTGAGCCGCAGGTTGAGGAACCGGCCGAGCGGCCCGTCGGAGGTCAGGATAATGTGCCGCGACGTCGGCGTCTTGATCCCCGGCATGGCGCTCTGATGGCCCGTGACGAGAATCTCGGCGTCGACGCTCCTGGCGAACTCGTCGGCGGCCGCCTGATCGTGATTACGTCCCCAGACCAAGGCGTGGACGCTGCCGCCCGGCAGGTAATCGTCCATCGTCAGCGACCGCTCGAAGACGGTGTAGTCGAAGTGCGGCAGCGCGTCGCCCTGAGGCGTGGAGTGGCTGATGAGGACGCCGGTCGGCGTCCGGACGGCAAGCGGCAGGGCCGACAGGAACCGCCGGTACGCCCCGTGGACCTCCGGCCAGGCCGGGCCGTAGGCGTTCTCAATGCCTTTCCAGAAGGGCGAGGTGACGTTGCGGCCGCCCTTCGAGACGATGGACCCGAGGATTTCACACAGGTCGTGGTTCGACAGCACCATCTGGACCTGCGATTTGTGCCGGCACTTCAGAGCCGCTGCCTCCTCGAGCAGCCGGAAACTCACCTCGCCGCCCCCCTCGTCCGTCGGCCCGCCGTGGATCAGTTCCTGGAGAACCAGGTAGCGGTCCTTGTGCGGGTGGAGTGCCGACCACTCGACAACCCGGTCGAAATTGTCGCGGTCGCCGTGCAGGTCGCCCAGGACCACCATGTCGCCCTTCTCGGGAAGACGGACAATGTTGCCGCGCCGCAGCGGGTCGCGCCGCATCAGGATCGCCGCGCGGTCCATGCGGTCCACGATCTGGCCGATACCCGGGTGGGCGTTGCCGGGGTGGATGTCCCAATCGTTCTGACCGTCCTGGTTCTGCGTCACCGCGGTACTCCTCGGCACAGCGTGCGGCTGCTGGAACCACCACGCTACGTGGCCTTCTGTGCCCGCTTGGCGGTGTTCCGAGGCCACCGGGAACCATCGCCACGACCGTTCGCCGCGCCCTGCGAAGGCCGCCGCGGCCAAAGCAGCGCACCACGCCTAATCCTACAACGCTACTTCGCCTTGTTGTCCGCCTGGTGGCCTTCCCAGGCCACCAGGAACAGGCATAAACTGCGTTCGCGGCGGCCTGGGAAGGCCGCCGCGCGGAACGCAGCGTAGTAGTCCTAACGGCCCGGCCGCGTCTGAAGGTGACGTTTCAGACGGACCGCCCTCAAATCCATCAGGAACGCCTCCAGCGGGAACAGGCGTCCGGGGCACTTCGTGTTCTTGAGTTCGCCGTGGCCGACGACGTTGCCGGGCCCGATGTCGTAACGGTTGCCGAGGGCCAGCACGAGCATCTCGAGAGAGGCCATCTGGGCGGGGGTCGGCGGCGCCAACTCGAAATTGCCGACCAGGCAGATGCCGATCCCCTCCCGGTTGAACTCAGGATGGTGCGACACCTTGGCGTGAGCGCCCGGGCGCTGCTCGATCCATCGCTCGGTCGGGGTGATCTTGCCATCGGCGGTGCCCGGCGCGCGGCCGTTGTTGATGACAAAGTGGTAGCCGACTCCCTCGAACCCCTTGCCGATGTGGTTGTGTTCAATGGCCTTGAGCGTCGCCGACGGCGTGGCCGTGTGGTGGACCACGATGTACTGCCATGTCCGGTTCGGCGCCATACCGGCGGGCCAGATGAGCGTCTGGATGGCTGAGGCGTCCGGCAGAACCTCGCCCTGGGGCGGTGGACGCTTCTCGATCATGTGAACCGAGGCGGCCCAACAGGCCAAGGCGGCCACCGTCATGGCGACGGCCAGCAGCCCCCAGACCTTCAGCATCCGGGCCACGTCTATTCTCGCGGGCGCCGGGGGAGGCACGACCGTCTGTGGGTTATCCGTCATGGCACGCTCACTTCATCGGTGCAGGTCGCAGCCGCCGGCCACCCTATTATAGTTCCACCCCGCCGGGTCGTCCAGACAGGATTCGTCGTGGACTTGTGGCGTCCGGTGTGCGATGGATATGATGTGCGGTCGCGGACGGCCAGCGATCAAGACGCCGGCCCCGTGCAGTCGTACAACTACAGACCCGACGTGCAACCGGCCGAGATAAGGGTGTGAACGTGCTTTGGCGGAAACGGATCCTGCTGGCGGCGTTGTGCGCTGTTGCCCTCGCGGCGTGGAGCCGACCGTCTGCGCACGCCGCCGAACCGGTCAGCCCCGTTGCGGTCCGCACGGCGGCCGGCCCGCAGGTGTGTCTGGTGACGGCCGAGGGTCCGCTCGGCCTGCCGGCGGCCTACGCCACCGGCTTTCTGTTCGGAAACGGCAAGTTCGTGGTAACCGATCTGGCCTCGGTGGCGCAGCCGGGCGTGACGCAGGTGACCCTCCGGTTTCAGGACGGCACCACGACCGTCTGCCGCGAGTTCGGCATGGCCGACCCCGCCATCAGTCTGGTGGCTATCCACGTGGCGAAGCCAAGGGAAGACGCCAGTGGCCTGACGCTCTCAACCGAGACGCCGACGGATGAGGACCGCACGCCGGCCGTGGCCCTCGGGTGGAAATGGGGACGGCAACTCGACCTGACCATCGGCCAACTGACGAACGGCGTTTCCGGCGCCGACCTCGCCGAACGACTGCAGATCGCGGCGCCCGCAGGCCCGCTGAGGTTCCTGGTCTTCCTCAATCCGACGCACGAGATCGCGCCCGGCGCCCCGATCATCGACGGCGGGGGACGTGTGGCGGGCATCCTCGTCGACGTCCTGGGTTCCGAGAAGACCCTCGCGGTGCCGGCCCCGCTTCTGCGGGCCGCGCTGCTGACGGCCGGGGCACAACTGAAGCCGCTCTCGCATCTCCCCAAGCCGATCTGGCCCACCGTCGTTCAGGACCTCGCCGGCAAGCCGACTACCCCGCAGGGGTTCGCGGCAGCCGTGCGGGCGGTCAAGACACGCAGCCGATGCCGGCAATGCAAAGGCAGCGGCAAGGTCGTTGTCCGGAAAGTCGTCGGCTACAACCGCTTCGGCGGCCTCTCGCGGCCCATCTACGAAAACGTCACCAAGGTCTGCACCGCGTGTCAGGGGGAAGGCGTGGTCTGCCGCAAAGGGCTCTACGCCTACTTCGCCCGCATGGCCGAGGGGGCGACGCGGCTGCTGGCCTCGCCTGCCACACCCGAGAAGGCCAGGGTGGCCGCCATCACCAACGGCCGGAGCCTTCTCGACGCACTCGGGAAGATCGGTCGCCACTATCGCGACGATCTCATTGCCCAGGCCAAGGTTGACCTGTCGAAGCCCGGCGGGACGTTCCCGCGCGGTGTCGTCGTCTACGCCCAACTGCGCAAGGACGTCAAGGGACCGGACGGCACGTACACGCTGCTGGCGCCTCACAAGTCGGCCACGGACTTGGTTGTCCGGTCGGACCGGCTCCGGGCAGCGCTCGGCGAGAAGGCGGACCCCAAGGACGCCGGACCTGTCGAGGGCGACTGGATCGTCCTGGCGGGGCTGGCCGAGGGCACGGTCACACTCAAAGGCCGGCAACCGGTTTATCTCAGACCGTTCGGATGGACCTGGGGACCGAGCCTGGGCCCGCGTCCCGCTACGGCCCCGCCGTCAACGCGTACCGGACGCCCGCCCCATAAGGGTCCGAAGAAGGGCGAGCCGAGTTTCTTCGGCCTTTGACCCTGCCGGCCGATCACGGGCGGCGCTGGACACCGGGCCTGAGATCCGGTACATTCGGCGCGATGGCTGCAGACCCCGATAGCGTAACTGCGGCAAAGCGGCAGACTCGCCGGGACGTGGCCGAGGCGGTGGCGCGACTCACGCCCGGCCGGCGGCGGGAGGCGAGCGCGGCGGTGGCCGAGAACCTGGCCGGCGTGCCCGACGTGGCCGAGGCCCGGACGCTGATGGCCTTTCTGTCGCTGCCCACCGAGATCGACACCTGGCCGCTCATCCGCTGGGCGTGGCACCAGGGGAAGCGCGTGACAATTCCCCGGATCGAGTCCGCTGCGGACGCCGGCGACGTTGCGCGTGACCGGCTGAACATGGTGGCGGTACTCCTCGGGGAGGCGGACGTAGCCGAAGCGAGCGCCCACCCGGCCGTGTGCCCGGGGCCGCTCGGCATCCTGGGCGTTCCGGATGCCCCGGTGATGCCGCCCGGTGAGATCGACGTGGTCCTGCTGCCGTGTCGGGCGGTGGACCGGCGGGGGAACCGTCTTGGCAAGGGCGGCGGGTTCTACGACCGCTTTCTGGCCCAGGCCAGCCTGCGGGCAACGCGGATCGCCGTCGGCTTCCGCGAGCAGGTGCTCGACGAGGTGCCCGTCGCCGACCACGACCAGCCGATCGACATGGTCGTGACCGACGACGAGATTCTCACCTTCGGGCGTTACCCGCGGCGCTGAGCCCTGGCGCTGTGCGTGATGAGTTTGACCCAGGAAGGAGTGCCTCTGGCATGACGACGTTCGGGCGTGTCGCTGTGACGGTCGCGGTGGCGGCGGTCCTGGTGGGAGTTACCGTGCTGGTTGCACATCTGTTGGACGTGCCGGAAGCGACGTCCAACCTGCCGGCGCCGTCGGTTACCGTCGAGACGCCGAGCATGACCGAGGAACCGGGGCCGCCCCCCCAGCCTCCTGCCGAGCCCAAGCCGCCCGACGCGGCGAAACCGCCTGCGCCTGCCGAAACGCAGCCGCCCGACGCGGCGAAACCGCCTGAGCCGCCCGCAGGGGCCGAGCAGCAGACTGACTCGGCCGGCGCCGGGGCCCAAGCGGCCGACGAAGGTCTTGCGATGGTGCGCGACCGCCCGGTCGCCGCACAGAAACGGCTCAGCCAGGCCGTCCGCGCGGGGGTCGTCGGGCTCAAGGCCGCCGAGGTCCGCGAGGCCATCAAGAACCTGGCCGACAAGTTGCAGTTGTCGTCACGCCGGCATCCTGACGATACCTACTCCAAGGCGTACCACGTGGCTTCAGGCGACACGCTCACCAGCATCGGCGAGCGGCACTGCATCCCGTACGAACTCGTCATGAAGGTAAACCGCCTGTCCACAACGAGCATCGTGGCCGGCCAGACGCTCAAGGTCATCCAGGGGCCGATCCACATAGAGATCCTGAAGGGCCGCAAGGAACTGCGGGTCTGGCTCGGCGACGTCTGCCTGCGGACGTATCTGGTCGGCATCGGAGCAGCGGACTCAACGCCCGATGGGGTGTTCATCGTCAAGAGCAAGGTCCGAAATCCGCCGTACCAACCGCAGCACAAGCCGAAGTCGGAGTTCCGCGCGGCCGGGGCACCCGACAATCCGCTCGGGACGCGGTGGATCGACATCGGCAACCATTATGGAATCCACGGCACGATCGAACCCGACAGCGTCGGCCGCAGCGTATCCGAAGGCTGCATTCGCCTGCACAACAAGAACGTCGAAGAACTCTACGACATGGTCGTCATCGGTGCGACCAAGGTCACCATCCGGCCATAGGGCTGCGCTGCTGTACGGGTCAGACGTACAATAGGGTGGTTGCAGAGGGTCTGGAGCCATGACGACTCTTACCGACTATCGTCCGTACTTCGAGGTGCTCGGCCGGGTGGAGCGAATCCGGGCGAGGATCCGGTCGCTCGGCGTCCTCGAAGGGCTGTTCACGCTGATCACCGTCCTGTGCGGCATGGTGCTGGTGCTGACCCTGGCGCAGGGGTACCTGCGTTTCGGGCCGGCCGGTCGGCTGATCCTGCTGATCACCGGCGCCGGGACGGCCGTCGTCGCCTTCTGGCGGTGCTTCGTTATCCCCATCCGGTA
>Ga0114922_10003054_pt1 | contig 15635 bp, 12 predicted proteins | sample AartaG_FD_100975 | JGI IMG/M metagenome (GOLD analysis project Ga0114922, IMG submission 100975) | Deep subsurface microbial communities from Aarhus Bay to uncover new lineages of life (NeLLi) - Aarhus_00045 metaG | ecosystem: Environmental > Aquatic > Marine > Oceanic > Sediment | place...
CCGCCGAGGATGAAGGTTTCGCCCACGGCGTCGGGGTGGGTGCCGCAGAGGAGGATCCCCTCGACGAGGTCGTCGATGTGCGTGAGGTGGTAGTGGGGGTTGCCGCTGCCGATCAGTGGGCGGCGCTTGCTGACTAGGCGGAAGAATTTTAACAGGCGGGTGTCGCCGGGCCCGTAGATGCCTGTGGGCCGGAAGATCGATACCGGCAGGCCGCGGTCGGCGGCGAACTCCAGCGCCGCCAGCTCGCCCTCGAGCTTCGAGCGCTGGTAGACGTCGCCGGGGCGGATCGGGGCCGTCTCGTCGCCGGGCACGCGCTCGAGGTGGCCGTGGACGCCTACTGTCGAGCAGTGCACGGCCCGCTCGATCCCACCCTCCGCCTCGCAGGCCTCCAAGACGTTGCGGGTGCCGCCGGCGTTTACGTCGAAGAACCTCTTTGCCGGCACCCCCTCGGCGCGGTAGAGGGCGGCGATGTGGTAGACCACCTTGCAGCCCCGCACCGCCTCGCGGCAGGCAGCCGGATCGGTCAGATCGCCGTCGAACCGCTCGACACTGCCCGCCAGGTCGCCGGGCAGGGCGCTGGCCGGCCGCACCAGTGCGCGCACAGCGTGGCCGGCGCCGAGCAGGGCACGCGCCAGGTGAGAGCCGGTGAATCCGGATGCTCCGGTTACCAGGATTTTCATTGGGCGGCGGCGTCAGCTATATCTGCAGGATTTCCTGCTTCTTCTTCTCAGCCAGCTCGTCGATCTTCTCGATGAACTCGTCGGTCAGATTCTGCGCCTCCTTGAGGAAGCGGTGCTCGTCGTCCTCGCTGATCTCCTTGTCCTTCTCCGCTTCCCTGATCTTCTCGTTGGCGGCGCGACGGTGGTTGCGCACCACGGTCTTGGCATCCTCCGCCATCTTGCTCACCAGCTTCGCCAGCTCGACGCGACGCTCCTCGGTCAGCGGCGGCACCGGCAGCCTCACCACGCGGCCGTCGCTGGTCGGCGAGAGGCCGAGCCCGCTGCGGTGGATCGCCTTCTCGATGTCCGCTATCGAGGTCGGGTCGAAGGGGGCGATCATCAGCAGCGTGGGATCGGGCGTCGAGATCGAGGCCAGCTGGTTGAGCGGCACCTCGCTGCCGTAATAGCTGACACGTATATTGTCGAGCAGGTGCACCGAAGCGCGGCCCGTGCGCAACCCGGCGTACTCCATCGCCAGGTGTTCCACCGAGGCCTCCATCTCCAGGCGGGCCTCTTCCAGTACCTCCTCCATGGCTCCCTCCTGCTGGCTACGCCGTGACCGTGGTTCCCACCGGCTCGCCGAAGACGGCGCGCCTGATGTTGCCCGGCTCGCGAATACTGAAGATCACTATCGGCATCCCGTTCTCCATGCTCATGGAGAACGCGGTGGCGTCCATGACCCGCAGGCCCTGCCGCAACGCCTCGTCGTAGGTGAGGTGGTCGTAGCGCCGGGCATCAGGATTGACGGCGGGGTCGCTATCGTAGACGCCGTCGACCTTGGTGCCCTTGAGTATCACCTCGGCGTGGACCTCGATGGCCCGCAGCGCCGCCGCGGTGTCGGTGGTGAAGTAGGGGTTGCCGGTGCCGGCGGCAAAGATGACGACGCGGCCTTTCTCGAGGTGGCGGATGGCGCGCCGGCGTATGAACGGCTCGGCGATGTTGCGCATCGGGATAGCCGTCAGCGTCCGCACCTCGAGGCCGAGCTTCTCCAGCGCGTCCTGGAAAGCGAGGCAGTTGATGACGGTGGCCAGCATCCCCATGTGGTCAGCGGTCACACGGTCCATGCCGGCGGCGCTGGCGGCGAGGCCGCGGAAGATGTTGCCGCCGCCGATTACCATCGACACTTGCACTCCCAGCTCGCCGAGCCCCAGCACCTCGCGGGCCACCGAGCCCACGGTATCCCGGTCGAGGTCGCCGTCGCCCCCGCCCCTCCCCATCAGCGCCTCGCCGCTGAGCTTGAGCAGGATCCTCTTGTATTTCGGTTTACCGGAAGACATGACGGCCCACCCGTGCCCAAATCGGCCGCATTATAGGAACGGCGCTCGCGAAACGCAAGGCACCGATCGGCGCGCCAGGAACAGCGAGGGCGCCGTAAACGACTGAGTTGACTCCGCTTTCCCCCTGTGGTACGATTAATCCAATTAATAAAGGGGATTTACCCGTTGGAGGAGACGATGAGCATTAAACTCCTTCTCGCCGACAACAGCGTCTCCGTTCAGAAGGTTGTGGAGCTGGCGCTCACCGATCGAGACGTGGAGCTGGCGATGGTCGGAGACGGCAGCACAGCCCTCGAAAGGGCGAAGGAGATGGCGCCGGACGTGCTGCTGGCGGACATCGAGCTGCCGGAGCTGGACGGATACAGCCTCTGCCGGCGGGTGAAGGAAGAGCCGGCCACGCGCGGGGTGAAGGTGGTGCTGCTGAAGCGGGCCTTCGCCGACTACGACCAAGGGCGCGCCGACGCGGTCGGGGCCGACGGCATGCTGGAGAAGCCGTTCAAGGCCGCGGCGCTGCTGCGAGCCCTCGGCATCGAAGGCGGCGCCGAAGAGGAGCCCGAAGCGGCGGAGGCGGCCGAAGCCGAGGGCGGCCCGCCGGCCGCGGGCGACGATTCGGTTTTCGAGCTGATGGAGGACGCCCTGGCGATCGATTCCTCCGAAGTGCCGGCCGAGAAATCCCCCTTCGACATGATGGAGAAGGCTCTCGTCGAGGAATCGGCCATCGAGGCGACCGCCGAGGCGCCGGAAACGCCAGCCGCCGAGGAAGAAGCGGTCGCCGCAGAGGCGGAGGAGGATGTCAGCGACGAGGTGAGCTTCAGCGACCTCGGAATCCTGGACGAGGAAGGGAGCGAAGAGCTGATCGAGATCGCCGAGCCCGCGCCGCAAGAGAGCGAAATCGGAATCGATATCGCGGCGCCGGGCGGCGGGCGGGCGGACGAAGAGCTGATCGAGACCGCCGAGCCCGCGCCGCAAGAGGTCGCCGACGTGGAGGTCGAGGAGGAAATGGTGCTCGACTCCAAGCTCAAGGAGGTGCCGGCCCCGCCGCCGGAAGCCGACGACTCGGCGGCCGCCCTCGAGGGCCGGGAGCTGATCGAGGAGATCGTCAAGCACCTCAGCGACGACGTGATCAGGGAAGTCGCCTGGGAGGTGGTCCCCGACCTGGCCGAGCGCATGATCCAAGAGGCGATCGAAAAAATCACCGCCGAAAATTCCGACTAAGCGAACGGCTGAGACCGCCGGCCGCGCCGGTTGCAGGCTGCCCAACCCCTCGCAGCCGAAATACCAGACTAATCCTGATCGACTCAGGTGCTCGCGGCATCCTGTCGCCAGCTCCGGGAATCACTCGGCCTAGCCCGCATTGACTTTGATATCCGCGTCGTGTAAGATGGGCGAGCAGCGGGAGGGGCCTGCGGGGCTGGTAAGTGTATATATTGCAATGAGATATGGGAATCCCGCGGCGCGCTCGCGCACTTTCTCTTCGGACGAAATAGTTATCAATCAGCTTTCTTAAGATGCCCGGCGAACTCCCCAAGCACTACGACCACGCGGCGACCGAGGAGCGGATCCAGCGGCGCTGGCTGGAGGCGCGCGCATTCGCCGCCGTCCCTGACGAGCGGGAAAAGCGCTACGTGATCATGATGCCCCTACCCAACGTCACGGGCGCACTGCACATGGGCCACGCGATGGACAACGTGATGCAGGACCTGCTGATCCGCTGGCACCGGATGCTGGGCGACAACACGCTCTGGATGCCGGGCACCGACCACGCCGGCATCGCCACCCAGGCGGTTGTGGAGAAGCGTCTCTTCGAGCTGGAGGGCAAGACGCGCCACGACCTCGGCCGCGAGGCTCTTATTGCCCGCATCTGGGCCTGGAAGGACGAGTACCAGCAGCGGATCGTCGAGCAGCAGCAGATCATGGGCTGTTCGTGCGACTGGGAGCTGCAGCGCTTCACCATGGACCCCGTCTGCGCCGCGGCCGTGCGGGAGGCATTCTTCCGGCTCTTCCGCGACGGGCTGATCTACCGCGGCGACCGTCTCGTCAACTGGGACTGCAGCCTGCAGACCGCCGTCAGCGACGACGAGATCGTCTACGAGGCGGTGCGGGGGCACTTCTGGCACATCCGCTACCCGGTGACCGATCCCAAGTCCGGCGAGCCGGAGCATGTAGTGGTGGCCACCACGCGGCCGGAGACGATGCTGGGCGACACAGCCGTCGCTTGCCACCCCGACCCGGCCGGGGCCCTGCAGGCACACATCGAGTCGCTCGGAGGCCGGATCGCGGGCGCGCCGAAGCGGGAGAGGCCGCAACTCGAGGCGGAGCTCGAGCGGGCCGAGGAGCGGGTGCGCACCCACCTGCCGAACCTGCTGAGGCTTGCCGAGATGGCCCGCCAGGGGCGCGCGGTGACGCTGCCGCTGCTGGAGCGCGAGCTGCCCCTGATCCTCGACGCCTGGGCCAAGCCGGAGCTCGGCTCCGGCTGCGTCAAGATCACGCCGGGCCACGACCCGAACGACTACGAGGTCTGGGAGCGACACCGCGACCAGATCGACATCGTCAATATCCTCAACCCCAATGGTACGCTCAACAACAATGCGGGCCCCTACGCCGGCCTCGATCGCCTCGAGGCGCGCGAGCGGGTGGTGGCCGACCTGGAGGCCGCCGAGCTGCTCGAGGCGGTCGAGGACCGCGAAATCGAGATTGGCCACTCCGACAGGTCGAAGACGCCGATCGAGCCCTACCTATCCGAGCAGTGGTTCATCCGCATGAGCGACGTCGAAGGCGGCCTCGTCTGCGGCTGCGGCACCGACAAGGAGTTTCGCGCCAGCGGCCTGGCGCAGGCGGCCATCGACGCCGTCGGCGACGAGTGGCGCTCGCCGTCCGGCCTGAAGCTCACCTTCCACCCAGACCCGGACCGCTACCGCTCGACCTACCGCAACTGGCTGGCGGAGAAGCGCGACTGGTGCATCAGCCGCCAGCTCTGGTGGGGGCACCAGATCCCGATCTGGCACGGCGAGTTCGAGGCGGAGCGGCTGCCCGGGATCGTAAGATCGCTGCCCGGCAGCCGAGGCGACGATTACTGGGCCTGGATCGCCGGCGACAACGGGGCGCTGTTTGACCTCGACAGCCTCGACGAGCTCGAAGCCGGCGGCCGCTTCGCGCTCCTCATCTGCCTGCGCAGCGCCGAGGCGGAAGAGCAGCACGCCGCCGCGCTCGAGACCGCAGGCCTGGCGCAGGATCCCGACGTGCTGGACACCTGGTTCACCAGCTCACTCTGGCCGTTCAGCACACTCGGCTGGCCTGATCCCCGGGGGGCGGCGGTGAACGAGGGGCAGCCGACCCTTAGCGCCGACGGTGGCCGCCCGGACTACCTCTCCTACTACTACCCCGGCTCCTGCCTGGTCACCGGCCGCGACATCATCACCCTCTGGGTCGCCCGCATGCTGGTGATGGGACTCTACGCCCTGGGCGACGTGCCGTTCACCGACTGCTTCATCCACGCCAACATCCAGGACGGTAAGGGCGAGCGGATGAGCAAGAGCAAGGGGAACGGCATCGACCCGGTGGACATCATCGAGCGCTACGGCGCCGACGCGATGCGCTACGTGCTGTGCGACATGCAGACCGGCACCCAGGACATACGGCTGCCGGTGCAGGCGATCTCCCCCTTCACCGGCGAGCTCATCGAGCTGGCGACCGCCGAGCACGGCCGCAGCATATTCGCCTACATCTGCCCCGAGAGCGGCAAGGAGTTCGACGTGCTCGGCACCATGCCCGACCTGCCGCGGGCGACGCTGATCAGCGAGCGCTTCGAGACCGGCCGCGCCTTCTGCACCAAGCTTTGGAACGCCGCACGCTTCGCCCTCATGAACCTGGGCGGGCTGGAGCTGAAGCCGGTTTCCGCCGTGGAACTGGCAGAGGAGGACCTCTGGATACTCTCAAGGCTCTCGCGGGCCGCGGCCGAGGTGACGCGGCACCTGCGCGCTTACAACTCTTCGGCCGCCATCGGTGTGGCCAGGGAGTTCTTCTGGTCGGAGCTCTGCGACTGGTACCTGGAGCTGATCAAGCCGCGCCTCAGGAACGAGAGCGAGGCCCCGGTCGCCGGCGCGGTCCTGGCTGTAGCCATCGACCGGGTGCTGAGGCTCTTCCACCCCTTTGTTCCCTTCATCACCGAAGCGCTCTGGGAACACCTCAACGGCCTGGCCCCCGTCCGCGGCCTCGAGCAGCCGCTGGCCGCTCCCGAGCTGCTGATCCTTGCTCCCTGGCCTGAACCTGTGCCGGATTGGGAGGACGAGGCCGTCGAGTCCGACTTCAAGCTCCTGCGCGAGGCGATCCGCGCCATCAGGGATTTGCGCTCGCGCTACAACATTCCGATGTCCACCAGGATCGACGCCCTGGTCAAGGCCCGGGGCGATTCCGCCGACCGCCTCCGCCGGCTGGGCAACCTCGTCGTCCAGATGGCGGGGCTGGAGAAGCTGGAGGTCTCGGAGGATGCCGAGCGGCCGGCGCTGACCGCCGCCCAGGTGGTGGGCGATATCGAGATATTCCTGGAGGGAGTGCTCGACCCGGAGGAGGAGAAGAATCGCCTGCAGAAGCAGCTCGATAAACTGAACCACGATCTAGCCCGCTCGGAGCGGAAGCTGGCCAACGAGAACTTCATCGGACGCGCTCCCGCCGATGTGGTCGAGGCCGAGCGGAAGAAGCTGGCCGAGCTCGAGTCGCGGATCGGCCTGCTGGAGAAGCACCTCGAGGCGCTCGCCGACGGCGGCTAGGCCCCAGTACTTACGTCGGCCGTAGACACAACAACATTGCGCGGCAAGCGCTTGCCAGGCGGCGCGCGATTGCGTATACTCGCCGCCTTGCGGCGAACAAGCGCAAGAGGAAAGCGGAACAATGAAGCCCGATACACACCCCGAATACGTGGAGGCGACGGTAACCTGCGCCTGCGGTAACAGCTTTGTGACCCGCTCCACGAAGCCGGAGATCCGGCTGGAGATATGCTCCGCCTGCCACCCCTTCTTCACCGGCAAGCAGAAGCTGATCGACAGCGCCGGGCGCGTCGACCGCTACGAGCGACGCTTCGCCAAGACCAAGGAAATCCGGGAGGCGAAGGAGAAGGGCAAGAAGGGCCGCAGGCGGGCTTAGCGAGCTAATTCGCGGCGCGAAACGGCGGACCAGGAGCCGCCTCCCCCGCTGCCCCGGATGCGGCGGCCCGATCTCTGCGCGCCCCCCGCGCGCTCTCTTCCGACAGCGATGACGAAAAGCAGTAACGGCGAAGGCGATTTCCTCCTCGGCGGCCAGGCTGTGATCGAGGGGGTGCTGATGCGCTCGCCGAACTACTGGGCCGTGGCGGTGCGCAAGGAGAGCGGCGAGGTGGTGGTGCGGCGGCGCCACCAGCCCCGCATAACCGACCGGCACCCGGTGCTCGGCTGGCCGGTGATACGCGGTGTCGTGCTGCTGGGGCAGGCGCTGGCCATCGGCGTGCGGGCGCTGAACTTCTCCGCCGCGGTGCTCAGCGAGGAGGAGGACAAGCGCAGGGGCCGGACGAAGAAGAAGTCGAAATTCGCCGGCCTGTCGGCCGCCGCGGCCGTCGCCCTGGCCGTGGCGCTGGCATTCGCCCTCATCGTCTTCCTGCCGCTCTGGCTCACCGACATGGCGGCGGTATGGCTGCCGGCGCTCGAGCAGCCGCTGGCCTACAACCTCGTCGACGGCGTCCTGCGCATCCTCATATTCATCGGCTACATACTGCTGATCTCGCTGCTGCCCGACATCCGGCGCGTCTTCCAGTACCACGGCGCCGAGCACATGAGCGTGCACGCCCACGATGAGGGGTGCAAAGCGGACAAGGAGGACAAGGCGGGCGGGGAGGGCAAGGGGTGCGTCGAGCCGTCGGTCGAGAGGGCGCGCGGGCACAGCCCCTACCACCCCCGCTGCGGCACCAGCTTCCTGCTGCTGGTGATGGTGGCGGCGATCCTTATCTTCTCGCTGACGCCGACGCGGGGGCCGTTCTGGATCAGGCTGCTGATCCGCACGCCGCTGATCCCGCTCATCGCCGGCGTCGGCTACGAGCTGCTGAAGCTGACATCGAGGCTCAAGAGCCGCCGGCTCTTCGCCATCCTGACAGCCCCGGGACTCTGGCTGCAGCGGCTAACCGCCAGGCGGCCCGACGACCGCCAGCTCGCCGTGGCAGTCGAGGCGCTGCGCCAGGTGCTCGAGCTGGAGGAGCGCTACGGCGGCGGCCCGATCCCGGCCGAGCAGGAAACGGCGCTGCCGGCGGCGGATACGTAGTCCCCGCCACCCCACCCTCCCATCCCTTGTCTCGAAGCGGGTCTATAGGCGATAATCGCCTCATCTGCTAGGCAAACGTCAGGGAACCATGATCGACAAGCTGCAAGATCTGGAGCGGAAGTACGAGGAGCTGACCGAGCGGCTCGGCGAGGCGGCGGCCCACCCCGACAGCGATCTCTACCGCCGCCTGGTGCGCGAGCACGCCGAGCTCGAGCCGGCCGCCGGAGGCGCGCGGGCGCTACGCAAACTCGACGAGCAGCTCCGCGACGCTGAGCAGATGCTGCGCGAGAGCGACGACGCGGAGATGAGTGCCCTGGCCCGCGAGGAGATCGAGCTCCTGGGCGCCGAGCGCGAGAAGGTGCTCAGCGAGCTCAAGGCGCTGCTGGCGCCCAGGGACCCCAGCGACGCCCGCAACGTGATCCTCGAGATCCGTGCCGGCACCGGCGGCGAGGAGGCGGCGCTGTTCGCCGCCGAGATCTTCCGCATGTACAGCCGCTACGCCGAGCAGAAGCACTGGAAGGTGCAGACCACCGACACCCACGCCACCGGCGTCGGCGGCATCAAGGAGGTGACGGCGATAGTCGAGGGCGAGGGCGCCTACAGCCGCCTGAAGTACGAGAGCGGAGTGCACCGGGTGCAGCGGGTGCCGCAGACCGAGGCCAGCGGGCGCATCCACACCAGCGCCGTGACCGTGGCCGTGCTGCCGGAGGCTGACGACGTCGAGGTGGAGGTGGACGAGAAGGACCTGCGCATCGACCGCTTCTGCAGCTCCGGTCCCGGCGGCCAGAGCGTCAACACCACCTACTCGGCGGTGCGTATAACCCACCTGCCTACCGGGCTGGTGGTCAGCTGCCAGGACGAGAAATCGCAGCACAAGAACAAGGCGCGGGCGCTGAAGGTGCTCAGGAGCCGGCTCCACGACATCGCGAAACGCGAGCAGCAGGAGTCGATCGCCGCCGACCGCCGCGGCCAGGTCGGCTCCGGCGACCGCAGCGAGAAGATCCGCACTTACAACTTCCCGCAGAACCGCGTCACCGATCACCGCACCGGCGCGACGCTGCACCGGCTCGGCGAGATCCTGGACGGCTCGCTGGACCAGGTCATCGATCCGCTGGTAGCCCACTTCGAGGCGCAGCGCCTGCGTGACGAGGTCGGGGCCCTGGGGGAATGAGGACCGCGGAAGCGACTATTGCCCGGGCCGTCGAGGAGGCCGCCGAGCATATGGAGACCCAGGAGATCGCGGAGGCGCGCCGCAACGCCCAGATGCTGATGCAGCACCTGCTTGGGACCGACACCGCCGGCCTTTTCGGCCGCTGGAACGACCAGCTGCCCCCCGACCTGCAGGCCCGCTATGCCGGGCTCGTGGGGCGCAGGCTGCGCCACGAGCCGCTGCAGTACATCACCCGCCGGGCGGAGTTCTGGTCGCGCGAGTTCTACGTCGACCCGCGGGTGCCGGTGCCGCGGCCGGAGAGCGAGCACATCGTCGAGGAGCTGCTGAAGGATTTCCCGGACAAAAACGCGGCGCCGAGGACAGTCGACGTCGGCACCGGCAGCGGCTGCCTGGCCGTGGCAATCGCGCTGGAGTTCCCCCAGGCGGAGGTGATCGGCATCGACGTCGAGCAGGGCGCGCTGGAGGTGGCGGCGATCAACGCCTCCCGCAACAACGTCTCCGACAGGATTTCACTGCTGCACGGCGACCTGCTGGCGCCGGCGCTGGAGCGGCTCGGGCCCGGCTCGGTCGACGCCGTGGTCTCCAATCCGCCCTATATCGGGGAGGGGGAGGCGGCGGCGCTGCCGGCGGAGGTGATCGGTGCGGAGCCGCGACGGGCGCTGGTGGCCGGACCCACCGGCCTGGAGATCTTCCGGCGGCTGGTTCCGCAGGCGGCGCTGCTGATGAAACCCGGGGGGCGGCTCTACCTGGAGTGCGGCGCGCGGCAGGCCGGCCCGGTGGAGGCGATCGTCGCCGCGGAGCCCTCCCTGGGCCACCTCCGCACCGCGCCCGACCTGCGGGGCATCCCCAGAGTGGTGGTTAGCGGCAAGGAGGGCTGAGCTGTGAACCGCTTTTCTATAGTCGGAGGGCGACCGCTGGCCGGCAGTGTGGCGGTTAGCGGCGCCAAGAACGCCGCGCTGCCCCAGATGGCCGCGGCGCTGCTGACCTCCGCGCCGGTGACGCTGGCTAACGTGCCGGAGCTGCACGATGTCGACTCGATGGTCCTGCTGCTGCAGCACCTCGGGGCGCAGGTGCGCCGCGACGGCGACGCGCTCGAGATCCGAGCCCGCCGCCTCGCCTCCCACGAGGCTCCTTACGACCTGGTGCGCAAGATGCGGGCTTCGATCCTCGTCCTCGGTCCCCTGATGGCCCGAGCTGGCCGCGCGCTGGTATCGCTGCCCGGCGGCTGCGCCATCGGCGCCAGGCCTGTGAACCTGCACGTCGAGGCGCTCAGGCACCTGGGCGCCGACATCGATCTCGAGCACGGTTACCTCTCGGCCGCCGCCGGGCGGCTTCAGGGCGGCGAGATCACCTTCGACAGGATCACGGTGACCGGCAGCGAGAACGCCCTCATGGCCGCCGCGCTGGCTCGCGGGACCACGGTGCTGCGCAACTGCGCCATGGAGCCGGAGGTGGTCGACCTCGGGCTGCTGCTAGGCAGGATGGGGGCGAAGATCGAGGGATTGGGTACGCCGACGCTCACCGTCGAGGGCGTCGAGGAGCTGGGCGGGGCGGAGCACCGCATAATCCCGGACCGGATCGAAACCGGCACATACCTGATCGCCGGCCTGATCACCGGCGGCGAGGTCGAGGTGACTGGCTGCGAGCCGGACCGGATGCGCGCGCTCATCGACAAGCTCGCCGACTGCGGCGCCCGTCTCGAGGTCGGCGAGGAGGCGATCACCACCGCCCCCTCGGGGCTGCGCGCTCGCGACGTCGGCACCGCACCCTTTCCCGGCTTCCCGACCGACATGCAGGCGCAGTACACCGCGCTCATGACCCAGGCGCGCGGCACCGCGGTGGTCACCGAGACGATCTTCGAGAACCGCTTCATGCACGTGCCGGAGCTCAAGCGCATGGGCGCCCGAGTCCAGATCGAGGGGGGCAGCGCCGTGGTTGAGGGCCCCACGCCGCTGAGCGGGGCGAGCCTGATGGCCACCGACCTGCGCGCCTCGGCATCGCTGGTGCTCGCCGGCCTCGCGGCCGAGGGCCGCACCGTAGTCAACCGCGTCTACCACATCGACAGGGGATACAGCCACATCGTCGCCAAGCTGCGCAGCCTCGGCGCCGATATCGAGCGGACTGCCTGAGCGGCCTCCCGGAGAAGATGATGATGATGTCCGCAGCCGCACTATTCGCCGCGGCACTGCTGGCCGTCTTACCGCCGCCGCAAGACTACGCCGGCCGCTTCGGCGAGCGCCTGCAGAGCGCCCCGTCGATCCGCGCCCTGTCGCCGCGCCTGCTTTCGGTTCTCCTGGGCGGTGATGCGCAGGCCATCTTCCGCTTCGTCCGCGACGAGATCCGCTTCGAGCCGTACCGCGGCGCACTGCGCGGGGGGCACGGCACTCTGGCGGCCGGGGCGGGTAACTCGTACGACCAGGCGATCCTGCTCAAGGAGATGCTGGACGCGACCGGCGCGCGCTCGCGCCTGGCCAGGTGCCGGCTTCCTGAGAACCTCGTCGAGCTGCTGACTGCGTCGGTACGGCCGGCGCCGCGGGCCGAAGAGGGACCGCTCGCGCTCGAAGACCTCGCCTGGCTGGGTATCGCTCCCGAGCGCTGGAGCGAGGCGTGGGCGCGGTTCGAGGAGCGGGAGGCGGTGCTGACCGGTGCCGTACTTGAGGCCGCGGCATCGGAGCTTGGCGGCATCGAAAAAGCGCCGACGGCGGGACGATTCGCCGAGGCCGTTGAGGCGGCGGGCGATTATCTCTGGGTGCAGCTGGCGGCCGGGGACCGCTGGGTCGATCTCCATCCCTGCCTGCCGGCGGAAACCGAAGTGGCCCTGAGCCCGCGGGCGGTGATCAACTACCTCTCGTCGATGCCGACCGAGCTCTTCCACTGGGTGCGCCTGAGGTTGTTCGCAGAGCGCCTCGAAGGACGGCGGCTCACCACGACGCTCGTGCTGGAGCGCAGGGTGCCGTGCGTGGCGGCGGCGAACGGCACCGTCGCCCTGACCACGCGGCTTTCGCGCGGGCCCGCAGGATCTGCGCGTCTGACTCCCTCCGTGAGGGTCGGGAGCCTGCGGATGCCCGGCTCGCCGCTCGACCTGCCTTCCAGCGACGGCTCGGCGACCGACGGGGCGCTGACGGCGCTGCGGCTGGAGATCGGCATACTGAGCCCCGGGCGGCGACCGCGTCTTGCAACGCTGACGCTGGCCGACGCGCTGACGGCCGCCACCCGGCGCTCGCTCGCGGAAGCGACCGAGCAGGTGGCTCCCCTGCCCACGCTCTCCGACGGCGAGCTGTGGATTACCCTGGAGATGATCCTGGCCACCGGCTCAGCCGACGGGCGCCCCATCGCGGCCCACTGGGCGGAGGTGCTGCGCTGGATCGAGCGCGCACTGGCCGCCGGCCCCCACCCCGAGGCGCTGCAGGCAAGACTTGAGGGCTTTCCGCACGCCAATCCGTTGCTGCTGCACTGGGCAACACTGCTGCAGACCGCCTGGTCACTCGCGCTCCCCGGAAAGACGGTCTACCTCGACTCGCCCGCCGTCGCCGCCGTGCTCTACAGACCCGTCGTCTCGGCACAAAGGTTGAGGCTGGAGACGATGGCCGGAGTCGTTTTCATGCGCGCCGTAACCGCGCCGGACGGAGACGACGATCAGCGGCCTGCGCGGACAGGGGAGATCGCCAGCCGCCTGCTGCGGCGGCTCGCGCTGGCTCACAGCATCGGCGGGGAAACCGTGACGACATCGCTGCCCGAGAGGCCGCCAGAGCGCTACGCTGCTGTCGCGGGTGCAGAGTTACCGCCGGGACTAGGCGAGGGCTGGTCGCCGGAAACGCTGGCCGAGCTGGAGCGAGAGCTGATGCGCGGCGCCACGGTCTTGGTGTCGGAAGGCGGCCCTCCGGAGCTGTGGTGGAGTCTGGAAGACGAGGAAACCGATCCCGTCGCCCGGGGGCCGCTAGGCTGGCAGCTGCGCTGGGAAAACGAAGCGTTCCCGTCAGACTGCGCGGCGGTCGCCTCCGGCGAGCTGCTGAGGGCGCTGGCCGGCGCGTGCGGCAGCGATGATGAGGGGGCAGAGGGAGGGGGGGAAATGCCCCCGTCGGACGCGGCGGCGGGACTGATACGCTACCTGGGGCGCCACCTGACGGCGCCGGGGGCGTCGCAGGCGCTGCCCGTTCTCGAGGCGGCGCCCGGCGCACCGCTCGAGCGGCTCCTGCCCCGGCTCGAACAGGAGGCCGGCGAACAGGATTTGCCGGGAGAGCGTTTATAGCGTAATATCTGACAGGTTTCATATCCCGAGCACGGTGAACCAATGAATCAACCAGTGAGCACTTCCGACATCATCGGCAAAAAAGCCTACTTCAAGCTCCGCAACCACGCCGAGATGGGTTTCTTCGGCATCCGGGAAGACCAGTTCCATGCGCGCGTGGTCGGGATCGACAAGCTCGGCGTCTGGATCGAGAATCCCAAGTGGGAGACCGTGCGCCTGCGCGACGACCAGGGCGCGATAATCCCTCCGGAGAAGCGGCGCCGCGAGGTCTACCGGACCCAGATACTGCTGCTTTGGCCCAACATCATCGGCATCATGACCTGCCCGGGGCGCGAGGGTTTCGACGTCGACGATGCAAAAGAGATCGGGGTGTTCGACGAGGCCAGGTACCTCTAGCCCGGGGAGTTCCGGTGGCAATCAGGCGTCGGGTGTGCTAGTACCCTGGTTCGCGCCGCCAGGCGGCGACGGCCCGGGAGCGCCGTTGTTGTTTCAGTGGGGGTTCAGACGTGGACATGAAACAGATTAATAAGCTCATCGACCTGCTCAGGGAGAAGGGGATATCCGAGTTCGAGCTCGAGAAGGAGGGTTTCAAGATCCGCATCCGCAAGGACGCCCCCGCGGTGCCGGCAGCGGCGCCCGCGGAAGCCAAGAAGGCCAATCCGGCCGCGGCGGTGCCTGCACCCATCGTGGAGGAGATAAAGGTCGAGGCGGAAGAGCCTGCTGCGCAGATCCCCGTTAACAAGCATACGATCACCTCGCCGATGGTCGGCACCTTCTACCGTTCCCCCAGCCCCGGAGCGAAGCCGTACATCGATATAGGAGACCGCGTCGAGAAGGGCCAGGTCTGCTGCATCGTCGAGGCGATGAAGTTGATGAACGAGATCGTGCTCGACGTGGAGGGCGTGGTTGCCGAGATACACGTCGAGAACGCCCAGCCTGTGGAGTTCGGCGAGCCGCTCGTGACCATCGAAACGGCCCCTTGAGCCCGACGCGGAACCAGGTTTCGAGGCCCGGGCGAGAAGCCGGCCGTGCTGCAGAAACCGATTAACCTCGAGGCCGGACCCGACGATGTTCAAGAAGATGCTGATCGCCAACCGCGGCGAGATCGCCCTGCGGATAATCTGGGCCTGCCGCGAGCTGGGGATCAAGACCGTGGCGGTCTTCAGCGAGGTCGATCGCGACAGCCTTCACGTCAAGTTCGCCGACCAGGCGATCTGCATCGGCCCCGCCAGCCCCAGCGAGAGCTACCTCAACATCCCCGCCGTCATCAGCGCCGCGGAGATCTCCGGCGCCAACGCTGTCCACCCCGGCTACGGCTTCCTAGCCGAGAACTCCTACTTCGCCGAGGTCTGCGAGAGCTGCGGCATCACCTTCGTCGGCCCCTCGCCCGAGGTCATCAGCCTGATGGGCAACAAGAGCGCGGCCAAGGAGACGATGGCCGGCATAGGCGTGCCCACGATGCCGGGCAGCCGCGGCGTCGTGCGCGACGCCGAGGAGGGATTGGCCGCAATAGGTGACATCGGTTTCCCCGTCATGCTCAAGGCGGAGGCTGGCGGCGGCGGCCGCGGCATGCGCATCGTCAACAGCACCGAGGGATTCGAGGCCACCTTCGAAACCGCCGCAGCCGAGTCGGAAGCCGCCTTCGGGGTGCCGGACCTCTACATAGAGCGCTGCATGCAGAAGCCGCGCCACATCGAGATCCAAATACTCGGCGACAAGCACGGCAACGCGGTACACCTTGGGGAGAGGGAGTGCTCGGTGCAGCGCCGCCACCAGAAGCTGCTCGAGGAGAGCCCGAGCCCGGCGGTCACCGACGAGATCCGCGCCGAGATGACCAGGATCGCCGTCGAGGCGGCTCGAGCGATCGAATACTCCAGCGCCGGCACGATGGAATTCCTGCTCGACGAGGACGGCAGCTTCTACTTCATGGAGATGAA
>Ga0114922_10003055_pt1 | contig 15626 bp, 12 predicted proteins | sample AartaG_FD_100975 | JGI IMG/M metagenome (GOLD analysis project Ga0114922, IMG submission 100975) | Deep subsurface microbial communities from Aarhus Bay to uncover new lineages of life (NeLLi) - Aarhus_00045 metaG | ecosystem: Environmental > Aquatic > Marine > Oceanic > Sediment | place...
ACACCGTTCTCATCAACGATGAGGTCGCGTCGGCCCCACGAGGTCAGGAGGCACAGAGGCGAGGCACGACGGCCGATCACGTGGTGATCAAGATCGCCGGCGCGACAGCAGAAACGAAAGCTCCACTGGATGAGGTCCTCCGGATCACGAGGAAGGCTGTCGCCGGCGCCAGGTCCCTTGGCGTGGGCCTCAGCTCGTGCACGTTACCGGCTACCGGCAAGGAGATCTTCGAGATCGCCGACGACGAGATGGAAATCGGCATGGGCCTCCACGGCGAGCCGGGGGTCGAGCGCACGAAGCTCCTGACGGCGGATGAGACGATGGAGAGGGTCCTTCCGCGGATCCTCGACGACCTGCCGTACGGCGATGGTGATGAGGTGATCCTCGTCATCAACGGCTACGGTGGGTCGACCCGCATGGAGATGTTCATCGTCAACCGGAAACTGCGGAAGATGCTCGCCGAAGCCGGGATTAAGGTGCACGCGACCGAGGTCGGCGAGTTCTGCACATCACAGGAAATGAAGGGCATCTCCGTCACGCTGGTGAAGGTCGACGATGAACTGAAGCGATACTTCGACATGCCCTGCCAGTGCCCCTGCTATGTCAAGCCGTGATGCGGCGCGAGGCAGCCTGCCCATGGAAACACTGGACATCCGATACTGGCGACGGGCGCTCTTGAACATTGCCCAGGCAGTGGAGGAGGAGAGGGAGCGCCTGTGCCAGCTGGATGGCGCCATCGGCGATGGGGACCATGGCACCAGCATGGCCATGGGCTTCAGGCTGGTCGCGGCCGGGCTGGCGTCGGACGATTCCGCCGACGTAGGGGCCCTGCTGCGCACGACGGGGACCACTTTGATCAGTGCGGTCGGCGGGGTCACGGGGATCGTGTTCGGCACCTTCTTCACGAGTGCGGCGGAGGCAGCGGCGGGTAAGACGGAAACGGGCACTGCCGAGCTCGCCGAGATGTTTGCCGCCGGCCTCCGAGGTGTGCAGCTCAGAGGAAAAGCGAAGCCTGGTGACAAGAGCATGGTGGATGCGCTGGCCCCCGCAGCAGAGGCGCTGCGGGAGGCCCACGATGGGGGCCTGAGCGTGCAAGAGGCACTGGACCTGGCAGAGCGGGCGGCCCGCGAGGGTGTGGAGCGAACCCGTGGAATGAAGGCGGGAGTGGGACGGGCGCGATACCAGGGAGAGAAGGCCGTCGGGCACATTGACCCGGGGGCCGCGTCCGTAGCCGTCATCCTGGCAGCTCTGGCCAGAACGGCTGCGGAGCCGTCTTCGGGCTAGCGGAACATGCTCCGGCAGTCCGGCAGTTCGGTGCCGGTGCTGCGCATCGTTACACTCGCAGATGCGCTACGGTCGTCCGGCGCCGGGGGCTCGATGTCTGCCAACGTCCCCTTGACGCTCAGCTGCCAATGCGGAAAAGGACGAGGGAGGGGAACGGGAAGGAACTTCCTCCGGTCGGTTCTTGGCGGCTCGGGTACGCGGGCTACGCTCTGCCGGCGCAGCCGAAGACGTTCATGAGCCGCGCGGCCTCCGCTGCAACAGCCTGGTGCGCTGACAGGAGTAGCTCGGGGTAGTTGAACGAATCGGGTTTCTGCTTGAGCAGGCTCGCGACGCATTCCCCGGCGGCGGCGATCAAGCTGGTGTTGATGTTGACCTTTCGCATGCCCCTCTCGATGGCGTTGCGGAAGTCCTGATCGGAAAGGCCAGAGCCGCCGTGAAGCACCAGGGGAACGCCTGTCCGCTCGGCAATGGCGTCTATCCGCTCCAGGTCCAGCTCCGGCTTCCCCTTGTACAACCCGTGCGTGTTGCCGACGGACACGGCCAGGGCATCCACCTCAGTCTCACGCGCGAACCTCTCGGCTTCCTCGATCTGCGTGAAGCAACCGGGGTCGACCTCCGAGCTGACCAGCGTGGTGCTGCCGATGGCCTCGGAGCCCTTCACGGCCCCGATCTCCGATTCCACGCTGACGCCAAGGGGCCTGCAGAGCCGGACCACCTCGCGCGTCCGGGCCACATTCTCCTCGTACGGATCGGCCGAACGGTCAAGCATGACGGACGTGCAGCCGGCCTTCACTGCCCTTGTCACCGTCTCCCAACTGGTTGCATGGTCCAGATGCACTGCGACCGGCACGAAGGATCGCTCGGCCAGTCGGCACAGTGAAGGAACCAACAGCTCCATGTCGACGTACCGGAGGTAACCTTCCAGCACCATGAGGATTAGCGGCGACTTCTCCCGCTCGGCAGCGCCCACGATGGCCATGGCATATTCGGCATTGACGACGTCAAAGGCGGCTACTGCGTAGGCGCCCTCTTGCGCGGCGCCCAGCAGCTCAGTCAGATTCACAAGCGCCAATTCACGTTCTCCTCGTCTCTCGGAATGCCGGGGCTGGCGAATGCGTTCACGACCTCGCGCACACCGCGATTCTAACACGAAAGCGGCGGGGAATCGCTGGAGTCCGTGGGGGCTGCACGGTCGCCCTGCGCTACACCTTCGGCACCCACCTCCGCAAGAACGGCGTTGCCCCGCGCACAGCCCAGGCCGTCATCCGGCCTTCGTACCCCGCCGCACGGCGGGCGGAGTAGGCTGTGCCACTCCTCGCTGGACCTCACCATGCTTGTCCGCCGGCCTTATGGCGGGCTTGCTCGCCCCGGCGAGAACGTTTACACCGATCCCACGCTCCTGCACATCGGAGGAGCGTTGGCGGCCCTTCTCGATCTCTCGTTGTCAAGTGGCACACAGACACACGGCCTACGCCTCGATGCGACCCGTGAGCTTGGCGGCACGCAGCCCCGACATGCCGGGCATGCGGATGTCCAACACCACGCCGGAGATCCGCCTATCGCCGACGATGAACTCGCGCACCGCTTGGTCACCAGACTTGCGACAGACCGGCCTATACTTCCTGCTCAGTGTGCGCTCGAGCGCCGTCAGGTTGCTCAGAACGTAATCGCGGCACCGAAGTAACCGTAGTCCTGGCTCCCAACCCGGTCCCAGCCGTACCCTACGTACAGCCGGTCGAACATCCACACATCTCCTGCCGACAACCCCAGGTAGTAGACCTCACTGCAGAATCTCGTCCGCGTCTGCTGCAGGCGCGGGTCCATCCCCAGCGCGCCCAGCGCCGGCGCATCGAGAGTGAACTCACCTCGGTTCTTGGTGCTCCGATAGGCGGGTTCGATGGCGACCTTCTCCCACCACTTGGGGTGTGCCGGGTCCTGGGCCTTAAGCCCGACGCTGCCCTTAATGAACACCTCATCCAGGCTCTGGTCGAAGCCGAACAGCCCGCTTGAAGCACCGATGCCTGGCAGCACAATCGGCCCCGTGAATGTCCTTTCGCCCTGCCCACGTTTATGCAACCAAGAGAGTCTTGCGTCGAACGCAGGAGTTCCCCACTCCAGTTCCAGCCCGAAGCTGTCGCTCAGGTTCAGGTTGCTGTACTCGCCGGCGGCGTTCCAGTCCTCAACTACGCTGGCGGAGTCGCTGGTCAAGTAGAGATAGCCGGCCGTGTTATCCCCTGTCACAATCAAGGGCGCCACGCTGAAGCCGTATGACGGGTCGTCCCGGTAGCGGAAACGCAGGCCAGGACCGAACCTGTACTCGGCAGCGTCGAATGACCATTGGCGCGGCAACGGATCCTCAGGCGCCACGTTCGTTCGGGTGAAGGAGTGGTCTTCCTGGATCCTGTGGAGCACACCGAAGACGTCGAACTTGGGCTCCGAATGCACTGTGCCCACAAGCCGCGTGTCAATGTGCCGGATGTCCTCTTCGAGGGTGAACTCCGCCGGAATGGCCTCGATTGCCAAGTCCGACCAGGTCGCCTCAAGTTCCACGCCCCGTCCTCGCCCCCACGGCTGCCTCGCAAAGGTGTGTCCGTACAAGAACGGCCCCCGCACGTGGATGCGCTGCGAGCCGAACTCGCCCCAGTTGTAAGTCCCCCCGTCCTGTCCCCAGCAGCCGACCAGAGCTCCGATGTCCCAGGCCAAGTCGTCCGGCAGTTGGATACCGTACCACGCGTTCCAGGTGAGCAGACTCCCGTCAGCCCACGGCAGCGGCGGGCCCGTCGCGAACACGTTCTGCTGGCGAGGAACGATGCGGGCTCGACCCGTCCCGTAGTCTATGCGGCCGCCGAAAGCCCCAACCGGCGTCGTGAGCGTGGGCTCGAGACGGTAGTAGTCCACTTCCTTCATTAGCGACCGCTCAAAATGGTAGGTCGGGCTAAGACTGAAGGCCCACCGCGAGGATTCCTGGATCGCCTCGGCTAGTACCTCGGGATCCTCCAAGTCCAGGATCGAGGAGGAAGCCCGCACCGGCACCTGCTCCGTGGTTGTGGCTTCAGCAGCTGCCCCTCCGCCTTCTATAGGGGATGCATTACAGAGGGCAACGGAGCAGGATAAATGGAGAGCACAGAGCAATCCGGCGATCCACCCACATCGACAAGCATGTCGTCTGACATGCCGCTTCCGCCCACGTGTTCTCAGCACAGCGGCCCTCCGCTCAAACCCGTTGCAGATCAGGCCCCATGAGAGGACGCCCCACTGTTCCGCTCACGCCGAGATACTGCGGCCGCGACGCTCGCCGACCGCACAATCCCTGAGGCAGCAAGCAAGCATATTATCCGGCCCCAACGCTGTCAAGCTCCTCGTGTGGCCAATGTGGCAACGGAGCTCCGGCTTCTTGCCCAAGACGTCCGCCTTGGGCTCTTGCACTAACTGCAGTCGCCCGTGGTCACTTCCTGGCAGTTCCTGACAAGCTATGGCAGAGCGGGCCGGTGGGAGACTTTCGGCCTCGGGAGTCAGAAACGGCGCAGGGCGGCGGAGATAGGCGGTTGCTGTCAGTCGCTGACAAGCATCGGCAGGAGGGAAGTGGAGCGGGCGGGGGGCCCGCCGTATGACGGCTGACACTCGAGCCCTGGCCGCCGCGCTGTCTGGCGGGCGGCGACGTCCAGCCCCCAGGGCCCCGATCCTACCACGTACAGAGAATTGGAGCGGGCGAGGGGACTCGAACCCCCGACGTCCAGCTTGGGAAGCTGACATTCTACCGCTGAATTACGCCCGCTCCGTCGTCGTCCATTCTAGACCTCGTACGGCCGGTTGTCAATACTGCACAGCCGGCGACCGTCGCTGGCGTTGCGGTTTACCACGCACGGGCCGTCTGGTAGATTGGCGGGAGGCGAAGCGACCCAATGAAGCCCGCACTGCAGGGGGGGCCATGTCCACACTGGGCAAGGCGTTGATCGTGGCCGGCGGCGTGCTGGTGCTGCTGGCCGCGGTACTGCTGTTGGGGGAGCGGATCCCGTTCCTGGGCCGTCTTCCGGGCGACATCCGCATCAAGGGGGAGCGGTTCAGCTTCTACTTCCCGCTGGCGACCTGCATCCTGCTCAGCGTCGTCCTGACGCTGATCCTTAACGTGGTGGTGCGCCTCTTCTTCCGTGGCCGGTGAGGGAAACGGAGGACGGAGAGCTCGGGCGGGGGGCGTTACTGCCTTGTTCGGGGTTTCCGCTGGCGCAGGTCTTCCCGGACGCGGGTGGCGCGGCCGGTGCGCTGGCGCAGGTAGTGGAGCTTCGCCCGGCGGACGCGCCCACGGCGGACGACCTTGATGCTCACCACGTTGGGCGAGTGCAGGGGGAAGACGCGTTCGACGCCTTCGCCCTGTACGATGCGGCGCACAGTGAAGGTCTCGCGGTTGCTGCTGCCCTTGCGGGCGATGCAGACGCCGGTGAAGGTCTGGATGCGCTCCTTGCCGGCCTCGCGGATGCGGACGCCCACGTCCACGGTGTCGCCGACGCGGAAGTCGGGCACGCTCGGCTTCATCTGCTCCTTTTCGATGGAGCGTATCAGTTCCTGCCCTTTGAGTTCGTTCTTTGTCTCAGCCATCGGTCGTTTCCGCCTCTTGTTTCTCGGTCGGGAGCAGGTCCGCCCGACGCTCCTGCGTGCGCTTGCGGGCCTGCTCGCGGCGCCAGTTCTCTATCTGCTCGTGGTTGCCGCTGACGAGGACGTCCGGCACCTTCATGCCGCGGAACTCGGGCGGCCGGGTGTACTGCGGGCCTTCGAGCATTCCCTCGGCGAAGCTGTCCCGCTGCGCCGATTCCTCATGCCCGAGCACGCCGTCAACGAGCCGGACCGTCGTTTCTATGATAACCATGGCAGCCGCCTCGCCGCCGCTCAGGACGTAGTCGCCGATGGATACTTCCTCGGCCGGCAGCCCTTGGCGAATGCGCTCGTCGAATCCTTCGTATCGTCCGCAGAGCAGGATGATCCTGTCGCCGCGGCTCAGGTCGCGCGCCATCTCCTGGTCGAAGCGGCGTCCCTGCGGCGTCAGCAGCAGCAGCCTTCCGGGCCGCTCATCCATGTCGCGCACGGCCTCGTAGCACCGGAAGACGGGCTCGCAGCGCATGACCATTCCGGGGCCGCCGCCGTACGGGCGGTCGTCGACCTTGTGGTGCTTGTCCGGGCTGTAGTCCCGGATATCGTGCAAGCAGTAGGTGACCAGCCCTTTCTGCTGCGCGATGCCGAGGATGCTCTCGCGTAGGAACGGCTCCAGGACGGCCGGAAAGAGCGTCAGCACATCGAATCTGAGCGCCTGGTGCCTGGGGGACATCTGTCCCGTCTCCACCGAGTTGGTGCGCTGCCGGGGGGCTGCCGCGTTCTCAGACCTTGAGGCCGACCTTGCGGAGCAACTGGGCCACCGTCTCGGTGGGCTGGGCGCCTTTGCTCAGCCAGTACTCGACCCGCTCCTGGTTGACGGAGACTTTGTCTTCGTCCTTTTCTTTATGCGGGTCGTAGGAGCCGAGGTACTCGATGGGCCTGCCGTCGCGTCGCGTGTGGCTGTCGAAGGCACCGATTCGCCAGTAAGCCTTGTTCCTGCGTCCGAATCTGGCCAGTCTGATCCTTACCATGTTATCCCTGGGTCTCTCGGTTGGGGTGCTACTTTCTCTTGCGTTTTGACTTGCGGGACCTGCGCTTGTGGGGCACGGCTGCCGGGCTGCCGCCGGCCATCTCCTCGAAGCCGGCCGGCATCATGTCCATAAGGGCGTCCACGTTGCCCTTGCTCAGTTTACGCATGACCTTGCGCATCTGCTTGAACTGCTTGAGGAGCTGGTTGACCACCACGGCGTCGCAGCCGCTTCCGTCGGCGATGCGCTGGCGTCGGCTGGCCGCGATGATGTCCGGGTTGGTGCGCTCTTCGGGCGTCATGCTGCTGATGATGGCCTCGACGTGGTCCAGCTCGCCGTCGTCGAAGTCGACCTGGTCCAGCTTGGAGCCGATGAAGGGCAGGTGGCCGAACAGGTCGCGCAGGGAACCCATCTTGCGGATGGTGCGCAACTGCTTGCGGAAGTCCTCCAGGTCGAAGGTGGCGCGGCGCAGCTTCTCCTGGAGCTTCTGGGCGTCTTCCTCTTCGATGGCGGCCTGGGCCTTCTCGACCAGGCCCACCACGTCGCCCATGCCCAGGATGCGGTCGGCCATGCGGTCGGGGTGGAACGGCTCGAACTTGTCCAGCTTCTCTCCAAGGCCGACGAACTTGATGGGCTTGCCCGTGACGGCCTTGATGGACAGGGCGGCGCCGCCGCTTGCGTCGCCGTCCAGCTTGGTCAGTATCACGCCGTCGAATTCGAGGCTGCGGTTGAACTCCAAGGCGCTGTTGACGGCGTCCTGGCCCGTCATTGCATCGGCGACGAGGTAGATCTGATCGGGCTTGGCCCTGGCCTTCAGCTCGCGAAGCTCTTCCATCATCTCTTCGTCGATGTGCAGCCGCCCCGCCGTGTCGAGGATGACTGGCCCCAGGCCGTTCTCCGCGGCCTGGAAGCGCGTCTTCATGGCGATCATCAGCGGATCGGCATTGCGGTCGCTCACGACGGGGACGTCTATCTCGCGGCCGAGGGTCTCGAGCTGATCGATGGCGGCGGGCCGCTGCACGTCCGCAGCGCCGAGGATGGGGGAACAGGAGTAGCTCCGGCGCAGGTGGAGGGCCAGCTTCGCGCAGGTGGTCGTCTTGCCGCTGCCCTGAAGGCCGCAGACCATCAGCACGGTCGGCCCGTCCTGCCGCATCGGGATAGCCGTGTCCACGGGTCCGATGAGATTCTGGATCTCGTCATGGACGATCTTCACGATCTGCTGGGCGGGATTGACGCCGCGGATGACCTCTTCGCCCACGGCCTTGGTGCTGACGTGCTCGACGAATTCCTTGACGACGCGATAGTGCACATCGGCTTCGAGCAGGGCCAATCGGACTTCCTTGAGTCCGTCGGCGATGTTCTTCTCGGTCAGCCTCGCTCGGCCGCGAATGCTGCTGAAGAAGCCCTCGAGCGTGTTGGTCAGCGTCTCAAACAAAGCGGCTCACGCACCTTTGATCGGACGAAGGGGATCGAAACCTGCGGACCTCTTGCTCTGCCGTACGAAGAGGTCGCCTCCGACGAACGGGATGAAGTTCCACCACAGAGGAGCGACGGCGCCGTGCCCCGCGCAGATCGGCTCGGACAGGAAATATCGGTTCCCCACCCGGGCAAGGGGCCATCCCCCGGCGGCTGGCATACGGGCCGACGCCTCACTCTGGATTATAGCAGAACGGGGGCGGACTTCAAGCGAAAAGGCCGTTCGCACCCGTCGACCACCCAGCGCCGATGCTCGCGCATCTTGTTTGTCCTCAAGCTCTTAGCGTTTGCAGCCGAACTTGCTTGCAAACGCCGCACCGAACTGCTAACGTCACGGGGGCTCAGGGCAATGGCTACGTCGCGCCGAGTTGCCTGAGTCCGTTTCCATAGTGAACTGCGAGGGAGCTCTGCATTGACCGTGGGTGAGAAACGGATCCTCTGGGTCAACCTGGTGACGGGGTCGCGGCTCGTCCTGGCCCTGCCCGTGGCCATTCTGACGGTGTGGTCCCGCGATCGGGGTTGGGCCATCATTGCCTCGACGGCGCTTGTGGTGGCCATCGAGCTGAGCGATCTGATCGACGGCCATCTGGCGCGGCGGCACGGGGCGGTCAGCTCATGGGGGAAGGTGTTCGATCCGTACGCGGACAGCGTGTCGCGGCTCATCGTCTATTGGTCACTGGCCATGGTCGGGAGGTGCCTGACGTTTGTCCCTCTGGTCATGGCCGTGCGTGACGTCACGGTGGGCTACGCGCGGATGTTCATGATGCGCCGGGGACAGGACGTCAGCGCTCGCTACACGGGCAAGCTGAAGGCGATGGTGCAGGGCATCAGCGCCATCGCACTGATGTCCGGGCCCCTCTACTGGGGGACCCGGGGGAGCTACCTGGTCTACGGACTCAGTTTCCTGGTGGCGGCCGTCACGCTGGCCTCGATGGTTGACTATGCTCGGGCGGCGCTGCGGCCGTCGGCCTAGCCCTACAGGTCGACCGGACAGCCCTCCCGCGCAGACTGCTCCATCGCCAGGATGACGCGCGTCGCCTCCCGTCCGTCCTCGAAGCCCACCAGCGGCTTCCGGCCTTTCAGCAGGCAGTCCGCGAAGTGGCGGATGCTGTCCACGCAGAACCCCACCGTCCTGCCGTGCACGGGCACGCAGGCGTAGCTGTCGACGGTCGAGATGCGGTCTTCGGTCAGCTTCAGAAGCCGTTCGGGGGAGGGGTTGAAGTAGAATGTCCCCTTCTCGCCGACCACCTCCAGCGTGGCGTCCACCACGCTGGGCCTGGATTCCGGCAGGATCCAGCAGTTCTCGATCACGGCCTTCGTGCCGCCGCGGAACTCGACCACGCTGAAGTAGTAGTCCGGCGTGTCGATGCCCATCGCCTTCAGCACGCGCGCGCCGCACACGGTGTAGACGCGCGCTACCTCGTCGTCCAGGATCCAGCGCAGCGCGTCCAGGCAGTGGCTGCACAGGAACCAGAGCACCGTGGATCGGCCCGCCCAGGAGAGCATCTTCGTGGGAACGAAGATCGTGTCCGAGAGCCGATGGTAGATCATCTCCACCCGGCCCAGGTCGCCGGCTTCGACGGCCTCCTTGATGCGCGAGACGCCGGGGTTCCAGCGGTTGTGGAAGTCCACCATGAAGGGGACGGGGTTGGCGCGGAGGGCCTCGCCGATCCGGTCGCAGTCCTCCAGAGTCGTCGCGAGGGGCTTCTCGCAAAGGACGGCCTTGCCGCCGGTTATGGCGTCCACGACGATGTCCGTGTGGGCGAAGTCGGGGGTTACGACGCTGACGGCATCCAGCCCGTCCACGGCCAGCAGGCCGCGGTAATCGGTGAAGCGTTGCTCCACGCCGTAGCGTTCTCCGGCCTCCTCCAAGCGCTGCTCATTCACGTCGCAGATGGCCGCGACCTCCGCTCCGGGATGGTCGCTGTAGGCCTGAAGGTGCGTCTCGCCGAACGTGCCCAATCCGATCACGCCGCATCTCAACCTGTCCATGGTTGCTCCCTCTCGGCAGAGGTCCGCTTCGGCACTTCCGCTGGTTCATTGCCGCGTCTGTCGCCCAGGCCGCCTGTTCCTCGGCGCTGAGCGGTGTGCGGCGGGGCATTATACGCGCGCACCGTGGGCGGGACAAACGATGGCGCGAAGGCGCGGAAGAACGGAGAAGGGACAAGTGACAAATGAAAAGTGACAAGTGAAGAACGAACAACCCGAAGGCCCCGAGTCGCGCCGTACGGCGGAGCGAGGGGGAGCAACAGCACACGACAGTTGCCAGTGGTCAGTGGACAGCAACGGCCACGGCGACGGCGAACAACGGCCAACGAAGAGCGAGTGACGGATAACGGATAACGAGTAACGGACGACGGCGAGCAGGAGTAGGAGTAGAGGTCCGGCGCGACAGGCCACGACGACGAGGAGATCAGTAGGCGGCCCAGGCGATGACATGGACGTGGGCGCCGGCCGTCGAGAGCTTCTTAACGCACTTGCGCTCGACGATGCCGGAGCTGATGATGTCGGAGATCAGCAGGATGCCGTCGCCCTTGTTGATGGCGGCGTCCACGATGGGCTCGACGGTGCGCGTGTCGGGTCCTCTCGCCTCGGCCCGCATCACCTCTCGGTAGGGGACGCCCAGCTTGTCGGCAATGGCTTCCCCCAGGTGGCGGGTGGGATAGGTTCGCCCTCCTCCGGCGCCGCCGGGCGCGGGCACGGCAGCCACATAGTCCACCCAGTTTTCGTCTATCTTCTCGTCCAGGAGCCTGAGGATGTCGCCGACCATGCGGTTGGTAACCTTATCCTCCAGGTAGCTCTGCCAGAGCTTGACGTCCTGCTGGTCGGCCTGGCTCAGATCCTGCCAGCGGTGGACGGCAAAAGCGCCCAGCGTAACGCGCATGGCGTGATAGCAGGACTGCTCGGTGTCCGTTTCCATGCCGGCCAGTTTGCCGTGGGCCGAGGACTCTTTGGCGAGCGTCACGGCCTCGTGCAAAGAGGCCTGCTCGGGCAGGTAGGAGGCCACGCTGACGTTGGCCTTGACGGACTTGACGATGCCCTGTTCGCCTAGGTTCAGCCGGTACTCGGCCACGGCGGCGCCGATCATGTTGCCGAGTGATTCCGCCTCGGCCATGCTCGCCTCCGGCAGGATGACCAGGAACTCGTCCCCGCCCAGCCGGCCCAGAAGCGCATCCTTAGGTATGGTCTGGCGCAGCAGGTCGGCGATGTCCTGCAGGACGGCATCCCCGACCATCTGGCCGAACTCGTAGTTCACCTTGTTCAGGTTCACCAGATCCACGTCGACCAGCCGGATGCGCATTCCCGGGCCGTGCGAGTTGACGCCGGCGCGCTCCAGTTGCGCCATCAGGGCCTGTCGGTTTGGGAGGCCGGTCAGCGAGTCTATCTGTCCGTGGTCCCGGGCGCTGGCGCTCAGGTACTGCCGCGTACGCCAGAAAGACATCACCGCGTATGCGGTCACGACGACAGACCAGGCAAACAACGCCCACGCCAAGATCGCAAACCACAGCCCCCCGCTGCCCTTACATGCTAGCACGTATGCCAAAGTCCACAGTAAGACGTTCAACAGCAGCGCGCAGAGGACGGTCCTCAGAGACGCAGACCAGATCCCCTTCGTCGCTTCCTCCGGCCCATCGCCCCTATCGGCCTGACGCAATATCATGCGGAGCGCCTCCGCTCAAGAGGCCCCGTCGCCCTGAGGGGAAACGGAGTGATGTGGTACCGGACACACGCCAACCGTCCCTGGACTTCACGGACCAAGGCACGCTCCAGGATAACGCCAAGAGGCGGCCGGACGCAAGCCCGGCGGACATCCGAAAGCCCCTGGCCGGGCGTCCGGCTGTCACGGATGGCCCTCTCAGGAGCTCTCGATGGCTTTACTCCCACTGTCCGAGGCCCACGTTCAGGCACCCGCGCACGTCATGGTAAGCGCCGTGCCAAATCCCCGATTTGTCCTGGCGGAGTGGGACGCCCCCCTCGCTCAGGCGGCTGTACCAGCCGCCGTACACCGGATCCGACTGGCGCTCCAGGATCCAGATGATCTGTTTGCGCAACGCCTTCAGGTAGCGTGGATCGCCCGTGGTGCGGTAGGCCCAGTCCAGGGCCACCGCGTTTTCAGCCTGCGTCCACCACTCGATCGCGCGATTCGTTGCGGCTCCGGCCCACGGCCCTTCGTAGCACATGGCGCCGGCGCCCTCGTGCTCGACCCAGCCGTACTGGAGCGCGTGGTCTATCAGGATCAACCCGATCTGGCGGCAGTGCTCCTCCGGAAGGCCGAGGACGCGGGCGGCCCGCTGCATCAGCCACGCGAACTCCACGTTGTGACCGTACGACGTGATCTTGTTCCGCTCCCCGAAAGAGCCGTCCCGTGCGGGCGACCAGTCGTAGTAGAACCCGTCTATGCAGCACCGGTGCTCGGGCATGTAGCACCTCTCGACCAGGATGTCCAGCATCTCCCGGAGCCGCTTCCCGTGCGTGGCGTCCTGCGTCTCCACGTAGAGCTCGGTGAACGCCTCCAGCAGGTGCAGGTGCGTGTTCATGGTCTTGACGTGGCCGTTGTTCTCGGGGTCGGGCCGCCAGTCGCGGGTCATGAAGTCCCTGTAGCCCGGATGGTCGGGGTCCTTGGCGCGGCGCTCCAGCACGTCGAACGTCGTCCTGGCCAGCTCCAGCGCGGCCGGATCGCCGAAGGCGCGGTAGTACTCGACCAGGGCGTAGATCACGAAGGCGTGCCCGTAGGTCCGCTTGCTCGCGTCTTCCAGAGCGCCCTCGCGGCTCACCTGCCAGAACCACCCCTCGTGCTCATCGTCCCAGAAGTGTGTGCGGAAGAATTCGAGCCCCTGCTCGGCCGCCTCGCGTATGCGCGGATCGCGGTAGCCGTTCTTCCACAGCCGGGAGAACATCCAGATCTGGCGGGTCTGCGTGACGATCATCTTCTCCCCGCTGAGGACGGAGCCGTCGCGATTCAGCACGGTCAGGTAGCCGCCGTGCTGGCGGTCGACGCAGTTCTCCAGCCAGTACGGGACGAGGTTCTCGCTCAGGTGGGCCAGCATCCTCGCCTTCAGATCCACGTGCGAATCCTCGAAGGGCGGATAGGGCACGGGCCCGCGCGTTGAGGCGCAGCTTGCAACCGCCAGGAACGAACACGTGAGCAGGCACGCCATGCGCCGAGATAAATGCCGCATCGCCGTTCCTCCCGTAGTTGTGCGTTACGTACGGCGCCTCCGGGGCCCCGGATCATGATACGGCCCGGCCCCCGGGTTGTCCACCTCGGCCTTGACACCGGCAGACGTGCGGCTGATACTCAGGCGCGGCTTGATGCGCGCGCAGGATGGCGCAAGGGCGCTTAGCGGAGCGCCGCCGCAGGGGATCGAGAAAAACGTCCAGAAGGGGAAGAAGCGATGTCCGGAAGCCTGCTCGTTGCAGTCCTGACGTTGATGGCTGGCGCGGTGCCCGCTGCGGATAGTGTGCAGTCCCTGAACGGCGTCTGGGAGATGCAGCGCACGACAGCGGCAGAGAGTGCGCAACTCGGCACTGACTGGGAAGCGGTCACCGTCCCGTCTCACGTTCCCCAGGCGGCGCCGGCGTATGCGTGGTATCGGCGCGCGTTCGAGCTGCCGGCGTCGGCCCGGGGCCGACACGTCTTCCTCTCCTTCGGCGGGGTGAAGTTCGCCTGCGACGTCTACATCAACGGGCGGCATGTCGGCGCGCATTACGGCGGATGGGAGCCGTTCGAGCTGGAGGTGACCGACGCCTGCCGTGCGGACGGGCCGAACGAGTTGCTCGTACGGGTGCAGGACGTTCGCGCCCTCATCGATGGGGAGGTCGAGTACGGGCCGGGACGGAACCTGATCGAGTCCGTCGAGGGACGGGTGATGGCGCCGGTCGGCTCGCAAACGACCCTGTTCGGCATCTGGCAGGACGTGGACCTGGTGATCCGCAACGACGTCTTCATCGAGGACGTGACTATCGTCACGTCCGTGCGTCAGAAGCGAATCGAGGCGACGTACGTCCTGAGGAATCTGGGCCCGCGGCCGAGCCAGGTGACGCTGCGCGCCGAGGTCACGGACGAAGGCCGCGCCGTGCTGGAGCTGGGCTCGGAAGCCGTCACGATCCAGCCCGGGGCGACGGCCGAGTGCACACTGGCCAGCCCCTGGCCTACGCCGAAGCTCTGGATGCCCGACTCGCCGCACCTCTATCACCTGGAGAGCGGGCTCGTTGCCGACGGCGAGGCGATGGACGCGGCGAGCACGCGGTTCGGCTTCCGCGAGTTCTGGACGGACGGCATCTACTTCGTGCTCAACGGCGTGCGGATGAAGTTCCTGGCCACGGCCGGCCATCCGCCCCGCGGCGGCCTGTTGAGCGACGAGGAGATCCGGCAGAAGTACGCCGCCATCCGCAGCGCCAACTGCATGGCGATGCGCCTGCACGCCAACGTCTGGCCCGAGAACTGGTACGACGTGGCCGACGAGATCGGCCTGCCCATCATCGAGGAGTCGGCGATCTGGTGCTTCGCCCGCAACTACGCGCTGGAGCGCGAGGAGTTCTGGAAGAACGCCCGCGAGCACTGGCACGGCATCATCCGCCGCGACAAGAACCATCCGTCCGTCGTCATGTACAGCATCGAGAACGAGATACTGCACGTCGGCGGCGACCGCGTGCCGGGGACCGAGGTGAGGCTGGGCGAGCTGGGCAGGTTCGTCAAGTCCCTGGATCCCACGCGGCCCATCATGTACGACGGCGACGAAGACCCCGACGGCGCGGCGGACGTGGTCAACCTGCACTACCCGCACGAGTTCCCCGAGCAGACGCTGTATCCGAATACGTGCTACTGGATCAACGAGAGGACGAGCGTGTCCGGCTGGCCCCGCCGCGAGTGGGAGTGGGACCGCCGCAAGCCGCTCTACATCGGCGAGTTCCTCTGGATGCCGGCCCGCTCGGCCCACGGGTTGACGACCTTCCTGGGCGACGAGGCGTACCGGAGCCTGTGGCAGGGCCTGCGCACGTGCAAGGCACGGGCCTGGCAGATGCAGATCGAGGCATACCGCTCGGCGGAAGTCTCGGGCACGTGCCCGTGGACGCTGTGGGAGAGCGGGGCGTTCCCCAACGAGCAGTACCTGGCCGTCCGCCAGGCCTACGAGCCCAACGCCGCCTTCGTGAAGGAGTACGGGCGCCGGTTCTACGGCGGCGAGCGGATCGAGCGCACCGTCTTCCTCTACAACGACACGTTGCGCGCGGCGGACCTGACGCTCATCTGGC
>Ga0114922_10003056_pt1 | contig 15625 bp, 12 predicted proteins | sample AartaG_FD_100975 | JGI IMG/M metagenome (GOLD analysis project Ga0114922, IMG submission 100975) | Deep subsurface microbial communities from Aarhus Bay to uncover new lineages of life (NeLLi) - Aarhus_00045 metaG | ecosystem: Environmental > Aquatic > Marine > Oceanic > Sediment | place...
CAGCATAGCATTCCCGATTTAGCTCCAAATACGAGAAAACATATTACCCATATTATTGATACGGGATCTATAAATGCAATCCCCCATCCAGGAATCCTTGGGAGGATATTTGTTGTAAATGCAGAAACGACTAAAGAAAGGGCGCCAAAAAGGGCTGCTCCAGATATCTGTAACACAATTCGAGAAGATTTTGACATAGCAGTTTCTCTTTCTTCTGCGAAATGCTCTTGGGGTAAATCTGTCATTTTTGTTTAAATTCCAATTATAATTATAGTTATGGATTGAAATTTTGTCCATTATTTAAGTATTTACCAAAAAATCATTCTTCAATTTCTGGATATTTTTTGGGAAGTTAGACTAAAAGCAAGCAAGAATACATGAAATCAGGATTTTAACAAAGGATTTCTAAAAAAATAGAGAGCAATATAGAAACATTGCTTAAAAAACTCCATTTAATTAAAGGTTTTATCTACTCATTTTGTATTTATCTAACTCAAAAGAAGGTAGAAGAATTTGTATCAAAGTTAATACTATATTCATTTTAAAATTTTTTTTTCTTTAGCGTCTAATTCGAACCAATTACTTACATTTCCTAAATGTTTTCTGGAAGAATTGCATAATAATCTTAAAAATGGGATAAAATCTTGAACAACTTCGATGTCAGAGATATTATACTTCTTTTGAATTTTCTCTACTATTGATTTTTCATTCGCAGAGAGTGAAAAAAATCCCGAAGATGTATATCTCGGAAACACAACCCTACGATACCCTTCATCTGGGGATCTATTTTTCCTTGATAAAACAACACCGCCAGCAAAGAGATCGTAGAAATATGGTAGTAAGGACCAATATTGGTTTTTACGAATTCTACCGAAAATCTCGTCAGCTGAGGAGAGGTTTTCATAAGCCTCAGTGATTTCACTATTACTTCGAATAAACGAAGTAAGGTTCTCATTAATCCATTTATACAAGAAATTATAATCTACATTAGATTTATTAGTTATTTCTCGCGCTTCCTTTAATGAATTAGCTTTTTGAAATAAATCTCTAATTAGAACAAATATCTCTTCCGTATTATCTCTGTTTAATTTTGAAATTAGTTCTCGACTATCTTTCTCTGAAGAACCTTGGCTTATACCCTGTAAATCGTTAATAACTCCACGCAGATCTCCACTATTTTTATTGATAATTAAATTCAAATCATTAACACTCAAATTAGATATCTTTTCTTTAGCTACTATTTTTCTTGCTATTCTCAGCATTTCGTCATTAGATAAAGAATCTACTTCAAATTTTCTGATTTTGTTGTAAAGCGATTGGAGATTCTGTTTATATTCATTAGAACACATGATAATAGGAAATTGCGTATTTTGAACAAGCTTAATAATGGTTGGAACAGCACCTCTATCCGTAACGCCATAAATCCCATCAATTTCATCGATTAATATCAACTTCTTTTTGCTTTCAACCACAAAATCCATTATTCCTCGTGATTTTGTTGTTTCCCTCAGTTTGGTTTCTAAAGCTGCTTTTGTACGTGTATCAGAAGCATTAGTTTCTATTATCTCCATATTAAGATCATTAGCTAGTGCATATGCAATCGTAGTTTTTCCCACTCCTGGAGGACCTTCAAGTAATACTGCTGCTTTCTCAGGAGCTAATTTTAATTCTTCTTTTTGTTCTTTTTCCAGATGAGTTCTATTATACGCTCTAATATTTTTGTTTGCTTCGTTTATCTTGCTTTTTTCTTTAAAGAAACTTAATATAAATTGTCTTAATTCTTCGGCAATATTAACTTTTTGCCTTCCAACTTTGGCAATTGGTAATGCCATCTCTTTAATTGATTTAGGGCGATATTTCTCTACCCATGGAGCTTTATCATTAGAATCTATTGTCAAATAAAACACCTATAAAAATTCTGAAAAACTACATAATTTAGCTAGCAAATTCGAAATCTGGATATCGGTATCTCTTCCATCAATTGCTCGAAAATCCGATTCTGCTATCATATTTAATATCTTAGTTCTAGCATATTTGCTAATTGGAATTTTTTCTAACTCGGTAAGCATAATTTGAAACATTTCTTGAGAATTATATTTATAACTTGTTTGAATTTTCCTTGACAACTCTCTCGATTTAAGAAAGTTGCCCTTAAAACACATTAATAATAGTCCTCTAACCAAATCGTTTTGAGGATTAATTGAATTCTCGTATATCATCTCTGAATCGATCGTGTCCCCACCAACAGAGCAAAGTTGAAGTAAATCTATCGCATGTGAAATCTTGCCATCTGAAGTTTTATAGAGAAACTCGATTGCATCTTGTTCGATTTTAAGGGATTCATTTTGAACGATAGTTTGTATTAATCCTTTAAACGAATTAAAATCAACGGGTGAAATTAGAAAAATCTGACATCTACTCAAAATTGGATCTATAATTCTTGAAATTTTAGTAGTTATTAATATCATTCTACAATTTGAACCATAGATTTCCATCAGTCTCCGAAAAGCTTGTTGGTTTGAACCCAAAGATTCAAAATTTTTTACTATGAGAATTTTAAACGGAGCATCTCCTAATACTTTTAACTGTATAAACGGTTTAATCTTAACTCGAATAAAAGCTGGGGTTGTTATTTTTTTCCCCGCCAAACTCCCTAATTTACTTGTTGAAACATATGCTTCAGAACGGGCTTGTTTCATTTCCTCTTCAGTTAAAGGAACATTTGAATAAACTAATTTTGAATTCGCACTATAATAATTTCCTAAAAATTCCTTAGAAAAAAGATTTGCTATAGTTGTTTTCCCAATCCCCTCCTCTCCAACGAATAATAGATGCGGGAAATTTCTCTGATTAATCGCTTCCTTTAACCTAGTTTTAATTGAATCTCTCCCACATACTTCATTTAGGGAATTAGGCAGATATTTTATGCGCCAAATCGGAATTTCTGTAAGCAACCAAGTGTCCTCCTTATGTTTTTATATCTATTTTACGAACTAATATACCTAATCACCTGGCCAATTAAAGCGATTAATTGTATTTTCTCATCTGCTCCCTGACTAATTCTATAATCTACATCACCCATGAATGCTATAAGATTATTGTAATCATTAGGTTGAATATTGAGATCACCAATTCGTTCTAAAATTTGTCTAATAAAATTTCTGGAATCTAAACTTTCGATTATGTCAAACAAACTTTTTACTTCACCTATATCTTTAGCATTGATTGCAACCATCAACTTTTCTAACGTTTCTTCGTCCATAAACCCAGAAATCTTTAAAATTTCGTTCGAATCTAATTTATCTATCAATTTAAGTGAAACTGACATCTGTAAAGTATTAATAGCTTTTCGTAAATCTCCACCTGAGATAAAATATAGCGTATCATACAATTTATTTTCACGGGTTTGAGGGATTTGTAATTTTTCTTTATTTACTATAAACTTTAATCGCTCTACTATCTTTTTCTTAGATAGATTAGTAAATCTAAATACAGCACATCTAGAAACAATTGGATCGATTATTTTGTTGATATAATTACATAATAGAATAAATTTCACATTACTAGATGTTTTTTCGATGATTCTTCTTAATGCCTGTTGGACTTGATTGGGAATATTGTCCGCTTCATCTAAAATAACAAACTTTAATGTACTGTCGCCAAGCATTAAATTTTGGTTAACAAAACTTTTAATCACACTTCTAACAAAATCCATCCTTACTGTGTCCGAAGCGTTTAGTTCTAAAACATTAGCATAATAATTTTGTTTCTTAATCGCGGTTTTTGCAATAATTAAGGCTGTGCTCGTTTTTCCAGTACCAGCTGGACCTGCAAAAATCATGTGAGGCATATTATTGCTTAGAGCAAACTCTTTTAAGTTATTAATTGCTATATTCTGACTTACCACTTCTTCAAAAGAATTTGGTCTATATTTTTCAACCCAAGGTTTTTCTTCTTTAATCCCAATAATCCTTCCCTTCTATTTGGAATCTTCAAGATTTTCTTTTGATAGGTCTAGCTCTAAAACCTCGTACACCTTCTTGAAATGCATTTTTTCGTAAAGACTTGCGGCTTCTCTTGCTTGTTCTTTAATATTTACTTTTATTCTTTCTACTTTAATTTTCTGCAAATGTTCAACTGCTTTTTTAACGAGCAATTCACCAGTACCATGACCTCTGTATTCTTCCATAAGATATACTTGCTTAATATAGCCTTCGGATGCGCCAAATGGATCTATTCTTAGCTCTGCAATAATCATCCCAACTACTTCATTATCCTTATCCTCATCAACCGCAATTAGAATCCCATGGCGTTGTAATGGATCGTATAATCGTCTGGAAATGCCCCAGTCAAACCGCTTGTTGTCAAATTCGCCCCCAAGCCTTGAAATTAATAATTTCATCAATTTTTCTAATGATTCAATTTGATCTGGTGTTGCGTTCTCTATCCTTATATTACTTTTCATATCAAATCAACTGGAAATACAAAATATCTAACGATAAGTTATAAATTACTTTTTAAAAATTTATATTTTCTTAATCAAATAAACAACGGTTTTTTACATGTCTTAAAATGTAAAATTAAAATGAAAAAGGTTAAAATTTAACGCGCTGAGACTCCATCCCAAGCTTTGACCTCAGGATCTTCATAACCACAAACGGAACATTTCTGGTTTACTTCCCAAGCTTCTAAAGCAGGGTGGACCCTAGTAAAAAGCGATCCACACTGTCCACATATCAAGTATTTAGCTCCGCAACCATCACACATTTTCAATTGCCCCTTTTCTACAAAACGAAATGTTCTCGACATCCAATCGTCATTAACTAATCGAAAAGTTTCTCCACCACATTGGACACAATGCTTTCCATCAAATTCTTCTCCCATATAATCACTTCAAAAGTTTTTTAAGATTTTTAACTTCAAATATTTTATAATAAATAATTAGTGTGAATATTTAAAAAAATAAAGTATTCCACATTTAAAATTGCTTCGAAAATGAATTTAAAATATAATTAAATAAATTAAAAATAAAAAAAAAGGAATGTTACATTTCTAACTTTTTAGTTATCCCGTTTGCTGTCCCTTGGGGGTTAATTTTTTCCAGTTCTCCAATTAATTGGAAAACTTTGTCATCATTTAAAGCCTCACCAAATTTAATTAACATTTCTTTAGAACCAACAAATAATCCTTTTCTTTTCAACGGTTTCCCATCCTCTTTTAAAGGATTTACTTCCAAGAATAATAGAGCCGGACGAGTTTTAGTCGCAGGAACTTTAACCACATTCACTCCAGGTACTGGAGTTTCCATCTTCTCCCAATCGGCTCCATTTTTTAGGTGAGCTTTTAACTGAGCTTCAATATCTGCCAAAATTTATCACTTCTTTTTTTAAAAATTATTATATATATATTAGGTGTTACATATAAGGTGTAATATATATACTTTAAGGTATATAAAAACTTTTTGATCTTGAAAACTTGAATCTTTATCTTAAAACTGAGCTGACAAAAATCCCAAACGATTGAACAATCGTTAAATCTTCACTAATTTTATTTCGTCGGATTACTTGGGGTCAATTTCCACTAAATGCTTAAATATCACCTCGGTATATATAATTGTATAGAAAAACTTAGAGTTTTTCTAAGAACCTCATAAAATTGGTGATTAAAATAAAGTTAATCTCAGTTAATTTACCAGAATCGTATTTAAAAGTCTTAGAAATACTTGTTGTTGAGGGAAAGTTTCCCAATCGAAGTGAAGCTATTCGAGTGGGAATTAGGGATTTAATAAGAACGGAGTATCTAATTGAAGAGAGCGTAAAGCGAAACATAAGTCCCGCTTTGATGTCTCAATCAGAGATTGAAAATCAAATAGAGGAAATAATTTAATTTTTTATTCCCATTTTTTCTTTTTTTAAAATCTAAAAATGTATTAGAGTTATTTAACGATCCATCAAATCTTTTATTCTTCTTCGTCTTTCAGCTCGCCTAGCTGCTATTTTTATTCTAATATCGTCAGTTTCGATTTTTGGAGCTTCTTTTTTCTGTTCTGGAGCTTTTTTAATATCCAATTCTTTCTTATAAGTATTCACTCTATCTTCTATTGCAGAGATAAATCTTATTCCAATTTGAGTTTCTCGCAAGTTATACAAAGCTTCGTTTAATTCTGTAATTGCTCTCAGAAAAGAATTTGTTGATAAGGAAATCTGAGCTTTATCTAAAGCTTGAAAAGCTAGCTTGAATTTATCAAGATTCTCGTCTTTATCGAGATCAACTTTTGTTATAATCGGAACCTGACTTGCGTTTTCCAGTACCTCAATTTGCTTATTCAATTCTTTAATCATTTTATCCTGATCTGTGTTTTCTATTTTCTTGATTATTCTTCTTAAAGCGTAAACGCCTTCATTGTATTTAAGTGTCTTAATTATATCACTAGCGATATCACGTTCTTTTTGAATTAATTTTTCACGCTGTTTACGTTTTTCTACTTTCTTTTGTTGGTCGAGTTCCTTTTGTTTTTCGTCCGCATCTTTTAACAATTCCTCAAGCTCTTTTTTCTCTTCTACTTTCTTTTGCTGGTAAGCTTTTAATTTTTCAGTTTGTTTCATTTCTTTTTTGAGTATGATCAAAAGATCGTTATTAATCCTGCTAACCTCATGCTCCCATCCAATTTTTTTGAACATATCCCTTCCCAAAATATATTTTTCATAGGCTTCTTCGAATCTCTTTTTATCCTTTAGCTTAGTTCCCTCTCCCAAGAAACGATAAGCCTTTTCTGAAATCTCCCTCTCTCTTTCCTTTTCCTCTTGAATTGTTAGTAATTCTTTTCTTCTTTGTTCTTGCTGCATATTTTGTAAATCTTTTGCTTTGGTAATCTTATCTTGAATTTGAGCCTCAAGTTTTAATTTTTCTTTCTTTTTCGCTTCACTTAATTTTGCTTCACGCTCAATTCTGTCCTTCTTTATTTTGATAACATTTATTGATTCTTTTATCATCCTGATTCCTTCGGGCCAATTTATCTCGGCAAATATTTTCTCGCTTTCTTTGTAATAACTCACTGCTTTTTCAAAATTGTTTTGTTTCAACTCCTTTTTAGCAAGGTCCATGAAATTAAACGCTTGGTCTTTTTTAGATTCATATTCCATAGCACTTCTTTTTTTAACTTCAAGAGCTTGAACTTTCAATTTTAATAACTCTTCTTCTGCTTCTTTTGCTAATTTTTTCTCAATTTTCTGCTTCTTTATTTCTGCTTCTTGTTTAGTGGTTTTTTGTTTTTCTAAAGCTCTTAATCTTTTGTCAGCAATAGATTTTTCTTTGTAATAATTCAAAGAATTATCTAACTGAATTGCTTCTTCAATCCAACCAATACGATTGAAATCAAGTTTTGCTTTTTTGTATATGTTAATTATTTCTTCGAATGGGGAATCGATGGTTAGAATTTCCTCTTTCTTTTTTAGCTCATATTCCTTAGCTAATCTTTCGGCATGATTAATGCTACTTAACACTTCTTCAGATTCTTTAGATTTTGCTTCCTTTAACTTTTCAAAATCAATTATTCTTTGTTCGTGAGCGAAAACCTCTTTTTTGGCCGCTATTGGTACTTTTTGTTTAGAGGCTTCTAATTTTTGCTGCTCAAGCGCTCGAAGCTTATCGTCATTAATTTTTTTATCTTTATAAAAATTTATCGTGCCCCCTAATTTATGCGCTTCTTCTTTCCATCTAATCTTCTGGAATAATTTTCGTGCGTTTTCATAATTCAAAATTGCTTGATCGTAGGGACTTTTATATATTAAGATATCTTTTTTAAGACTCAATTCATAACTTCTCACAACTTTTTCTGCCTCACCTATCAGATCCATTGCTTTTTTTGTTAATTCTTCAGTTTCTCTATCTTGCTTGCTAAGTTCATCCAATTCTTGAAGTCTAAGTGTTTTCACCTCTTTTGTTGTTTTTAAAGCTTCTTTAAATTCCACTTGTTTTTCTATTTTTCTCGCTTCTATTTCACGCAAATGCTTATCTTTTTCGAACTTTTCTTGATAAAGCAAAATTTGGTTATTATATATCTCAGCTTCATCCTTCCATCCTCTAGCATTCACTGATTCTCTTATTTTCTTATAGATTTCAACAATTTCCAAGTAGGGGCATTTTTTTTCAAATTGCTTTCTTTTGATAGCCAATTCATACTCATAAGCCTTTTTTTCAGCATTCTCTATAACATCATTAATCTCTCGCTCAAATTTTTCTTCCTCGGCTTCTATCTTAGTTAACTCTTCGAGTTTTTTGAGTTTATCAATGTCAAATCCAACAGATCTCTCTGGTTTCAATATTTTTTGCGCATTCTCAAATTCTTCTCGTTTAAGATTTTTTTTATGCTCAATTTCTCGCAATTTTTTATCGTTTTCCAGTTTTTCCTGATAAATCTTAATTTGGTTCGTGTAGATCAGTCCTTGCTCGTTCCAACCTTTTTCTAATATTTTTCTTCTTAAATTCGTGTAAATTTCAATTACTTCAAGATATGGAGATTCTCCTATTAGTTTACCCTCTTTCAACGCTTTTTTAAGTGATACATCGTAATCCCTTACCATTTTCTCGGCTTTATTTACCAGATTGCTAATTTCATCTTGAAATTTCTTTTCATCAAATTCCTTTAGTTTTTTCGCTTCAACCTGTTTTAATTTTTCTACATCAACACCGTCTCTTTGAGGTTTTTGAAACTCTTCATAGACTCTTTTTTCTTCATCTTTCTTATTTTCAAGTTCTCTAACTTTCTTTTCTTTATCGAACAATTCAGTATATTTCTTAATATGGCTTGAATAAATTACTGCGTCCTCGTTCCATCCTTTTGCTAATACTTTTTCTCTTGCTTCAACAAAAATTTTAATAATTTCAGGATATTTGGAATCAAAATTTAAATTTCCTAACTTAGCAGCTTTTTTAAAAGTAGAATCGTATTCTCGTGCCATTTTTTCTGCTTCTTTGACGGAATTCTCAATTTCCCCTTTGAATTCTTTAACCGCTGCTTCTTTATTTCTCTGTTCTTTAAGTAGTGTTAATTGATCATTTTTTACCCCAATAATTGATTTATCTTCCTTGATTTTTAAAGATTCATCGAATTCTTTTTGCTTTTGAATTTTTTGACTCTCAATATCCCGTAGTTTGTTGTCTTTTTCTAAAAGATCGTGATAATGCCTAATTTGATTATCGTAAATAGCTACTCGATCTTTCCATCCTTTTTCATTTACTTTTTGTTTTACTTGCTCATAGATCTTTATTACTGTAGGGTAAGCGCATTCCTCAACTATTTCTCCTTTTTTAACAGCCTTTTTCATGCTAATATTATATTCTCTTGCTACCATCTCAGCGTAGTTTACCATCTCAGAAATTTCATTTTGGAATTTAATTTCTTCTTGCTTTTTTTCAACTTGTATTTTTACATTTTCTGCTTTTTCTTGCATTTTTATCTGTTCTTCAATATTAGCATGTTCTATTAATTGAGTCTCATGTTTTTTCTTATTATCAAGCTCTTGCTGTTCTCTCTCCTTGATTTGTTGCTTTTCAAGTAAGAATCGTTCTTTTTCTCTTTCTACTTGTTCTATTATATTTTCGATCTTTTTTACTTCATTAATCCAATTAATTTCTCCAAATAACGAAACGCTTTCTTTAAGTAATTTTAAAGATTCATCAAACTGCCGAATATTTTTTAATTCTGTTGCTTTTCCTATTTTTTCATAAGCTTGATTAGATTTTTCACTTTCATTCCTCTTTGCCTCCTCATATGCTCTAATTTTCTGCGCTTTTAATTCTAATTCAGACATTTCACCTTCAGGTTCTTGTTGCGTCGTAGTCGTTTCCTCGGTAGTTGGGATTTTCTGTTTTCGTAAGAAATCAGCTTTTCTATTATAACAGTCCTCAATCAACTCGTTTAACTTCTCTAGTTCAGAGCTCTTTCTTAATTTCGTTAAAATTTTCACTACATCGTCATATATATCAAGAGCGTCGTTAAATTGTTTATTATTTACGAATTCTATAGCCTTCACAATAAGCGAATCTGCTTCTTTATAAGATTCCTCCTCATTCTGGGCTAATAAGTCTTCTTCCTGAGCCATCTCAATTTCATTACCTGTTTTCAATTCGCGTTCTCTAAAAGTTTTCTCTTTTAATAAATAAATTTCGTCGATCTTACCATTTAAGGCTTCAATTTCTGCTGATTTATTGATTTGTGAATATAACCCAATCGCTTGCCTTAAAATCTCGATACTATCGTCATAGAATTGCGTTTCTACTAACGATAATGCGTGGCGTACTAATTCATATGCTTCAGAAGCTATTTCTTCCTCAATATTCTCCATCTCAGAAAAAAATGCCTCTTTTGTTGGATCCCGTTCGTCCATTTTTATATCATTTTGGAATTAATTAATTTAATAAATGAATGATATTAGTTATTTTCGTTTTAGAAATAAGCTATTTACATTACTTTCAACTGCAATAAAAAGAAATTTTAACTAAAATTCAATGTCTCCGAGATTTTTATTCAAATAATTGTCGCATACTTTTTCTCCTTCAACAGTTAAAGTCCATCCGTTTGAGTCTTTCCTAGCTAAATTAAGTTCCTCAGTGCTCATTAAAATGCTATGTACTTCTTCCTCTGTTTTCTTAATATCAAAATCAATCCGCAAACTAAAAACAATCTCATCTATAGGAACTGGACGTCCAAGTTCATCTTCCATAACGCCTAAAGCTGCAATTATTTGCTGTTGGGCCCCTATTGCGCCTTTCATCTTATTTGATACTTCATCAAGTAACCAAGGAAACTTATCTAACATCAATTTAATTGCACTTTCATTACCACTTTCAAAGATTCTATCGAATTCTTCCCGAATTTTTTTTTTATTGACCATCAGTGAGCACCTTAATTTCTAAAAAGAAAATCCTTAATATTATTGATTATCTTTTATATTAAAGCTTTATATATCTAAAAAAAAATTTATCTTTTTAATTTTAAGTAAAAAAAGAAAACTGATGATTTTATTATATGACAAAAAAATCTTGTGAAAAACATAAAACATTTAACTATTATTGTGAAGATTGTCAAGCACTAAATCTAGAAAGTGAAAGTCGATTTAAATACAGCCGTTTTAAAAAAAATGGTCGTTATAAAAAATTACTCATATTCCCCATTATAATTGCTGCTATCATTGTTGTATTAGCGATTTTTTGGTGGTGGCCTGCTTGGTTTGGCAGTATTAATCTTCAATCTCAATTGTACGAAAGTAAAGCGGGTGGGTTAGATTACTTTGATTTTTTCTTCTTAAATTTTTGGTCAACTAGTTTCTTATTCAACAAAACTGCGTTAATAGGAGCATTTATTGGAAGTATCCTAATGAGTATCCCACCTGAGAGGAATTTGTTAACTGTTATTGGGACAAAATTAAGATTTGGTAAACCATCATATTTGAAAGCATTAATATTTTGGTGGACTTTCGGTTTTGTACTATTCTATTTCTTAGGATTAACCCTTAATGCTAATAACGGAGGTTTTGCCTGGACGCTTTATTTGATTGAAAATGGAGAAATTCCATTATCTCCTAGCCTAATCTTTGATGCGTTCAATGTAATTTTCAACGCAAATAATACGGATTTCGTTACAGTTTATGTATATTCGAATTTAGTCGTACCTATTGCAATTTTTGTAATTGGCGTTATAATTTTTCGCTTAGCTCTTAATATTGTGAAGAATATTTATTTACGTCGGAACGATTTTTTGGTGGCTGGAAATATTTTAGCAATCGTTGGCTTAATATGTGGATTAGCATTCGTCTTTATTCCTACGCTTTCTTTAGACGGAATAAATGTCATTCAAATTTTAGGGTTAATATTCGGATTTTTCTCGTTTACATCATTAGGAGTTCTCATTTATATATACGGAAAAGCACAATACAAAAAAGATGTTAAAAATTATATATTTTCAAGAAGTAGTCATAAAAAAATAATCTTTGTCATCGTAGTTGCAGTAGTTTTCGTAATATCACCCTTGATAATAAGCATTGGACCTTCATTGAACTTAAATAACACCGCAGTGTGGACAGAACAACAATGGCTTAAAAAATACAACCGGGAAATAGAGTGGACGAGAGCATGTGCTGGATTAGACATGTTTGAAGAACGACCCATTTTAAACTTTACTGAGTCGTCTACAACTTCAGACGCTTTAATGGTTTCTCAAGTTAGACAATTTGATCAGAACTTTGCAGTTCAATACCTAGCTGCTTCGATAGGTTCTACTTTTGAAGGTTTAGCAGATTCGGATATTATATATATAAACAATAAGGAATATTGGGTAGCTCCTAAAACAGTTAGGTTCTCAGAAATTGCTGGAGATGCAGTTCAGACTAATACAGAATTATATGATCACGTTGAAGGATTTTTAGCAATGGACACCTTTACTGGCAGTTTAGTAAATGTTACCTTAACTTTTAATATATCCGAAAATTATCCGATTTTTTTTGGGGAAAGCGAAAGTCCGCGATATCTTGAACAAACATTGGGTTATTACCAAGAAGGATCATTAGGTGCTTATGATTCAGATATCTTACTTGGTACAGAATGGTCGTTAGGAATTCCAAATAATGAATTCAGATATGAAGGAGAACCGGATGGAACTCTTTATGGCTTAGAAGGATTTTGGAAAACATTAAATATAGGACTGTTTGCATACGCATTTGAAGCTGAACATCAGTACCTTATCCATAGAAATGTAAGATCTAGAGTAGAGAATATACTTCTTCCTCAACTAAGAATTGATAATGATCCATATCTAGTATTTAATATGGAATCAGGTAAAATGTTCTACGCTGTTTCGATTTACACTTATATTAATATTGGTTCTTATGCTCAGTTTCCGGTGTTAAGATTCTTGGGCATTAGTCTTGTGGATGTACTAACTGGAGAGATGTCTTTTTATAAAAATCCTTCCTTAGAAACAGCTAACGATCCAACTTATCCTCTCTGGAAAATTTATCTAGACAAATATAATTGGCAAACAACTCCAACTTGGCTTAAAGATCAATTGAGATATCCTGAAGATTTATTTGAGTTACAACTTCAAGCAAATTACATATACCACGTACAAAATTCAGTTTCTTGGAGGCGAGCTGATGATTTCCACGAAAGACCAGAAGACGGAGACTTATTTTACATTGAGTCTGATTTAGGGGAAGGAATTGAATATGTCGGTTTAGATTTAGTAGAATACAAAGGACTAACAGCGACTTTACTAGCTGGAATGTACGTTGTTAGGCATGGAGATCATTTTGGTGAAGCCATTTTCTATTATACTAGAGATTCTGGCGAAAATTTAATCGGTCCAAAAACAGCTAGGGAAACTTATGGATCTGAAGCAACTCAACAAATCTCACTAATTTCGGGTGCTAGAAATGGAAACACCTTACTTTATCCAATTGGGGGGTCAATCTATTATTATATTCCGACCTACAGTACAGCAGGTAGTCTTCAACAACTGAAACTAGCAGGTTTCGTAGAAGCATTTGACAGAGAAGTAGGTTATGGTGAGAACGCGCAAGATGCTTACATAAATCTAAATTTGACAGGTGGCGCAACTCCTTCTAATTTATCTATATCCTATAATTTTGACATGGAATCCTCAATGAATTACCCAAATAATCCGGCAAACTTCATGGTTGACCTTCAGAATTTAGATACTAATTTCTCCGCTCCTAGTTTGCAAGTTAAAGTTAACCTTTCGATTTACACCGCTACGACGAATAATGTCGATTACGACTTAATTCTACCACCGTACTTGTATCCAATTGAAAATACTACATATGTTGATGGTCCTAACACGGTAACAAACTTCACAGTGGTCGATACTAATCTGTATTTTGGTGAAGGATTAGTTTTAAATGGATTTGTAAATACTACAAAAGGAAACATTATCATATTTTACAAATGGACCCTAATTGTAGACGATGCCCTGATCTATACTTCTCCAGAAAACCTAATATTAGTATTTTAATAACTAATTTTTTTTTATATTTATTTTAAATTTAAGAAATATCGATTTTAGTTCTTATTAGTGATTTATTTCCTGATGTAAAATTAAAAATTTCGAAATAGAAATAGCTTAAAAAAAGCTTTAATTTAAACTTTAGGTTCTGGCTCTTCCTTTATTAGACTCAAGAATTTCCCTACTTCGTCTTTCGAGCACATGTGAAATTTATTATCTTCGGATTTTATGTAAGCAAAACGTGTATTATCTTTTGTGGGTTTTTCATTAATAGATTCCTTAAGTGCGGTTAAAGTTAATTTGACGGTCTCGTCGAATGTCAAATCTTCTGCGTAATATTCTTTTAAGTAATCTCTTGCTGTAGCTTCTCCACTCCCTAACGCGTAAGCTTTAAATGCTCGATAAATTCCACTTGGGGATGTAGTATAAATTTGAGGCCCTGCTGGATCCTCAAAAATTTAAAATGCTAGCTATGCATACAAACTATTTACCTGATGTAGCTCAATCTGAAAAGAAATATGGATATATAAAATATTTTAATTTTCAAAGAAAGTATGGAATTATTAGTTCGGAAGGTGATCCTTATATTTTTTTTAAACAAGGTTTTTATGTGTATGATGATAAAACTCTTTTTTTAGCTTATAAACAATAAATTAAAATTCTCTACACTATATAATCACATAATTGAAATTATATAATAATACCAAAAATGTGATTGTAAAATGTTTGGCGGTGGCCAAGTTAAATACGACCGCGCTCTAACGGTGTTCAGTCCAGAAGGGCGCCTTTTTCAAGTGGAATACGCTCTAGAGGCGGTTAGGAGGGGAACCCTGGCTGTAGCGGTAAAAACTAAAGAATGCGTTTGTTTAGCAGCTGAAATTAAAATTCCTTCGAATTTAATTGACGCTGACTCAATTGACAAGTTATTTCAAGTTGACGAACATATTGGAGTAGCTATTTCAGGATTACACGCTGATGCAAGAACTTTAATTAATTACGCTCGCGTTCAAGCGCAATCCTTTCGCTTAACCTACGACGAGCCTGTCAGATTAAACATGTTAGTAAAATCCTTAGCTGACATAAAGCAACAGTACACCCAGTTCGGAGGAAATCCTGACTCAATTAGAGTCATGGCCTAAATCAGACCTTTCGGGTGTGCTCTGTTTTTTATTGCTATCGATCCAGCGGGAACGCAGATTTACACGACATCTCCGAGCGGCATTTATCGGGCGTTTAAAGCATATGCCTTAGGGAGCGGAGAGGCAACGGCGAGAGACTACTTGAAGGAGAATTACAAAGAGGACTTGTCGTTTGATGAAACGGTAAAACTAACATTAAGAGCTCTTAAAGAATCTATAAACGAAGAACCAACGAAGGATAACACAAGATTCGCGTATGTAAAATCCGAAGATAAGAAATTCCATATGTGCTCAAAGGACGAAGTGGAAGAGTTCTTGAACCTTATAAACGAGGAGACGAAAGCTTAAATTAATTTTTTTTTTCACTTATTTTTTAAGGGAACATCAAGTTCTTAAGTCGTTTTTAGAGAATTCCCGAGAAATATTCAATTTAGAATAAAAAATAGAAAACATATTCCAAATAAGA
>Ga0114922_10003057_pt1 | contig 15623 bp, 11 predicted proteins | sample AartaG_FD_100975 | JGI IMG/M metagenome (GOLD analysis project Ga0114922, IMG submission 100975) | Deep subsurface microbial communities from Aarhus Bay to uncover new lineages of life (NeLLi) - Aarhus_00045 metaG | ecosystem: Environmental > Aquatic > Marine > Oceanic > Sediment | place...
CATTGAAGTGGAACCTTCAGTTCGATACGGCCAATCCCTGGACAAAAGCCGGCGGAGTGCAGCCCGAAGACTGGCCGCAGTGGATGAGAGGATTCAAAGATTATTAGAGCAATAATTGAAAAGACGGAACATAATGTAAACAAAATGGAATAATGACATACGCTGCTGGAAATAAAGATTCCTGATTCGGTAAAGCGCAAGGGCCCCCTGAGAAATAAACCGCCTTCGTGTGCCCTATGAAGTTGAAGTCGAAATGGAAGGCAAAATAACTCTATGGAAGAAACAGCCATTCGTACAGCAGATGCCTGGCCAGCCCGGTCGCTGGGCAATTATCGGTGGGTTTTAGTGATAAATCATTAGACAATTCACAACGTTCGAAAATAGGCCGGGCTATATGGCTCGACTTTTTAATGTCATTATTTCGAGATGAAGAACAATTATGAAAGGCCGAAAACAGGCAACAGGTTTTCAACAGATTCGGTTCTATGTTAAAAGAGATGCTCGGCAGTTTAGCTGGGTAAGGGTATTGAAAAATTTTATTCAAAATTGGGCCTTGCTTGCACACACCCAATTACATCTCAGGGGTGCACGCTTCACCGAGCTCAAGCAAGGCCCTTTTTATCGGAAAGCGGAGATTCGTAAGATACACACTAAAAAAGTATAGAATGTAAATAAACCCGAAGCACGTAAATTGCTTATGGAAAACACAACGATCAACAACCGTAAGGCAGGATTTTGGGTACATCCTGCCGCAATATGGCTCGATATCCTGATTATTTGATTTCAAAAGCTATATCTCCTTGAACAACGATGTTGTGTAACAAAACAGGCCGGGTATTTTAGCTTGGCCTTTTTTATGTGCATTCTGATTGAGAACCTGCTCTCTTATTGCTAATTGCTCGGACGAGTTTTGTAAATTCTTGGCCGCGATGCTGGAAGTTCTCGAACATATCGTAGCTTGCGCAGGCGGGGCTTAACAGGACGACATCGCCGGGTTCTGCAAAATGAGCGGCTGATTGAACGGCCTCAGAGAGAGAATTGACGACTTGGATTTTTGTACCGGCTTGCGGAAAGAGTTGTATTGCTGAAGCGATTTTGGATGCGGTCTGGCCGAGCAGGACGGCGGTTTTAGCATTAGCGGCTATTTTTTGGCCAAGCTCGTCGAAGGGTAGATTTTTATCATATCCGCCTGCAATGATAATCTTAGGTTTGTCGAAGGCTTCCAGTGCGGCAATGGCGCTCTGGGGGGTAGTGGCTATCGAATCGCTATACCAGGAAACGCCGTTTATTTCAGCGATAAATTCAAGCCTGTGAGGCAACGGCTTAAATTCGGGCAGGGATTTTTTAATGTGCTCATCGTCGAGACCAAAATGTCTGGATATTGCTATGGCGGCGGCAAGGTTCGAAAGATTGGCCAGACCGGGCAGTGTAAAGCTTTCGCGAATATCTTGGCTTACATCTTCGGTTGAGAACCTGATGCAAATCCTGCCGGAGTCTTTTCTGTATTTTTCGAACCATTCGGCGGCAATTTTATCTTCTGAATTGAAGATAGAAACTGCGGGCACTTTGTCGTTTAGTTTCTGATATTTAAAGATATTTTCCTTTGCGGCACAGTAATTTTCGAATGTGACGTGCCGGTCGAGATGGTTCGGTGTAAGGTTCGTTAAGAGAGCGACTTTTGGTGCCTTTGCGATTTGCGCCAATTGCTCTAATTGAAAACTCGACAGCTCCAATACGACCAAGTCATCTGCTTTAATTTTATCCAGAATAGTCAGCAATGGTTGATTACCGATATTACCGCTTAACCAGATGTCTCTCATCCCTTGTCTCTCGTCCATAGTAGCTTTGAGCAGATGGGCGGTAAGGGCGGTTGTTGTGCTTTTGCCGTTGGCGCCGGTAATGCCGATTATCTGCGCCGGACACAGCTCGAAGAAGATATTTATCTGGGAGGTAATGAATTTATTGTTCCGGCGGGCGATTTCGAGAAATTCATTATCACTAGGTACGGCTGGATTGACTATGATAATGTCCGCCTGCATGAAATCAGCCGGATCGTGCATGCCGAGATGGAATTCTATATCAGGAAATTCTTTTAGCTTGTCTATGGAATCACTTAACTGTTCGGCAGCAGCCGAATCCGTCACTGTAACTTTTGCACCGGCCCTTGCAGCGAATTCAGCACAATCGACGCCGCCTCCGAAGCGCCCGAGCCCCATAATCAGAACTTTCTTACCAGCAAAATTGTATCTGTCATCCGGCATTATTTTTAGTTCCCTGTCGAATGTCCGGCAGCATTATCGAACAACGATAGTGTAAGCCGCACAGCAAAAGAGGACAAGAAAAATCAGGTGCATAGAGAAGGCTATAAATCGGCCAGGGTTTTGAAAGCCTTATATATACACACAACTCCGAAGGTCAATGGAGTCGCGTTTACATCCTTGAAGCCGGCCTTTCGCATAATGGAAGAGAAATCGTCCGTGCTGTAGAAATTTTCAATGCTTGTACTCAGGTAACGATAGGCATGTTTATCGCCGGAGAGCAGACGGCCGAGCAACGGTACGAAATTGCGCAGGTATAAAAGATAACATTTTCTGATTATTCGGTTGGTAGGAAGGGAAAATTCCAATATCAGTGCCATGCCGCCTTTCCTTAAGAGACGATGTATCTCGCAGAGAGTTTTGAAGGCATCGGGGGTGTTTCTTATCCCGAAACCCATAGTAACGACATCGAAGGATTCGTCCGGTAGGCCGCTGTCAACTGCATCAGAGCGAACCAGGCTTACCCGGTCGGTGAGTTTATGTTTGGCTATTCTTTTCCGGCATAAAGCCAGCATATTTTCAGATATGTCCAGACCGACTGCTTCTGTAATGTTGGGATTTCTGCGGAGCAGTGAAATTAATAAATCACCGGTGCCTGTTGCAAGGTCGAGAGCCTTCAATTTTTTTTCTTTACTGACGGTGCTTGCGAGCTTTCGGCGCCATAAAAAATCCCACCCGAATGACAGGACGTGATTTAGAAGCACGTAGTAAGGTGCGATACTGTCGAACATTCGGCAAACAGCATCCGGGGATGAGCTGTTGACAGGTTTCTGATTGGAAAGATTCTGTTTCGAGGCTCGATTGTAAGCCGGATGTTCTGGCGCTGGTTCCGGGTCAGTCATATCAAACCTGCGGATGCCGTATTTCAACGGTGCTTTATTAGTTCGGTATTTGAGGCTCAGATATTATTATGTCCGAGTTAGAGCTTTGTCTGCATGGCATTCGCCAAATCAACTTTTGCGTCGATGACGGCCTGCTCGATGCATCTTTTCCAGTCATCGCCGTACTGGCTTTTGTATTTCGGCTTTTCATAGGCGTAGATAATCGAGCGCGAGGCGTTGATTAAAGCTCCGGTGCCGTCCGCTTTGCAGAACCTGACGCAGTCGGCGGCCTCGGCGCCCTGAGAGCCGTAGCCAGGGATAAGGAACCAGACTTTATCATACTTTTGACGCAGAGCAGTCGTTACCTGCGGAGCAGTGCCGCCGACGACCATTCCGACATTACTGTAACCACGACTACCAATTCGCTCATCTTTATTGGCGATTTGGCCGACGACTTCGGCAAGTTTTTCATACATTGCCTGGTCGTTAGCATCTGTAAAATCCTGAATTGCCGCTGCGGAAGGATTGCTGGTACGAACCAGCACGAAGACTCCTTTACCCTGCTTGTCGGCCATTTCAGCAAAAGGTTCGATACCGTCTGTTCCCGTGTACCCGTTGACGGTTATGGCATCGGGAGCAAGTGTGTCCTCGAGGCCGGCCAGCTCCGGATTTTCGAGATGAGCAGCGGCGTAGGCTTCTGCTGTATGTCCTATGTCACCGCGTTTTACGTCGCCGATTATTTCCAGGCCCAGCTCATCGGCTTCGGAAATCAGGGAATAGTAAGTCTCGAGGCCTTCCCAGAGATACTTTTCAAAAAACGCAATGTTTATTTTCACAGCGGGGACCATCGGCGCAACGATTCGCATTGTCTGTGTGCAGAAATCGAAGATGGCATCGACCGCGGCGGCGGCATCAGACTCGTCGTTCATCTGGCGATGGTTTCTTATTTCCGAGGGCAGCCTGTTGTAAACGGGGTCCAGGCCGACAATAAGAGAAGTTTTTTTGGATTTCACAGCGTCACAGAGACGGTCAGCAAAATGACTTGCCATTTTTTAATCCTTATAAACAGAAAAATCTTTTAATAAACAATTGAACCACTATAATCATGCGAATGGATTTTAGCAAGACAGAAATACAAAGAACTGAAGCAGATTTGAAAAATCGCAAAAAAGCGAGACTCATAAAACTGGTTCGCTGGCTTCTGGTCGATTTGGCGGTAGCGGCTATTGTGTTCGCCGTGCTGTTATACAGGCCCGGCCGTTATAAGCCGGCTGACTCGGAAAACTACAGGACCGGAGAGGTCAGTCCATATCTTACAAATGAATTATCACCTGCCGTTTATAACGGTGCTCAACGTGCTAAGCCATACGATGTTATTATCACACAAGACGGGCTAAACGACATTATTGCACGGGGCAACTGGCCGATGGAGTCCGAGGGTATCCTGTTGTATGCACCGGCGGCGCTTTTTGTCCCGGGCAGGCTCGTGCTTATGGGAACGGCAGACGCAAAAGGTGTGGAATTTGTGGTAACTATAGAGCTGGAGCCAACAATTGATGAAGAGGGTCTTTTGAATCTGCAGGTAGCGAAAGTGAAAGTCGGGGCTATGAATATTACACCTCTTGCCAAAATAATAGCCAAAAAGATGTACATGCAGAGGATGTCCGGTTTAGAAGTAGATACAAAGGCTTTGCAGACACAAATAGTTGCTTCATTGCTGACTGATGAGCCTTTTGATCCTGTTTTCAGTATTGACGATAAAAAGGTGCGGATTGAAAAAATTACTATCGAAAATGAAAAATTATTAGCTCATCTGGTCCCGGCATCGTAACAAGTCCACTTCTTTATACCTTATCATTCGATACAAACGCGGTTTTGGGGTTAATAATTGTAATATTTTAGGACCTTGCTATTTTGGGCTAATTTATCCGTTATTTTGCCTGCTCAGGATATGGATTAAAAATTATACAAATTCGACAAAAATATTATTGCCATTGACGTATTTGACGATTATTATAAAAGGTTTGGTTATAAGGATTAACGGCTACCAAAGCTAAACTTTGAATTAAGAGGCATAAAAATGGTTTTGACAGGATTAGCAAACAGTGCAAAGTAGGCGAACAACATTTTGCCTGCACGGATGCATTTCTGCGCATGATGGTGGCTTGGAAATCGGTTTTCTGCTTCAATTGTCGGAAAACGAACGAGGTTTTTCAGTATCGGAGGCAGATGATGTAGGATAAAGTACAACTACAACCTCTGTTCGTTTTGCGTGCCGGGGAACCTCTTTAAGATGGTTCCGGCATATGAAGTGGAAACGTGGATAGTTTCCATTTTTTTTTGTCCGAGACCATAAACAGGTTACGGGCCGGAAAAAGACAGTAAAACGGTGCTGTATTAAAGAGAAAAGATAATGAGTCAGGAACTACTAAGAATCGTGGAAAATATCGCCCGGGATAAGAATATCGACAAGGAATCCATATTTGTGGACCTGGAAGAAGCAATGGTTTCGGCGGCAAGGAAGCACTTTGGTGAGCCGGAAAGCAATATAGTGGTAAATATCGATCGAAGCAACGGTCAGATCACAGCATCCAAAGACGACGAGAAAATCGATATCAAACGGCTCGGCCGAATCCCGGCCCAAACAGCCAAGCAGGTGATGATACAGAAGATAAGGGCTGACGAAAGAGACAGCATCTATGCCGAGTTCGTTCAGCGAAAGGGCGAAATCATTAGCGGCACAGTAGTACGATACGAAAGCGGAACGGTTATCGTTAATCTGGATAGGTGGACGGAAGCCTTTATGCCGAAAGGCGAGCAGATAATGGGCCAGACACATCGGGTGAGCGAGAGAATTCGATGCCTGATTCTCGACGTTAAAGAAACCTCTAATCAGGTCAAAATTATTCTTTCCCGGACTCATCCTGATTTTATCCGGCGACTGTTCGAATTAGAGGTGCCGGAGATTAGTGAAAAAATCATCGAAATAAGGGCATTGGCCCGAGAGGCGGGTTATCGAACCAAAGTCGCGGTTACTTCATTCGATGAAAAGGTTGACCCGGTCGGTGCGTGCGTCGGTGTCCGAGGCAGCAGGATAAAGAATATAGTTGATGAGCTCGGGGGAGAGAAAATAGATATTGTCCGATGGAACGATTCGTCGCAGGTTCTGGTAGCGAATGCATTGATGCCGGCAAAAGTAAGCGAAATCGCCCTGTGTTTTGAATTAGGAAGAGCAACAGTCGTTGTGGATGAGGACCAGCTCAGCCTTGCCATCGGCAAGCACGGGCAAAACGTCCGCCTGGCAGCAAGATTAACCGGCTGGGATATCGATATACTTACACCCGACGAATACAATCTGGGCATCGAAAGATTGACAAACTGCGTTAAAACAGTTGAAGGAGCCGGTGATACAATTGTCGATAAGCTGATTGCATTGGGGATCATATCCCTTGGAGACCTTGATGATGTCGGGGTTGAACCACTGGTTAATGAGCTGAAGATTGACGCGGAAATCGCCGGTAAATTAGTTGCTGCTGCCCCGAAAGAAATCGAACGTCTGGAGGCGGAATCGAAAAAGAATGAGGCTGAGAAGCAGTTAAGCCAGCAGGCAAAAGCAGAAGATAACGAAGCATAGATATATCTCGAACGAGATATGATGTATTAAATACGGCTGAACCCGGAGATTTATATTTGGCCAGTACGAGAGTTTACATTTTAGCGAAGGAGCTTGGTATAAAAAGCGCTGCGATTGTGAAGAAGTGCCAGGATGAGGGTCTGGAAGTAAAGAACCATATGTCGGTGTTGTCCGCCGGCCTGGCTGCGACTATTCGAGAGTGGTTCAGCGAAGGCGAAAATATTACGACTATTGAGACTTCTGAGAAGGTGGACCTGGAAAAGGTTCGAATAAAAAAGAAAAAGAAAAAAACAACAAAACCGGCAGAAGAAAAAACAAAAGTTAAGAAAACCAAACCGGCAAAGCCGGCAGCCGAGCGAACCAGGGCGGCGGCCGAAACAGCCATGGCAACAGAAACAGAAGCTGAAACTGAACAAATCGAAATTACAGATAAAGAGGATGTTTCGATAGCTCCTGTTGAAAAGGAAACAGCGATAACCACATTAGAAGAGCCGCCGCCGATCGAAGAAAAGATAATCGAAGCACCACCAGGGCCGCCGCCGGAGCCTGAACCGATAGTGCCTGCCGGGCCGATTCTGGAGAAACCTGAGCCTGCCATATTGAGTGGGCCGCAGGTTGTTCGAGTAGAAGCACCGGAGCCTGTGCGACGACGGCCAAAGCCCAGGCCGAAAGTCAGATACGACGCGCCTGTTACAGAGCCGTTGATGTACAGTCAACAGGAAGAGGACGAGCCGGCATCATTAACCGGCAAGGACAAAAAACCCGCCTCAAAACGGCAAAAAGAAAGAACTCATGGGCGAAGGCGGGACGGCCGAGATTTGGAAACGGTAAAGAAGCCTAAAGCCGGCAGCAGATGGCGGCAAAGAGATATTGAAGAAAGACAAGCCCGCCTCGAAGCAGCCGGCGGTGAGGGATTGCGATTAAGACCGACTCGTAAAATCGCTTCCAAATCCAGGCAGAAAGTATCGGCGCCTGTCAGGCCCCAAAAAGCCGTTGTGAGTGAGCCAATCACCGTAAAAGATCTTTCTGCAGCTTTGGCGATTAAAGCGACGGATATCATTCAAAAGTTAATGCTGCAGGGAGTAATGGCGACGGCAAATCAGGTCATAAGTAACGAGGTTGCGGAAATGGTTTCTCTGGAGTTCGAGACTGAGCTGGTTGTGGAGCACAAAAGCACTCTGGAAGAACAGATAAAGTCAGAATTTGAAGAACGCAAGAGAAACAATCTTCAGAAACGTGCGGTTGTTGCTGCGATGCTCGGACACGTTGACCACGGCAAAACCAGCCTGCTGGATAAAATCCGTTCGACTCATATAGCTTCCGGCGAAGCAGGCGGCATTACACAGCATATAGGGGCATCTGAAGTTAACTGGGACGATAAAAAAGTAACGTTTCTCGATACTCCGGGCCATGAGGCTTTTACCGCGATGCGTGCCAGAGGGGCCAATATGACCGACGTTGTGGTGCTGGTATTAGCGGCTGATGATGGAGTAATGCCCCAGACAATCGAGGCGATAGCCCACAGCAAAGCAGCGGGTGTTCCCATTATTGTTGCATTGAATAAAATAGATTTGCCAGGGTGCGATATAAATCGAATCTATTCCCAGTTGTCCGAGCAGGAGCTGACACCTGCCGAATGGGGAGGCGACACGGAAGTAGTCAAAACCAGCGCAATTACCGGTGAGGGTATAGATGACTTGCTCGAATCTCTGGATTACGTGGCGGAATTACTCGAGCTTAAGGCAGATGCCGTAATCCCGGCAACAGGATGGGTAATCGAAGCCAGGATGTCGGCAAAACGCGGACCTGTGGCGACACTTCTAATCAAGGAAGGTCGCCTGAAGAAAGGTGAAGTGGTATTAGCTGGGGATGCCTACGGCAGAGTAAAAATGTTGAAAAACAGCTACGGCAAAACCATAAGGACAGGCACAAGCTCTATGCCGGTGGAGATAACGGGCCTTAGTGATGTCCCCCTGGCCGGTGATAGATTCTACTGTCTGGACGACATCAACAAGGCCAAGGCCGTCGCCGAAGAGAACCAAATACGCTCAAGAGAGAATTCTTTAGCTGAACGGACACAGGTAACATTAGACAATTTATTCAGCCAAATAGATGCCGGCAAAACAGAAACATTAAACCTTATCATCCGGGCCGACGTTCAGGGCTCCGTTGATGTTTTGAAAAAATATTTGTCCGAGCTGAGCGTCGAGGAAGTAAAGATTAATATTCTTCATGCCGCTCCGGGTGGTATTACAGAAGGGGATGTTGTGCTTGCCGAGGCGTCGAATGCCATTATCATCGGCTTCAATGTCGTCCCTGAAGAACATGCAGGCAAGACAGCAGAAGCCAAAGGGGTTGAGATAAGGCTGTACAATGTCATCTACCGTATAACCGAAGATTTACAGAAATCAATGGTTGGACTGCTTGAGCCTGAAGAGACAGAAAAGGCGCTCGGAAGAGCTACTATAAGAAACACGTTTAAGATATCACGAATTGGTACAATTGCCGGCTGCTATGTCGGCAGCGGGCACGTAAGCAAGAATGCAAAGATGCGTCTCATACGCGACAACATCGTGCTCAAAGATAATCTCAGTGTCGAATCGCTAAAGCATTTCAAGGACGACGCACGTGAAGTGAAGACGGGCCTGGAGTGTGGAATTAAGATAGCAGGATTCGATGATGTTAAAATTGATGACGTTCTTGAGTTTTATGAAATAGTGAAAGTAGCCAGAACCCTTTCGTCTTGAGGCGGGTAACGTGAATTATGGCAACTCGAAGGCAGGAGAAAGTAGCTCGTGTGGTGAAAGAGGCGGTCAGTGACGCTGTTACTCACCATCTTAGTGACCCCCGTATCGAAGGGTTCGTGAGCGTTACGAGAGTTGAAATGTCGACTGATTTGCGCAATGCCAATGTGTATTTAAGCATTTTCGGCGGGGATGAAGCTTCTCAGAGTAAGACTTTTATGGCAATAACACACGCAAAAAGCCGAATACAATCTATGGTTGGCGGCAAATTGCAGAGCAAATTCTGTCCTGTATTGCATATTTACAGGGATGAGAAATTCAAAAAGACTTTAGAGACAATGAGCCTGATAGACAAGGCCGTCGGTGAGCTGGAAAAAAGAGACGACGAAGAAAATTTAGACGACGAGGAAGTATAAGACGAAATCCCGGCTCTACGGGAGATGTGCCCTTGAATTTCATAGGCCAACAAACGCCGCTGAGAAAGCGAGGGAGCGACATTCAGATATTTACACTATCGGCAAGGGGCTGATATGAAGAACAGCAAAGATTATTCCAGGAAAATACAAAAACTACACAGCTCATTGAGCCGGAAATATCCGAAAGTTCGAAAAGTTGTCCACGACGAGCCGACGGATGCGATTGTTTATGCCATCATTTGCTCCAGGCTGGATGAGAAGACAACAGAATCCGCGATTAAGAAGTTCTCTGGTTATTTCATTGACCTGAACGATTTGCGTGTTTCTCGGATTGAAGAAATTGTTGAGATGCTGGGCGAGGATACACCTGTTACAAGGGCTGTAGCCTCGACAATCACTACTGTTCTGCGTGCCATATTCAATGATTATCATAAAATGAGCTTGGAGGCATTGAAGAAAATGGGCAAACGTCCCGCACGGCATATTCTTGAGAAAATGGAAGGCGCCAGCCGTTTTGTCGTCGATTATTGTATGCTGACTTCTCTACAGGGCCATGCAGTACCGCTCACCGAAGGAATGATAGAATATCTCAAAAGCAGGGAATTGGTCTATCCTGATGCGGATGAGCAGCAAATAGGGGGCTTTTTAGCCAAGCAGATTTCAGCAAAAAAGGGATATGACTTTTATTACCTCCTGCGTCGTGAAAGTGAAGCACACGGCAGCAAAAAGAAGAAAAAAACCAAAACCGCTTCTACAAAAAAGAAGACGACTAAAAGAAAAACGAAAACAGCTGCGAAGAAATTAACCAGGACTAAAAGGAAGAAAAAATAATAAGAAAAACGATGTCAAATCAAATACTAAAATTAGGTATTCCCGCGGGCAGTCTGCAAAAGGCGACAATCGAGCTTTTTGACAAGGCCGGGTTCCAAATCGCCGATTCCAAAAGAAGCTATTTGCCGCGTATAAATGACGAGCAAATTCGTCTTATCATGCTGCGAGCACAGGAGATGGGCAGATACGTGGCCGACGGAGTTATCGACGCCGGAATTACGGGGCACGACTGGATAATGGAAAATGATTGTGATGTGGTGGACGTATGTCAGCTTGCCTACAGTAAAGCTACGAGCAGCCCGGCCAAATGGGTATTGGCTGTTCCAGGTGAGTCGCAGGTTAAAAGCGCAAAAGATTTGGCCGGCGGTATAGTTGCGACCGAGCTGGTTAACGTAACAAAAAAATATTTCGCAGATCAGGATGTCAAGGTAAAGGTTGAGTTTAGCTGGGGTGCTACCGAGGTAAAAGCCCGGTTGGTTGATGCGATAGTGGAGCTTACCGAGACAGGTACGTCGCTGCGTGCGAACGACCTGAGAATAATCGACACCGTTATAACCTCCACTACAAGGTTTATCGCAAATAAGCAGGAGTGGGAGGACAAGTTCAAGCGGGAAAAAATAGAAAATATCTCCATACTGCTCAAAGCAGCAATCGAAGCCCGCAGCAAAGTCGGCCTTAAGATGAATATAAAGAAAGACAACTTAGAGGCGATATTGAAGATTTTGCCTGCTGAAAAAAGCCCGACTGTTTCATCTCTGGCCGATGCGGATTTTGTGGCGATAGAAGTGATTGTCGATGATAAAATTGAACGCACGTTAGTACCGGCATTGAAGCGGGCCGGGGCATCGGGAATAATTACCTATCCTCTGAATAAGGTCTTACACTAAGGCGCCATAAAAGTTAAGGCGAATAAAGCACGGCCTTATTTTGAAACTCAATGGCTGATTTGAGATTGTTTGTCCTTCGATTTCGCTAAGAGCTAAGGGCTTTTTGCCCCTGCACCGCCATAACCGCTGAATGTTACTTACTTCACACGCCCCTTAGTCAGTATCAGGCGGATTTATATATTTGAATTCGAAGAAGAAGCCGTCGGGCTTGCTGATGCCGTAAAAAGTGGATAAGCCAAAATACTTTTTCACCTCATCGAACTCGGGTAAAAGACTGAAATCGAACAACTGAAAACCTGCCTTTGCGAACATCATCTGTGGAAAAACAGAACCGGGCTTTACACCGACACCCATCTTGATGCTCGATTCCTTGTCCTTATTTTTCATTTGTTTGGTCAGATTGCGCATTTGGGACCAGACGTATTTACCCAAAGCTGTGTAGTTCTGTAAAGTGACCACCCCGGCAAGTGAAGGAACAGACGATTTGGCTATATTAAACCAACGCGCGGAATCCACTGATACGTCTTGTGTGCTGTTCAAGGCACGAATGGCCTTCTCGACGGCGGATTCTTTGGAGAAAATCAGGTGTGTGTCGGTAACCGTAAAAGCATATTTCGGCATTTTTGGAATTTCCCGCCCGGCGGGATTCTGCATTGGTCTTCTTGGTGCGGATATCAAGCCCGGAAGAAAGCCCTGGAAGTCGAGTAAATATATAGTGTGTCCGAGCAGTTGCCGGCTGGCATCGGGATTATTGGCCGCTAATATTTTGCCGTGCAGCAGGGATAATGATTTTTCAAGAGCTCGGCGGTTTTGTATCGCTATCGCAATAAGTGATGTCGCCTCTGCGGTTGTATCGGCACCAGAGACAGGCTCGTTTATGCTCTGAGCGATAATAATTTGCGAGCCGAGGTGGTCGACAATACCGGCTTTTATCTGCACCGGCGGTTCGCCCTGCGGGCTGGCCGGTATGAGCGGCATATACATTATCGCAGCAAGCTGCGGCGAGAAGCTGCTTAGAATTTTGCCAAGCTCGCTGTAAGCTTTGCTGATATTCAAATTCACAAATGATACGGAATATGCCGCCTCTGGAATAAACCGCGGAGTTCTTAAAGGGGCCGATTCTATTTCGAGCATTTTGGAAACACCTTTCTTTTGGCCTCTTATTTTCAGGAAAGCTTTGCCAAAAGAAGACCTGGCGGATGCTGTCGGTAAGGCCCCCGGGCCAATTGAGCAGCCGAAAGATGTAACATTATCAAGGCCAAGGTTGCCTATTATTGTTTCTGCTTTAACGGCCTGTCGCGACGTGGCCGTGACACGGCGGGCGGCATCGGCGTTTATTGTTGTTTCGATGATTTGCTTTATGTTCACAAAGCAGTTAATCTGTTCGGCATCCTGCAATTTAACGGCTCTCATCGTTGTCGAATAGTCGGCCTCATCAGCTAATGTAGGGCTGCCGGCGCCTTTGATGTGCGCAATGACAAATTTCAAGACATCCGGATTTCCGGACACTATCAGACAATCTTCGATAAAACAAAAGTTAAAGGTCTTTGAAGATTTGCGGATTATGGTTGTGATATCGACACCACGGTAGTCTTCGGTTTTACGGTGGTCACCATCTTCGACAGCTTGCCTGACTTTCTTATCCGCCGCTTCTTTTATTGTATTTATGTTCTGTCCCCACTGGATTATGAGCACAAGTGGCGGCTCATTGGCGTCTCTTAAACGCTCGTTAAAAACATAAGCAAGGGCTGCTCTGCCCTCGGGCGGCTTATCCACGCCGGCGAGTAACCCCAGAGACTTGTTCTTTCGCATTTGGGATTTTTCCCGCAATTTGGTTTTAAGGTCATCGAAAAAGGGCGCCATTGCCGGGTCTTTGTAGAGTTTGTAAAAGTTGGTGTCTTCGAACTGCTGTTTGAGGCGGCTCATATTTTGAACCTCAACCAACAGAACGGTTTCCGGCGGGAGCAGCTTCGCAGTCTCGGGAAGCGTCAGGGCACGGACAGGGGCCGGCAAAAATAATAGTAAGATAGCATAAGAGCAAAAAAGTATAATAGTAAAATGGGGCTTATGAAATATTTTCACAGGGTATTTCATTTTGGCACCTTTCGCAAAATTAGCTGTCCCGGCGTGCCGGGATCAACTGCCGCCTTGGAGTAAATGTTCATTTATTATTTAATCCCGCCTTGAAGGAATTTCGGCCTGGATTTATTTCGTCTTCGGTCCGGCTGGATATATCTGTAGCCGGTATTCGGATTGTCTTTATCATAGGTAAACGCGTCACGGTTATCTATGAAATGTTTAACATAGTTGACGGGAATGGCGAAGCCGAGTCCGCCCAAAAATATATATCCCATATTAGTAACACCAATGACTTCTCCGGATAGATTAAATAACGGGCCTCCGGAATTTCCCGGATTGATATCGGCGTTAGTCTGGATATAGAGAAGCCCCTGGAAAGCTCTTTTTTGGGTGCTGATAACTCCGTTGGTAACTGTTCGTTCGAGCCCGAGCGGATTGCCAATGGTGAAAACCTGTTCACCTGTTTTGATGCGGCTTACATCTCCAAGGTGAACGAATTTGACCTTTACGTTCTTGTCCGCCCCGGCCGGGACAATCTTTAAAAGTGCCAGGTCAACAAAAGGATTAATCGCTTCGATTTTGACCTTTTTATATTTTTCTTTCTCGAAGCCGTTCTTTGCCCTGCGAAAGACGGTGACCTCGATTCTTGTTTCTTTCTCAATTACGTGATAGTTTGTTATAAGGTGTCCGTCTTCATTTATGAAAAAGCCCGAGCCTGAACCTGCGGGGCTTGAAACCAATACAACAGCCTCGGAGACCACCTCAACGCATTTTTCAATAGTCGTTGTCCCGAGATCTGCTGTCTTGTATAATTTATCGTCCTGTGCAGCCCCGGGCTTCCCCGAAGCATCTTTACTCGAATCGCCGATTTGTCCTGGCTCGGCATTATCAACCGTCATAGTCTCGGAGTATTCATATTCGAGTATCGTGTCCTTCGGAACCGCCAGGACCGTTATTCCGATGTCAATATAAATCTGGGTCTTCTTTTCAGCTAAGATATCCCCGGTTATAGTCTGACCTTCCTTAAGCACAATTCTGTCGGCAAAGCAAAAAGTACAGGATGACAGTAATATAAAGGCAAAAAGACATATACGATTTATGCATATATAATTTGAGTATTTATTGGTTATGTTCCTAGAAGTGGTTTCAAAACTGCTTTCGTTGCGAGAACGAGCGATATTTTCTCTCGCAAGGCGGAGGTTCAAAATCGCCGCAGGCGTAGCCAAAGCTACGTCGAGGACGAATTTTGTGCCGACAACGACGCGAGAGGAAATTGCAGCCGTTCGTAGCGGAAATTGAGTTTTGAAATAGCTTCTAAGCATTTACCGCTCCCGGATTGATATTTTCTTCTAAACGTCAGCATTTTATAACAAACAGTAAAGCAATTTATTAACATTAAGTGTAAGCGTTATCCGTTTTTGATGCAAACATAAAATATAGAGGCTGGTGAGTGCTTTCTTGCTTTTGAGTTTACCCCTGAGTTTATCCCCGAGTACTTCTCACTTGACTTGCAGCAGGGGAATGTTAGCTCGCTTGATTTGGAGTTTACCCTCGGTTTTAGCTTACTTGCTCTTCTGCCGGGGGTCGAGGGCGACAGTAATAGAGCAGTAAAAACCATCATTCCTGCTAAACCTGCCCCTACCTTGTAAATCAGCAGGATTTAGCCAACGAACGGCGAGATGCGCGGGCGGCTTGAATCTCATGAATGGCGTCATCGTTGAAGAAACGTGAGCCGCAAGAGTGGCACTTGTAGTGCCCAAGCTTCTTGACCGTCAGCCCATCCGCGAGTCGGCAAGTTTCCACGATGTGAATCATCTGAGTTTTTCCGCACTCCGGGCAAGGCAACACTTCAGATGTCAGTGCTTTTTTTCGATGAGATGAGGACATAAAAAA
>Ga0114922_10003058_pt1 | contig 15618 bp, 10 predicted proteins | sample AartaG_FD_100975 | JGI IMG/M metagenome (GOLD analysis project Ga0114922, IMG submission 100975) | Deep subsurface microbial communities from Aarhus Bay to uncover new lineages of life (NeLLi) - Aarhus_00045 metaG | ecosystem: Environmental > Aquatic > Marine > Oceanic > Sediment | place...
AGCGCCGGCGGCACCGTCAACCTGAACACGTGCGTGTGGCGACCGGGCTCAGCGTCCACGGTCTGGGAGAGGCCGGGATAGGACTCGTGATGCCTATCCGTCGTGTACTTCCCGTCTGGGTTGTCGATCCACGGGCCGCCTCCCCACAGGTTGAGCCTGGTGCCCCCTTTGTCCTCGGCGGGATCGAGGTAGTACTCGACCGGCACTTCCCACGTCTCGCCTTCGACGAACGTGCGGGCCGTGCAGGAATGGTCGATGTAGATCCAGCTCTTGACCCTGTCCTGTGCAGCCGCCGGGCCGGCCGGCAGACATGAAAGGAGCAGGGCCGAACCCAACAGAACCCAGAAGCAAGTTGACTTGGCTCTGCAACGCATTGCGACGTCACCTCCGACCGAGAGCCGACCAATGACTGCATGAACTCCACGCCGCCCGGGGGGCAATCCTATCGCATGCCCGTTCGACTCGCAAGAATGCGGCCGGCCGGGCATGGAACTGGATTGCCTCTTGCGCGAGGGCTAAGCTATGGATCCCGGCCGCCGGCGGGAGCCGGTTCAGACCTGCCACACATTGGAAGGAGCGCGCCGTTGACTGCTCAGCAACGCGACCTGATAGGGGTGAGTTTCCCCGAGCAACGCCCGACCGACGTCGAGGAGCTTCAGGAGAGCGAGGCCTACTGCCGCTTCATCGGCATCGCGCGGGACCGCGGGCCGTTCTTCATCCCGGCGGACAACGTGAACTGCCCCCTGGCCCGTTACCACCTGGCGATCGGCGAACGGGACCTGCCCGGCATGACGGATACGCTCATGCGCTGGGGGCATTCAAGCCGGGACAACGCCGCAGCGTTCCTGGAATCGGCTGTGCGCCTCACCCGCCCCTTCCGCTACATCCTGTTCTTCCCCCACCCGCACGAGGGATTGCAGCCAGAGCTGCTGATCCGGATATGCAACGCCGAGCAAGCCATGCGCATCGTTCGGACTTACTGCAGCCAGACGGGCCAGCGGGTAAACTCGCCCCTCTCTGCCGAGGGCGCGGCCTGCGGCGAGTGCACGTCCTACGTGCTGACGAAGGGCACGCCGACGCTTTCGGTCGGCTGCGGCGGATCGAGGCCGAAGATCGGACTGGCGGCGGACGAAGTGCTCGTGGCGGCCCCCTTCGGCTCAACCATGGCCGATCTGCTGACGGACGTGCAATAGTGGAGCTTCAACGTCCAGACTACCGCTTGAGCCGCTCGTCGTCGTGCTCGTCCTCGTCGTCGGAGGCGTCGCCATGCCGGGGAGAACGAGGACGAGATCGAGGACGAGAACGGGAACGAATGGCCCGCGGACCGCGCATCTCAATCGTAAAGGTCCAGTAGGAGTGCAACGGCTGCTGGAGGAAGTCCGCATGCGAGTGCTGCTCCAGATCGGGCTGCTCCTGATGGCGATGGCCGGAACGGCCGTTGCGCAGACGGAACGCGTGCTCCCCATCCCGAACGGCGGGTTCGAGGACGGCCTGACGGGATGGATCATCCCCGAAGGCGAGGGCATGGCCACGCTCTCGACGGAGCTGGCAGCCGGTGGCCGCTGCTCCTTGAAGATCGTGGACAATGACCTCAGGCTCGGCTCGAACGTGCGCGCGACGCGCGTGGCCGTGTCCGGGCCGGCGGCGTTCGAACTGCGGGGCCAGGTCTACCCCGTGTGGGGCGCAGGGCTCGGGATTTACGTGCGGGTCCTGGACGGGGACGGGCAGCTGCTGCTGCCCGGCGACCGCTGCCATCGCGGCCTGGGCGGGAGCAGCAACCAATGGGAGCCGTTCTCCCTGCCGGTCTACGCCACGGAGCGGACGGCCTACCTGGAGCTCTGGATCCACAGCTACAGCGGCGCCCGGGTCGAGGCTTACCTGGATGATCTACACTTCGTCTCTCTCGGGAGCAAAGGCATGAGACCGCCGTGGGAAGGTCAGTACAAGGTCCGGCCCCACGAGACAGATCGGCTCACGCCCGCCGACGTGGTCGGACCGGACGGCATCGTGTATCCCAACTGGACGAAGTGCGGCGTCCGGGGCGGCATCCCGCAGGTCGGGCCGTTCGGAAGCGTCGAGCAATTCGGCGCCCGCGCAGACGACGATCTGGACGATTCCGCGGCCCTGGGCCGGGCCTGCGAGGCCGCGGGCGAGGCCGGCGGCGGAGCCGTCCTGCTGGGCCACGGCACCTACCACCTGGACCGGCCGGTCACGGTCCGCCACGACAACGTGGTCATCCGCGGGCAGGGGGCGGACAAGACTCGGCTGATCTTCCGCTACGCCCTGCCGGAGCCCGGCGCCGCCTTCTACACGCCTGCCCCGGGCGCGCGCGTCGGCAGGGACACCCGCATCGAGCTCCACTGCCGCCCCGAAGGCCTCATGGAGATGACCATCGTCGCCGACGGCGTCGCCATCAAGGAATGGAAGCGGAGCACGCATTCCGGCAACACGTTCGCGTGCGCCACCAGCGGCCGTGCCCTCATCGGCAAGGTGCCGGACGGCCCGCACGTCCTCCAGGGAGTCGGGGGGTACCGCGATGGCTCGTTCCGCAGCTGCCAGATCCCCGTCACCGTGGACTCGTCCTTCAAGGACACGCAACAGGTCCCCAGCGCGGGGGCGGCCATTACGTTCGCCGGGAGGGGCCTGACCGGCCCGCGCATCCCGCTCGTCCAGGACGCCAAGCGCGGCGACACGGCGCTCGAGGTTGCCAACGCGAGCAGCCTGGCCCCGGGCGACTGCATACTGATCGACGGTCCGGCCACGCCACGCTGGAAGGAGCTGACGAAGAACGCCTGCCGATGGGGCGCCTACCGCCGCTACCAGGTCCGCGTCGATCAGGTCGAGGGGAACACGATACGGATCAACCAGCCGCTGCGCATCGAATTCCCCACCATCGACGGCTCGTACGTGCAGAAGACCATCCCGATCCGCAACTGCGGCATCGAGGACCTCTACATCGGGCAGACCGAGAACCTGTGGATCAGCACCGTCATCTTCGGCGACGCGTGGAACTGCTGGGCGCGCGGCGTCAGGGTCAGGAAGTGCGGGCGCTTCCCCGTCTACGGCAGCCGCGCCAAATGGTGCGAGATTCGGAACTGCGTCTTTGACGACGCCTGGTTCAAGGGCGGCGGGGGGACCGCCTACGCCGGCTGGGAGCACAGTTGGGACTGCCTGATGGAAAACTGCGAAACGTTCAAGCTGCGCCACGCGCCGCTGTTCCAGTGGGCGGCCAGCGGCAACGTGATCCGCAAGGGCGTCTTCCACGAAAGCGACGCCCAGTGGCATTCGGGCTGGACGAATGAGAACCTCATGGAGCAGTGCGTCGTCACCTCCGTCCGCGGGCACGGCGCCTACGGATACGGGATGTGGGCCTCGCCCCCGGAAGACACCGCCCACGGTCCCAACGGGCCTCGGAACGTCGTCTACAACTGCGACATAAGCTCCGAACGCGACGGCCTCTGGATGGGCGGGATGAACGAGAACTGGCTGATCCTCTACAGCCGGTTCGTCGTGGACAAGGGATGCGGCGTCTTCGCCAGGACGGCCAGCTTCGACCACATCATCCGGGGCAACGTCTTCGCGCTCAGGGACGAAGAGTCGCCGATGGTCCTGCTGGCCACGCCGGACTGCATCGGCGTCGAGATTCTCGGCAACCGGCTCTACGGGGGGAACGGCGAGGTCGTGGCCGGCATCGGCACGCCGGAGCGGGCAGAAGGGGACGAGGCGCTCCCCCTTCAGGAGCCGCCCCGGCCGCAGCCCGCCGTGCCGTCCATCTACGAATGGCAGCAGGCTCACGCCGGCGACCGCTGAACGGCTGGCACACGGAAGCCGATGCTTGCCTGCGGAGGGCCAGCAAAGTATCACTGGCGGGCGGCAAGTTGCAGCAGCAACCGGGGGGAATGCAGTACTTTCACGAGGGAGAGGGCGATGCGCAAGCCAAGTGTGCTGTGTGCGCTGTTGACGGTCGCGGTGATGGCAGTGGCGTACGTCTCCGCGCAGCCGGGCGAGGGCCAACTCCAATGCTCCGTCCGCGACGTCCCGGAGCAGGTGGTGCTCTACACGCTCCACCGGGGGCGCTACGATGCGGTCGGCCCGCCCATTAGCAAGCTGTTCGGCCTGGCAGGCCAGAAGGGCATCACGCCGCGCGGCTCGATCAGCTTCGTGTACCTGAACAACCCGGAACTCGTCTCGCAGGAGCACTGGCTGACCGAGATCCGCATGCCGGTGGGCGAGGACGCCCTGAAGCTGGCTGGCACACTGGGGGAGTTCACCGACGTGAAGCGCCTGCCGGCCATGGAGACGGCGGTCCTACGGAAGCCCAGGGGCATCGACGACGCGGGGGCGGTGCGCGAACGCCTCTACGCCTGGATGCGCCAGCAAGGTTACGCGGCCGCGGACGCATGCGGCGAGGTCTTTCTGTCCCACGCGGCCGGGGGGGACTACTCCGAGATGGAAACCGAGATCTTCGTCCCCGTCGAGAAGGTTGCCTTGGGCCAGGACTGACCGGATGCTCCGGGCAGCCCGCCTGCTCACGAGCCGGGCAGCCAGAGGTAGAGGAACGTGGGGCCGCTGCGCCTGAGCAGGAGCTCCAGGCCCTGTTCGACCATGCCTTCAGTGGAGGACGTAGCCGCGTAGATGTTGGCGTTGTAGTGGGGGAACGGACGGTAGAGGATGACGTCGGCGTGGGCTACGTCCGCCAGCGCCATTGCCTCGGCTATGGCGTCGTCCAGGTAGCCGATGTCGTCGACCATGTTCAACTCCAGCGCCCGGCCGGCGGTGACGATCCTGCCGTCGGACACAGCGGCCAGGTCGTCCTCGGACATGGCGGGACGGCCGGACCTGACGGCGAGGACGAAGCGGTCGAACAGGGCAGCTATGACGCCCTCCAGTATCTCCCGCTCCTCGGGCGTCATGGGCCGCATCGGCGAGCCGATGTCCTTCTTGCCGCCGGATTTGATGACGTCCGACTTCACGCCCAGCTTGCCGAAGAGCCCTTCGACGTTGAGCAGATGGAGCACCACGCCGACCGAGCCGGTGACGGTGGTCGGCGAGGCGACGATGCGGTCAGCGGCAAGCGCGACGTAGTAGCCGCCCGAGGCGGCCGTCCCCATAAGGGCCGCGACGACGGGCTTGCCGGTCTGTTGCTTGAACCGCAGCACCTCGCGGTAAACGATGTCGCTCGCACTCACCGTGCCTCCGGGGCTTTCAATGCGCAGCACGACGGCCTTCACGCGGCCATCGGCGGCAGCCCGGTCCAGTTTCTCCTTGATGTCGGCCACCGTGGTGCCGCCCAGCAGCCAGCTCGGCTCCGTGGCGATGAAGCCGCCGACGTCCACCAACGCAACCCGATTGCGCTCGAACCAGCGCGGGGACTCGCGGACGATGACCTCCTCCACCTCGCCCGCAATCAGGGACCGAAGGTTCACGCAGCCGCAGGACGCCGACACAAGCACAGCGGCCGCCAGAGCAATCAGCAGCTTCTTAGGCACTGTCCATCTCCGTCGCGAGAATCCGGCACTACCGAACGGGATGCGGACCGGTCGCTTCCGGCGCGCGTCAGGGCTCCACGGACGTGATGCCCTCCCGAACGGCGTACTTGATCAGACCGGCCAGGCTATCCACGCCGAGTTTCTTCATGATGTGTCGCCTGTGGGTGGAGACCGTCTTGACGCTGACATGCAGCATACCGCCGATCTGCTTCGTGCGCTTGCCTTCAGCCAGGAGTTGAAGCACTTCCCGCTCCCTGGGCGTGAGGCTGGAAAGGGCCGATGGCGCTCCGCGGGACACGTAATCCACGTAGTCTGCGGCCACAGCGCTCGCAATCTCCGGCGCCAGGTAGGTTTCCCCCACGACGACGGTTTGGATTGCTTCCACAAGCTCGTCGAACTGACACCCCTTCCGCAGGTATCCGGCCGCGCCGGCAAGGAGCATCTCCCGGACGAACCGCTTGTCGGAGTGCATCGAGAGGGCGATCACCCTGGTACTCGGACAGGCATCCATGATCTGACGCGTGGCATCCATGCCGTTCAGATCCGGCATGGCAATATCCATGACGACGACGTCGGGCTTGAGCTTCCGCGCCAGTTCGACGGCTTCTCGCCCGGTCTCGGCCTCGCCGACGACGAGCATATTCGTCTCTTCCAGCAGGAGCGCCCGAATGCCCTCGCGGACTATCCTGTGGTCATCAGCCAGAAGAATCCGTGTGCCCATGTTCTCCCCCCCGTTTAGGAGTTAGCCCCTTCCGCCATAGGTAATGTGGCAGTAACAACGGTCCCGTCGCCCGGTGACGAATCTATCGTCAAAGTCCCGCCCAGGTGCTCCAGGCGTTCGCGAACACTGAACAGCCCGAACCCGCCTGCTCGGTTGCGGCGCGGGTCAAGCCGTTCGACGTCGAACCCGACCCCGTTGTCAGCCACTTCAACCAGCACCGCACCCTTTTTGCTCCTGATGCGCACTTCCGCCTTGCCCGTCTTCGCGTGCTTGACCACGTTCATCAGCAGCTCGCGCACGGCCTTAAACAGCAGGGACCGCACGTCGTTCGTCATGGACGCGCTATCGCCGTGCGAATCGACCACGACCTCCAGGCTGTGCTGCTCACGCATTTGCTCGGCCAGCAGTTCCACGGCCGCTCCCAGTCCCAGCTCATAGAGTACGGGCGGACTGAGTTCGAATATCAGGGACTGCATGGTGTGAGAGGCCTGGTCGATCAACTTACAGATGTCCTGGAGCCGCCGGGCGAAGTCGGCGGAATAGGGCTTCTGCTGAAGCACGCCCAGCCGCATCCCGGCTATCGCCAGCAACTGGCCGACGCTGTCGTGCAGGCCGGAAGCTATCCGTCGCCGCTCCTGTTCCTCCGCCAGAGAGAGCTGGGACGCCAACGAACGGAGCCGTTCCTGGTGGTCGCGAAGCTCGGCTTCGGCGCGCTTCTGCTCGGTCACGTCTTCCATGGTCGTCAGCAGAACATCCTCGTCGCCCAGCCTGAGCGCGGTGATGGTCAGTCGGGCCACGTAGGGCGTGCCGTCCTTGCGCTTCAGCCTGACCTCCAGGTTGCGGATCATCCCATCCCTGTCGAGCTGCCGGAGAACACCGTCCCGGTAGGTGGGCTCCATGTAGGTGTCCCTGATATTGACCGCCCGCAACTCCTGCACCGAGTAGCCCGTTATCCGGCAGCCGGCTTCGTTAGTGGCGAGCACCTTTCCGTCCCGCGATGCAACGCCGATCCCCACGGGCGCATTCTCGAAAAGGGCCTGATAACGCAACTCGGCCTCTCGCAGCGCCCGCTCGGACCGTTCGCGCTCGCTGATGTCTTCGACCACCTCAATGAAACCAGCCACATCCCCGTCGCCAGAATAGACTGGGAAAGCCTTTATCCTAACCGGCAATCGCGTGCCGTCGTCCCGGACTCCTTCCGTCTCCACTTCGTGTGTGTCTCCAGTCGCCATTGCCCTCGTTCCGGGACAGTGCAGACAAACGGCGTCGCGCTTCTCGAACTCCTCGTAGCAAAGCTTCCCTACGAACTCCTCGGGACTCTTGCCGAAGGTCCTGGCGTGCCACTCGTTCGTCATGACGATCCTGTGATCGCGGTCTATCAGCGACACGCCCAGGTCCATGTTCTCGACCAGCGTCCTGTAGCGCTCTTCACTTTCCCTCAGGGCTTCCTCAAAGCGCTTGCGATCCGTGATGTCAATGGAGACACCGAGCACCTTGTCCATGTTGCCGGCATCGTCCAATATGGGGAAGGTCGTCAGAATGGCGGGGAAGCGCTCCCCCGACTTCCGCGCCAGGTCCAGCTCGGCGGCCGCGCTCTTTCCGCTTCGGCGCATCCGCTCGGTTACGGCGGCGAAGTTCTTCACCTGGTCGGGAGGATGCAGGATCGCGAGGGGTCTGCCGACGGCCTCCTCCCGGCTGTAACCGAAGATGTTTTCCGCTCCCGGACTGAAGTCCAGGATCCGCGCCTCCGGGCCCGCCAGATCGGTCGTCACGAAAGCAACGTTGCGTGCCGCCTCGAAGGTGGTCCTCAGCCGCTCCTCGCTATCCCGGAGTGCGGCCTCAGTCTGCTTCGCACTCGTGACGTCTCGAGCGGTGCCGACCATGGCGATCATTCGACCCGAACTGTCCGGGATGGCGGCCCGTCTGACGCTCAGCCAGACGTAATGGCCGTCCTTGTGGCGGATCCGTAACTCCTCTTGCTCGGCGTCTTCCGCCCCCCGGTCGAGGCGGGCGCCCACCTGCATGGCCCGCTCCCGATCATCGGGATGCAGCAGTTCGCCGCCCCTTGGTGGCTCCACCCCGATCAGCTCGTCGGCTGTCCACCCGAGCACGCGCTCGCAGACCGGACTCACGTAGGCCGCCGCGCCGACACGGAGGTCCCACACGAACACTATGTCCTGGACCGCTTCGAGCAATAGCCGCGCCGGCGGCTCGCCCCTCTGCAAGAGGTCCTCGATACCCTCAGGCTGGGCCCGTGACCCCTCCAGCTCGGCGATGCGCCGGCGCAGGGCCGCCAGCTCAGTCAGGAGCTGCTCCCGTGTCTTCGCATAGTCGTTCATCTGACGGCAAACCGGCCCGGCCCTCGAAAGCCAGACCACCCCACTGCATGGCATTGGACAGTTTCCGCCGCGGGCACGAGCCCACGTTGCCGTGATTATAGCACCCAGACACCTGATGTCACGTGCAATCTGGCCGGCAAGGGAAGCCCTGGCCCCGCGTCGGACCAATGGTGCCCCCGTTGACTATGTTGCTCTGTAGGCGCTTCGTGGGCTCGCGGCCGGCCTGACTCTACATCATTTTGCTCTCTGGAAGCTGGCGCGCAGGAGCCGGGCGGACGGGATCCCAGGGCTTGCCCGCCCCGCTGTGCGGCGGGCGATTCTAGCCGATCAGGGAGACCGACTCCATGAGCTTCTGCGCGCTGCCAGCCGGCCCGGTAAGGTAGACGACGGCGGTCGAGATCGGAACCGGGCGCGCTGCAACAGGGCGGCCCACGATGTCCATGCATTCGGCATCCTCGGGTACTGAGGCAGTGGCTCGCCCGTTGGCCGTCCAGAGGACGAGCACGGCGCGCTCGCCCGTCTCGAATCCCACGCAGTAGCCGTCACTGCCCATGCGTTTCTCGCCACAGAACTCAGGCCGTGAACCCATCAGGTCCGCCAGAACGGCGAGGGCCGGGAACAACTTCGCCGGCGCCCCGCCATACTTGAAGAAACAGCAGCCGTTGTGGGGCGTGTTCACCTCTCCGCCGACCCCGGCATGGAAGAAGAACTTCTCCGCACCGCGTGCCATCATCACCACGAACAGGCGGATCGTGTACTCGGCGCATTCCCGCTCGCCCGGCAGCATTCGGTCGCCCTGCCACCCGCCCCGCACCTGCACAAACGGACGGATGGGCGGATCGTCGTCCCCGTAATAGGACAACTCCGTGATCCAGATCGGCTTCCGCCCGCCGTGCTCGTCCATGTGCTGCAGCATAGCGTCCGTCTGAGGGATGAAGTGCTCGGGGGTCAACTCGCCCCTCCCCGGGTACATGTGCAGCACGAACACGTCGACATAATCCATGCAGCCGGCGTCGATCACCTCCGTCGTGAGCTTGCGCGGAAGGCTCCCGATCCCGCCGATGACGGTGCAGGCGGGGTCCGCCCTGTGCATCGCGGCATAGGCGAGCTTGAGGAGTTCGACGTAGTCCGTCGGTTTGTAGTCCCCGGTCCGTGCCGGCAGCGCGTAGTGGGTGTAGATCGGCTCGTTGAGGAACTCCCAGACCTGCACGCGGTCCTTGTAGTGGGACACGGCCTTCTCGACGAAATCCGCCAGCCTTGCCGGGTCCTTCGGCGCCCAGGCCAGGTCCCGGGGAACACGACCCACGCCAGCAGCCTCCGCAGGAGCGGTCGTGTTCCACGTGGCCGACGGATAGGGAGGCAGCAGGGCCATCAGGTTCACGTCCTCGGCCACTATCCGGTCAACCTGCACGTCCCCGATCTCCCAGCGGTACTCGCCGGGAGAGGGCTCCAGGTCATGCCACTTGAGCGACCAGTCCCTGTACCACGTGACGCCGGCTTTCTTCGCCAGGTGAGTCAGGTAGGGGTCGGCGAATGCGTGGTTCACGCCGAGGATGGTGTCCTTCTCAGTCGGGCGAGGCACCACTGCCAGCCGAGTCCTCCCTTCGCCGGCCATGGTCGCCCCCTCGCACTGCGCCTGCACGCGGTAGAAGCCCTTCCAGTCTGCCGGCAGGGGGACGCTCCTCTCTGCGGAGGAGCGGGGCGCGACGTCCACGGAGACGGGCCCCAGTTCGACGCTCCCGTCGAAGAAGTCCGTCACCTGAAACGCGACTTGCGGCCGAGCCGCCGCATCCCCGTTGTTGTAGGCGCGCAGAGCGAGAGAGGTTTCCCCGCCCTCGACGAAGATGCCGGCTTGCGCGGAGGGCTCCAGGCCCACCTCCACGGGAGCGTACGGCTCGAACGACGTCGGCCGCTCGCCTTCCTCAAGCTGCACCGCGTCGACGTCAACGACTGCATCTATGTCCACGTGCACGTTGACCGCCCGCGTCAGATCCGGCCCCACCGCGACGTAGAGGTACGGGTTCTCCGGCCTGAACGTGAACGAGTAACGGTGCCACTCGGCCGACAGCGACACGCGCCGCCGAAGGTCCTCCACATTGCCCCGGGCGGCCTCGCGGAGGTCTTGGGTCCGGACCCCTAGGGCGGCCGTCACGCCTTCGCCGTTGGCCCTCATGTCGCAGGACAGCGTGTAGGGTCTCCCCGGCTCCACCCGTATCCAGCCCAAGCTCGCGGCCAGCACTGTCCGCAAGCGCATCGTCATCGGCTCGTAGTAACCCCAGTGGAGCACCAGGCCTTCCCTGGCGCCCATGGGCACGCGCAGGAAGTGACGGCCGTGCGTCCCGCCGGAGGATTCGATGGTGCCCGGCAGGCGGTCGAGGCTGCCCCACGAAATGGGTTCGCCCCACGCCGACCAGCCGATCTTGCCCAGCTCGAACGAGCCATTCGGCACGAGGTTCTTGCCTGGCCCGCGGGGGAGCGTGTTGGTGACCACGATTCCGGCCGGGTCGAACTCCGTGACGCGAACGTCGGCCACGTAAAGGACGCCCAACTCCCCGAACCGAAACTGGAGCCGCCCCTTCTCGGCAACCGGCCGGTCGGTCCGGAAGGGGATGCGCTGCTCCGTCCACGAATCGGTAACCCACAGGCAATGATCCAACCCGCACGGCTCCGACGTGTCGGTGTCAATCAGACGCGCACAGGCAGTCTGCTGGCGGATGCCTTCCGCGCGGACCAGGCAGGTGAGCTCGTAATGCCGGCCCTGTTCGAGGCGCACCCCGCCCACCTGTTCGAGTATCGCCTGCCGAGACTGCATGGGCCCTTCGGCACGGCTGCACTCCAGCCTCGCACAGGACCGACCGTCCTCCTGAACGGCGGTCAGTTCCAGGCTGACGCACTCCGGGTCTCCGGACGCCTCCCAGCCAACGGGTCTGCCGTCCTGCACCAGGGAGAAATCGCCATTCCTGACAAGATTGTCCATTGCAGATCCTCTCGACTCTCAAGAAACCCCCTGGCCTGCTTGCAGCGTCCAGGGCCCCACGATTGCCCTCGTTGAACCGGTTCACACTCGGGCGGGCACGGGCGGTGGCTCGGAGCGTACCAGACGTCTCACCCTTGCGCAAGGGGCGCGGGGCGACAGATCGAGAGAGGTACCAAGGGCTGCCGCAGTGCCCCTCAGAACCCACCGGACAACACGCCCTCTTGCAGCACGGCGTTAGACCGGACCGCAGGATACTGGTAGTGTGCGCTTGTTGTCGGCAAGGGAATCAGTTATCCGAGCGACGGCGGATTCGGGGTCGGCACGGTTCCCATCCGCCGTGCATGTCATCTGGCTACAGGAAGAAGGCCGTGACCGAGAAGCGAATTGACGTGAAGCGATTGGAACGCCTTATGGTCAGAGCGTTGTGCGCCCTTGACGTGGCTCCTGCCGATGCGAAGGCCATGGCATGGGTCTACTCCGTGATGACCCTCCGAGGAGTTGGCCATCACGATGTTACGGGGTTCCCCAACCTGCTGCAGAGCCTGCAAGACGGTGTGCTCAATGCAAGCCCATGCGTGGCGACCGAGGTCGACCGAGGCGCCATGGCCGTCATGGACGGCGACAATGCGCCGGGACCCCTCGCCGCGTACCGGATGATGGAGAAGGCCATCGACACAGCGCGCCAGTACGGCGTGGGCCTGGTGTGCATCAGGAACAGCAACCACTTCGTGGGGGCTGCGCCATACGCCCTTCTGGCGGCTGAGCATGGCATGCTCGGACTTGTCGCAAGCAACACCGGCCTCTGCATGGGAACCGGTGCATCCAGCGATCGAGCGATAGGGAACAACCCGTGGGGATTCGCCGTCGGCACCGGTGCCGGACATCCCCTGCTCCTCGACATCTGCAACGCGTACGCCTCATACGGCAAGCTGGCCGAGTACGCGAAGAGAGGGCAGCGCATCCCCCCGACGTGGGGCATGGATGCGCAAGGTCGTCGCACCACCAGGCCGGAGCGAGTGATCAAGGGCGGCGTCCCGCTCCCGATGGGCGGCCACAAGGGCTTCGGCATCGCCGTGCTGGTGGAGATTCTGACTGGAGTTCTCAGCGGAGGGGCCATCACCGACGAGATAGGGCCCGGCGGGGATGGCTCTTCCCAGGTAGCGCTGGCCATAGACGTCGAGCATTTCATGCCGATGAGGCGATTCAAGGCGCGGACGAAGCGGATGACCGACTACCTGAAGGGACACCCGGCGCTGGACCCCGAGCGGCCAACGACCATGCCCGGGGATAGGTCCCACGCTGCTCGACAGAAACTCAGGCGAACGGGCGTCATCCTGGACGGGAAGACCGTTGAGAACCTCAATCGGTGGTTGGCGAGACTGGGCATCCGCGCAAGGCTCTGACCGCGCTGGCAGATGCCAGAGCGACGGACATTCTGCCTCCCCGCGCGGGCCGGCGGGGCGACAGGTCGAGAGAGGTACCAAGGGCCGCCACAGTACCCCTCAGAACCCGGCAGACAACACGCCCTCTTGCAGCAGGGCGCTGGTGAAGCTTCAACGTTGTGTTTGCACGTTGCCGGTCGCAGGGCGCCGATGCCCGGCCGGGGGCGCCAGGGGCGAACTTGCCGGCAAGGATGCTTGCCCGACATCTGGCGGGCCGGCGCTACAAGCGCCGGGCGCCTGCTCGGGTGCCCTGCCTACGGCGGGTGCGTCGTAAGTCCCGACAGGGACGGCATATGCCTGGCCGGGGGCGGAAGCCCCTGGAACGTGGCCGCCTCCCTCATCCAAAGCCCGTCGCGCACGAGCGGGACGGGCGACATAACCGGACCTGAGCGGCGCCGGAGCCCCGAAGTTCAATGTTGAAGCCCCACTGTACTCTTCGGCCACGCCTTCGCTCTTTGTGTGCACGGATCTGCCGTGCTTCTTGCCGTTTGCCGTCCAGCAGTTATAATGGATGTTGTCGCGTCTTGTGATAGAGCGCACGAGGACCTCCCGGCTCAGGTCGGACAGGTTCCGATGACCGCTTCTGGAAACGATTGCATTCCGGTAGCAAAGGGGTAACGGGCTCTCCTGCCAAAGGGGGTTTCTTGCGCTCATCTCTTCATGTGAAAAAGAGATGTGACTGAAAGGCGGCGTAGCCAAGAGGACCAAGGCGAAGGTTTGCAAAACCTTTATTCACGGGTTCGAATCCCGTCGCCGCCTCCATCCTCATCTCCCGTAGGTGCTGGACTTCGGCCTCGAAGCGGGGCAATTGTGCTACAATAGGGGGTATTCAAGTGGGGGGCACCGTCCTGCAAAATGACCCCAGCAACCTGCACTGGGCGGCGACCACGGGCAACGCGGAGCTGCTGGAGCTTGTCCTGACTCAGAGGCCCGACCTGGACCGGCGGGGTCGGGTGGGGGAAACGCAGCCCAAGCCGTGATAGATGGCGTACCGGGCAGGCCGGATGGGCTTGAGGATGCCGAAGGACAAGACACAACGCGAGCGTCGCGACAGACCCGGCCGCGACAGCCGCGAGCGCTACAACGCCTTCGCTGCAATCCTCCTCTGCCTGCGTGACCCCAGAGTCGTGGCGGACTTCGGTGCAGGCGGCCCGCTGCCGAGGCCGCTCTTCCTCCAGTTAGGCGGCATCTTCGTGGCCGTTGGGTTCGTCAGCGGGGCATTTCAGGTTTCGCTCGCGGAATTCGGCCTTGAATCGGCCGTCGTCTGGGGCATCGTCATTGCTCTATGCTCTGTGTTACGGCTTCTGGTGCTCGCGGTGGCCCTCTTGCTGGTTGCGTGGCTTGCAGTCGGGAACGCCGGCTATCGGAAGCTGCTGGGCGGGCTGACGCTGGTGCACATACTCGGCGCCATCGTCATGGCTGGCCTCACGCTGGCGGCCCTTGTCGTCTCGCCCGGCACGCGGGGCCTGGCCGAGGCCCCCGTAGTACGTGCGCTCATCTCCTTTGCCGTGTTCCTGTTCTACATGTCGATCTACGTCTCCGGCCTCGGAGACCTGGGGTGTCTGACGTCGCTCGGCCTGTCCTTCATAGTCGTACTCGCCGGGCAAGGTTTACAGTCGTGGTTTGGCAACCTTCTGCTTTGTCTGCTGGATGGACTCGCATAGCAGATGCCATGCTCGACGCCCCGGGCTCTCAGTACGGCAGGAAGATGGGGCCCGTCCGCACGCCCGTCAGCAGACTCATCAGCGTCGAGCCGCCTATGACCAGGCTCTCGCCGATGATGACGCCCAGAAAGAACTGCCGCCCGCCCCGCAGCGTCTGCCCGCCCCCGAACTTCAGGATGAGCATCTTGGCCAGCCAGCCGAGCAGGAACGAGAACCACAACTCGCGCGTGCACCAGGACATGGCGGTCGCGAAGCCCAGCGCGTTGATGGGCCACCAGTAGAACGTGCCCCGCAGCACCATCAGCGCAGTCATGCCGGCCACGCCCGTGGCCAGCCCGCCCCATTTCGGCTGCCCCTGCTGCCACGGCTTCGAGATCATCATGTGCACGCCGTTGAACGTGTTGATCCGGTGGTAGACGTGGCTCGACCCGATGGGCGTGTTCAGCGCGCCGCGGTCATAGTAGACCCACCTGAGGCTCGAGTAGGTCGCGGCCACCAGCGCGACGGCCAGCGTCACCATCATGATGGGCAAGAAGAGGCGCCGGCGCTTCTGAAAGACGCTCCAGATGCGCAGCGAGTTCATCGCGTGCGGCGCCAGCAGCTCGCGGCAGTCGCCGGTCATAATGGTGCTCTCCAGCGTCGCCGCCAGAGCGCCCGCCCCTGAGAAGATGCGCCCCCCCGTGATCCCGTGCAGGAACCAGCCAGGCCCCCAGGAATGCTGGGTGAAGAACAGCCCGCCCTGGCTCACCATCCGGGAGTGCACGAGCACTATGCTGAACATCAGCCCGATCATGCCGATGGCCGCCAGCGCACTCAGGCCGAAATACATGTTCCACGCAACCAGCCCGCCCACGCTCAGGAGCAATCCCCAGAAGGCCAGCGGGTAACCGATCGGCTCCGACGACCCGTCGGCACCGCCCGGCCTGCCGAACGCCGACTTCAGCACCGCCCAGAGGTGCCGGCGCGCCATGTAGAGCATTCCCGAC
>Ga0114922_10003059_pt1 | contig 15618 bp, 11 predicted proteins | sample AartaG_FD_100975 | JGI IMG/M metagenome (GOLD analysis project Ga0114922, IMG submission 100975) | Deep subsurface microbial communities from Aarhus Bay to uncover new lineages of life (NeLLi) - Aarhus_00045 metaG | ecosystem: Environmental > Aquatic > Marine > Oceanic > Sediment | place...
ACCATCCAGATTTTGTACGAGCGGATGGGGGGACGAAATACCGAGAATATCAAGTCACTCTGACTAAAGCGCTGGAAGAGTCCGAACTGAAATGGTGCAAGTCCAAAGAATTCGGTGGTGTGAACTTCAGGCAGCACGACGTTGTCTTTCTCGACACCTTTTTAGATGAAAGTACTTTTTTGGATCTTTATGGGGCAACCAACGTTATGGTGCTTCCTTATCTCAACATGTTCCAGACATCAAGCGGTGTATTAGCTGACACTTTAGGCTCCAGCAGAGTTGCAATAGCAACCAAATTTAGTTGTGCTCTGGAACTAATTCATTCAAACAAACATTGTCCGAGTGGCCTTGTCATCGGCAGATATGCCAGAGGTATTTTGGTCGATCCTGGGGAAGCTTCAGTGGAACAAATAGCCAGAGCACTGGATTTTTTAGTCTTCAACCAAATTAAGCGCCTTGCGATGGAAAAAGAGGCTCACCAGAGAGGTTTCCAGATGCAATGGAATAACAGCGCTTGGGCATTACTGCAACATATCAAGTTCGTCAGGGAAGAAATAGAATTAGTTACAGGCAGGGCGGAGACATTCACAAGAGAAAAAACATCTATCTATCAATCCAACTTAACTGATTTTTATGCGTGATACAAGCCGATAACACCGTTTTGCATATCTTCAAAAGAAATATCGGCATTTAATATAAACAAAATAGATTAAATCAAGATTATGATTGCTCACGTTGTCATATTGCTCATTACAATAGTATGTAAATAAAGACTGATTGTTAATAGAACCCAGCAAACCAAGGGCTGTGGGCGATTTCGCTTGCAGCCCTTTTCCACATCCCCACCCTCCCTCCCATCACTTGACGGGCGGTGTGTACAAGGCTCAGGAACACATTCACCGCGTCGTAGCTGATACGCGATTACTAGCGATTCCGACTTCATGCAGGCGAATTGCCAGCCTACAATCCGAACTGGGGCGACTTTTTTGCGATTTGCTCCACCTCGCGGTATCGCGCCGCTTTGTTTAGCCCCCGTCAATTCCTTGCCAGTTTTTTTGCGGCTGTACCGGCAAGGCTTCTCTGCTTAACAGTTTTGCTTCGGCTGTGCGTGTGTCAGAACAACCACAACCTGCCAGTCTTTTTACGACGTGGCTTGCCGGTGTGACGTCGCCCCGTTGCGGCAGGCCTCGGCAAGTTGCGGCGCCCTGTTCCGGTCATAGTGCGTGATGCGTGAAGGGCGAATGGCACGGCCAAACGGAGTTTGACCGTGGCACCCGGATTGCAATACGCTCGTCGTGCTGGGCGGACGCAGCGAAGAATAGGCAAGGCAACCACTAAAAATTTGATTTGTTTTTTAAAAGGGTCATTTTTGACCCCTCCCTCACGGTCGGGGCTCTGTGTTTCGCAATTTTTAGAAGTTCCCGCAATACTTCTTTACTATAACCGCACACCGCGTTCCGGGCGCCGGCTGCGGTGAAATATGCGGGTTAGGTGAGTTCAGAGTGACTTGTGATGAGGAGACTTTTTGGGATTGTGCTTCCGCCTTCGCCAAGGGACTTCTGCGCGACAAGTCCGCTGGTGCCGGTTAAGCGCACAGGGTAATTTCTTCGAGGTCAAGCTCCATGAGATGCTCGAGATATAAGTCGAGTTCTTCAGCGGAGAACTGTGCCAGAAACTCCGGCTTGGCCCCTCTGTTGATTTCGAGGATAAAGTCGATAATTTCCCTTTTGCTCATAAGTATGCTCCATCTAAATCCAAGACCCAAGCTTCTTACAAGAAGCATATCGGACGGGTAGGCGAGTTTTCTTGAATCGGGCGGGAGTTGTTGCGGAGATAGAGCCGGAAACGGTAAGACACTACATGAGTTGCACTTTTGTATGGGTGCTACATCATATAGTGTCGGTCAAACGTGGTGGCCGGGGGCATTTTGAAAGGTCCAATAATAGCGGTATTGTGGCTGTGCGAAACACGGCGGAAATTTGTGAAATTTTTTTGTCGCAGAAATTCTTAGCCACGGATTCTTTGTTCGTATAGCGGACAGGGTATAGCGGACAGCGGAGAGGGTATAGCGTATAGCGTATAGCGGATAGCGGACAGGGTATAGCGGAGAGGGTATAGCGTATAGCGTTCCAAAGGGGGGAAATCCTAAATACTAAGCACGAAATCCTAAACAAATTCGAAATCCAAAATCACAAATCCTAATAATAAGAACCTTCGAGGTTGCAGCGTAGCTTCACTCTAAGAATTCTGGACACAATGTGTCCAGATAGCACCAAACACGCTTGTACTATCTTGCTATCGGCGAAAAAAATAAAAAAATTTATCTCCTTAGCGTGCAAGCAGTTAGCGATTTTGGGGGTCGGAAAAATTCCCGAATTTCGCATCAAACGTGCAATTTCATTCATGTTAAGGGGAGGGTATATAATTTTAGATTGTAGATTTGGAGGACAAAAGGCAATGGACAGACGACAGAGGATGGAAGACGGAGTATGCGAGAATTGTGAGTATTCTCGGGGGCTGAATGGCCTGGGTGCTGGGGTGCTGATATGCAGCCGGAAGAAGGCGTGTGGCAGGCGATGGTGGGCTGTAGAAGCGGGGGGCGGCTGTGCCAACTTCAAGAGGGCACGCGAGTTGCTGAGGCCTGAGCTTGCGGCAGCGTTGGCGGAGGGTGCGAAGCTGATACCCTTAACGCAGGGCAAGTTCGCTATCGTCGATGCGGAAGACTACGAGGAACTTTCCAAATACAAATGGTGTGTTAGAAATACCGCCGGACGTACTATGCTGTGAGGGGTTCTGGTGGAAGACATGTCAAAATGCACCGTATGCTTTTAAATGCTCCGGCTGGGCTGATGGTTGACCACAGAGACCTTAACGGTCTGAACAATCGAAAGAGCAATCTTCGGCTTTGTACTAACAAAGAAAACGTTCGGAATTCGCGTCCTTCGTTGGGGAAAACATCAAGATATAAAGGGGTTTACCGGGACAAAAGGGAGAAAAAATTTATCGCCCGAATAGAGGTTGATGGAAAAAGATATTGTTTAGGATATTTCGATGATGAGATCGAGGCGGCGATAGCATACGACATTAAAGCAATGTTATTCTTCGGGGAATTCGCCTACCTGAATTTCCCGGATCTGATGCGACGATTTAAGATATGCAATAGTGATTCGTAGTGCGTGATGGGTGCAGCGTCTATCGTCCGGTCCGCCCCGGCATTTGCTACAGGGATGCTATTGACTTTCTCCCACCAAAGCGACGGGCGATAATTCAGGGATTTTAGGGATTTTGACCGGTCGCTTACGCTCGCAGCTCTGGGAGGTAACGTGTTTTTCAACCGGAAAATACGCCTGATAAGCTCGGATTGGCTATCCGCCGGATTGTTGTTGAAACTTGCCCCGCGAACTATTACTATAATCGCTTCTGCCGCGGGGATTTGCGGTGAGGCCCGATGTCGCAGGCGGCATCGGCGAAAACTCGGTCTTAATTTTTCAAATGGTCAGGTATTATGAAAGGAGTAAAGATGTCTAACACAAAGAAGATGATGGTCCTGGTTCTGTTGGCAGCGGTCGGGTTTTGTGTGACGGGTTGTCTTGAGAAGAAGGTCAAGGTTGTCGGGATGGTGGTGGGAATTAAGCCGGAGGTGATAGGCGAATACAAGCGGCTGCACGCCGATGATAATCCCGGCGTCCGCGACCTCCTTACTAAATACAACATGCACAACTTTTCCATCTTCCTGCACAAAATCCGCGGCAGGTGGTATGAGTTCGGCTACTACGAGTACACCGGCGATGACTTCGAGGGCGATATGGCCAAATTGGACGCCGAGCCGCGCAACAAAGAGTGGCTCGTGGTCTGCGACCCGATGCAGGTCCCTCTCAAAGGCGAAAAGGGCTGGGCCGAGATGGAACGGGTTTACTATAATCCATAAGAACAACGCTTTGTTGAAAGGCCAGCCGCTGTCATTCTGAGTCCGTCATATATCCCGATGCATAGGGGCATCGGGATACGCCGGACGAAGAATCTCAATCGCTCGTCTTTTGTCATTCCGGGCTTGACCCGGAATCCAGGCCCAGGACCCCTGCTGGAGTTTATCCCGCACTACGATGCGGGGCAGGGGTGACAATTGTACACATACGTTGTAATAAAAACCTGTTTTTAATAGGGGTACTGAAATGCAAAGACAGTTGAATAACGTATGCGCACGTTTTGCGCTTTGTGCGATTGTTATTTTTTTTGCAGTACAGGGGTGGCGAGGCAAAATCAAATATGAAAGGAATAATGTATGAAAAAGCTAAAAGCGCTTAGATTGATCGGTATCTTATTCATTATTTTTATGCATGTATCCGGTGCGTATGGTGAGATATTTAGTGATATATTTTATGTGTCAGTCGATGGAGATGATGCCAATCCCGGTACTAAAGAAAAGCCATTCGCGACAATACAAAGAGCCCAATTGGCAATTCGTGAATTGAAAAAGAAAATCAGTGGTCCTCCGAAGGTCATGATTGTCGTCCGCAAGGGCACGTATTATCTGGAGGAACCTTTGGTATTTACGGCAGCTGATTCCGGGGCTGACGGATTAGCAGTGATCTATAAGGCTAATCCGAATGAAAAAGTAACTTTAAGCGGCGGCAGAAAACTCGATTGCAAGTGGAAGCGTCACAAAAAAGGTATAATGAAGTGTGAACTGGCGGAGGTAAAGGGCGGCGAACTTGATTTTACACAACTGTTTGTCAACGGCAAGCGTCAGCACCGCGCCCGCTATCCGAACTATGACAACTCCGAGCCAGGCCAAACCGGCTACATTCGGCCGACAGACAGAATCCCCCGAAACGCGGTTGACCCTTTGCCAGATGATAACGAGGACATGACCCAGAACAATCCCGTTCCGCGAGGTATCGTTTACAACCCGGAAACCTTCACAAAGAAACGCTGGGCCAGAGGCGAAGAAGGGATTATCCACATCTTCCAGGCGCCGCACTGGGGCAATCTTCAGTGGACTGTTAAGGCCGTCGATTATGACAACCGGTACATCTGGTTCGGCAAGGGCGGCCGGCAAATCGGTGCAAAGTGGACCGGCAGACCTATAAGTGTCGACGAAAACTCGCAGTTTTACATTGAAAATGTCTTTGAAGAGCTTGACAGCCCCGGCGAATGGTATCTTGATAAGCAAAAGGGTATGCTCTATTACATGCCCGCCGAAGATGTCAAGCTGGATGATGCGCTAATCGAGGCTGCGATTCACCAAAGATTGATTCAGTTTGTCGGCGACCAGTACGCCCCGACCCATCACATTACCCTCGATGGTTTCAGAATCACCCACACCGAGTCAACATTTTTGGAGAAGTACTGGATACCATCCGGCAGCGACTGGTCCATCCACCGCGGCGGAACGGTCTTTATGGACGGTTCGCGCGATTGCACAATCAAAAACTGCTGGTTTGACGCGGTGGGCGGCAACGCGGTATTTATGAACAACTACAACCGCGACAACTCCGTCACCGGCTGTAAGTTCACCGAGGCCGGTGATAGCGCCGTTTGCTTCGTGGGAACCTTAGAGTTCACCAACGGCAGTTACAAGAGCTTTCCCTACCAGTGCCGGGCGAACAACAATCTTATCCACGACTGCGGTATATTCGGCAAGCAGGTTGCAGGGGTATATATCTCTCGAGCCAAACGCATCACCGCCTCTCACAACCTGATTTACAACATGCCTCGGGCGGGTATTTGTATTGGCGACGGCACGTGGGGGGGCCATTTAATCGAATTTAACCATGTCTATAATGTTATCCGTGAGACCTGGGACCACGGCCCTTTCAACTCGTGGGGAAGAGAGGCGTTTTGGTGTTTGACGCATTCTCATGGTGATACAGACCATACCGACGCTCATCCGGCCGGGCGGGTTAAGATATGGGCACAGGAACCGACAATCATTCGAAACAACTACTGGCACGGCAACGTCGGCTACGAGGGCGGCTACCGCCAGGGCATCGACATGGACGACGGAACGAGCAACTACCAGGTATATAACAACGTCTGCAGGGATATGGCTATCAGCATTCGCGAAGGAGACTGGCGAACCGTTGAGAACAATATTATTATCCAGCCGGTCGTTCCCTTCGGCGTTCACGTCGGGCATATCGGCAACCACGATATCATCCGCCGAAACATCATTGTAACCGACAGCGCTGTCTATTACATGAACGACGCACCCCCCGACCACCCCGTCGTAAGTGAGCTTAACAACAATCTATACTTCCAGCCCACCCCCGGGTGGGGTGACCGCACCGTCATTACCGTCAACCACAGGGGCAAACCCGTCAGCAAGTACACATTCGGCGATTGGCAGGAGCTTGGCTACGACGTCGATTCGGTTGTTGATGATCCCCTCTTCGTTGATTTGGACAACGATGATTTCCGTCTAAAACCCGACTCACCCGCCCTGAAACTCGGCTTCAAAAACATCGACCAAAGCTGGGGTATCACCGACGAGTTCCCGGATAATTGGCGGGAGTAATGTTTTTGGCGGGTAAACCTTAAGGAGTAAGATAATTATGAATTGTAAAACTATTTTTTCCAATATGATTGTGTTTTTTGCCGTTGTTTTCTTCTTAAGTTCAGGCATTTCGCTAAAAGCGGGCACGGAAAAAAGACCTTTGACCGAGACGGAGATTCCCGTTTCCCGCAAGGAGATGCCGAATTATATTTTGGAGCAGCTCAAAAAGGACCCGTTCGTCAAGGAGCACTTCGGCTGGAAATTAGCGTTTTGCCAGCATCCTATGTATCTGTTGATTGACGAGGACAGGGGCGAGCCTGCAGTGGGAGAACGAATACCTCCGTGGGGAGCACCTGACAAAGAAAGATATGTCGAACGAGTCAGAAGGAACCTGCAGTCATTGGAAGCACTGCCGGAGCTAAAGCTGAACTACCAATGGTCTGCGGTAGAGCTTCAGGATTTGTGTAAAAGCTTTCCCGATGTTTACGCCCGGTTGAAGAAGCTTTACAAAAACGGCTCGCTTGACTTTTTAGACGGCAGCTATTCCCAGGCACACCTGCAGGTTCTCGGCTCCGAAAGCAACTGGCGACAGTTTGAATACGGCAACGGGATTTACAAAGACCTTTTCGATAAGAATGTGGATACCTATGCCCGGCAGGAGACCGGGCTGCATCTTCAATTGCCGCAACTGCTGAGGCGGTTCGGCTATCGCTTTGCCACTATACCGGCTTTTATAGCTACGCTTGAAATTGTCGACGGCAGGTTTGAATTCCTTGCCCAGGAGGGTGGTTTTGAGGCTGTTGGGGGTGATGAGTTTATGGAGGCGGTGGGTCTTGACGGCTCAGAGATACCGATTTATCTTCAGATAAGTATGGGATGGGGGCAAAGCGTAGAGCAGCGCGAATTGCAACAGGACCTGGTCAGCACACCAAAAATCTGGTTCGCTTTTCCCGATTTGGCGGAGGTTGGGCGGGATACTTTCGAAGAATACCATTTGCTGTTCGATTGGGTTTTATTGCCGGACGCATTGACCCAGAGATACAAAGCTGCTCCTTCCCGTGCAAAAGCAAAGGTTTTCTCAAACTGGTCTTATATAGAAGGCGTCTGGGCTGAAGAGCTGCTTCGTGCAAATAAGAAGGCGGAAGAGGCGGCAGTTTTGGCTGAAGAAATCTATTGTATGGGAAAAACAGCCGGTGTGGACGTCGATAAAAGCAATGAAATAAAGGAAGTCTGGAACACAATTCTTAAATCTCAGCACCACGACATAAGCTGGATTGAAGTAACGGACCTGCGCCGCAAAAGTATCAACCGGCTTAAAGAGGCGACTGAAAACTGCTTCGAAATGATGTCGGAGATTACTCAAAAACTCGTTGGTAAAGATGACGGTTCCATCGCGGTATTCAATGGATTGCCAAAGGATAGAAGATGCCTGGTTGAGATTGAAGGTAAAAAAAGTTTAGGCCCGGGTTCCGAATTTCAGGACTTCAAAGGTAAGTCCCTCGGCTTTGTCGATGTTCCTGGAGGCGGCTTCAGGAGTTTTGAAGTTGCGGCCGATTCGTCCTCTTCGAAGAAAACCGATTTGCCTGAGAAGATAAAGACAATCCATTACATCGTTGAGCTTTCAAAGCAGGGCCTGATGAACCAGATTACCACGCCCGATGGCAACAGGCTTCTAAAAACCGGTGATTATTTGGGCGGTGAGATAAGGGCCCGCATCGACAAAAAGTGGGTCAGCAATCGAAATGCCAAGTGTGAGTTCCATTCCGGCCCCGTGTGCGATGTCCTCGAACGAAAGGCCGTGTTGGCGAATATTCCCTTGAGCGAGCGATACTACTTCTTCAAGGAGCAGCCTTTCATCAAGGCGGAGGTCGAGTTTGATTTCGACGGTAATGAGGTTGGATATTTCTGGTTCGATAAAACTAAGATAAACGTTTACTACCCGACATCAGGCTCGAAGGTCTATCATAATATTCCATTTGGATATCGAGAGTCCCGGCAAAAGAGGCCTGTTTTTCCCACCGATTGGCTCTATTGCGGCGGACTCGTTTACGTGAACCGTGGAAACATCAAACACTGGGTGGCTGATGGAGTTATCGCCAATGTTTTGGGCTGGGGCGGCAACCACTTTTCAAATCGTCTGCATTGGGACTGGCTCGAGAGTTCTCAGTATGACCTTCGTCTTTACGGCAAGCAGAAAATCGAATACTTCCTGATACCCGTCGGCGATTTTGACGGCCACAAAATAGTCCGGGCCGTAAGCGATATAACATCGCCCGTGTTTTTAACAAAGGGCAAAGGCCAAAAATCCTTCTATGAGGTCAAAGACAAGGACCTGACTATAACCAGCGTATATGAAAAAGACGGCCAAGTCCGGGCAAGAGGATACAAGCTGCCCTCGGATGAAAAATCGAAATACCGCAACTGGGAAATCTTTAATATTCCGATACATAACGCAAAAAAGGATTAAGTATATTTCTGTCGTTTATTTGTGAGGAATAAAATGAAGATTTCAAGCCTATTAAACTGTGTGAAGAAGTCGGGCAGGATGGGCAGTTCGCTGCCCATGCGGTTCTTATTTTTGGTCGCTGTTATAATTTCAGTAGTAATCTGTTCCACTATTAGTTGTGCCGACCAGCGGCAAATACAAACTGTTGAACCAGAGACTCAGGCAAAAGCTCAAACACAAGAAGCCGCGACTTTTTATGTGGCGACAGCCGGTGATAACGCTGGTCCAGGCGCCAAAGGCAAGCCCCGGATTATTGCGACTACGGATGGAGAGATTGATGACCGGTGTTCGATGGTTCGGTTCCTGCTCTATACCAACGAATGGGACATCGAGGGTATCGTTATCAGCAGCTCAAAGTTCCATTGGAAGGGCCACGACTGGGCGGGTGTGAAATGGATTGACCAAAACATTGATTTGTACGCCGAGAGCTATGAGAACCTCAAGAAGCACGATCCGGACTTCCCGTCGCCGGAAGAATTGAAGAAGCTGGTTTACATCGGCAACATTGACAACGTCGGCGAGATGAGTAAAGACACGCCCGGTTCGAACCGGATTGTCGAGGTCCTGCTGGATGATAAGCCGGGGCCTGTTTATCTTCAGGCGTGGGGTGGAACAAATACAATTGCCAGGGCGTTGTGGAAGATACAACACGACTATCCCAAGCATATGAATAAGGTGTCGGACAAAGCGGTCATCTACATCATCCTGGACCAGGATAAGACGTTCCGCGAGTATATTCAGCCGAACTGGCCGGATATTCAGGTGTTAGGCAGCTTTCGGCAGTTTGAAACCGTTGCATACGATTGGGATGAAATAATACCGGATAAAGAGCATAAGTTCTATGATTCGAAGTGGATGAAAGAGAATATCTTAGAAGAGCATGGGCCGCTATGTGCAAGCTATGAAGCACACGACGACGGTCGCTTTCGATCGGAAGGTGACACACCGGCGTTCTGGCATCAGATTGATGCCGGGCTGCGAAGTATGGAGCATCCGGATTATGGCGGATGGGGCGGACGGTTTGTGAAAGAGAAAAAGGCGAAGAATGTATGGCGCGGTGCGAAGGATGACGGCAGCTACAGTAAGCCGTTGTGGCGATGGTCGCGGGCTTTTCAAAACGACTGGGCCGCTCGCGCGGATTGGTGCGTCAAGGACTACGAGCACGCCAACCACCCGACTGTCGTGAAATTAGCCCATGGGCCTGACCTGAAAGCCAAACCCGGTCAGACGGTTAAGCTCAGCGCCAAGGGAAAAGACCCGGACGGCGACAAGCTCTCCTACAAGTGGTGGCAGTACCGAGAACCCGGTAGTTACAAGGGAAAGGTCAGCATTAACAACGCCGACAAACAGCAGGCCTACTTTGATGTTCCCGGTGACGTTAAGAACGGGCAGACCATACATATTATCTGTGAAGTAACTGATGATGGTAGTCCCCGGCTTACCCGCTATAGAAGGGTAATCGTAGAGTTTTCCGAGAAATCCAAAGAGTAAGCTTTAAGTCCATTGACTAAAGCTGGGGACTCACCGAAGAGTTCGGCAAAATGTGGCGTGATAAGGACTTGGTAAGATAAAGAAACTTAAATTTGTTTTTTTAAGGGTATAAAAAATGAACACTAACAAAAACACATTCCTTCTGTTACTTGGATTTTGTATTGTCTTGTCACAAGTGCAAGTTACATTCGGCGCAAGCGATTCTTCAGACTCTAAGGCCGATTTCTATGTCGCTGTTGATGGAAATGACGCAAATCCCGGTACGAAATCAAAACCCTTTGCCACGCTCGCACGGGCACGCGATGCCGTCCGTAAGTTGAAGAATAAAAAAAGCACGGATGACATTACCGTCTTCATCCGCGGCGGAACTTACACAATCCATGAAACAGTCGTCTTCGGCCTTGAAGATTCCGGCAGCCGGGACCAGACGATTACCTACGCTGCATTTCCCGGTGAAGTGCCTGTTTTCAGCTCGGGCAAAAAAATCACCGGTTGGACGAAGTTAAAGGATTATCCCGAAGACCTCCCTGAAGCTGCACGGGGCAATGTATGGGTGGCAGAGGTGCCGGAAACCAAAGGCGGAAAATGGCGTTTTTTTTGCTTGTTCGAGGGCGACAAGATGCTGCCACGGGCGAGGGGGAAAGGCTGGATGCCGGAAGGTGAGCCCATCGATGACTGGTGGAAGGGGGTGTTTGCGAGTATCGAGGATAAAAGTACATTTCAGTTTCCTGAGGGCGCTCTTAAGAACTGGGAAAATCTTGAGGACGTCGAGCTTAGGGTATTTCCGGCCGGTTACACGATGAATATGCTGGGTCTGGCTTCAGTTGATGAAAAGACCAGGATTGCCCGGACAAGCGTCCCGGCCACCTACCCGATAAAATCCTGGCCCGAGGAAGATAAGACAGGACCAGCCGCCTGGGTTGAAAATGTGCTTGAGACACTCGATGAGCCTGGTGAATGGGTGCTCAACACCCAACAAGGAAAACTATACCTGTGGCCTAACGGAGAAAAACCGAGTGATAACATAGTCGCACCGAAGCTGAGAGAATTAATTCGAGCCGAAGGCGAGGTGGACGAGTTCGGCCCGGAAGATACACCGGTTCAACATCTGGTTTTCAGGGGATTAACCTTTACTCACGGTGACCGCGACCTGTGGACGAAGGACGATGCGGGTATCCAGCATGACTGGGAGATGTACGACAAGGCAAGCGCCCTTTTACGCTTTCGAGGCTCGCAGCACTGTCTTGTCGATGAATGTAGATTCACCAATACCGGCGGGACAGGTGTTCGCTTTGACCTTCACAGTCAATATAACAGGGTGCGGCGCTGTTTGTTTGATTACCTCGGCCAGGCAGGAATATTAATCTGCGGGTATGGCCCTGGCACGAAAGATGTCAGTTTCCGTAATGAGATTGTCAACAATCACATCCATCATTGCGGCGAGATTTACAAACACGGTCACGGGATTATTATCTGGCAGAGCAGGGACAATCGGGTCGCAAATAATCTCATACACGACGGCCCCCGAAAAGCTGTTCTGGTTGGCGGTGTTCGTGCCCACTTTTTCGATACGTCGAGAATACCGAAAGACAACAGGGAGTGCTCGAAGCAGATTCGGTGGTCCGAGGTAGGCGACGCAAAGGGCTGGGATTATACAGTGGGTTTTTTGCATGTTCATAATAACATCATCGAAGACAACGAAGCGTATCGAATGTGCGGTATTGGTTACGATGGTGCCGTCATCAACATAACAGGCAACGGGGAGGGGAATGTCATCCGGCGAAATTATATTCATGACATTATCCACGCCGGGGCCGATGGTGTTATTCGTCTCGACGCCAACGGAAGGGGGACGTTAATTACCGAAAACATTATCCACCGCTGTGCGCCTCAGGGGATTGTCTTGAACGACAGAAATAATCATGTTGAGAATAACATCGTAGCCGATACCGGAAAAGAAACGAACGAGGACTGGCAGAGGTATTTGGTGTATTACAGGGGAGGGCGCCAGCCTGGCAGGATTCAGAAAAACGTGCTTTATTTTAGTGATGAAAGAAGTACATTTTTCACAACCCGTAGCAAAGTCCAGCCTTATCCCGGCGATTTCAATTGTTACTACAGTGCAGCCAATCCACAAAAAAGTGCAGCGTTTTTACAGAAGTTGCAGGAAAGCGGTACCGACGCTCACAGCATCTCGGGCGACCCTTTGTTTGTGGATTTGAAAAAGGGGGACTTTCGGCTCAAGCCGAATTCACCCCTGTTCAAGCTCGGCTTCAAAGCCATTGATACCACCAGGATAGGCCTCCGAGACGATTTTCCCCGGCGCTACAGATAGTTGGGTATCTGTGACAAAGACTCAACCGACATGAGCATAACAGCCGATAGCAATAACAGGTAGTTTGCAAAGGTTGCGAAATGAAAAAGGTGATAATTGCAATAATAGTAGCACTGGTGCTTCTGTTTTTTGCGCTTCGGTCGGAAAAGGTACAAGACTTTTTCGACAGGCTCACTGAGACGCACAAGGTAGATATGATTCAATGAGCCTACACCCGTGGTATGCAATCGCGTAAGCAGGTTGTTATTTTATAATCCCGCATGGGTCCCGACATGTCGGGATTGCCCATCCTACCACTATGTCCGGAGGTCAGGAGATGCGTCTGAGCGCCGGCTTGGGGGCGGTCTTATAGTCTTTTAGAAATTTGAGCCAGTTTGACCACGCATTTCTGTAAATTTCTCCGGAGAAGAGAAAACCGTCATTGTGTGAGCCGGATATCTTGATAAATTCTTTCGGCTCATTGGCGGCGTCGTATAGTCTGAGGCCGAACTCGAATGGAATAATCTCGTCGTTGCGGCTGTGTATTATCATGACGGGGTAGCGGATTTGTCGGATGTAATCGATAGTGGGGTAGCTGAAACGGGCTGCTAAGCGGACGGGCATATAAGGGTAGAATTTTTTTCCGATGTCGACGTAGGAGGTGAAGCTGCTTTCGACGATGAGAGCTTTGGCCTCGACCTTTGTGGCCAGGTATGCAGCGATGCTTCCGCCGAGTGACCTGCCGAACAGGATGATATTTTCAGGCGGGAAGTTTTTCTTTTTTGTGAGCCATTTGTATGCGGCTTCGGCATCGTGGTATGTACCGGCCTCGGAGGGCTTACCCTCGCTTGCGCCGTATCCGCGGTAATCAAAGATGAAGCAGTTGAGGCCGAGTTCGTTCAGTATGTTTATGGTGTCGAGGCGATGTGTCATATTGCCGCCGTTGCCGTGGCAGAAGAAGACCGTGAACCTGGCGTTTTGGGCGGGGATATACCAGGCTGCCAGTTTCAAGCGGTCTTTTGTCTCGAAGAGGACGTTTTCAAACGGCAGGTTGATATCAGCGGGATTGTAGGGGACCTGGCGGACGGGGCTGTAGAGAAACGAGGACTGCATAAAGTACAGCGCCATCGCGAGGATGGCGTATGCGAGAAAAACAACCAGTATGATTGACCACCATATCGACATTATCGAGCCTTTTCGAACTTTCATGACCCACGCCCAGGCTACCACCACCAAGGCCAATAAGACGTATCGCCCGGCCAATTCGCACTCCTAAAATCAGGTTCGCCTTAGTTAAGTTATTTTAATTTGCCGGAGCCTGTAAGACAAGGTATAATTTCCGGTATGATTAAAAGGCGAAAGACCAGGGTAGTCAAGGTAGATTCCGTGCGAGTCGGTTCGCCCTTTCCGATTGTGATACAGTCGATGATAAAGGTGGCGACGATTGACGTGGCCGGGTGTGTAAGACAGGTGAACAGATTAGCGGGGGCGGGGGCGGGGCTTGTGCGGATTGCCGTAGCGACGAAGGCGGACAGCAGGGCGTTTGCGAAGATAGTGGGGAAAGTATCGGTGCCTGTGATTGCGGACATTCATTTTTCGGCGGCAAGGGCGATAGAGGCGATAGAGGCGGGTGCGGCCAAGATTCGTCTTAATCCCGGCAATATCAAAAATAGAGCCGATATTTTACGAATAATCGCATCGGCAAAGGTTCACGGCACCGCGGTTCGGATCGGGGTCAATGAGGCAAGCATCCGCGACCTGAAGAGAGCCGATGTGCCGGAGGGAAAACGTGTGGCGCTGATGCTGCGGGAGATGACAAAATATGTTCGGTTGTTTGAGAGGGCCGGATTCCGTAACATCGTTCTGAGTGCGAAAAGCGCTGATGTTGTACGGACGATAGAAATCAACCGCAGAATTGCGGAAAAGTTCGGCTACCCGATGCACTTAGGGCTTACACATGCGGGTTTGCCGGAAGATGCCAAAGCAGCTTCGGCGATTGCTATTGGGGCTCTTTTGGCTGAGGGAATTGGAGATACGATAAGGGTGAGTGTCGCCGGGGACCCGGTGTGCGAGGTGGTCATTGCGAAGGAGATATTGAAGTTGTTGGACCTGCATGAGGATAACAAGTGCGAGTTGATAGTGTGTCCGACTTGCGGCAGGTGTCAGATTGATGTGGTCAAATTAGCCAGGCAGGTAAAACGTGCGCTTAAGGGAGTGAAGAAGCCGGTTCGTGTTGCGGTGATGGGTTGCATTGTGAACGGTCCCGGGGAAGCGGCCGATGCGGATTTGGCTGTGTGTGCGGCCAAGGGAAAAGGAGTTATATACCGTCACGGCCGAAAAAAGGCAACCGTACCGGAAAACAAACTGATAAATGCACTGACAGCGGAGCTAAAGAAGTTTTGATTGTTCAAGGAACTTTTGTAAGATTATTGATATTGCATGTCGGTGTGATACAATCGGCATTCAAATGGAGGATGTCAGGATTAAATTGTTGGCAAACTGTAAAACTTGAAAGGAGATATTGACATGCAAAAATTACTGTTGATACTAACCATTTCGTTATTCATTCTTCCTCTTTCTTCACTCAGTGCAGGAGAATTTCGACAGCTTTCCGTTGATGAGTATGTTGACAAGATGAAAGCTGGCTGGATTGGTCAGATGGCTGGTGTTGGCTGGGGAGGTCCTACAGAATTTCGCTGGAGGGGTCAAATTATCCCGAAAGAGAAAATGCCCAAATGGAAGCCGGAAATGATTAACCAGTTCGAACAGGATGATATCTACGTCGAAATGACATTTCTGAGGACGCTGGAG